>Ga0209341_10005919_pt1 | contig 10967 bp, 3 predicted proteins | sample RifCSP13_2_FD_184020 | JGI IMG/M metagenome (GOLD analysis project Ga0209341, IMG submission 184020) | Soil microbial communities from Rifle, Colorado - Rifle CSP2_sed 13_2 (SPAdes) (version 2) | ecosystem: Environmental > Terrestrial > Deep subsurface > Rock core/Sediment | place: Rifle...
TGTCGGTTTTTTTCTACAGGTATACACAGGTGAAATGTGGGTTGTCCCATGGCAGGATGTTGAGACGACAACAGCAAAAACTAACTCCTTAACACATCGTCACTCCCTCGCTTTTGAGTCATGATCAATCCACGCAAGTATAGAAGGCATTGTTCAACTACCTCTCATGAATCTTTTCAGACGAGATCCAAAGGCCGCCATTGATAACCTTTTTAGAGATCACAATTATATGCAGCTACTGTGGAACGCTTTAAGAACTTCCTCTATGGCCCTTAATATATGCATTTGCGCCACCCTTATCGCCCCACAGCCGTCTTAGTGCTGCCACCATGCTGCGTAATGCGAGGACGGCATTTGATCTTCACTGCTCCCCTAGTGAAGGTATCGTCAGAGGCCTTGCTCGACCATACATAGGCTTCACCAGTTCCGAGATGGCTCATCTTGTCGGAGGTCAACTCCCCAAGTGCGGCATTCGCCTTCTGGATATGCTTAAGCCAAGCCGGTGAGTTGAACTTGTGCATGATGATCTGCGAGGACAATTCGATCAGAGATACGGGAACCGATGGCGGGTCTTGGGACGCAACCATGATACTGGTTCCTTTGTGACGCATCTCGCGAACGACCTCTACCAGCCCGGAGACCAGATCATCATTTTCGATGTACTTGTGGGCCTCGTCGAACACCACCAGCTTGTTAAAGGCGCTTCCCTGATAGGTCGCTTCCGAAAAAATCTGCAGCATAACCACGAACAGCCCAAGCGCTTCGTCCTTTTCAATGTATTCGTCGCGCAGGTCCACGATGATCAATCGACCAGGGCGAATTAAATCCTGTAGGCGCTGGCCATCATCGACATATTCACTGGCAAAAAGCAGGCGCGTCTGTGCCAGTTCTTTCAGGTGATCGGATAGGCCCGAGTTATCGATACCTGTCCGGATGGCGTCCAGGGTCAAGTTATCTCGGAGGCCCCTCATGATGAGATTGATTTGGCGCATATACATGCTCTGGCTGCCAATCGCGCCCATCAGGAATTTCCAGTGCGCGGCCTTAAGTTCAGAGGCAGAGAAGGCAATCGGCTTCACTTCGATATCTGGGTACTCTGCCCGGCGATCATCCACCTTGTTTGCAGGTGTGAGGATCAGCACATCCTTCAGGGCCTCAGGGTTGGCCTTGTAACGCTCACGAAGGATGCAGATCTCCTCATCCACCGAGTTGGCATTGATCATCGAGGTAAACTCCGGCGCGTAATCCTGCGTCGGGCTGTAATGAAAAATCACTGTAGCTAACGGGCTTGGTAGCACATTAATATGCGGGAGTGGCATGGAGGCCATCTCTATCACGGTACCAAGCGTGTAGCTCTTGCCGCCGCCTTGAACACCAAAGAGGCTGATCGTATGGGTGTGGTTCAGGTCCAGCGCAATCTTCCTGCCGGACACTTCCCCGAGCAAGCCATACTGGGGAGAATCGCCGTTTACGCCGAGCATGACGTCGTAGCTGACCTCTGCTTGAGGCGCGAACTCAGATACCGGCTGTTCAGGCACTTCGGGCTCAGGTTCAGCAGGCGTTTCAGGGACGGCAGCCACGACAGGCTGTTTGGCCTCTCTTTCCTCTTTAGGAGCGATGGGAGGCGGAGGTGTTTGCGCGACGGGCTCGTTTTGTTTATCTGCTTCTTCAAGTGAAGACGAGGGACCTTTCTCAGCAGCCGGAGGGGCTGGAGGTGTGATTGGTTCTCTGGGCTCATCCTCCCAAAGCTCGTCCACGGTCCAGGAAGTTGATCTTTCACGCTTGGGCGCGATAAAGGCTGCCGTCTCAAGCTTCGGTACGTCCGGGATAAACTGTTCACTGAGAAGATGCACGGTGGGCTCTTCCTCAATTTCAACCGAATCAGGCTTGCGGCAGTTTTCCAGTAAGGCGTGGATCAGATCCTTGCCAATGCGGTGGAATTCAATGCCAACCTCGTTGTCGGGAGCCTCGGTTCCATTCTTGTCGAAGTCAAAGATCAGTGCGCAGCGGCGGAACTGAAGCGAGTAGCCCTGCTCAATCGATTCCAGCAGACCCCTCGCTTCCTGTGCGGCGGTGACGTTAAAGATGCCATATCGCAGGGAGCGCTCAAGGTAGAAACGAAGGATTTGCGCGAGCTCGCGGCTCTTCAGTAGCCTGTCTGGGCGGTCCGGCTTTTTCAGGGCTGAATCGAAGTGGCGCTGCAGAATGCGTTCGCTCTGGTTGATTTGGGAGGAAATCCGTTCCTTGAGCTGGTTGAAGGCTGTAAAGTCCCCCACCTGCAAATAGCACTTCACCTCGATCAAGTTGCAGGTGATCGTTCGTGAAGTCAGATCAAGGTCAAACAATCCCAGATCTGTACGTTGCAGGCTGATGGCATCGTTGACATCGTCCGCCTCACCACTCGAGCGGTACAGGTCTGTATGGGCATCCAGAGGCACTATCACCTGGTTGCTCAACGCTCCCTGGTATTCGAGATAGAGCCGTGCCAAAGCCAGGCCGAGCGCCTCCGCTTGCTGTGATGGCGCAGAGATCAGCTTCAGGGCAAGCTGCCCTGACAATGAGCGCAGGCTTGCCAGAATCTGAACTGATTGCTCGCCATCGGCTGATAGCCCATGCCCGAGCAAGACCGGCTTCAACATTGCCTCAAGTTCATCGTTGGAGCGCGAGGAGATGATCAGGTTGTGCGTCGCCTGTGAGCTGGCTCCCGGGACGTAATCAATGAGGTAATCCGGCCTGTTCTTCCGTCCCCCATGATCAAAGAATTCAATTCCCATATTGCGGTCAATGGTAAACACCCAATCGCTTATCTGATGAACTTCATAGATCAGCTCTCGCTGGGCGACATCAAGGCCCAAGGTCACGACCGGCACGGACTTGAAGCTGGCTCCGGACACCGCAACCGCTGAGGTAGCGAAACAGAGGTGACGGCTCAGGTTGGATAGCAGATCAAAACAAGCCGCCTGGCTATCTGAATTGAGCGAGCGGCCGACTACAGGACGCTTGTTCCAGTAGGTTCCGGAATCATCATCTACAAACTCGGTATCAAAATCCTGTATCAGTCCATGGAGCGGAGTGATCCCCAGGGGCTTCTCAGCAATCGAGAGTTCCTCAGCAGGGAACACATCCAGCAGAACGCTGATGTGGGCCGGGAATTCCTTGGCGTTTGCATGAAACTCGGAAAGTGCGTGCTTAGCCAGATTGAGTTTTGAAAACAGGTGACTGCCGGTGGATGTTGCAAAGGCATCGGCGGCCTCGTTGATAGTGGCTCCCGGGCGAACCATCAACTCAAGGGATTCGCCGAGCACCGGAGAATCAGGGTCTGAGGTAAACAGACGAATGTCATAACGCAGGTCGGCGTGTTCTCGCTTCTGCTGTAGCGACAACAATGCATCCGCTATAACCGATCCGGCCCCGGGATTGAAGACATTCAGTGACAACTCGCGGACGTAGGGATGCTGCGACAGATATCGTTCGATCTTGTCTGCAATCACCTTGCCGGAGATATCTGCACCCGCCGCCGAAGGTTCGGCCAAGCCAAGAGCGGAACAGATTTCCGCCATCAGGCCTCGTGAGTTCTCTTCTGTCGTCGGTGCGTACAATGCCCAGAAAGCATTCAGGTTATCGACCGGGGTAAATATCCGCCCATCTTCAACAGGAACCCCGACTGGATATGCCGAGGGCACCAGCCCATCCAAAAGAGCTGACCTGACATGCGGGATGTGGTCCTTCCCGCCCGCCTTGATTTTTTCAAGCCAGTCCCTGCCCAAGGACACCCAACTGCTTAGCCATATAGCGCGAAGTGGATGCGTCGGTGAGACCAGAACCGCCTCGCGATGCCTGCCTCGGAAGTCCGTCAAAATAACGTGAATGGAATCCACGGCGAGCACATTGCGGAGTGCATGAAGATGCTGCTGACGTTCAGCCCCGGACGTCGTTTCCGCCTGTCTGATAAGATTTCGTACCAGGTCGAGGTAGGCTTCGGCATAGGCCAGACACTCCTTCTCTGCATCCCTAAAGGAGAGCCCCTGCATAATCAATTCAGCGGTGTCTTTCCTTACCGCTACAAACATCTCCTCCCGGGCGGCCAAGAAGGATGCCATGGCGGCTGATGATGGAAGTGTCAGTCCAACCTCTGAAGGGGGCTCCGCAGTATCCAAATTGATCTGCATCCTCCAGCCGGATGGATGTTTGGGCTCGCCCAATATCCTCTGCTCAATCGTTTTGAGCATACGTGACAGCGGGATCTGCACCGCACCTTCACGACCAAACTTGGCCAACAGTGTTTCTTGACGTGAGGCCTTTTTCGAGCGTCCCCCTTCAACCCAAGCGACGCCGCTCAAAGCTATTTCGTCGGGATCACGCTCATCACCGAGGGCGGTGAGCTGCAAGCGGAATCTGGCGTGTTCGAGGCTCTGCTCAATAGGGATTGCCCGCTGAGGTGGTTCCTCCTCGATATTCCCGCCAGGAAGGACATAAAACGGCTCGCTTTCATAGGAACGCTTTGCAGATTCAGATCCCGAATCAGCATCCAAGGGGATCGGGTCCCCATCGGCTGTCCACGGAAGCACCCGAATGAAGTGCCAACCTTCCTCGAATTCAATCTTGTTGAGCTTGGCCAGGTTGGTCGTGCATTGTAGACGGTTCGGCGTCCAGGCTTTCACCTTCTTGGATTTCCCGACCGGGCCATCGTTTTGTGAAACGATTTGAACAGTAAAGTGATCCAGTCCGCTGACTTTACCGGGGTGGGGATTGACATCAAAGACCACGTTCATCTTTCTGCGGTCGTTGGGGACAAGCACCTGCTGTCCAATGAGCCCAGATAGCTGGTCGTTGGTTTCATCTTCCTGTACGACCGGCAAATCGGTTTCCAGAACCGTCAGTAAAACTTTGTCCAGGGAGAGTTCTTCTTGGAATGTCCACTTGTCGAACGAGACGTTCCACCAACTTTTATCCGTCGCGATGGGAGGCGTCCAGGCTTCCGGCTCCTGAATGTCGTACTTCTCAAAGTAGTTGAACAGGAGGGATTCAAGTGCCTTGTCGCTAAGGCCCAAATCCGCGATGCGCCCACGCACTGATTTGTGTGAGGCCATCAGATTCCGAACGCAACTCAGGTTACGCCGGATCTTGCCGTTGACCATTCCAGGATCAACAAACAGCTTGAAATCTGGTATCAATGTGAGTTCATACAGGCTGGCACCGAGCGTTTCGCCGTCTATGCCGTTTTCCAGTGCCGTGAGCAAAAACCTCACGCGAGAAACATCATCCGCAAGTAGCCATTCCTCTTCGGACAAGTTTCCGAAAAAATCGCGCACATGACCGGCCAGTGTCGCTGGAAGCCGATCAAGCAGGGAGTCAATAATATCCTCGTAGATGGCGGTGAAGGTCAGCTCCTCGAATGCAAAGGCTGACGCAGCTCACCGTTCGCGTCAGGGTTGCGCAGCTCCACCAGCTTGGTGGAAGTCACCCGGTACGGTTGGCCTTCCTGGTCATGGCTACCGAGGATAAAAATGTTTCCGTCGGGCCGGGTTCGGCGCAGCTCCTTGCAGACCGACTCCATCACATCGTCATCGAGATCGGTGACCCGCATGCAGTGTCCCGGGCCACGGTCACCCAGGATCGCTTCGATACGGGGGCACAGCAGACCAGCAACCGCCGCGTTCAATTTATCCTGGGATAGCTTGGTGAACGCGTTACTCATGCGTGCCTCCCGTTCTTATTTGTTCCGTCATTTCTCTCAATCGCATAGCGAGGCGATACCTTCTGGGTCACGTAAGCATCCGACAGATCCACATAGAACCCGATTTCGCGCAGGCGACGCTTGAAGGCTTCAAGGTTGAGGCGCAAGGCGCGTCTGTCGAGGATGCTGCTGTTGGCCTGGGCTCCTTCCGGTAGCCGGTCGATGTGAAGGCTGTAGCGGTTTCTCAGAAAAGCCAGCAACTCCTCGATGCGGACTTCCCGGGTCACGAAGCGTCCGCCGTCCTGGGTGAGCACGGCCACCTGAAGCAGCACCTCCAGTAGCTTGCTCCCCAGTACAAACCGCCGAGGGCTTCCCTTGGTCCGGGATTGGGCCAACAGGCCGTTTCCCTTGTTCTTCAGCAGAAGAGAATCGAGGCATTCGGTGATGTACTGGCGGTGATACTTGCCGCGATACGCCATCAGGATTTCGATGAAGGACTCAAATTCCCCGAGCCCCATCGAAGTGACCTCCCTGATTTCCGGATCAATGTCTTCGTTGCCAGAGGTAGACTCCTCAATCAGGCTGGCGAGACGAAATTTAAAGTAGGCTTGCCGCTCGACATCGTGTTCAGGCTTCAGCAGGGAAACCAAGTCGCCGACCCCAAACACACCATCGGCTGGCGATGCAAGTTTGCCGGTTTTCTTACTCATGTATTCCGCCATTTCATCGAGTTTCTTGACCACAAAATTGGCCTGCACAAAGGCGGGGATCTGGCGATACAGACGGTCAGTGGACTTGCGGGCAAGCTCGGCCATATGCGGATTGTTGACGTCGCCCATGTCGACCACCAGCGAAACGCGGTAGGGGCAGCCTTCCAGCGCATTGTCGAGGCCGGGATTGATCGGACACTCCTTGGCACTGCACAGGTCATTGCCGGTACGCTGCTTCACCAACTTGGGAAGCATCTGCAACAATTTGAGGTGGTAGAGCGCTAGATGGAAAGCCATCAGGGTCTTAAGGTAGTCCACCAGCACCGAACGCGGGATGTAAGGCTCGTAGGCCAGAAGCCGCAGAATGTCGTCGGCCATGATGTCTGCCTGACCGATGCACAGCGGTTGGAAGCGCGAAGGCTCCTTGGAATCCTTCATGTCCTGGGTGACCTGGTGATCCAAGCGTAGGATTGCCTGCGTCTCCACATCAACTGAGGCACTGGGATCGTAGCGGTCCGTGACCAGGTCAATGCCGGGGAAGAAGAAACGTTTCAAGGCGTCGCGAGCTGCCTGGCCTTTGCCCTTCCGGGCATAAAAGAGCATCCAGTAAATCTGTTCCGCCGCGCCGTAGTCACGGGTGTGCTTCGCGTTTCGGAACTTATAGGTGTTGCCATGCAGAGGTCTCGGCGCGGCAACGGCCTGATTGGCTTTACCACGGTTAACCACATCCATGAGATCGGTTTCGATCCAGCGGTGTACCACTTGCGGATAGCGGTCAAAGCCCGCGAACCATTCAGGGTGCTCGAGGAAATCCTCCATGAACTCTTCAATCGTCAGATCACCACCACGATGCGGACGTCGGCTGGCATAGCCGTCGTACTTCAGGCGGGGGAAAAGCATAGTCAACACACGATCCATTTCAATGTGCTTGAAATCCACGTAGGTGGTCTTGGGAGTCCGAAACTCCTTATCTCTGCCTTTAATGCTCATGCTTCAGCCCTCCTGCTCACTTTCCCCAGATGCAGGATGCCGCCGTCATCACGCCGGATCTGGAAGAACTCGAAACCGCTGTCTGTCAGAAGCACCTCCTGATACGGAGCGGCCGACAAGACATTCTTAAAAACCGCCAGGCTCAGGTAGAAACCTTCTTGCTCCTCGATGCTGGGCCGGTAGCCGTTATTCAACCGCATCAGCATCTCGTAAATGTCGAGATTGATCCGCAGATTGGCCTTGTGGCCATCACCCGAGTCATAGAGCAGCACCAGCGCCTGGGACAGGCACTCCAGAAAGGGATGGGGCGCCGTTTCCTGTTCGGTGCGCAGTGTAAAGTGGTCGCCGTCAAACAGCCGATAGCTGCGGAGGGTGCCTTTATCCACCTGACGGACCCGAAGCGCCAATTGATTGCCCAGCCGTGCCGGATCACTCAGTCCTTCACCCCGGTTAATGGCCCGGAGAATAGCGGTAACCTCTTCGGCGCTTTTCGCGCCGGTCTGCTCAATGGCGTCAAGGAACGGATTTATGTGGCCATACGGAAGCATCTTTTCCCATGGCCGGTTTTCATGACTATCGCGGCATTCGAAGAAATGGCGGCGACGCATGTGGGAAAGGTAGTTCCTGTGCTTGGCGATCAGCCTCGCACGATTCTTTGACGAGTAGTCTCGGGGCAGATTGCGGAACAGTGCTTCGACCAGTTCGTCGTCATAACCTGTTCGCTCGGCGAACGAGAACCGGCTCATAGCTTTGGTCTTGGGATTCAGGAATCCCAGTTCCCGATCCAGATCAGGGTTGCTGACTTCGGCGACATCAATCTCGCGCAGCAACGAAATCAAGCGGTCATTCGAGCCTTCGCCGCCGCCGAGCCAGGAATTGAAATAGAAGCCATCGAGAATACGGTTCTGATTTTCCTCACCACCGTTCTGGTAAAGCTGGTGAATGCCATCACAGTCACGCGTGCCCACCAGCATGAACGCCAGCGCCGAACGTAGGTCACGCATGGTGATGTGCAACCTGCCGCGCAGATGGGTAATGGTGTAGAGCATCTTCAAACGCTCGATCACCTTGGGTCCGGCAACCGGGTCCTGGAAGGTCCGGGCATTGTGGTAGGCGTAACACTTGCCCTTAAGATCGCACTTTTCGCAGGCCTGCCAATACTCCTGCTGGGACATGCGGGCGATCAGCCGCTCCAGGATCGAGGGCTGACCCTCTTCAGGTTCGGCGACCACAGAGCGCAGGTTGAGGTTGATGACGGCGATGTCGTTCTCTGGATCAGCCCCGGCCAGACCCTGCTGGATCTGCTTGGCGAGCAGCGGAAACTCCTCCTCGTGTTCCAGGAAGAAATCGACCAAACGGCCCTCGTTGATGGCGATCAAACGGGTTTGGTTTTCCGCCCAGCCGGATTTGACCTTGCCCGCGAAGGGCGCGAAGAACTTTTGCAGCACGGCGTCATTGCGCTCGTCACCTTCATCCTGGCTGCCGTCGTAGTTGCTCTGGTAGGTGTGCCCCTTGAGCTGGAAAACGGCCCCATTCGCGCCACGCTGCATCTGTGCGCCCTTGCTCTCGGCAAAGGCCTCGAACTGCTGGATGAATGCGGTCTTGCCATCACCGGCGTTACCGCTGATGATCACCAGCCGGAACTCGCCCTTGAGCAGCGCGGGCTTGAGTTTCTCGTCCAAATAGGTCGGGACGTAGGTGGCCTTGCCAACCTCGTCCAGACCACGGGTACCCGCGTTGGACACTTGGCTCTGGCTGTAGAGGGTCAGCAGATGCGTGACAAAGGGGTTGGTGTTTGGCTTGGTTGGCTCGAAACCCAACTTCGAGACTACCTTCGGACCGGCACCAATCTCGCCGGTGGTCAGCACCGAACGATAGCGTTTGACCTCGGCCAATGCTGTCAGGAACTCTTCAGCCGAAGCAAAGCGATCCTTTCTCTCGGGAGCAGCCATCTTCACCAGCACATTGACCAGTGAGCTGCTCAAATCGGCGCAGCCCTTGAACTGTTTGGGGTCCTTGGGTTGGGTCTTGATCGGCGGTGTGGGCTCGTCGAAAGGATATTTGCCGGTCAAACACTCATAGAAAGAGATACCAAGGGCATAGAGGTCACGATCCATGCGATCCGAGGCATCCGGCTCGGACGAGTAGTCGTAGTCCGGGGGCAGATAGCGACGCGTTCCGCCACCACCCTGAACCTCGTCGTTCTCGGTAACCGCGACGTTGAAGTCGATGATGCGAACGCCCTTGTCTGTCCAGAGCAGGTTGGAAGGCTTGACGTCCTGATGGTAAACCCCGTGTTTGTGCAGGTGGCCTAGCCCTTCAGCGGATTCGCGTACGATGCGCACCGAATCTTCCAGAGACAGCGCCTCGGCATCGATCAAATCCGAGACATCGAGACCTTCCACATATTCAAACACGATGTACGGCGTCTGCTTGGCGTCGGCCATGCGATCCGCCCAGACCACTTTCACCACGTGCGGATGGTCCGGCAGATTGGTCAAGGTCTTGTATTCCCGACGCAGGCGTTCATAAACGCTGCGGCGATCCTTGGTCACCAGCTTGATGACCCGCACCACATCGCCCAGGGAATCAAAAACCTTATAGGCGACACCGAACCCGCCGCTGCCCAGTTTCTTCTGAATGCGGAAGCGATCCGCCAGAATAAAATCCTGCGGCAGGTTGGTCAGGTTGTCAGGGAGCTGCGGCAGCGCCACGGCGGGGCCGCTGATATCCGCTGCGGATTCATCCTTGGCCTCGGGCAAAATCAGGTCGTCGAGCGCCTTACGGGCAATGGCCGCACTGACATGACGCTCTTCGGGATCAAACTCACAGAACTTTTGCAGCCATTCGTCGATGCCCTTGGGCAAATCCGGCTTGTGCTCCGAAGGCTTCATCGGGAATTTGCCGTCGGCCTCCATCATCTGGTCGACGCTTTCAAATGGCAGCTCGCCGGTCAGTAGCTCATAGAGAATCAGACCAATCGCGTATAAATCGGAGGCAATACTGGCCTGAGTCGGGTCTTTGAAACACTCCGGAGCCTGGTAGGCTATTTCCAGGTCATCAATGATCTGATCGGCGATGGTGGAGGTGCGGTTCTTGCCCACCCGGGCGAAGTCGAAGCCGGTCACACGCGCCTGGCCGCCCTTGGTCACCAGAATGGCGTCCGGGTTCAGATTGCGGTGAATGACCTCGTGCCGGTGCGCATGGTCCAGAGCCGAAAGCACATCGCGCATAACCTGGAGCTTTTGATCAAAGGTCAGCGCCATCGAGGGCTTGTTAATGTGCAGGCGCAACGCCTGGCCGGGTAGGTCCTCGGTAACCAGCACCACCTTATCTTCGTCTTCGTTGACGAACAGATCCTTCACCGCCAGCACGTTGGCATGGGTCGGCATGTGCGCCACGGCGCGATAGGCATTGCTGATCTTTTTGAACTCTTCCTTGCGGGCAGTTTCATCCTGGTAGGGATCGGCCTGATACACCCGGAGGCGGGCCAGGCCGCCGCTCTTGCCTAACAGGTTATGCTTGGCGCGGTACTCGGTGTAGCGGTCAGTGCCGCCCAGTTTCTCTTCCACCTGCCAGTCGCGGAACAC
>Ga0209341_10005922_pt1 | contig 10965 bp, 11 predicted proteins | sample RifCSP13_2_FD_184020 | JGI IMG/M metagenome (GOLD analysis project Ga0209341, IMG submission 184020) | Soil microbial communities from Rifle, Colorado - Rifle CSP2_sed 13_2 (SPAdes) (version 2) | ecosystem: Environmental > Terrestrial > Deep subsurface > Rock core/Sediment | place: Rifle...
GATCGCGCGCTTCCGCGGCCCTTCGGACTTCTTGGACGTCACGGTGTCTGACAACGGGCGGATCTACGCCACGATTGACGAGCAAGCCCGCGTCCTGCTCTGGGGCGTCCGCGGCGGCTATGAACTTGCGGAGGCCTCGGCCGGGATTTCCGCTGCCAACGCGGGCTCGCTGCAGAGGGCGGCCCAACTCTATGTCCCTGGGAGCTACCGCTCGCTCTTCTCGGGAAACTCGGACTGGCTTGCCTTCGGGACTTATGAGGGGATCTACCTGGTGGACCTGCCCAGCCTCCAGATGCGGCGCTTCATCCCTCAATCCACCGGCTGGGACGCGGTCTTCGGGGCCTCGGCTGATGCCCGCTGGTTCGCCTGGGTTGCCGAGACCGGCGTGGTCAAGGTCTGGGATCTCGAACTGGACGGCCTGGCTCATCAGATTACCGGCCTGGGTGATCGCATATGTGGCAGAGTCCAGCTCACTCCGCACGGCGAATTCCTGGTGACGCAGTGCGGATATGGGGTCAAGCTCTGGGATCTGACGACCGGCCGAGAGATCTATGCGCAGGATGGCGTCCAGCAGGTTCACCTGTCACCGGATGGTTCCCAGCTTGCCTTTGATTTTGGGCTCGAGGTGAGTATCTGGGATCGGAACACTCGGCGGGAGGTGCGCCGTCTGACCGGGTTCACAACCGCAGCACCGGTCACTACCACCAAGTTCTCTCCGAGTTGGAACGCCATGTACTGGGTTGCCCGCGTCGGCATGCAGTTCGTCGATGTCGAGAGCGGCAAATGGGGCCCCGAAGTGCCCTTTTCCTGGGGCGAGTTCTCACCGTCAGGCGACCGGATCGCTGCGGTAGAGGATGGATGGACCATGGCCTCGGTGGGTCAGGTACATCTGATCGACGTTCAAAGCGGGGATAGCCTGGCGGTCTTTGATCACCACGAAGATGCGATCGTGCGTTCGCTGGCCTTCTCGCCTGACGGGCGACTGCTGGCCACGGCCCTGAACGGGACGATCAAGATCTGGGACGCGCGGAGTGGCGAGGAGGTCGCCACACTCCCAATTGCAGGCACGGTTGAGGCGTTCTCTCCGGATGGACGCGTTTTGCTCACCTGGTCCGATGCCGGGGTGAGCGAGTTTTGGGTCGTCCCAATTGACGCTGTATCTGACTCAGAGGGGATCGGCGTTGCCACGGCGCGGTCGGTCGGAAAGATAGACAGTTTGGAATTGACGGAGGCGGCAACCGACGCGGTGTTCTCGCCGGACCAGAGCAATATCGCCGTCTCCACCGCCTCGGGCGCGATCTGGTATTGGGAATTAGCCGACGGCCAGGCCATCGAGGGTGTTGGGGGTCATGATGACTGGATCTACCATCTAGCCTTTCAGCCGGCGGAGGACAGGTTGATCAGCGTCTCCAAAGACGGCTACTTCCGCCAGAGGTACGGCCCTCAATCGTACGGCTCCGGCGTGCATGAGCGCGTGGGCGAGCTATCCGCGCTGGCATTTCTCCCGGATGGGAAGTCGGCGGTGACCGGCGGTCAGGACGGGATCCTGCGCTTCAGGGACCTGCCGCATGAAGGTACTGCGAGAGCGATCGAGGCCCATCCGACCTGGATCTGGGACATCGCGGTCTCACCAACGGAAGGCTTGATGGCCACCGCCTCCGCCGATCGCTCGATCAAGCTCTGGCGATTGGAGCTTGACGCCAGGGGGATCTACTCTGCCACGGAAGTCAGAACACTGACCGGTCACACCGCCACTGACTATGGTGTCGACTTTGCACCTGACGGGCGCACGCTTGCGTCGGCCTCGTGGGATGGGACCGTCCGCTTGTGGGACGTGAGCACCGGCTCTGAGCTCGCGGTCCTGAAAGGGCACACTGACTGGGTGTACGACGTGGCCTTCTCTCCTGACGGGGGTTTGCTCGCCAGCTCGTCTGCCGACGGCACGATACGCCTTTGGAATCCGGTAACGGGCGAGATTGTGGGCACCCTCGTCGGTCCCGGGGGCGGGATCAGGAGTGTGGCCTTTTCTCCCGATGGGCGCACGCTGGTCAGTGCCTCGGATGATGGCGAGGTCACCTTGTGGGGTGTGGTTCCGTAGGGGAGAGAACTCCGAAACGAGATCCTGGCTGCGAAGCTCAAGGAGAAAGCGTCGCTCCGTGAGCGCGATGTGGAGCCGGCTCGGCGATCGCGCGCCGCGCTGCATAGGAAACGTGTGACGGGACTCGAGTGCACATCGGATAAATGCCCGGAGCCGTCCGCTTAGTCCTTTCCGGCGGCTCCCTCCTCACACGCATTCCGTCGTTTTCCTACCACCCCCGCCAGGCCGTCCTCCACCTGCTGCGCCGCAGACTGCATCACCCGGTATCCTCGTTCCTCGATCCACTTGGCCCGCTCTTTGTCGCAGGTCGCTCAGTCAGGCGTGACATGCCTGTCCCCGTCGATCTCGATCACCAGGTTCGCCTCCGCGCACGCTCTCGGCAACATGTAAGATAGAACGCGTCGCCCCTGCGGAATCGATGATCAAACGGTCTATCGAACGATGCCGACGATTACGCTTTGAGTAGGAGGCGGGGCTACCCTACGGGGGACTCAACGCGAGGGAGCCGCTCGGCTCCCTCGCGTTAATCAGCGGGCCAATCTTCAGGCGAGGGCCTGGGAGGTTGTGGCGGCCTCGGCCTGCATCCGATAGCCGAGCAGAATCAGGCCGACGGCCGTCGCCGAAACCCCCACGGCGAACGTCCAATCTTCCATCGAGCCGCCGCTCGAGTCGATCGCCGCGCTCACCCCGAACAGGACCGGGATAACCACCCCCGCCAACAGCGGGGCGAAGTACCAGCGGGAGAAGACCCGTCGCCTTATCGCCACACCGCCATAGCCGGTCAGCGCAAGGGTCATCGTCAGGAGCCCGAGCGCCCAGGCCGTCCAGCCGAGTTCCGACGAGTTCATGATGAGCATTCCCCCAAGGGAGACGACTCCGCCGATGACGGCAATGAGCAGGAGCGCGCCGCCAACGCTTCCACTCCGGGTTCCGTACCCGGCTCGGAGTCCCAGGAGTCCGATCACAAAGAGGATCTGGCCGAGGACGATGCCGACAATCTGACTGATCTCATAGAACGCGTCGAGCCCCCCGATGGGGTCAGAGTAGTTGGTGTCGAAGCTGCCGAGGATCAGCCCGGCAGCGAACAGGACGGCCCCGGCCATGAGTGCCCAGCCGCTCCAGCGCACGAAGTTCTCACGGTTCATATCGATACCTCTGTCGATGTGCTCCTCGACCGACGTCCGGATCAGATCGAGCGAGGTGCGGGCCCACAGGGCAGCCAGACCGGGCAGCCCGCCGCGCCGGGATTCGCGCTGACAGACATCGCGGAAAACCTGCGCCATGTGGGGGCCGTACTCCGCTCGAAACCGTTCCGGATAGGCGGCCAGGAGCCAGGTGTAGATTTGGACGGAGAGGTCGATCGAGGCGGGCGCCGAGTTTCTCTCACGCATCTTGGCCTCCGTCATCCTTCAGCCCGGCCATGCGTTCGGTCTCCTGGCGGAGGACCTTGCGGCCGAGCGCGGCAAGCCGGTAGTAGCGGCGTCGCTCGTCGTCGAGCGCCGGGTCGGGGCGGTCGTCGCTCTCCTCGATCAGGCCCGCGGCCAGCATGCGCTTGATCGAGCCGTAGAGCGTTCCGGGGCCCATCTGCACCCTGCCCTCGGTCATGTCTTCGACCTCCTGCATGATGGCGTAGCCGTGCTTCTCACCGTCGGCCAGCGCCAGCAGGATGTGGAACACCGCCGGGGTCAAGGGAAGGAAGCGCTCGGGTCCCTTTACGCCTTCCGCCATGGGCCACACTCCTGATACGGACATGTACATCTGCGCAGGATGTATCCGTTGCCGATATATTAGATCCGAATTCGGACTTGTCAAGTCCTAGTTTCTTCCGGGGAGCCGGGCATGCTGATGTGGGGCGAGCCTGAGAGGCGGAGAAGGTTGGTGGAAGAGGTCACGAAGTCAGAGATGGTGCGACAGCGACAAAAGCGCGGCGCCTACGGGTAGTTGCGACTCAAGGGCAGAAGATCAGCGGGCAGCGGCCGCGTTGGTCCAGAGCCTCGTTGATCTGATCGGCCACCATCGGGGGCAGGACAACTCCGAGATCCGGGCCGAATACCTGGACGGAAAGATCCAGAATCCGCAGCTCATACGTGGCACTCACCAATTGGCCATTCACGTTCTCGTATCGCAACGCAGCGGAGATCAAAGGTGAAGCAGTGTTGGGGGTCAGCGTCTCGGTCTCGGCCACGACCTCTCCGTCGGCGCCGCGGAACGTCACTTGGACTAGGAACCGGACTCCCTCAACGAACTGGTCCAACTCGTCGGGATAGGGATAGGTTCCGCAGATGACGGTGCCGGAGATGGGGCAACTCCCACTGAAGGTCCACTCGGTGCCGTGAACGTTGGTGTTGATCCTTCGCCCGTAGACCGTATAGGTCCCGCGGAACTCGCCTCGGTTGCGGGCGGCATTGGTGAGTGGATGGCGCGTGTCGGATTGGGCGCTCGCCACAACGACGATTCCCACGATCTTCTGTCCCTCGTCCAGGAACTCGATACGCCGGCCAGGATCCCGAGACTCGTACGTGGTGATGGTCTCTTTGAAGCCATAGGTCGCCGCGTTGTTTCCCGGGTTAGCCAGGACGTCCCCGGTTCCGGGAATCGTGCCGAGGGTTGCCGGGCGGGTCGGATCCAACTCATAGCCGTTGACCGTGTCGACCCGGATTTCGATCTCCTCGTGGCAGCTTCCCGTCGTTGTGCGAGTTCCGCCGGAGGAGCGACAGCCCACCTCGGTCTTGGTGACATTGCCCCCCCGCTCGTAAGCGCTTCCGATCGGCGTGATGGTCCACGAGATGACGCTCGGTAAGGGGCGAGCCTCCTGGATGGCGATCGTCCGCGTAGCCACCTGGCTTGCATCTTCATCCGAAGGCGCCGTCTGGAGCCGGATCGTCTGCGTCCCGATCAGGCCGCTCCAGTCGACATCGGCCACGTTTAATGCGACGAGCTCATCGGCCGCCGCTGTCACCGGCACTGCGACACCGCCGATCTGCACGCCAGGGGTCCCGCCCTGCGGCGCCAGACGTGCCCCCAAGAGCACGACCTCCTGGGTGCGGCCGATGATCAAGGTATCCGGGATCACCTGGAAGATCTGCGGGTCGGTGAGTTGCTCCACCTTGCGTCCCATGCCGGACCAGGTGAAGGCATATGCCCGACCCTGGGGGAGCAAGAGGGCGCCAAACACGAGGACGAAGACACCCATGCCCACAAGCGCGAGGCGGCGCGAAGTCACGTCGGTGGGAAGTCGCCGTGTGAAGAGCAACAGGGTGAAGGCCAGCAGCCCCACGGCGAGGATCACGATGACGATCAGAAAAGCCAGATTGAAGGCCGTCTTGTCAACGACGATCAAGGCACCGCCCACCGCAACCGCGACGATATCCTCCACCTGGGCCAGGGTCGTACGGACCTGCGTGGTGATAAAGCGCAGGTCTTCGAGGATGGTCTGGTTAAGATAGTCGAGACCTACCAGCAAATCGGACTGGAGCTGCTGAACAAGCGAATGGATGCGAAGGAGTTGCGATTGGGTGAATTCGTCCAGCTGATCGAGGGTCACGTCGAGCAGGTCTTCATAGGTCGCCCCCAGTTCGTCGATCAGGTCATTGAGCATCTCGTCCACTTCGGAGAGGACGTCCTTCACCTCGTCGGTGGCATCGTCGAGCATGCCGTCGACCAGTCCCTTGGCGAGGTAGGCCCCACCGATGACGGCGCCGACTGTCAACGGGTCGAACGCCTCCGGAGCAGCGGCGACAGGTTCGATCGTCTTGAGAATGGATGACGCGACAAGAAGACCTGCAAACACGGAGCGGGCGACCTTCGAGGTGAACACTACGTTCCTCCCGGAGAGCCGGATCACCGCGGCGGACGGGATCCGAGCAGGTGGTCGGCTGGCCATGTGAGGGGGCGGCGGGAGTGTCAGCGAGGAGCTTGTTTCCCCACTTTGTCCGAATATAGCTGAATTCTATCCCCGGGTCAAGCCGTGCCCTTCGCGCCCATCATCTCCTCGCACAATCTGCGTTTCCCCTCTACCAACCCCGCCAGGTCCACCTCCACCTCCTGCGCCGCCGCAGGCCGGATCACCCGGCACCCTCGCTCCTCAAGCCATCTGGTCTTCGCGAGGTCGCAATCCACCTGATCCCTCGGGCCGTGGCTGTCGCCGTCCATCTCGATCACCCGGTTCGCCTCGGCACAATAGAAGGCGACAATGAACCCGTCGATCGGATGCTGCCGCCGTACCTTGAATCCGAGCTGACGGCCCCTTACGGCCTTCCAGATCTTCGTCTCCGTCGGCGTCAGCCGGTGACGGAAGTCGCGCGAGCGTTGGAGGATGGCAGGGAGGATCCGGTGAGTCTTCGGGGGCTTGGGCGTGCGAGGTTTCTCCCCTTCGCGCACAAGGTCCCGGTGGTGTTCCGGGAGCATCCCGAGCAGAGCGAGGGACATCCCCGACCCTTCGTTGAGAATGCCGCAGTTCAGATTCTCCTGCAAGGAGATGTGAGTCGGTGACTATGAGTCCGCTCGAGGAGAGGAGCTCGAATCCCATCGCGAGTCTTCAGTGCGCAATGTCTTCGGCGGTGCGCATCTTGAAGCCGCTCCTCTCCCCTCCATCCCGCAGATCGCCGGAGCGACCAGGGCGTTGCACTAGATGCTGACCACACGGCGGCCCTCACTCACCGCCTGAGGTCTAAGTAACGCTGTCAGGTAGCCATATGAAGATTGAATAGAAGACAAACGATGAGTCACCCTCAAACTCCAGCCCGGGGAAGTCAGAGTAGTAGCACCCATACCGTGACGGACATGTGGATTGCCACCACCAGAGAGAGAACCTGACCCCGTACCCACCAATGTCAGTATCCGAGATGTAGTACTGGCCCCAGATGGTGTGCCAGTCATCGTTGAAGGCAAACAACTGATCGGGCTCCCCCGAGACAGACGTGCTTACAGACTGGTTGTAAGCTGTATTCTCCTGTCGCAGACTTGCCATGAATCCGGCCGGAAGTGCGGAATCCAACGCCGCCAGGTGGCTCTCCATGTGGTCCGATCTGACTTGGCTTGACTTGTCGTGAAGAACCTGCACCTCCATCGTCCCGTTATCCCACGTTTGCACACGTTCGTATGCGTTCTTATTGACCCAACTGAATCCTTTCAACCCGTCACCGCCTTCAATAGGAAAGCGTCGGTAACCAGCCTCCCTGAGGGCGGCCTCGATATCTGCGACCGTTGCGGGTTCCCACGTCGGCTCGGGCGTACTGGTCGGATTGGGGGTCCTGGTCGGGCGGGGGGTTGCCGTCGGCGGACGGGGCGTTGGCGTATTGGTGATGACCGGCGGGGGCGCGGTGTCTGTGACTATGACCACTGTCGGTTCTGGCGACCCGCAGCCAGTCAACAGCGCCATCATCGTTGCGAGAAGCAATTTCCTCATCATTCACTCTCCCCTCAGTAATCGGATTGCCGACTCTTGTCGGGATTATATGAATGCACTGCTCTTTGCACAATCGGCCCCTAAGGCCGAGATTCAATGAGGAGATCACAAACGAGGCATCTGGGCCGAACCACTCGGCTGGGAATGATCAGTGGTCAATCCGCGCTTCACACGCCCTCCGTATCCCCTTCGCGTACAAGGTCCCGGTGGTGTTCCGGGAGCATCCCGAGCCCCTCGACAAGCTTCATCCTGAGCGAAGCCGAAGGGTCGGGATAAACTCCGCGAGGGACACACCACCCCCGCCAGGTCTTCCTCGACCTGGCGCGCCTCAAACCGGATCACGCGGTATCCACGCTCCTCGATCCACCTCGTCCGCTCGGCGTCGTAATTCGCCTGATCCACTGGGGCATTGCTATCGCCGTCGATCTCGATGACCAGCTTCGCCTGCGCGCACACGCTGGGCGACACGAAAGGCAATCCGTGTCGCCCAGGCGGAAATCGGCGATGAACCGACCGATCGGATGCCGCCGGCGGATCTTGACTCCGAGCTGAATGGCGACGCCATCGTCCCCGGCGGGAGCTGACACCACGGGCACAATCGTATATATTCTGTATACGAATGACTACAAAACGTATACGGATGGGGTCGGTGCTCGAGGCCCTATTCACTTCCCAGGCGCGGGTGGCCGTGTTGGAGTTGCTCATCCTCAACTCCCTTAGTCGATATTACTTGCGTCAGATCGCTTCCCTGACCGGGCAGCCTGTTCGGGCCGTTCAGCGCGAGCTGGCGCGGCTGGGGTCGGCGGGCCTTCTATTCGAAACCGTGGAAGGCAACCGAAAATACTACCAGGCGGACCGCCAAGCGTCCGTCCTACCGGAATTGAGGGCGCTCCTCCTGAAGACGGCGGGCCTCGGGGGTTTGCTGAGACGTCACATCGAAGACCGCCGGGGCTCGATCGCTGTGGCGATCCTCTTTGCTCAATCGCCCGGGGGACAGACACCGCGTTTAGTGATGTCGACCTCATGGTGATCGGCGATGTGACCGGCAGAGAGATCGCCACTCTACTTGCCTCACCTAAAGAGACCCTCGGACGCGAGGTGAATGTGGTGACGATGACCGCGAACGAATTCAAGAAGAAGGTCGTCGAAGGGAATCCATTCGTGATGGACGTCCTTCGAGAGCCCAAGATCTTCCTGATGGGGGGAGAAGATGAGCTTCGAGAGCTTGCTGGCCGAGGACCGGCTGAGACGGCGTAGGACCCGCGCTGTGGGCAGCGCGGTCCTATGGCTGGAATTGGTAGAGAGGCGGGAAGTCTATCGAAGAAGACCGATGAGGTTCTCGCGGGTCAGAAGCCCGGCCTCGTCGGGTATTTCAAGAAAAGGAACGACATCATCACGAATGACTCCCCAGTCGAGGCCCTCCAAACGCTGTCGAACTACACCGCGCCAGCCCTCGTGCGTCAGCGCCGGGTTCTTCCAGCCTGTCTGATGAAGAGCGTTGTTCAGAAGGGTCAGATTGGGGTTCGGCCAGTCTCGATTACTCAGATACCACAGAAGATCATACCAATCCCTGCCTTTGGCGTAGCGACGCTGCAACAGTGCGTGAAGCTTGCCGGCCAGGAGGGAAGCGCGGTCGTGGTGTTGCAGATGAAGCACGACATGCCGCCGGACGATCGTCGTCTCCAGCCCGGCGCCCAGCGGCGGGCGTGTGTCCACCTCCAGCTTGACGCTGAAGACTGCCTCCTTGTGGCCCGATAGGCCTAGCTCGTGAAGGAGCCCGCGGAATCGGACGAACGCGCTGTGGACGGCTTTCTGATCGTTGACCTTCAGGTCGAGCAGATATCCCTCCCTTTCGAACTCCACCTGAACGGCCTTCAAGTAGGCCCGGAAGTCGTAGCGGTCGGAGGGTCTCTCGAGGCTGAAGTCCAGATCTTCCGAGTGGCGGGGAAGGGAATAGAGAAACCGTAAGGCCGTCCCGCCATGAAAGGCGAGAGGGACCATGGCTCCATGCCGCTGCAGGCAGGCCAGCACTCTGGCTTGTAAGTACTCCCGGGCCAAGTTGCGAGCCTGTGCCGGGGAGGTGCTATGGCGCACCAGGTCAGTCAGCAGTTCCTTCATCCGGTCCTGAACTCGACCCTTTCTTCCGCCGCTAGGCTGATGATCCTGTCCGCTGCCCTGCTCACCTTCGGCTTCCCGAAGTTCCGAGCCTGCTGGAGGAGCACTTCCGAGTCGAGCAGTCCGAGGTTCTGCAGACGAAGCGATCTGAGATACTCCTCGGCGTCACCGCCGGGAGTGAGGTAGACCAAGTCAAGCAGGGCCTTCTCGGGCAACGCGACCTCGGCCCTCATGTCGCTCCCCAGGTCGAGGTAGTGGTAACCCGAGATGGATCCAGTCCGAATGTGGCGAAAGGCAAAGGAGCCCAGAGGCGTATTCCATCGCCGAGGACGGTCGGACGTCACACTTACCGTCGTCGGCACGGATTCCGGGATGAGCCCGTAATGCGCTAGGGCTGACTGAAGGCTCACAACGGACCCCGGAACCATGCGGTTGGCAACCACGAAAGTGTGGGGGCTGACCTTCTGGAAAGGAGGAGCGAGCGCGTACAGGCCGCGCCGGAGCTGGTAGATCTTGCCGGCGCTCGTCCAGCGGGTGAGTTGCCGGCGAACCTGATCCGGGTCGACCTTGCCGGCCAGCAGGAGACCCGTCTCGAAGACCGGCTCATGATCGACGATCTCGACCAGACGCTTGAATTCCATATCAGTATTTTGCCATTGTTGGCTAATTAATGCAATGAATTGGGCAAATTAGGGTTGAGGAGGCGAGGAAGCCGCTCACGAACGGGGGAAAGCATGCGCTCCTTCGACAGACTCCCATCTCGAATTCATTCGGCTCCTAGTTACAGCGGCGATCCTCGCCGCGCTTTTCATTCTGGTCTTGCCCGCTGCGGCCGACGAAGACTGCCCTCCCGGCAGCCCCGGCTGCCCCCTCCCCCCACCCCAATCGCGCGAGGTCAACCCCGCTCCAGCGCGGGCCGACGGCTCGGCGATCGAGGTCCAACTTACCGGCGGACTGCCACCGGTTGAGATGACGGTCCGCATCCTGGCCCCGACATTTGTCGAGACGGCGCCGATCGGAGCCTCGTTCGACACCCTCTATGTCCCCGTTCGCTATCAGGATCCCCCTTCGGCAGGCTCCCTGGCCAGCCCGCCAGGGCAGGCAGGGCAGGCTCCCGACGTCACTTGCGGCGTGCAAGCCTTGGGCGTGGCGCTTGACGCACTGCCTGGCGCGGCGCCGACCTCCTCGGCCATGCTGGGCCTGCTTCAAGACAACGGGATGATGCCTGTCCTGGCCTGACCGGCCAGGTCAGGCCAGGGTACGACTTCGGCGCGGGGGTCGAGGAGCTGGCCTACGCGGCGCAGTCGTTCGGGTACAAGGGATCCTTCGCCTTTCACGGTGCCTC
>Ga0209341_10005923_pt1 | contig 10965 bp, 8 predicted proteins | sample RifCSP13_2_FD_184020 | JGI IMG/M metagenome (GOLD analysis project Ga0209341, IMG submission 184020) | Soil microbial communities from Rifle, Colorado - Rifle CSP2_sed 13_2 (SPAdes) (version 2) | ecosystem: Environmental > Terrestrial > Deep subsurface > Rock core/Sediment | place: Rifle...
GCCGAACCGAGCACATGCTACAGCGGCTCTCATTTTCCCTTGATAACGTAAAAGACCTTGTTGCAATCATTACCCCTAAGGGAAAGATAGAATACATCAACAGCGCCGTAGAAAATACCACTGGATACACGCGCCAAGAGCTTATGGGAAAAGGACGTGAGGTCTGGGGAAGCGGGCAATACGGCCGTCGGTTCTTCAAACAGGTGTGGGAAAATGTGCGCCAGGGCCAACTGTTTCAGGGTGAGATTGAGGGAGAAAAAAAGAGCGGAGAACTATTCCACCTGAACGAAGTGGCAGCGCCGCTCAAAGACCGAAAAGGGAATGTCAAACGCATTATTTGCGTGGCACAGGACATAAGCCATCAAAAGAATATTGAGTCTCGGCTCGACTATCTTGCAGCGTATGATCCGTTAACAGACATTCCGAATAGGAGCCTCTTTATAGAGAAATTGCAGAGCGAGATTGCAAAAGCAAAACAGGGTAATGGCACCCTTGGGGTCTTCATTACTGACCTTGACAGATTTAAGTTCATTAACGACATCTATGGGTTCGAGGTCGGTGACATTGTGTTAAAGCGGACTGCAGAGAAGCTCTCTGCGTCCCTCCCCAAAGGCTATGTAGCAGCGCGCCTGGGGAGCGATGAGTTCGGATTCATCACCACATTTCAGCAACAGGCTGACCTCGTTCCGCTCGTTCAGCGCATTATGGACATCCTCACTGAAACTGTAAATGCAAACGGAGAAGAGGTTGTGCCTACAGTTTCAATGGGCATTGCGCTCTATCCTCAGGACGGAGAAGATGCCCATGCGCTCATAAAAAATGCTGACATCGCCCTTTCCCGTGCAAAGGCACAGGGAAGGAATACGCACCAGTTTTATGCTGAAGATATGAACGCTAACATATCCAAGCTTGTCATTATGGAAAAACATCTCTTCAGCGCTCTCAAAAACCAGGAATACACAGTGAACTATCAGCCGTACTGCGACCTCTCCACAAAGAAGGTCGTAGGTTCAGAAGCGCTCATTAGGTGGAAAAATGACAAACTCGGTCTGATTTCGCCTTCGATGTTTATCCCGATACTTGAAGACACGAATAAAATCATTGAGGTGGGTGAATGGACGTTAAAAACAGTTTGCAGGCAGCTCAAGGAATGGGGGCGGAGCTATGCGCCTGTGCCTATAGCCGTGAACCTCTCTATGATTCAGTTCAGACATGCGCATCTCGTGGATATGGTGGAGAGTGTGATTAAGGAATTTGATCTGAACCCAAAACACCTGATCCTTGAAATTACCGAGAGCATTTTCACGCAGGATATAAGCTTTGCAACCTCGATTCTCAAAAAGCTCAAAGGTATCGGTGTTTCCCTGTCTGTTGACGATTTCGGAACAGGATACTCATCCTTGAGTTACCTCAAGAGGCTTCCGGTTGACAACGTGAAGATAGACATCTCATTCATACGAGAGGTGACTGTGGATCCTGATGTTACGTCTCTCGTCACAGCCATCATCTCCATGGCGCACAGCCTTAGACTCAGGGCCATTGCCGAAGGCGTCGAGACCGAGGAGCAGTGGAAGGTTCTGCGGCTCCTCAAATGCGACATTGGCCAGGGCTATTACTTCAGCCATGCCCTTTCTGCCCAAGAATTCGAAAAACATCTGAGTCGATAAGCCCTGTCTGCTCACATTAGGCGGGCGGACAGAGCTTATTGACTGCGTATGCACGTTTAGCGGGTCGTGCCTACTCCACTCCATGCGTGGTGGAATTTGGTCATTACTATAGAATTTAGGATTTATTCTCCTCTTTTTTCTTTTCTACAGCTTTGGCCTTGCCAAAATCCTTTAATGTCTTGGCAAGCTCTTTAAGCCGTTTTGCAACAAGGTAATTTACAGTCCCTTCAGGGTAAGCGCCGTCAGTCTTTCTATCGCCCGCAGCCACTCCGGTTAATATCTCCAGCCCTTCATCTACTTTTTCTATTGGATAGATATTAAATTTCCCAGCCTTTACAGCCTCAATAACCTCTTTCTTCAACATCAAATGTCTTACATTCTTCTTTGGTATTATTACACCCTGTTTCCCTGTAAGTCCCTTTGCAACGCAGACATCAAAGAACCCTTCAATCTTTTCGTTTATACCGCCTACAGGCTGAACATCGCCAAGTTGGTTCATGGAACCGGTTACTGCAATACCCTGGTTCAGGACAAGGCCGGACAGACTTGACATAAGGGCATAAAACTCTGTGCATGTGGCGCTGTCCCCTTCTATCTCTTCATAGAGCTGCTCAAAGCAGATAGAGGCTGAAAGCGTCAGAGGCGTATCCTGCGCAAATTTCTCTCCCAGATAACTGGTTAAAATCATGAGCGCCTTATTGTGGATGCGGCCGCTCATCTTTGCCTCTCTTTCTATATTCACCACCCCTGCCTCGCCTAGGAATGTCTTTGCTGTTATCCTGGAAGGCTTGCCAAAGGCATAATCCCCAAGACTAAGCACAGCGATACCGTTCACCTGGCCTGCTACTACGCCGTCTGTATCTATAAGAATCGTCCCTTCTGTAATAAGCTCCCTAAGCCTATCCTCTATCCTTGAATTTCTGAATATCCGCTCAAATCCAGCCTTGTCTACATGCCCGGCTGTAACAGACTTGCTTCCCTCTGCGGCTGCCCAATAACTTGCCTCTCTTGCCATATCTGCTATTTCGCTGAATTGGGCAGTAAGTTTTTCCTTATCATCCGCAAGCCTTGCCCCATACTCAACAATCCTCGCAATGCCTGTCCTGTCAAATGGCTTAAGCCCTTCCTCTTTGCATCTCGCAGAAATAAATGCGGCATATTTTGCTATATTTTCCTCATTTCTCGGCATCCTGTTATCAAAGTCTGCTTTAACCTTAAAAAATTTCCTATATTCATCATCAAGATTATAAAGAAGGTAATAGATGAATGGGCTCCCTATCAAAACAATCTTTATGTCTACAGGGATCGGCTCTGGCTTTAATGTAGTGGTAGATACTAATCGGTATTGCTCCCATACATCCTCTACCTTTACCTCTTTGTTTTTTATCATCCGCTTCAGCGCATCATACGCAAAGATATTTCTTAAGAGGTCCAGGGCATTCACAACAAGATAACCGCCGTTCGCCTTATGGATGGAACCGGCCTTAATCATGGTAAAATCAGTTGCCGCAACGCCATACTGCACCTTATATTCTATCCTTCCGAAGAGGTTGTAATAGGTGGGATTCGTTTCAATAATAACCGGCGCGCCCTTTGTATCTTTATTGCTCACGAGGAGATTAACATTGTATCTCTCAAAGCTCGGCTCTACCTTGGGAAGTTTAAGGCCAGGCAATGCAATCGCCAATTCTTCCTTTGGCCTGAAATCTTCGGAACGAACCAGCACATCCTCCTTCACCTGGCTAAGATACTCAATCACCTCCGAATAAGCTTTATATTTATCCAGAAGCTCATTCATCAGAGGGTTTACAACATACTGGACAACCTCCCTGTCTAAGGCATTTATCCTCTCCTTTGTTTCTTTCTCAATAATCCTTACATCACGGATTGTGTCAGAGAGCCTGTCCTGCAGAATCTTGCTGTCCTCCTCTACTCTTGCCCTTTCACTTTTTGAGAGTTTTTCAAAATCCTCATGGGATAGCGCCTTGCCATCCTTTGCCGGCAGAACCGCAAGGCCGCTCACAGTCTTTTTCAATATAAAGCCTTTTTCAGCAGCCTTCTGCTCCAACCGGTAAAAGAGCGCCCTTGTCCTCTCTTGCTGGCCGTCTAATATCTCATCGCGATGCTTTTCATAATCCTTGCTCTCAAAGACCTTTGGTATGTCCCGCTTCAGAGACTCTATCAAATCCTCCATATCAATCTTTAATTCAGCGCCGATACCAGGCGGAAGCTTTAATGCATTCGGCATATCAGGGTCTGCAAAATTATATACATAACACCAGTCATCAGGGATATTTTCATTCACAGCCCTCTTTTCAAGCATGGCCTTGACAGTGGATGTCTTTCCTGTGCCGCTCTCGCCGAGGACATATATATTAAAGCCGTGGCTCTCAAGGCCTAATCCGAAATCCATTGCCCGCAATGCCCGTTCCTGACCGATGGTTTCCTCTAACGGCTTAATTTCATCCGTTGTTTTGAACGGAAACTGCTTCGGGTCGCATGTCCAGCGCAGTTCTTCTGGCAATAATGATTGTGGTTTTTTTGGCATAAGACCTCCGTAAAATTTTGTTAGCTAATCCTTCTCAATTTTTCTATTTATCCAATAAAGTTTCTCCATATTCTGCCTATGTCTTTCCCTTCTGCCCATATTCTACAATCCTCCTGCCGATTAACCAACAAGTAGAAACAAGGGCAGTTTATGAAAGTCTTATTGAAATGTTTATCGGTCAAGCACTGAGATAACCCTCGTTTTTCATACATAAACCCCTTCTTTTCTTATATTCATGAATAATGGCTCATACTTCTTATCTTCGCAATAGCTCTTGTCATGGACAAAAGTAGTTATTACTACATTATATTTCCAGCCTATCTCACAGGCCATGTTAAAGATTCTATCTGCGGCCTCTTTTGTCTCTTTATCTACAAGGACTAAGATATCATAGTCTGATTCAGGAGATGCATCACCCCTTGCCCTTGAACCAAAGAGGACAATGTCCTTGATTTTATATCCAATCTCTTTTTTAAGGGCTTCTGATAACTCTTTTATAATTGGGTCAGAGGTATTATTCTTCATAGTTCTACCTCACTTTGAAATGTTTGACGGTCAGGCATGGTTATTTACTTATCCTAAATGATTTAACAGTTTGTTGAAAAACTCAACAAACTCCGATTACACGGATAAAAGATTAGATTTCACAGATTAAAACCCATTGAAATATCTGTGTAATCGTTTTTCCTAATCTGTGTAATCAAGGCTGTTGATGCCTTTTTCAACAGCCTGTTAACTGAACAAGGGAGGTTTTCATGCCGGAGTCACTAAAAAAGATTATCAGAGATGTTCCTGACTTTCCAAAAAAAGGGATACTTTTTAAGGATATAACTACCCTTTTAAAGGACCCCATTGCATTTCAAACAACTGTTGATCTTATGAGCCATCGCTATATAGGGAAGCATGTTGATGTGGTGGTTGGAATTGAGGCGAGGGGATTTATTGTTGGAGCAGCGCTGGCATACAAGCTTGGTGCAGGCGTAATACTGGTAAGAAAGCCAGGAAAACTTCCGCACAAAACTCATAAGGCATCTTATAAATTAGAATACGGCGAAGACAGTCTTGAAATACATCAGGATGCGATAATACCAGGGCAAAAGGTATTGATAGCCGATGATGTTCTGGCAACAGGCGGGACAGTTTCAGCAGTTATACATTTGATAGAGAAGATGGGCGGCGAGATTGTAGAATGTGCATTTCTCTCAGAGATTGAAGCGCTTAATGGCAGAAACAAGATAAAAAACCATCCTGTATTTTCTTTGATAAAGTTTTAGTAAAAACCGTGATTCGTGACCGTGTTCCGTGTCCGTGAAGAAAAGTTTTTACTGGTCACGGACAACGGACACGGATTACGGCAATTTAAACATGTCCCTTCCTATCCGTGCTAAATTAACCATCTGGTATACCACTCTTCTTACTGCGAGCCTTATTACATTTGGTTCTGTTGTATATGTAGTCCTTTCAAAAAGCATTACATCGTCTATTGATATGAGATTGGTTTCTCTTGCCGAAATAGTTTCCAAGGCAGTATTTAGGCCTAGCGCAGCGCAATTGCCAAAAGACTTCGATAGCATGCTTGAACATTTTTTTGGAATAAAAACCGCAGGTAATTTTATTCAGGTATTAGATAAATACGGAAAAATAACTTTCACGTCCTCTACCTTGGGGAAAAACCATATCCCATTATCCAGTGCGTCATACCACCATGCTGTTAGCGGCACTATCAGCTATAATACGGTAACTAACATCGGTCAATATCCAGCCAGAGTTATTACCTTTCCTCTTATGGAAAAAGGACAGTTAATTGGCATTCTTCAGGTTGGCACTCCAATGCAAGAATCTGCGGCTGTGATAAATGCATTATTTTATATATTGATATTAGGAATCCCTCTTGCTGTAATATTAGCAAGCGGTGTTGGCTGGTTTCTTGCAAAAAAGGCATTAAGCCCTGTAGATGCGATTACCATGATGGCAAAAAAGATAGAAGCAGGCAGCTTGAATGAAAGGCTCAAGGTTTTTGGTCCAAAGGATGAACTCGGAAGATTAACAGAGACTTTTAACGACATGATTGCCAGGCTGGAGCTTTCGTTTAAACAGATGAAGCAGTTTACAGCAGATGCATCTCATGAACTAAAGACGCCGCTTACTGTTTTAAAGGGCGAAATGGAAATTACGCTCAAGACAGAAAAAACAATAGAAGGTTTTAGGGAAGCAATCAAAAGCAGCCTTGAAGAGATAGACAAGATGAGCGCAATTGTGAAGAGCCTTCTTAATCTTGCAAGGATTGACAGCAGGATTAAACTGCCTAAGGATAAGGTCAGCTTGAATGAGATTATAGAGGAGAGGTTCAATCAAACAATGCCGCTTGCGAGATATAAGGGCATTAACATGAAAATAATCAAGAACGAAAAGGTTGCCATTATTGGGGATATGCTGAGGATTGGGCAGTTGATATTTAACCTTATAGATAATGCAATTAAATATACAGTAAAAGGCGGCAGAATAGAAATTTCGCTGGAACATGAGAGTGGGTGGGCTATAATTACCCTATTAGATACCGGAATAGGTATCGCAAAGGAAGACATTCCTTACATCTTTGACCGCTTTTACAGGGTGGATAAGGCGCGAACATCCGCCTTAGGCGGAGGCGAGGGGGGCGTGGGTCTGGGCTTAAGTATATGCAAAGAGATTGTTGACGCCCACGAAGGACGGATAGAAGTGACAAGCGAAGCAGGCAAGGGAAGCACTTTCAGAATATATTTACCCATTGCAAATAAAACCAATGAGTTGTTGAATGAGCTGAGATTTTGATAATAAAGAAGATGATATGATTGCACAGATTATAAGAACAGATTACACAGGTTAAAAAAATATTAGCAGGCTGTTGAAAAAAGCATCAACAGCCTTGATTACACAGATTAGGAAAAACGATTACACAGATATTCCAATGGGTTTTAATCTGTGAAATCTAATCTTTTATCCGTGTAATCGGAGTTTGTTGAGTTTTTCAACAAACTGTTAGTCTTAAATCTGTGTAATCGTATTTTAGAAATCGGTGTAATCAATTTCTTTCAAAGGAGGTGTATATATGAAAATAGCTATCCTTACCGGCGGCGGCGATTGCCCGGGGCTTAATGCTGTTATACGGGCAGTTGTAAGAAAGGCTGTCAATTACGGTTATGCAGTTATCGGCATCAAGGACGGATGGAAGGGGCTGGTAGAGATTGACACTGTGCCGCTGGATATGCAGGCAGCGTCAGGCATCCTTCCGCGGGGCGGGACAATACTTGGCACATCAAGGACAAACCCCTTTAAATCTCCTGAAATGGCAGAGAAGGTTGTAAATAACATAAAGAAGCTTGGACTAGATGCGCTTATAGCCGTTGGCGGCGATGATACGCTTGGCGTTGCTGCAAAATTATACAAGCAAGGGATAAAAACAATAGGCGTGCCAAAGACCATAGACAACGACCTTTCAGGCACGGATTTTACCTTCGGTTTTGATACAGCAATAAGCATTGTAACAGAGGCGCTTGACAGGCTTCATACAACCACAGAGGCGCATCACAGGGCAATGATTGTTGAGGTGATGGGAAGGCACGCAGGGTGGATTGCCACTTACGGCGGCCTTGCAGGCGGCGCGGATATGATACTCATCCCTGAAAAGCCCTTTGAGATAAATGATGTTGCAGATATTGTCCAAAAGAGGGCAAAGAGAGGGAGAGGATTCAGCATTATAGTTGTGGCAGAGGGTGCTGTGCCAAAGGGGATTGAGGGATATATAACAAAGGATGTAAAAAAGGATGCCTTCGGCCATGTCTTACTCGGCGGTATAGGAGAATTTCTTGCAAAAGAGATTGAAAAGAAAACCGGTGTTGAGTCCCGGCATGTTGTATTGGGGCATCTCCAGAGGGGAGGCAGTCCAACAGCATACGACAGGATTTTGGCAACAAGATACGGCGTCAGGGCAGTGGAGCTTATAAACGAAGGCAAATTCGGCATGATGGTTGCGCTTCATGGAAATAAGATAGTCGCCATTCCTTTAGAGGAAGGCGTTAAACAGACAAAGACAGTGGATATGGAGATATATAAGGTAGCAGAAGTATTCTTCGGGTAACAGCTTCGTAAAAAGTCCATCTGCCGTGTTATCGCTGCGGCTTTTTCGCTCAACATATCTGTAGTTTGCCCATTTATGGGCGTCCGCCTGAGGCGGATTAAAAGCGCCGACAAATCGGCAAACTACAATTACCGCGCATCTGGAGCTTTTTACTGTGCCGTATGAAAAACACTAAATATATTTTTCGGAGACAACCATTATGAGTTCTTTTCTCAGCAGTCACCATTATGTGGCATTAGTAAGTTTCTTTTCAGTAATCTTGATCGGTAACATCCCTATCGGTTTTTACAGGAAAAGGTTTCTAAAATTTTCACGGCCGTGGGCAAGGTGCCTCTATATCCCGATAGTGGCAAATATAATTTTAAGGAGGTTTTTCGGCCTTGGGTATGACATTATCCCTTTTACTATTCTGGTTGTCCTTGCAGGGCAGTTTATAGGCTCTAAAATCAAGGTGAATGATTCAAACACCCGGTATGACGAAAGAGGTTCTATCCCCAACTGAAGAGAGATTTGAAAGATGGAGAAGAAACATTGGCTTCTTTTTCGGCCCTCTGGTTTTTCTTATTCTTTACTTCACGCCTATACCATCTCTTTCTCAGCAGGCCCACACGCTCGCAGCAATCTTAGGTCTTGCAATCATCTTTTGGATTTCTGAGGCAATCCCAATCCCTGTAACAGCCATACTCGGCGCCATATTAAATGTTATCCTTGGCGTTGCGCCGGCTAAAGAGGTCTTTGCCCCGTTTGCAGACCCAATTGTTTTTCTCTTTATCGGCAGTTTTATTATCGCAGAGGCGATAACCCTTCATCACTTAGACAAGAGATTCGCATTTGCAATTTTTTCACTGAAGTTTATTGGGGAAAACCCTTACAGGGTTCTCTTTGCCTGCGGTGTAATATCAGCTATTATCTCCATGTGGATGAGCAATACTGCCGCAACTGCCATGATGCTTCCCATAACATTGGGTGTGCTTAAGGCAATGGATGAAGCCCATAGAGAGGCAGGCAGAGCTTCAAATATCGCCAGCAGCAGATATGCAACAGGCATGATGCTTATTATTGCTTATGGCGCATCAGTCGGCGGCATAGCAACACCAATAGGAACTCCGCCAAATCTGATAGGTATTGGCTTTATACAAAATCTTACTGGTACAAAGATAACATTTTTTGAGTGGATGCAATTTGCGCTGCCGCTCACAATTATTATGTTTGTCTTTTTATATCTATTGATTAGATTCCTTCATCCGCCTGAGATAGCCAATCTTCGTGGAATTAAAACATATGTGCAGCAGGCCAATGAAAGGCTCGGCGCATGGAGCGGGGGAGAGATAAACACTGCTCTTGCATTCATGACAGCAGTTTTTTTATGGATATTCCCGAGTCTTGTTTCCATGATTCTTGGAAAGGATGCCGTATTTTCAAAATTCTTAGGCTCAAGGCTTGATGAAGGGGTTGTGGCTGTGCTGGCAGCGTCGCTGCTTTTTATCCTGCCGGTGAACTGGAAAGAAAAGAGATTTACCATGAACTGGAAAAGGGCTGTAAGGATAGATTGGGGGACGATACTTTTATTTGGCGGAGGCTTAAGTCTCGGCAGGCTCATGTTTTCTACAGGCCTTGCAGATGTGATGGGAAAGGGTCTTACTGGCATTACAGGCGCTTCAAACCTCTGGGGTATAACTGCTGCCGGAACTTTTCTGGCAATCATAATAAGCGAGACAACTTCAAATACTGCATCTGCAAATATGGTGGTACCAATAATAATAGCCCTTGCAAAAGGCGCAGATGTATCGCCTATTCCGCCTGCCATTGGCGCCTGTCTTGGCGCAAGCTTTGGCTTTATGCTGCCGGTCTCAACGCCGCCAAACGCAATTGTTTACGGCTCAGGCCTTGTGCCGATTTTAAGAATGGTCAGGGCAGGGATAGTCTTTGATATCTTAGGCTTTCTTATCATCGTAGGCGGGTTGATGCTCTTGTGTCCTTTGATGGGATGGGTGTAAATAACATTGCAAAATGCAAATTGCAAAATGCAAAATAAAAAATCCAAGACACAGATTCCCTCTCCTCCGCCACGGCGGATGGGAGAGGGTTGGGGTGAGGGGTGCGGTCAACATATGCGTGGTTATTCTTCTTTGCCTATTTATTTCAGGTTGTACAAAACAAATTGCGGAAGAAGATAAACTTAAAAACATAGTCAACGAAGTTGCAGAATCAGCGCAGAAAAAAGATATTGATGGGATACGGAAGCATATCTCAAAATCATACAGAGACCAGGAAGGAAATGACTATGACGGCGTCAGGAGGGTTCTTTTTTATCACTTCATCAGGGAAGAGACAGTTTCTGTATTTGTAAGGAGCGTGGATGCAGAGATAAAAGAAGACACAGCCCTTGTAAGGGCAAATGTTATTCTTGTCCGCGGCAAAGATATTAAGAGCATCAGCGACATAATTCCTGAGTCTGCCGCAGGATACAGGTTTGAAGTAGTATTCAAAAAGGAAAAAGGGGACTGGAAGGCTGTGAACGGCCAGTGGCAGGATGTGGGAGCGGCGGGGTTACTGTAAAATAGAATCTAACTTTTTATATGGAGCAAGGCAACCATGTTGCCGTAAACTTTGGAGCAAGCCGACCGTGTCGG
>Ga0209341_10005924_pt1 | contig 10963 bp, 8 predicted proteins | sample RifCSP13_2_FD_184020 | JGI IMG/M metagenome (GOLD analysis project Ga0209341, IMG submission 184020) | Soil microbial communities from Rifle, Colorado - Rifle CSP2_sed 13_2 (SPAdes) (version 2) | ecosystem: Environmental > Terrestrial > Deep subsurface > Rock core/Sediment | place: Rifle...
GATCCGTGCAAGGAAGGCGGGCACGGATCGCGCCTCGGTTTCCCAGGCCGTCGCCCGCCGAGGGGCCCCGCCGCTTCCGCCAATGTCGCTCGGGACCTGCAGGCGCTGCCGAGGTAAGCAGAATTCGCCGGGGAAGACCCACTCCCCGAGCCCTCCCGGACTGAGCTACGCGAGGGGCCGAAGGTGGTGTTGACCCAGGCTGAGGCGCACGCGGCGAATCTGGAGGGGTGTCGTGGCGATGTGGATCGGCACATCAGGGTATAACTATCCGGAGTGGCGGGGGAGTTTCTACCCCGAGAAGTTCCCGACGGCCAAGATGCTCCCCTACTACGCCGAGCGGTTCTCCACCGTCGAGATCAATTACACGTTCTATCGGATGCCGAACGCCAAGACGATCGCCGGCTGGAATGCCGAGACCCCGGCCGGGTTTGCGTTCGCACTCAAGGCATCCAGGCGAATCACGCACGACGCCCGCCTCAAGGATGTGGACGGGCCGCTCCGCTACTTTCTCGACACGGCGCGGGGCCTTGGGCCGAAGCTCGGCCCGATCCTCTTTCAGCTCCCGCCGTTCTTCAAGAAGGACCTGGACCGATTAGGAGACGCGCTGGTCCTGTTGCCCTCCGGTATCCGCTGCGCCTTCGAGTTCCGGCACGAGTCGTGGTTCGCCGAGGATGTGTACGCGCGGCTCAGGACCCGGAACGCAGCCCTCTGCGTCGCGGACACCGAGAAGGGCACCACGCCGCTGATCGCGACCGCCGATTTCGGCTACTTCCGTCTGCGCGATGAGGGGTATGCGGCCGAAGACCTCAAGAAATGGGCTGAGACCGTGAAGCGGCTCGGTGCGGGCTGGAAGGACACCTTCGTCTACTTCAAGCACGAGGAATCCGGCATCGGCCCGGCCCTCGCCCAAGAGTTTCGGGCGTTACTGACCGCCTAGCCGATCCCTCGTCCCGCCGGCTCCTTTTAGCTCCTCTTCGGTGCCGACAAAAATCCGTCAGCGGGGGTGGGGGAGGCGGGATTCGATGCGGACGAGTGCGGCGGCCATGTCGATGACGCCGGTGAGGACGGGAGTGAGCGGGTCCGGCATTTTCTCGAAGTGCTGGGGCAGGGTCTTGATCGTGAATCGTGTAGGATCCAGGCGCGCAGTCACCTGGTCCCACCGGAGCGGACACGAGACCGGGCCGCCGGGAAGCGGCCGGACCGAGAACGGGGCCACGATGGTCCGGCCATGGCCATTCTGCGCGAAATCGACGTAGACCTTCCCTTCGCGGGTCCGGATGGGGCGGGCGATCGTGGTAATCTCGGGCGCGGCCTCGACACCCAGGAGCGCCAGGAGCCGGCCAAAGGTCCGCGCCTCTTCGTGCGTGTACTGGGCGCCGAGCGGAATCAGGACGTGAAGGCCCGTGGCTCCCGAGGTCTTGACATAGTTCGCCACCTCAAGCTCGTCGAGGATCCGGTGAAGCTGCCGGGCGACCCTCACCACGTCGGTGAACGGGGCGCCCTTGGGATCGAGGTCCAGGATCAGCCAGTCCGGCCGGTCGAGGGAGCCGAGGCGTGAACTCCAGAGGTGGAGCGGGATGGTCCCCAGGTTGATGATGTAGCGGAGCGTCTCCGCGTCGTTCACGATGAAGTAGTCGATCTCGCGCTCGGCGTCCTTTGAGTAGATCCGTTCGGTGCGGACCCACGCCGGGACGAACTCCGGTGCGTCCTTCTGGAAGAAGGACTTTCCCGTGATCCCGTCGGGATAACGCGTGAGCACGACCGGCCGCTGTCTGAGGTACGGCACGAGAAGGGGCGCCACGGCCTCGTAGTAGCCGATCAGATCCCCTTTGGTGTAGCCTTCATCCGGCCAGAAGACCTTTTTCGGATTCGAAATCTTGACCTCGGCGTGGGCGACAGGCTCGGCTGGTGAAGGCAATGGGGTCACAATTTCCACTGGTGCCTCGCGCCGACACTCCTCCGGCCGCTTATCCGCCCGGAGGCCGAGGAAGGCTGGATGCCGAATCCCGCCGTCCTTGGTCCACTCCGTAAAGCGCACTTCGCAGACCAGCGTGGGCTCGACCCAGTGGTGGCCGCGGCCCGTCGGGGCTCCGACCGCAAACGGCGCAGTCGGCCGCCCGAGCGGTTGTAGTGCCTCCCAGAGCTTCTTGAGTGACGCTTCATCGAATCCGGTGCCGACCTTGGAAACATAGACGAGGCGGGGCCCATCGTAGATCCCGACGTGCAGTGCCCCAAAGTAGCGTCGCCCGCCCTGGGGATCGGTGTAGCCTCCAATGACGAATTCCTGACGGCGCAAGCACTTGACTTTGATCCACTCCCGCGATCGGCCGCCGACGTAGGGGCTTTTCACCTTTTTGGCTACGATCCCTTCAAGCCGCTCGGCAGACGCCACCTCGAAGAACGCCTCACCGTGCTCCAGGACGTGGTCGCCATAGCGGACGGGGCCGACGGGCGGCAGCAGAAGCCTGAGACACTCCTTCCGATCCAGGAGCGGTAGGCGGCGCAGGTCGTGACCATCCAACGCGAGGCAGTCGAAGAAGACCCCGATGACCGGCACACCGGCCACCGCGCTTTCGATATCGCGAGGATTCGTGAGGCCCATTCGCGCCTGCAGGCGCTCAAAGCTCGGTTTGCCGCTCTCGTCGAGCGCAACGATCTCGCCGTCGATAAGGAACCGGTCCACCGGAAGCGCCCGCAGCGCGCTGGCCAGATCCGGGTAGCGCCCCGTGATCATCTGGCCGCTTCTGCCGTAGAGCTCTACCGCTTCCCCCTGACGATAGGCCAGCACCCGCACGCCATCGTACTTGACCTCGAAGAGCCAGCCCTTGCCTGAGAACGGGCGCTCCGCCAGCGTGGCCAGCATGAACGGCTGATTCCGCGGCGATAGGGCACGCCGGGGAACCTTGAGGGCGTGAAGCCGGGCCCGGAGCCCTGCCCGCTTGGCGGGAAGATCGCGCATCTCCTCTACGGTGAGCCCCGAGAGGACCGACTGCGGATAGCGCTCTGTGAGCTCCGTTTCGGAGGACGCGGCATCCGCCTTCTTGAGCAAAAGCCATTCCTTCTCCTTCTTGGCCATCCGGGCGAGCGTCCACCGGCCGCGGAGTTTAAAGCCGAATAGCTCGAGTTCGAGCTTTCCCTTGGCAAGTTGCTCGAGGGGATCACCCTCTTTCACCGGTCGGTACCACCCGCGATCCCAGATGATCACCGCGCCGGCGCCGTAGTTGCCCGGCGGAATGACCCCCTCAAAATTGGCGTACTCGATGGGGTGGTCTTCCACATGAACCGCCAGACGCTTCTCCTCGGGCCGAACGGACGGGCCCTTGGGCACGGCCCAGCTCTTCAGGACCCCATCCATCTCCAGGCGCAAGTCGTAATGGAGGCTCCGGGCCGCGTGCTTGTGGATGACGAAGAGACGCCCGCCCGCAACACGGCCCCCGCCGAACGGCTCGGGCGTCCGCCCGGGGTCGCGCTTCTTCCGGTATGCCTGAAGTCTTGGACTGGTCTCCTTGACCACGGCTTTGGGGCCTCCGCAACAGTCGGGCATGATCCGAGCAGGTTACAACGCGCCTTGAAGTATAAGGACTTTCATGGTATGGTGCAAATCCCCTTATCCCTGTGGCAGGAGGAGAGACGCGATGCCGCCTCACTCGATCAGCTCGGGCACGATTTCCTTTGGGCTGGTTTCGATCCCGGTCAAGTTTTACACCGCCGCCTCCTCGGGGGGCGCCTCCTTCAATCTGCTCCACGCCAAGTGCGGCAGCCGGATCAAGCAGCAGACCTTCTGCCCGGTCTGTAACGAAGTGGTGGAGCGGGCCGGATTGGTCAAGGGCTATGAGTTTGCCAAGGAGCAGTACGTCCGGTTCACGGACGAGGAGCTGAAGTCCTTGGAGGGGGAGGCCTCGAAGGTCATCGATATCGCCGAGTTCGTGCCGCTTCCCAAGGTGGATCCGATCTATTTTGAGAAGACCTACTACCTCGGCCCCGACAAAGGGGGTGAAAAGGCCTACCGGCTGCTGGCCGACGCCATGGCCAAGACCGATCGGGTTGCCCTCGCCAAGTTCGTCATGCGCGGCAAGGAGAGCCTGGTGCTGATCAGGCCGGCCCAGGACGGCCTCATGCTCCACACGATGTACTTCGCCGACGAGGTACGGGACTTCGGCGAAATCGAGAAGGGGAAATCGGCCAAGATCAAGGAGGGCGAGCTGGAGCTGGCCCTGAGACTGGTGGACGAGCTGTCCAACGGCGATTTCAAGCCCGAGCAGTATCAGGACGAATACCGGCTGCGCGTCCTGGACTTGGTCAACCTCAAGGTGGAGGGGAAGGAAGTGACTGCGGTCGGGCCCCAGGTCCAGCGCGCTCAGGTGATCGACCTGATGGAGGCGCTCAAGGAGAGCCTCGCGAAGCGGGTCACGCAGGAGAAGAAGCCGGCCGTGAAGGCCAGACGCGCCGAGGCGACGCCGGGGAAGCCAGAGAAGAAGGCCCAGGCTGTCAAGAAGTGACGCACTTCACCACCCGGGATGCGGCGAAGATCCTCGACCTGCCAGAGCAGCAGATACGGTCGTGCGTCCGCGCGGGTTTCCTCTCGCCGATCCGGGGTGCCGGGCGGCGGTTCCAGTTCACTTTCCAAGATCTCCTGCTCCTGAAAACCACCAAGGGCCTCCTCGGCTCCCGTGTCCCCCTGAAGCGGATCCGCCGAATGTTGGCCTCCCTCAAGCGCCAGCTCCCGGATGATCAGCACCTGACGAGCCTGACGATCTATGCCGACGGCAGCCGGGTCGTTGCCTGGGACGGAGCCGCCCGCTGGCAGCCGGACTCGGGACAGTTCCTCTTCAACTTCGAGGTGCAGGCCGTCGCCGAGCAGGTGGCCTTGCCGCCGCCGCCAGCAACAGCCCCCGCCCCCGCCCCCGCCCTCACGGCGCAGCAGTGGGCCAATCTCGCGGTCGAGCTGGAGGGATCCTCGCCGGAGGAGGCGCAGCGGGCCTACCACCAGGCCTTGGAGCTGGACCCGACCCTGTCCGATGCCCATGTGAATCTCGGCCGCCTCTACCAGGAGGCGAAGAAGCCCGTTCAGGCTGAGGCGCACTACCGGGCTGCCATCGAGCACGCGCCCGCCGATCCGATCCCCCACTTCAATCTCGCCGTGCTCCTCGACGAACTGGGGCGCGCCGACGAGGCGATCCAGTCCTATCGCCAGGCGATCGACCGCGACCCTGACTTCGCCGACGCCCACTACAACCTCGGCCTCCTCTGTGAGGCGCTCGGGAAGCGCTCCGAGGCCATCAGACACCTCCGCAAGGCCCGGGCGCTCTACGGCCGGTCCGGCTCCGCTCGGTAGAACGGTCATCTGTTTCGATACGCGATATGGCCTGGCTGCATTATCGCGACGGCCCCTGCATGGGACGGGTAGATGCCGCTTCCGAACTGGTTCTTCCAGAGGGAACTAGGCACGGGGTGCGGGAATTGCTCAAGGATCGCCCGGTACTAGGTCTGTGGGATGAAAGAGTGTCGGAGGATCAGGTTTTGGTGAGAATCCTCCTGCCCACGGAAGAAACGGAGCCCGTGCTTGATCTTCTGGAAAAGCAGTATTCGGCAGTATTCGATGGTCGATGGCTAAGTGGCGGGGACTTTGTCGACACATGTATGTGTAGGGACTGATGAGGTGGCAAATGTCTCCTCCCAGGACCGCCGCGTAAGCGTACTGAAATGCACACAGGGTGACAAGGCATGGAGCAGGAACGGAAGATCAGCAAACCCTCGATGATAGGGTCCATCCTGTTGCTGGCCGGAGCCGTCTTCCTCCTCAACCTCCTTGTTCCTCCTTCCCTCCCTTCCAGGATCCTGTCTCTCCTCCTCACGTCAGCCCTTCTTTTGGCCTTCACCCTCTCGGATTTCCGCCGGTTGACGCAGGCCGAGTCCAAGGTGGCCTACCTCGGTCGCCGCTGGCTGGACCTGAGCGTCCTCGGCCTCCTCTTCCTCTTTTCCGGGGCGAAGGCCGTGACCCTGGCGAGGATGGTCGGGAATCCTCAGCAGGCGGTCGCCCTGACGCCGGCGTATGACCTCTACACCACTGTCGTCCTGATCGCCATCGCCTTGAAGCTCCTGACGCAGGCCGAATGGGTGAGCGCATTGCTGGAGCAGCTTCACCTGAGGCCAGCCCAGACGGTGGCCTTAAGCTTCGTGTTCGCGGCGATCGTTGGGGCGCTTCTCCTCTCCCTTCCCCAGGCAGTGAGGGAATTGGCGGAGGTGTCCTTCCTCGACGCGCTCTTTACCGCGACCTCCGCCGTGTGCGTCACAGGCCTCGTGGTGAAAGACATCGGGCGGGACTATACTCTCTTCGGTCAGACCACGATCCTGGTGCTGATCCAGCTGGGGGGATTAGGGATCATGACGTACAGTGCCCTCCTTTCCCTTCTCGCCAGGGCTCGGATGGAGCTGGGAGACCAACTCACCCTGAGAGAAGCCCTCTCGGCCGAATCGTTGGGTGCTATCGGCCAGCACGTGAAACAGATCTTCCTCCTGACCTTCGCTATCGAGGCGGCGGGGACCCTCGTCCTCGTCCTCCGATGGTCTGGCGACTTCCCGGGCTGGCGGACCCTCTACCTGGCCGCCTTTCACGCCGTCTCGGCCTTTTCGAACGCCGGCTTTTCCCTCTTCTCCGAGAACCTTGTCGGGTATTCAGGCGATCCGGGGGTGAGTCTCACCATCGCCGTCCTCATCATCCTCGGAGGGCTCGGGTTCCCTGTCCTGAGCAACCTGATGACATATCCCCTCTTTGGCAGGAAGGGCCAGCCCTGGCAGCTCACCCTGCACGCCAAGGTGGCCCTGGCCGCGAGTGGGGGTCTCATCGTGGTCGGCTTCCTCCTGGTCCTCCTGTTAGAGTTTGACCAGGGCTTGCGCCATCTGTCCTTCCCCCAGAAGGCCCTGGCGGCCTTCTTCCAGTCGGTGACCACCAGGACGGCCGGCTTCAGTACCATCAACATCGGGACCCTCGCCCCAGCGACCCTGTTGGGGATTATGACCCTGATGTTCATCGGAGGTTCTCCAGGGTCCACGGCGGGAGGAATCAAGACGACGACCTTCGGGACCACGGCTGCCACCCTCGTCGCGATCTTGAGAGGGAGAGAGCAGGTGGAGGTCTTTCGCCGGGCCATCCATCCGGGGATTATCCATAAGGCGTTGGCCCTAAGCTTCCTCGCCTTCACCTTCCTGAACGTGTCGATCTTCCTTCTTCTGGTGACCCAGGAAGGGGGGTTCTTGGAGTTGGCCTTTGAGGCAACCTCGGCCTTCGGAACGGTCGGGCTCTCCACCGGCTACACCCCCCGGCTGAGCCCTGTTGGGAAGGGGATCATCATCGTCACCATGCTGGTGGGCAGGATCGGTCCCCTGGGTCTCGCCTCCGCCTTGGCCGAGCAGCCAGCAAAGGGGAAGTACGCGTATCCGACGGAACCGCTCCTGATTGGATAGACGAAGGGAGGGATCATGAGGCGTTTTCTCGTCATCGGCTTGGGAAGGTTTGGATCGGCGCTGGCGGAAGCTCTCGCTCAGGTAGGGGGCGAGATTATCGCCGTCGATGAGCGGATGGAGCTGGTCGAGGCTGTCAAGGACAAGGTCGCCTACGCCGCCCAACTCGACTCCATGGAGATCGAATCGCTCAAGGCTGTCGGGGCAAAGGACGTGGACGTCGCCATCATCGCCATCGGAGAAGACTTTGAGGCTTCGGTCCTGACCACCGCGATCCTCAAAGAGCTGGGGGTAGAGGAGATCATCGCGAGGGCCAACACGGATCGAGAGAAAAAGATCCTGGAGCTGGTGGGGGCGACGAGGGTCATCTCCATTGAGGCAGAGATGGGGAAGCGGCTCGCGAAGGCCCTCTTGGCACGGTCGGTCTTGGAGCACATCGAGCTGTCCGAAGGATATTCCATGATCCAGTGGGAGGTGGACAACCACTTCATCGGCAAGTCTCTCGCCGAAGTCGGTCTCCGCTCCAAGTGGGGGTTGAATTTGGTCGGGATCAAACAGAGGATCGAAACTGCGTCGAAGGAGGGCGAGCCTCAGGTCGTGGAGCGAATGGAGCCTGTCCCTCGGCCCGACTATGTCTTCCGGAAGGGGGACGTCCTTGTCTTGGTCGGCCAGGAAGGGGACCTGGAGGCCTTTACCAAATAGACGTCTAGACGTCATGCGTTATCTCAACCTGGCTAGCCGGGCCCTGTGCGGTGGGTTCCTGCTGACCTTCTGGATTCCCGCAATGGCGTTGGCGGCGGGCCCAGAGGGGCACCCGAGGTCTGGCCCGGTCCTGTTCGGGCTGGCCGTGTTGGTGGTCGTGGCGAAGATCGGAGGCCTGCTGGCCGAGCGGTGGAGGCAGCCGTCGGTCCTCGGAGAATTGCTCGTCGGGATCATGCTCAGCAATCTTCTCCCGCCATTTTTCGGAGGGGAGGGGATCGCCTTCGTCCGCTCCGATCCGACTCTGCTGGTCCTGGCCGAGGTTGGGGTGCTGATCCTCCTCTTCGATGTAGGGCTGGAAACCGACCTGCGGGCGTTGACCCGAGTTGGGCTGTCATCACTCCTCGTGGCCGCAATCGGGGTTGTGGTCCCCATCCTGCTGGGGTGGGGCGCCGCGGCATGGCTCTTTCCCGACAGCTCGACCTTCGTTCATATCTTCGTGGGGGCCACCCTTGCGGCCACCAGCGTTGCGATCACCGTGCGAGTCCTGAGGGATCTCGGAGTCATGCAAAGTCGGGAGGGGCAGATCATCCTCGGTGCGGCGATCCTGGATGACATCCTCGGGTTGATGGTGCTCGCGGTGGTGGCGGGGATGGTGGCAGCGGTCACGTCGGGCGGACCGGGCCTATCGGTCCTTGCGGTCGTGGGAATCCTACTCCGGGCAATCATCTTCCTCGGCATCGCGGTCGGGATTGGGGTTTTCTTCTCGGATCAGATCGTTCGTCTGGTGGCGCGCACCCGCCACCCAGAGATCATGCTGGTTTTCGGCCTCGGGCTATGCTTTACGCTCGCTTTTGCGGCAGAAGTGGTGGGGTTGGCCGGCATCATCGGTGCCTTTGCCGCCGGACTGATGCTGGACCCGTATGGAAAGGGGGTCCGTGTCACGGAGGAAAAGGCGACACTCTCCGAGCTGCTCCACCCGCTGTCGAGCCTGTTTGTTCCCCTCTTTTTCGTGCTGATAGGAATGCAGGTCCATCTCGGGAGTCTCGCAAGTCCCGTGGTTTTTGGCTTCGGGATCGTCTTGACCATCTGCGCGCTGGTCGGCAAGCTGGCGTGCGCGCTGGGGGTCGTGGGGCGCGGTGTCAACCGTCTCGCCGTTGCGATCGGGATGATCCCCCGGGGCGAGGTCGGTCTGATCTTCGCTGGCATCGGAACCAGTTTGACGATCGGCGGGGAGCCGATCCTGTCTCAAGGAGTCTTCTCGGCCGTGGTGATGATGGTCCTGGTCACCACTTTGGTGGCGCCGGTCGGGCTCCGCTGGGCTTTTGAACGGGGCGGGAGTGGGAAGGAGACGGGCGACGGCAAGTAGGGTCGGCCTGGCGCGCCTCGTCGTGATCACGGGGAGGCAATCGGCTCAAAGGCAAACGGGAGGAGCTGCTTGGCCTCATCGAACTGCTCCAGTAGGGCCTCCCGGTCTTTCGCGAAAAGATCCACTAAGGCGTAACGGAAGCTGTAATCGTCCTGCAATTCGTCCGAGAGTTTCTCCCCTTCCTTGACCAGGACCTCGACGAACGCCTCCGGGAAGCGCCGGGCGAAGCGCTCGAGGTCTTCCGGCTTGGGCACCTGCGTGACGACCCCATTCTCGAATCGCCGCAGGACGAAACTCGCCGCGACCATGTCCCGGCCTCTCCCCGGGCTCCAGGTTCGAGTGCCGTCCGGATTCCTTCCCAGGGCCAGATCCAACTGCATCGCATACAGGTCTATGCCGTCCACCATCCGATAGAGCGGGGCGAACTGCGACGCCATCCGCCCGTTGATCTCGACGAGGCGGATCGCATCGTCCTCCGGCCTATAGAAGAACTCCACATTGAAGAAGGTCCGGTCGAGGCCGATGCGCTGGATGCACCGCCCGGCGATCTGCGCCATCCGCTCCTGGACACCGGCCGGGATCCGCGACGGGTATTCAAACCGCTGAAAGCTCAGGCCGTTCGTGGTGAAAAAGGAATCCACGACGCCCAGCGGCACCACGTGCCCCTCATACACATAGCCATCAAAAGTCACCTGATGGCCCGAGAGGAGCTCTTCGACGAGGAGGAAGGAGCCGGGAATTTCACGAAACCGCTCGTCGAGGCGGGATGCCCCAACGAACGCGTTGAACATCTCGGCGATCGCCACGAGCCGAAGACGGGCCTCTTCAACCGTGCGGGAGAGGTCGGCAAACGTATCGATGCGGCGCGCCAGGATGGACAGGTAGGACTTGACCGGCTTGACAAAGACCGGCAGGGCCATCGGGATGTCCGAGGGGTGTAAACTGCGCGACGGATCGAGGAGATGGAATTGCGGGATCGCGTCGGGGGCCGCCTCTCGCTGGTGCAGGCGCGAGTAGTACTTGTGCTGGCAGAGAAAGAGGGACTCGAACGAGGGTGAGGGGAGTCCGATGGCCTCGGCGATGAGCGCCGCCATGAGGCAGGCGGGGAAGTCATCGATGCCCACGACCGCGCGGTAGGTACTCCGCCGGCCCTCGATCGCGCGGATGGTCTCGTGCAGGAACTGCAACCCGTCGAAGCCCGGCTCGTGGGTCTCTTCGTCGGTCCCGCAGAACTCCAGGTCGTGTGTCTTTCGGATCTCGGGGCGTGAGAAGTGCGCCCGATCCCGGGGTGTGGGGCAGACGACGAGGATGCGCTCTCTCGTGTCGGTCATGCGGAGACCTGGGATGCCTCGTCCACGATCACTGAGGGCCCGCGACCAGCTTGGACAAGGCCGCCTCCGCTTGGGGGCTCAGGGACAGCCAGTGGAGGTCGTG
>Ga0209341_10005926_pt1 | contig 10963 bp, 7 predicted proteins | sample RifCSP13_2_FD_184020 | JGI IMG/M metagenome (GOLD analysis project Ga0209341, IMG submission 184020) | Soil microbial communities from Rifle, Colorado - Rifle CSP2_sed 13_2 (SPAdes) (version 2) | ecosystem: Environmental > Terrestrial > Deep subsurface > Rock core/Sediment | place: Rifle...
GAGCAGGCCGTCGTGGCCGCGCTCTACACCGCCTTCGCGCGGGGCGCCCAGCTCTCGACCGAGCACATCCTGGAGGAGATCAAGGCGACCAAGCCCCTGTCCGTCACGCGGGCCGAGGAAGTCGAGGACCTGCGCGAGTGGGCGCGGGGCCGGGCGGTGCCTGCCTCGTGAGCCTGCCGGGCCGATTGACTTCGCGAGATCAACTCAGCCCTCGCCTCGTGGCTTCGCCCCTCAGCTCGAACTGCCACGTACGCCTCGGGCTGCTGCCTCCCTCGGGCCTCGTCTCGCTCGCCACTCGACCCGGCATGGGAGGCACCTAAACGTGATGTTGGAGGGCATCCGCGTCCTCGATCTCTCGCGCGTGATCGCGGGGCCGTACTGCGCCGCCTTCCTGGCTGATCTCGGCGCCGACGTCGTCAAGGTCGAGCGGCCGCCGGCCGGCGACGATCTGCGCGTGCTCCGCGGCAGGAACGGCATGAGCGCCTCCTTCGCCGCCATCAACCGCAACAAGCGCGGGATCGCGCTCGACCTCCAGCGCCCCGAGGGCGCGCGAATCGCCTTCGAGCTGGCGCGCCGGGCGGATGTGGTCGTCGAGAACTTCCTGCCCGGCGTGGCGGCGAAGCTCGGCCTGGGCTACGAGGCAGTCAGCGCCGTCAATCCGGCCGTCGTGTACGTGTCCGTGACCGGCTTCGGCCAAACGGGACCCCACTCGAAGCGTCCCGGGTACAACACCATCGCCCAGGGGATGAGCGGCCTGATGGCGCTGACCGGACACCCGGGCGACCCGCCGACGCGGGTCGCCGGCTCCACGTCGGACCTTGCTGCGGCCCTGACGGCCTTCGGCAGCGTCTGCGCCGCGCTGGTCCAGCGCTTCCGAACCGGCCGGGGGGAGTACCTCGACGTGAGCCTGCTGGCATCGAGCCTGTCGCTCCTGCCCGATCCCACGGCGATCTACTTCGACACGGGCCTGCGGCCCACCCGCGAGGGCAACCGCAACCCGGCCATCGCCCCGGGCGGCGCCTACAAGACGCAGGACGGCTACATCAACATCGTCATCATGAACCAGGACCAGTGGGGACGCTTCTGTGCCGCGCTGGGCGAGCCCGAGCTCGAGACCGAACCCCGGTTCGCGACAAACGCCGAGCGGATCTCGCGCTACGACGAGTTCCAGGCCTACGTCGAGGCGCGGCTCTCGAAGAAGCCGACGGCCGAGTGGGTCGAACGCTTCGAGGCGGCCTCGATCGCCGCGGGTCCCGTCTACGAGTTTCACGAAGTCTTCGAGGACCCGCAGATCAAGCACCTGGGCCTGGTCGTGCCGATGGAGCAGCCGGGCCACGGCACGGTCCACGCGCTCCGCTTCCCGACGCTCCTCTCCGGCGCGGCCGCCTCGATCCGCCGTCCCGCGCCGCGTCTCGGCCAGCACACCGCCGAGGTCCTGCGCGAGCTCGGCTACGCCGAGGACGAGATCAAGCGCCTGGCCGGAACCGGCGCCGTCGCCCTCGGCGCTTGACTCACTTACAGCGCGGGGAGTAGCGTTCAGCCAATCATGCAGTGCCCCCGGTGTCGGCACCAGTCACCCGCCGGCGCACGGTTCTGCGGTGAGTGCGGAGCCGCGCTCGGCCCGACGTGCCCCGCCTGCCGCACCCTGAATTCGCCCGGCAACTCGTACTGCAGCGACTGCGGCGCCGCGCGCAGGGCGAGACCACCGTGCGCGTTCTCCAAGGTGAGCTGGAGCGCGAGCGGTTCGGCATGGCGCTGCTGCCCGCGGTCTACTCGCGGACCGTCATGGCCTGGGCTCTCGCAGAGGAGGGGCTCTTCGCCCGGGGCCTTGAGGTCGGTCACCAAGGGCTTCAAATCGCGGAGAGGCTGAATCACCCGCACAGCATCGTGTTCGCCCTGCACGGAATCGGGACCGTGCACCTCAGGCGCGGCGACTTCCCTGAGGCGATCCGGATACTCGAGCGCGCGCAGGCCATCTGCGAGACGGCCGACCTCCCTGCCGTTTTCCTCGAAGTTGCCCTCCCGCTGGGCTCCGCCTACGCGCAGGGGAACCGGGCGAGCGATGCCGTGGCGCTCTTCGAGCGCGCCGTCAGCCAGGCTATGGCCCTCAAGCACCACCTCGGCCACTGGCTTCGCTCCGGGGGCATGGCCGAGGCCTACCTCGCCGCGGGTCGGGCCGAGGAGGCGCTTCCGCTAGCATGGGCCCGGCATCTCCTCGGCGCGGTGGCCGCCAACGTCGGTCCGAAGGTGTTCGACCGGTCGAAGCGCGAGTTGAGGGCCGCCCTCGCCTCGGCCGAGAGCCTGGGGATGCGGCCGCTGGCCGCGCGCTGCCACTTGACCCTCGGCGACCTGTACCTGCGGATGGGCAGACGCCAGCAGGCGGCCTCCGAATTCTCTGCGGCCGCGGAGATTTGCCGCGCAGCGGACATGCCCTACTGGCTCGCCCGGGCGGAGCAGGGGCTGAAGGAATCGGTTCCCTAAGGAACCGGGTCCGTTTCGGTAACACTTGTTTTGAGGGCGATCGGCCCCTTGACAACCGTCAGACGCGGGACCCATACTCACGCCGACCATGGCGGAGTATGGGACTCCCGTTCGTGCCAATTGGGTCCCGGTGACCGTCCGGCTAAAGGTGCCCGCCGGCATCTCCGGAGCTGAAGTCTTCCGCCTTGCCGAACGCTGGGACGCCAAGCTCAATATCAAGCTCGACCTCGAACGCCTCCCCGTAGCGGTTCGCCCTCCGAGGGCCGAGCGGGAGGACTTCCGCAAGAGCGGTAGTCAGCTCCTCGTCGTCCGGGCATGGGTCGATCCGCAAGACATCCCGAGGTTGAAGGCCCAGCCGTATGTCGATCACGTCGAGCGTGGGGCCCGGTTGGAGCCGTTCGGACGGCCGGAGTGGACGATGACCCAGCAGACCGCCGCTCTCCACGGTGCGCTCGCCCGTGTCGACTGCGGCGCGACCGCCAAGGCCGACGGTGATGCGGCGGACGTGGCGAGGGACCTCGGCGTCACGCGGATCCGGGCCGCCGGGCTCACCGGACGTGGCATCGTCGTCGGCGTCGTTGACGGTGGCATCACCGCTCACGGGCGACCGACGCAGTTCGGGGCTTGGCCGGCCATCCCCCAGCCGCCGGCCGGGGGCGAGGTGATCGGCGGCTGGCCGGCGGCGGACTGGGGGACGACGGCCGAGGGATGGGGTCAGCACGGGAACATGATCGCCTACGACGTCCAGGCCATGGCACCCGAGGCCGAGCTATGGGACATCCGCATCTGGGAGCCACAGGGGGCGTTCGGGGACTACGTCGCCAATGCCGTCGACGGCTATCGTCTGGCGATTGACCACTACAAGGCGCATGGCGTCCCTCAGATCCTCGTCAACAGCTGGGGGGTGTACGACAGCGACAACGGGCCTGACTACGCCTTCAACCCGAAGAGCCAGATCGCTCTGTCCGTCGAGGAGGCGCTTGACGAGGGCATCCTGATCCTGTTCGCCGCCGGCAATTGCGGCAATGGTTGCCCGTTCACCTCCGGAAGTCTCTGCGGATTCGGCAATCGCGGTCCCGGATCGAGCATCCTCGGTCCGAACGGCCACCCGGAGGTCATGACCGTCGGCGCCGCGACGCTACGGCGCGAGTGGTGCGGGTACACGAGCCAGGGCCCGGCCGCCCTGCCTCCGAACGATCCCGACAAGCCGGACTTCTGCTCGATCTCGCAGTTCGAGGGGTTCTTCCCGAACGAGTCCGGGCTGCGGCCCTACGACGGCGGCACGTCGGCCGCCACCGGGATCGCCGCCGGCGTCGTCGCGTTGCTGAAGCAGGCGCGGCCCGACCTCACCCAGGAAGAGTGCAAGCGACTGCTGAGGGAGACCGCACGGCCGATCAGGACACCGGCCGCCCACGACGGTGCCGGGGCCGGTATCATCGACGCGTTCCGCGCGTTCCGGTCGCTATGACGCCCGCGCGGCTCCTCGTCATGGGCGCGGGCAGCGCCGGGGCGGAGAATCTCATCCGCAGCCTCCGCGCAGCGGACTCGTCGCTCGTCCTCCTTGGGTGCAACGACGACCGCTTCGTCGTCAGGCACTCGGCGGCCGACGCGCGCCATGTCGTGCCCCCGCCCGGAGGCCCGCGATTCGTCCCGGCCCTCCGCCGGCTGATCCGCGAGTCGCGCGTCGATCTCGTCATCCCCACGATCGACCGGCACGTGCAGGCGCTCTCCGACGCTCGCGCGGATTTCCGTGGCAAGGTCTTTCTGCCGGCCGCACGCGTCATCGCGCTCTGCCGCGACAAGTACCGTCTCACCACGGCGCTCCTCCGGCACGGCGTTCGCGCACCGGCGACGTACCCGGTGCGAGAGCCCGACGGCGTGGACGAGATCTTTGCCCGGCTCGGCCGTCCGAGCCGGGTCTGGTGCCGGCCGCGGACGGGGACGTGCGCGCGGGGCGGGGCCGCCGTCTCGACGCCGGACCAGGCGCGCCGGTGGATGGCGGTGTGGGAGACGATGCAGGGCGTGCCGATCTCGACCTTCACGCTGGCCGAGTACCTGCCCGGGCGCGAGATCCTCTGTCAGAGCGTGTGGCACCGCAGTCGGATGGTCCTCGCCAACACGTTCGAGCGGCTCGCGTACTTCGGCGCCGACAACATCCCGAGCGGCGTCACTTCGCTGTCGTCGCTGGCAAAGACGGTGGTCGAGCCGGGCGTGGTGGAGGTCTCCCGGGCGGCGATCGCCGCTGTCGCGCCGGGGGCCTCCGGAGCCTTCAGCGTAGACGTCAAGGAGGATGCCGACGGCCGCCCGCACGTCACCGAGATCAACGCCGGGCGGTTCTTCATGGCCATGACCGCCTTCGACCGCATCCTCAAGCACAACATCGCGCTCACGTACGTGCGCTTGGCGCTGGGGGAGCGGGTCGATTTCGGTGATGCGTACGACGCGGTCGACGACTACTACATGGTGCGCGACATGGATACCGAGCCGGGCGTGTTCCACGCCGACGAATTCTTCGACGGCGTGCACGACGCAAGCGGCGCTGCGCAGTTCACCGTTCGACCGCCGGGACCGGCAAGGAGCTGAGCGATGGGCATGGATCCGCTTCTCCCGAACGAGACGTTCGAAGTGACCGTCGTCCTCGAAGGGCCGGTTAGGAAGGCCAACTTCCGGCTGTTCAAGGTGGCGCTCGACAATTTCCTTGACGCCTGCGCTCTCATCGATCACGGCCACGGCGGTCCGAAGCCGAAGCTTCAGGTGCGCGAGAACCGCGGCGGCGTACGGAAGAACGCGTAGAGCTAGAGATGGGCCGCAGAAAGGCGGACGTTCGCGCGATTACGGTGAGGGTACGGACGAGCCGGAAGGCCACGGAGGCTCTCCGTCTCGAGATCCGACGGCTTGCCGGTCGTCTGGGTCTCCCGGCCGCCGCCGTGCGCATCCGTCGCGTCGGCGACGGGCGACGCTGATCTAGTTCAATTTAGCTGGGTCAGCGACGCGCCGTCCGGCCCTGGGTCAGGTCGCCGAGTGCGCGATCGCACCGCGCGATCAGCGGCGACATCCCGAGAGCGGCCGCGAGATCGCGAGACGCACGGTAGTGCGCCTCGGCGACGGCAATGTCGGCGGGGTCGCGCTGCGCGGCCACGTCCCCGAGCAGGCGCAGCGCCCACGCCTCGTGCGCCCGCTCAGCCTGCCGGCGGAAGTGCTCGAGGACCGAGACCGCCGCCGCGTGCGCCTCGGTGAGACGGCCGGCCAGCAGGCAGACCTCTCCCAGGAGCAGAAGTACTAGCGAATAGCTGGCCACCTGCTTCCGGGCGCCGGCCTCTTCCGTTGCTCGCTGGACCATCGCCACCGCCTCGGCGCCGCGGCCGCCGAGCGCCAGCGCGAGCGCGAGCTCCGCGCTGACGCGCGGCACGTAGGCCGGCATGTTGTGGGTGTGACAGAGCTCGTACGCGCGCTCGAACGCTGCGGTCGCAGCCTCCACCTCTCCGCGCGCCAGGTGGTGGACGCCGGCGCCGTGGTGGGCCCACCACAGCGTGTCCGGGTGGTTACCCGCCTCGGCGAGGGCGACCGCCTCGTCGGCGTACCTGGCGCTGTCCGCGAAGCGGCCGAGCTCCACGAGACACTCCACGAGGTGACTCCGGGCGAACACGGACGGCAGGATCGGGAGACCGAGGTGGTCACGCGCGCGCTCGCCGGCGAGGGCGCCGACGACGCCCTGGAAGATCTCGATCGCCTGCTGGAAGTTGCCGAGGAACAGGTGAGCCCGGCCGACGTACAGGTCGGTCGCCGTCCGCAGCGGGACGTCACCGCGCTCGTTCGCCAGGTCGCGAGCCCGACGGCCGGCTTCGATCGCCTGCTCGTGGCGTCCGAGCAGCAAGAGCGCGTTGGCCTTGAAGGACAGCACGCGGCCGAGCCGTGCCCGATCGCCGGTTTCCGCGAGCGCCTCGGCCTGGCGCAGGTGCTCCAGCGTCCGCTCGTGCTCGCCGAGCAGCGTGAGCGCGTTGCGGAGGCCCAGGTGCACGTCGATGACCTCCGCCTGCGTCTCGGCCGTCTCGGGCAGATGCCCCAGCGCCTGCAGCGCCTGCTCGAACCAGGCGACCGCTTCACGGTTCGCCGAGTGCGCAAAGGCCTTCACGCCGGCTTGCCGGAGATGACGCGCGGCCCGGTCCCAGAGCTCGCCACGCCGCGCGTGATCGGCGAGACGCTCGACGTGCTCCACGAGGCGGTCGGGATAGTGGCCTTCGATGTATTCGACGACGCGGCCATGCAGAGCGCGGCGACGCTCCTGGAGCAGCGAGTTGTACGCCACCTGCCGCGTGAGCCCGTGCTTGAAGACGTACTCCGGCTCCGGAAAGAAGCGGCTCTCGTAGAGGAACTCCCCGGCCAGCAGCCGGGCCAGCCCGTCCCGCACGTCGTCCGGCGGCACGTCGGCGACCGCCTGGAGGAGCGCGACGGAGACGTGCTCGCCGATGACCGACGCGCACTGGACGAGCCGCTTGTCCTCGGCGGCGAGCCGATCGATCCGCGCGGCGAGCACGGCCTGGACGGTGGAAGGCACCTCGATGACCTCAACCGCCGGCCCCAGGTGATAGTCGCCCCGCTCACCCGTGAGGGCGCCGTTCTCGACCAGCGTCCGAACGCTCTCCTCGAGAAAGAACGGGTTGCCATCCGTGCGCTCGACGAGGAGCCGCTTGAGCGGCGTCAGCTCGTCCCGATCGCCGACGAGCGCGCTCAGGACAACGTGGGTGCTCTCCGGCCCGAGCGCGTTGACGCGGAGCTGCGAGTAGTAGGTCTTGCTGCCCCAGCCGTGCTGGAACTCGGGGCGGTAGTTCAGGAGCAACAGGAACCGGGCGGCCGGCATGGTGTCGATCAGGCTGTCGAGAAATGCGTGCGTCTCGGAGTCGATCCAGTGCAGATCCTCGAGCACCAGGCAGGTCGGCTGGACCTCGCTTTCCCGCAGGACGAGACGCCGCACGGCGTCCAGCGTCTGCTGGCGGCGCCGGGCGCGATCGAGCGCCTGCCACTCGGGACTCGCGGCGCCCGGCTGCAAGAGCCCCAGGAGGGCCGGAAGCGCCGACACCAAGCTCGGGTCGAGCGCGACGAGCCTGGCGCGGACGACCTCCTGGACGTCGCGTTGCTCGTCTCCGCCGTCGACGCCGAAATAGACCCGCAGCAGGTCGACGACCGGCCGGTACGCCGTCGTCTTGCCGTACGAGGCGGCGGCCGCGTGGAGCACCAGCCACCCGTCGCGCATGCGCGAACTCGTCAACTCGTAGAACAGGCGCGACTTGCCGACGCCCGGCTCACCGACGACGCCGACCACTTGCCCGCGGCCCTGAGCCGCGGACGCCAGCGCGCGATCGAGCTGCGAGAGCTCGGCCTCGCGTCCGACGAACCGCGTGAGCCCGCGCGCGGCTGCCGCCTGGATCGGGGTGTGCACCGTCCCCGACCCGGTCACCGCGTAGACGTCGATGGGAGTCGCGAGGCCTTTGACGTGAACGCGGCCCCGGCTCGATGCCTCGACGTACCCTTCGGCGAGCCGGATCGTCGTCGCGGTCGCCAGGATCGCCCCCGGCTCGGCCATCTGCTCCATGCGCGCGGCGAGGTGCGTCGTCTGCCCGACGGCGGTGTAGTCCATCCGCAGATCGTTTCCGATGGTGCGGACGACGACCTCGCCGGAGTTGAGGCCGATCCGGATCTCGACGGTGACGCCGCGCGATCGACGCAGCTCGTCGGCGGAGCGGCGCACGCGCTCCTGCATGCGCAGCGCCGCATAGCAGGCTCGCACGGCGTGGCCTTCCTGGGCGACCGGCGCCCCGAACAGCGCCATGATGCCATCCCCCATCACCTGGTTGACGGTCCCTTCGTACTCGTGGACCGCCTCCATCATGACGTCGAGGACGGGATCGAGGAGCTTGCGCGCCTCCTCGGGATCGCGGTCGGCGAGGAGCTCCATGGAACCCTTGAGGTCGGCGAAGAGCACGGTGACCTGCTTGCGCTCGCCTTCCAGGGCGCTCTTCGACGTGAGGATCTTCTCGGCGAGGTGCTTCGGGGTGTAAGCGTCAGGAGAGGTGAAGCGTTGTCGATCCGGCGCAGCGGTCACCGATTGCCCGCATGCGAAACAGAAGGCCGCGCCCGTCGGCATTTCGGTGTTGCACCTGGCACAGGTCGGCGTGAGACCGGTGCCACACTTCATACAGAAGTGCGCCTGGGCCGGATTCTCCTGCTGGCACCGGGGACACGTCATGCCGTCGCCCTCCAGGGCCTGAGCCGGCCAACCTTGAACGTGTGCCCCGAGCGTACCTGCGCCGCTGGCGCGGGTCAAGGACAGCCACGAGTGAACCGGAAGCGGCCTGTAGCAGTGCTGAACGCGACGTGCAGGCCCCCTGGCCTCCGCGGTGGCTGCCAGTGCAGCAGGCCGTATGATGGCCAGGTCCAAGAAGTCACTGAGGAGGCCCGCGAAAGGCTGCGCTCGTGGGAGTGTTCCAGAGGCGGAAGATGCCAGCTCAAAAAGAAATCGGCTCTTCCGGGAATCGTGTGGATAGGGGCGGCGGGCCGCTATGCTCCGATCGAGGGGGATCGGAGCCATGCGCGACGTGGAGCTGTACCGGGGGCTGCTGGGGCTGACCGCGCCGTGGACGGTGGCCGGGGTGGACGTAGACCTGAAGGGGCAGCGGGTGGTGGTGCGGGTGGAGGCCGGGCCGGGGCCGTACCCGTGTCCGGAGTGCGGGACGCCGACGGGGCGGTATGACAGCAAGCCCCGGCGGTGGCGCCATTTGGACACGATGCAGTTCACAACCTGGATTGAGGCCGACGTGCCGCGAGTGGACTGCGCCACCCACGGGGTCAAGCAGCTGCGGGTCCCGTGGGCGGAGCCGGGCTCGCAGTTCACCGCCCTGTTCGAGCGCTTCGCCATTGACCTGCTCCGGGAGTGCTCGATCACGGGCGCGGTGGGGCTCTTGCGCATCAGCTGGGATGAGGGCTGGGGGATCAAGGGACGGGCGGTCAAGCGGGGCCTGGCGCGGCGGGGCCACGACGTGGTCGCGCGGCTCGGAGTCGACGAGAAGGCCATCGCCAAGCGGCATCGGTACCTGACGATCGTGGCCGATCTGGCGCAGAGCCGGGTGCTCTACCTGGCCGACGACCGCAAGCAGGAGAGCCTGGACGGCTTCTGGCCGACCCTGACGCCGGCCCAGCGCGATGGCATCACGGCGGTCGCCATGGACATGTGGGAGCCCTACGTGCAATCGACGCGCGCGCACCTGCCCGAGGCGGACGGCAAGATCGTGTTCGACAAGTTCCACGTCGTCAAACATCTGCACGAGGCCGTCGACCGCGTGCGCCGCGGCGAGCACCGGACCCTCAAGGGCGTTGGCGATGAGCGTCTGACGGGTTCCAAGTACCTGTGGCTGCGCCGGCCCGAGGATCTGAGCGAGCCGCAGCGGGCCGCGTTCCGCGCCCTGCAACGGGAGGACCTCAAGGTCGGCCGGGCCTGGGCCCTCAAAGAGCGCTTCCGCACCTTCTGGGAGTACCGCTACCCCGGTGCGGCCACCACGTTCTTCACCCGGTGGTTCTGGCGCGCCACGCATAGCCGGCTCAGGCCCATCGCGGCCGTCGCCAAGCTCATCCAGCGCCACCTGCCGAACCTGCTGACCTACCTGCGCCATCGCCTTACCAACGCCGGGCTCGAGGGTATCAACGCCGTCATCCAGTGGGTCAAGAAGACCGCCCGCGGCTTCCGCAACGCCGAGCACTTCAAGACGGCCATCTACTTCCACTGTGGCGGCCTCGATCTCTACCCACACGAAAGCCCGTAGAGCCTTAAATAGAGGGCGCTGCTCGGTCTCCGAACCGGGACGGCCAGCATGTATCCCTGCTGTGACAGGGAGGGTCACGGCCCGCTCCGGCCCCTACTTAATGGAGAACCGGTGTATTGAATTCGACGCATTGGCCTGACGGCGTCCGAATGGTAGAGGGAGGTATGCTGGCGACGATTCGGTTCTTGATGCATCATGCAAGTCTGCTAGACTATTACAAGTTCTGTGATAATCTTTCCTGTGCCATGACTTTTCAGGTTCTAAAGGCGGGGCGTACTGCGAAGGGATTGAAGCAAACGCAGGCGGCCGCCCGCCTAGGCGTTTCGCAGTCTTACCTCGCCATGCTGGAGAACGGCGCACGGCGACTCACACCCAAGTTGGCTCGGCGGGCGGCGAAAGTCTATGGCCTGCCCCCAACCGTGCTTCCGCATTCGCACTTGGTCCCCGGCCCCGGAGTGAGTGCCGACACTCTAGTAAATGATCTTGCCGCGTTGGGATATCCCGGGTTTGCCCATCGGAGTTCACCAAAGCAGAAACCAAAGAACCCCAGCGATGTTCTCTTGGCGGCCTTGGCCCAGCATGATCTCGAAGCACGCCTCGTCGAGGCCCTTCCATGGCTTGTCCTGAAATACTGGAACGTTGACCGCGAGTGGCAAACCCGGGATATC
>Ga0209341_10005929_pt1 | contig 10958 bp, 7 predicted proteins | sample RifCSP13_2_FD_184020 | JGI IMG/M metagenome (GOLD analysis project Ga0209341, IMG submission 184020) | Soil microbial communities from Rifle, Colorado - Rifle CSP2_sed 13_2 (SPAdes) (version 2) | ecosystem: Environmental > Terrestrial > Deep subsurface > Rock core/Sediment | place: Rifle...
GGCGGGAGCGGCTGGGGTGCTGTATGCGCTCACATTTCGCAATATTTCATATTTCATGGGCTTTATCCCTGGGATCAAAGCATTTACTGCAGCGGTCCTTGGGGGTATTGGCAATATCCCCGGGGCGATGTTGGGAGGTCTCTTCCTTGGTTTAATCGAATCGGTCGGTCCAAGTCTTTTCCTGCAAGGATTAAGCATTCCCGCTCCTTACCAATTGAAAGATGCTATTGCTTTCACCATGCTAGTCATGGTACTGATCTTCCGGCCTTCCGGCATTCTGGGCGAGCAAGTCGCCGTCAAGAAAGCTTAAGGAGCAAAAATGACTGCGAGTGTTCAAAAGCTCCGTGCTTCATCCTCAAACGCAAGCTTAGCCATGGACTGGAAAGGCGTATTGCGAATTGGGCTGGTCGGCGGCTTAATGGCCGTTCTGGTTTCTGTCATAGGGATGGTTGAGACATTCGACGGACGCGACATCATTGGTGGCGTTATCACCATGGGCCAGACCGTTTTGGTCATGCCGGTTTTCATCACCAGCATGATGGCGGCTGGTCTTAATTCAAGCTACTCGCGCTTATCCCAGATCCTGGACGCTGGAATCAGCGGATTGCTGGCCTCCGCGGTTCTTGGGCTTTTGATCTGGGTCAGCCAAATGGTCAATTTGCGCCCCATTTTTGTGAATATCTCGCCATCCTTGATAAAGATTCTCGCATTTGGCAGAACACTCCCAGGTGACCTTATCCCCGCCCTGGGATTGTTGCTTGGCTACGGCCTTGTAATCGGTCTGGCGGCTGGCTTGCTGTATGTTGCCCCAACCAAGATCCGCAAAGCCATCACTTCCGGGATTATCTGGGTGTTAGTACTCGGTCTGCTTGGAGAATTATTACGCACTGTGGTAGTTGGTAAACCCTTCGAAGAAAGCGTTTCCTGGATCTTGGGAACGCGCAATCAAAAAGGTGTGTCCGTGATCGGGGCTACGGTGCTCTTTCTGGTCATCGCCGGTATCAGTTATCTATCCCAAACGTTTGGGGTGGGCATCCGTTCCCAAGTCCAGGCAAGAAGATCTGCGCTGCCAGTCAACGCCCAACGCGGGCTGAATGCCATTCTGGTGCTAGTTGTTTTCCTAATTGTTTGGCAGCTGCCCTCTTTGTTTGGGATCTATTTGAGCGATGTTGCCAATACCGTTGGCCTTTACATCCTCATGGGTCTGGGGCTCAACATTGTTGTGGGATTTGCAGGTCTTCTGGACCTGGGTTATGTCGCTTTCTTTGCCCTTGGCGCTTATACCATGGCCGTTGCCACCAGCACTGCGGTAGGCTCCGGGCGCGGGCTGATCCTGTTTTCTTTGAATCTGACCTTCTGGGAAGCGCTGCCCGTTGCAGTCGGTGTTGCCTGCTTAGCGGGCATCATCCTGGGTATCCCGGTGCTCAAAATGCGCGGTGATTATCTGGCAATTGTTACTCTGGGCTTCGGAGAGATCATCCGCATTCTGGCTTTTTCGGATTTCCTAAAACCTTATATCGGCGGGGCCCAAGGCATTGTAAAAATCGCTCCCATCTCGGTCCTTGGCCAAAATATGACCAAGCCACCTGAACTTTTCCATGTGGTGCTGATCATTTGCGCTGTGGTCGCCTTTGTTGCCTGGCGCTTGCGCGATTCGCGCATTGGCCGTGCCTGGAAAGCGATCCGCGAAGACGAAGACGTGGCTGCCGCTATGGGCATCAATCTTGTGACGACGAAATTGCTGGCGTTTGCTACTGGCGCCGCTTTTTCCGGTTTTGCCGGCGCGATCTTCGCCAGCAAACTGACCAGCATTATTCCTGGAAGCTTTGGCTTGTTGGTATCAATCAACATCCTAGCCTTGATCATTGTTGGCGGTATGGGCAGCCTGCCTGGGGTTCTGGTCGGGGCGCTTGCACTGGTTGCTCTGCCGGAATTGCTGCGCGAATTCTCTGAATTCCGCCTCCTGGTGTTCGGCGCGGTGTTGGTGGGCATGATGATCTACAAGCCGGAGGGACTGTTGCCGGAAGAAACGCTTAAGCTTGAACTGCACGAGCCGGAACCCGGCGAGCTGGAATCCTAGGAGAAACCATGGCTATCCTGAGTGCAAAAGGCGTTTCCAAACGCTTCGGGGGTCTGCAAGCCGTCAATAAGCTGGACCTGGAAATCGAAGAGAATTCCATCTCTAGTGTGATCGGACCCAACGGAGCCGGGAAAACCACTTTTTTCAATTGTGTGACTGGTTTCTACAACCCGGAAGAAGGGCAGATCCTTTTCAACGGGCACGAGATCGAAGGCCTCACACCCGATCGCGTGACTCGTTTGGGAATCGCCCGCACCTATCAAAATATCCGCCTTTTCGCCAATATGACTGCCATCGAAAATGTGCTGGTGGGCGAACACGGCTTGCTGAAAAACAACTTCATCGATGCGGTAATTCGAACGCCGCGTTTCAACCATGAGGAGAAGGCGGCTGTCGAAGAAGCTCGCCGCTTGATGCGTTTCGTTGGCTTACGCGGTATGGGCGACCACCTGGCGCGCAACCTGCCTTACGGCGCCCAGCGCCGCCTGGAAATCGCTCGCGCTCTGGCCAGCAAACCCAAGCTGCTCTTGCTGGATGAGCCGACGGCAGGAATGAATCCGCAGGAGACCAATGAACTCACCCGTTTCATCCGCGACCTGCGCGATCAACTCAAAGTAACCATCCTGCTCATCGAACATCATATGCGCGTAGTGATGGATATCAGCGAACAGATCACCGTTTTGGATTACGGCTCCAAGATTGCCGAGGGGAATGCCAGTGATATCCAGAACAATCCCGCCGTCATCGAAGCCTATCTAGGTCGCGGCGCAGCGACTGGCCTGAAGGCCACTAAGGTGCAATAGGAGCAGCCATATGGCCATGCTAGACGTCAATGAAATTCATACCTATTACGGAAATATCCATGCCCTCAAGGGGATCTCCCTGGAGGTCAATGAAGGTGAGATCGTCACCCTGATCGGTGCGAATGGAGCAGGCAAAACCACCACTTTGCGCACCATCAGCGGTCTGCTGAAACCGCGCGAAGGCAGCATCACAATGAATGGCGAGAATCTGGCAAAGTATCCCGCCCACGAGCTCGCTTTCAAAGGCATCGCCATGGTGCCGGAGGGTCGCGGGGTCTTCGCCAAACTCTCCGTTGACGAGAATCTCGAAATGGGCGCTTACAGCCGTTCCGATAAGGCCGCTATTGCTCTGGATAAGGAAATGGTTTTCACGCTGTTTCCCCGTCTTAAGGAAAGGCACAAGCAATCCGCAGGAACCCTATCCGGGGGCGAACAGCAAATGCTCGCCACCGGCCGGGCACTGATGGCGCGTCCCAAGCTGATGCTCATGGACGAGCCTTCGATGGGCCTGGCGCCTATCCTGGTCGAAGGCATTTTCGAGACCGTTCAGAAGATCAACAAAGAAGGCACCACAATCCTTCTAGTCGAGCAAAACGCGCTCATGGCGCTCTCCATTGCCAATCGTGGATATGTATTACAGACCGGCACCATTGTGCTCCACGATACCGCAGAGAATTTAGCGAAAAATGAAATGGTGCAAAAATCGTATCTCGGCGTCGAGTGAAGTTTCCAGTTTGAATGTGCGCGCGGTACTGCCATGTACCGCGCGTTTTGTTTAAGAATTAGAATGTCAGCATGCTGATCCTTAATGCATCTGAAGTGCGCAGGGCTCTTCCAATGGCAGAGTGCATCGAAGCCATGAAGCGCGCTTATATGGCACTCTCAGCGGGTAAAGCAGAAGTCCCTTTAAGAATGCGGCTTCCGGTTAAGCCCAATTCAGGATTGACCATTTTTATGCCGGCCTTCGTCGACGATGCCGAAGGTCAGGCGCTGGCAGTCAAGATTGTTTCCCTCTTTGACAAGAATCCCGAACGCGGGTTGCCATTCATCCATGCCGGGGTGCTGGTTTTGAACGCAGAAACCGGCGCCGTTGAGGCGCTCCTGGAAGGTGGTAGCCTCACCGCCATCCGAACCGGGGCTGGAGCCGGCGCCGCTACCGATGCCTTGGCTCGTAAGGATGCCAAAACGCTCGCCATCTTCGGCGCTGGCGTCCAGGCGCGCACGCAGTTAGCAGCCGCTTGCGAGGTCCGCGATATCCAGCAAGCCTGGATCTATGACACTAATCCCGAACAGATGAAAACATTCATTGCCGAGATGGCAGGCCGCGGCCGAATCCCGAAGACCTTGCGAGCCGCTCACAACTCAACCGAAGCCGTGCTCGACGCAGATATCATTAGTTCTGCCACAACCAGTAAGGTTCCTGTGTTTATTGATTGCGACATAAAGTCCGGCGTTCACATCAACGGTGTGGGTTCATATACGCTGGATATGCAGGAATTCCCGACCGAAACTGTTGCTCGCGCCCGAGTTACCGTCGACAGCCGCAGTGCCGCTTTAGTGGAGTCCGGGGATATTGCCAACCCACTGCAAAAAGGCGCGCTCAAAGAAGCGGAAATCGCCGAGATTGGAGAAGTGATTTCCGGCAAGCAGCCTGGGCGGGCCTCGCTTGACCAGATCACCCTGTTCAAATCTGTGGGCGTCGCAGTTCAAGACGCCATGGCTGCGCAGCTAGCTGTCCAGAATGCACGCAAACTAGGTCTGGGAACCCAAGTCGCATGGTAAGCAATCAAGTCCCTAAAGCTGCTGAGGTAGTCGTCATTGGTGGCGGGGTAATGGGCGCTTCAACCGCGTATCACCTAGTTGCGCGCGGCATTAAAGATATCGTCCTGCTTGAAAAGGAGGATTTTTTCGGACAAGGCGCCACCGGTCGTTGCGCTGGTGGCGTGCGCTACCAGTTCGCTACAGAAGTCAATATCCGCCTTTCCCTAGCAAGCCTGCCCATGTTGGAACGGATACCAGAAGAGTTGGGGCAGGAAGTGGATTATCGCAAATGCGGTTATCTGTTTTTACTGAATAACGAAAAAGACATCCAGACTTTTAAACGCAACGTTGCATTGCAAAATCGCCTGGGTGTACCCACTGAGTGGTTGACTAGTGACGAAATCCGCAAGCGCCTACCGTTGATGCGCCTGGAGGATATTCATGCAGGAACCTTCAATGCCAAGGATGGACTCTGCGATCCCAATGGCGTGGTGATGGCTTACATCCAGGCAGCAAACAAGCTGGGTGCGCAGTCATTCAACAATGTCGGAGTAACCGGGCTCAATGTAATGAGCGGAAAAATAACTGAGGTTCAAACAAACCAGGGCAATATACAAACTCCGGTAGTGGTGAACGCGGCCGGTCCATGGGCCGGATTGATCGGCGAAATGGTTGGCGTAAAAATCCCGATCACGCCTGTTCGCCGTCAGATGCTCACCACCACACCGCTGCCAGAGATTCCTGCTGATTTCCCCTTTGTCATCGATTTCGCTCAATCGCTTTATTTCCATCGCGAAGGGGACGGGTTGCTAACAGGGATGTCAAATCAGAAAGAGCAGCCGGGATTTGATCAAAACGTGGATCTCGATTTTGAGATCGTCAACCTGGAAGCAGCGGCACTGCGGCTGCCCCTCCTTGAGAAGGCCGGGGTGATTTCCCGGTGGGCCGGCCTTTACGAAGTCACTCCGGACGCCCATCCGATCTTCGGCAAGACTCCAATTGAAGGTTTCTATTTGGTAGCTGGCTTCTCCGGACACGGTTTTATGCATGGACCTATCGCTGGGAAGCTCATGTCGGAAATCGTTTTGGATGGCGCGGCAAAAACTGTGGATGTCTCCATGCTAGATCTGGCTCGCTTCGATGAAGGGCGACAGATCGTCGAATACAATGTCGTGTAGGTATCATGCCCGCGGCTGAAATCCTCACCATCGGCACCGAGATTCTGCTCGGTGATATCGTGGACACGAATTCCCAATACCTGGCGCGCCAGTTGCGCGAAGCGGGCATCGATCTGTACTACACCTCCACGGTAGGCGACAACGAAGGCCGTATTGCTGAAGCCGTGCGCCACGCGCTTACCCGTTCACAGATCTTGATCTGCACTGGTGGCTTAGGCCCTACAGTAGACGACGTGACTCGCGAAGGTATAGCCCGTGCCCTGGACGTCCAACTTGAATTTAAAGAGGAACTTTGGCAGCAAATCCAAGAACGCTTTGCGCGCTTCAATCGAAAACCCACTGAGAACAATAAACGCCAGGCGTACCTACCTGCGGGCGCTCAAGTGTTGGAGAACGCAGTGGGCACCGCTCCCGCATTTCTCGTTGAACGCAGCGAATCGGTGATTATTTCTCTACCAGGTGTTCCGGGGGAGATGACGTATATTCTCGAACACGGCGTAAAGCCATACCTGGAAAAACGTTTCGGTAGCGGCGCAGTGATCCGCACGCGGGTCTTGCACATTGCTGGTGTGGGTGAATCGCAGATAGATGAAAGGATCGCTGACCTGGAAAAATTGTCCAATCCTACGGTGGGGTTGGCTGCCCACTCCGGGGTAGTGGACGTGCGGTTGACAGCCAAAGCGGAGAATGTGGACCGCGCCAAGGAAATGCTTGGCGAACTAGAGATCCAAGCCAGAGAACGCATGGGCGATTGGGTTTACGGCGCTGATGAGGAGACTTTGGGACGCTCGGTGTTAAATGAGGTCGCCGCCCGGGAGAAATGGCTGGCGGTCATCGAAAAAGGGTTGGATGGAGCGGTAATCAAAGCATTAACCGCGCAAGGGAACGCTTTTGTGGGCGGCGAAATCCTAAATACAAGCGTCGAAACTGTGCCTCTGAAAGAGCTGACGCAACAATATGCCAAGGAAGTTAACGCGGACTTGGTCCTTGGCGTAGAACTGCGCACCGGGGAAAAGAAACATGAACTTGAAATTGCCATCTTAGGCTTAAAGCAGGAGCATTACTTCCCGCTTTCCTATGGGGGACACATCTTGGCGGCGCCCGAATGGGCTGCCAACCTCGCCCTCAGCATATTGCGCAGGGAACTACTCAAGGAGAGAAGCGAGGGCTCGAAATCTACTAGCGATGTCTCGTCCTCACCTGCTGGTACACTAAAGACTTAAGGTAATAAAAGTGCCGCAAAAAGTCGATTTACTGTTCACTAACGCCATCGTCCTCACCATGGACGAGTCGCTCAGCCAATATGAAAATGGCGCTGTTGCCGTAAAGGGCAATTCCATTGTCGACGCCGGCCTCGAAGCTGATCTACGCAAACAATTCGAGGCTAAAGAAGTTTTCGATTGCATGGGCAAGGTGCTGATGCCTGGCTTGGTCAATGCGCACACCCATGTGCCTATGACCCTGTTGCGCGGCCTTGCCGATGACTTGCGCCTGGATGTCTGGCTAATGGGCTATGTGATGCCTGTCGAGCGTGAATTCGTAAATCCGGAATTTGTGAAGTTGGGCGCATCCATCGGTTGCGCAGAATTCATCCGTTCCGGGATAACCAGTTTCGCCGACATGTATTACTTCGAATCCTCGGTGGCGGAAGCCACTGCGGCTGCGGGCCTGCGCGCGGTTTGCGGACAGACCGTGATGCGCTTTCCTTCCCCGGATGCGCAATCCTATGAAGACTCTTTAGCCGCTACTAGAGAATTTATCGAGAAATGGTTGAACCACCCATTGATCGTGCCCGCGGTTTCCCCACATGCGCCTTACAGTTGCACCGAGGAGATCCTGCGTGCCACAGCAGCCCTGGCTGCGGAATTTGATGTTCCCCTGCACACTCACATCGCCGAAACTTCCTTTGAAGTTGAAAATGCCCGGCGTGATTGGGGAATGCCAGTTGTCCCTTACGTCAAAAAACAAAATCTCTTTGACGCCAAGGTAATTGCCGCGCATTGTGTGCACGTAGACAGCGGCGAGATCAACACGCTCAAGCACCACGGCGCAGGGGTTGCCCATAATCCATCCTCCAATCTCAAGCTTGCCTCCGGTCCCGCTCCGGTTGCTGAGATGCTCAAGGTAGGCTTGAACGTTGGCATCGGCACGGACGGACCGGCGTCTAACAATGACTTGGATATGTTCGAAGAAGTTCGTTTGGCGGCCTTCCTTTCAAAATTCCGTACCAACGATCCCACATCATTACCAGCCCAGACAGCGTTACTGATGGCTACCCGGCTGGGTGCTCATGCACTCCACATTGGTGAAAAGACCGGTTCCCTGAAACAAGGGAAACGCGCCGACCTTATCCTGGTGGACATCAATCAGATCCACAATTCACCACATTTCCGCCGCGACCCCAACAGCGTCTACGCCCAAATTGTTTACGCGACAAAATCCACAGACGTTAGTGACGTGATGGTGGACGGTCGTTGGGTAATGCGCAATCACGAATTGTTGACTTTGAATGAGCCCGAAATGCTCGCCCATGCCGCGGATTTGGCAAAGGAGATCGACAAATTCCTGATCGCTCGCGAATCCTCGGTGCTTTCCAAGCTGATCGCTATCGGCGGCACAACCCAGGAAGAGAGCTTTGAAATCCAAGTCAAGGTCAAAGTAGAAGATCCCCAACCTATCTTGGACGCACTAGGAAAGCCGGGGATTAAGGTTATCTATACCCGGCACTATCGCGAATACGATACTTATTTCAAATTCAAACCGGATCAAGGCATCCTGCGTTATCGCGAAGATGAGTTCCTCAACGAGCAGGATGAGGTGGATCACGTACGCTATCGCCTCACTCTGGTGGGCGATCCCCACGAGCGCGAGTTCCCCAGTGATGTGATGCTTTCCCGTAGCCGCTTCCTGGCGCCCGCAAACCAAAGCCTGCGCTTCTATCGCGAATATTTCCAGCCCAGCGAAGAAATCCACATCGAAAAAGACCGGCGCCGCTGGCTGGTGCGCTTCAAAGACACAGAGTTCTACGTCAACCTGGACCGCATGGATGAACCTTCCCTGGGCTACTTCCTTGAAGTGAAGAGCCGCACTTGGAGCCGCCGCGACGCCGAGCACAAATCCACCCTGGTGCTCGAGCTGGCTAAATTCCTGGGCGTTTCAACTATGGAAACGGAAGCGCGGGAATACGTAAAGATCGTAGAGGAAAACCGTTAGTACTTTCATCTATCTTTGCGCCGTTCTAGCCTGGAGGCTATAATCGCACTCCAGGCTATTTTGTTTCTGTGAGCCAGGAGCCTCCACTGAGCGAAGACCAATCCACCAGCAATCTGGATTTCAAAGAAGGCCAATCTCAATATACCCAGCTGAAGAAAGGGGACCTTCTCCAGGGTCGTTACGAGATCCAGGAGATCGTGGGCATGGGCGGCATGGGCGCCGTCTACCGCGCCCGCGATAAGAATTTCAAAGCCATCCGTCTGGTGGCCATCAAAGAGATGATCAGCCAGGTCACCGACCCCATTGTGCGCAAAAATATCTTTCAGATCTTTGAGCGCGAGGCAAATATCCTGGCGGCTCTGCGCCACCCGACCATCCCCCGTATCTACGATTATTTCACCCTGGGCGAACGCGCCTATTTGGTGTTGGAATTCATCCATGGAAAAAACCTGGAGCAAGTGCTGGCTGAAGCGCAAACCTTCCTCCCGGAAGAGCAAGTGCTGTCCTGGGCGGTGGAGCTGTGCGATGTTTTGGAATACCTGCACGCCCACAAACCTGAACCCATCATCTTCCGCGATGTAAAGCCTTCCAACATCATGAGCACGCTGCAGAATCATATTGCCCTGGTGGACTTTGGCATCGCCAAAGTTTTTGAATCCGGACAAAAGAACACCATGGTGGGTACCCAGGGGTATTCCCCGCCCGATCAATATCGCGGCGAGGCAACACCTAAAGTGGATATCTACGCGTTAGGCGCCACCATTCACCACTTGCTCACCTTACGCGATCCGCAATTGGAAGCGCCGTTTTCCTTCGGCGAGCGACTTATTGGAGATATCAATCCCAACGCCACCAAAGAATTCGCAGCAGTGGTGGAACGCGCCTTGGAATACAAACCTGAAGAGCGGTACGAAAGTGCAGCAGAAATGAAAGAAGCGCTGATCAATGTTGCGCGAAAAACAGGGACATTGTTGCGGCTGAGCATCCCTGCGGCTGCCGCGCCCAGCGCCCGCGCTGTCAGCGTTAAGCCGCTATGGACCTTCGACTGCGAAGATGAACTGCGCGGATCGCCCAGTTATCATGAGGGTAGCCTGTACATTGGCTGTTACGACAACAATCTGTATGCATTGGACGCCACCAGCGGGCAATTCAAATGGAAATATCCCACGGACGGTGGCATCCCGGGCAAACCAGCCGTTTTCGAGAACAATGTTTATTTCGGTTCGGAAGATAAACGTCTGCACGTCATCTCGGCACGTTCCGGAAAAGTGGTGTGGGCTTATTACACAGATGGACCCGTTCGTTCCTCTCCGCGTGTCGCAGAAGGGCATGTGTTCATCGGTTCGGATGATGGCTTGCTGCATGCAGTAAGTATTTCCAGCGGCAGGCTATCGTGGAAAGCGGAAGCCGGTTCCCCGGTTCGCTCCACACCTTTTGTGACCGAAGAATATGTTTATTTTGGCTCGGAAGGTGGCGATTTCACCTGTGTGGATTTCCGCGGCGACCCGCGCTGGCGGTTCAAAGCCAAGCGCGCCATTACCTCCTCTCCTGTGGTCGCGGAGAACGTGGTCTATTTCGGCTCCATGGATAGCACCTTGTACGCACTCGATGCGCATTCCGGGTGGGTGGTTTGGCGCTTCCGACTTGGCAAGGGTAGCATATCCACCCCGGTCATTCATAATAACCATATCTATACTGGAGCAGCCGATCACATCATCTACTGCGTGGAGTTGCGTTCCGCGAAAGAGATCTGGCGCTACACTACTGAGCACCAAGTGACGGGGTCCCCGTTGGTGCATGGAGACTTCGTTTATTGCGGCTCAGTGGACGGCAGTTTCTATTGCCTGGAAGCGGCAAGCGGCCGCTTGCGCTGGCGCTTCCAAACCGAAGGACCGATCACCGGAACTCCCGTGGCCCACGAGG
>Ga0209341_10005932_pt1 | contig 10955 bp, 6 predicted proteins | sample RifCSP13_2_FD_184020 | JGI IMG/M metagenome (GOLD analysis project Ga0209341, IMG submission 184020) | Soil microbial communities from Rifle, Colorado - Rifle CSP2_sed 13_2 (SPAdes) (version 2) | ecosystem: Environmental > Terrestrial > Deep subsurface > Rock core/Sediment | place: Rifle...
GCGACGCGGATGTCCGCGTCGTTCGTCATCCCCGAGGGCTCGAAGCGCATGTGGCTGAACTTCGAGACGTAGACCTCGAGCGGGACGCCGTACTGGAGCCCGAGCGAGACGGAGATCATGAACGAGTTCATGAGGCCGGCGAGGGTCGTGCCCTCCTTCGCGATGTCCACGAAGATGTCGCCGGGCGTCCCGTCGTCGAAGAGGCCGACGTGGATGTAGCCCTCGTACTCGCCGACCTTGAACTTGCGGCCGACCTCGACGCGGTCGTCCGGGAGGCGGCGCCGCTGCGGATGACCCGGGATCGCGGCCGTGATCGGCGCGAGCGTCGTCGCGCCGGCGTCGGCCTTCCCGGAGAGCGGCTGCGCGACCTTGCAGTTGTCACGGTAGATCGCGATCGCCTTGACGCCGAGCTGCCACGACTCGACGAAGAGCTGGGCGATCTCGTCGACGGTGGTCTCCTCCGGGAGGTTGACCGTCTTGGACAGTGCCCCGCTGATCCCAGGCTGGACGGCGCCCATCATCTTCACGTGGCCCATGTAGGAGATCGCTCGGTCGCCGATCGCGCAGTCGAAGACCGGGTAGTGCTCGGCCTTGACGTAGGGCGCGCCGACGACGGTGTTCCGCTCGTCGATGTAGGCGACGATCTCCCCGACCTCGTTCGGCGCGTAGCCGAGCTTGTCGAGCGCCATCGGCACCGTCTTGTTGACGATCGTGATCTCGCCGCCGCCGACGAGCTTCTTCGACTTGACGAGCGAGAAGTCCGGCTCGACCCCGGTCGTGTCCGCATCGAGCATGAATGAAATCGTTCCGGTCGGGGCAGCGACACTGGCCTGTGCATTCCTGTAGCCGTTCACCTCACCGAGCTCGAGCGCCTCGTCCCACGCGCGCCTGGCAGCGCCCAGTAGATCGTCCGGAACGGAGTTGGCGTGGTCGATGTTTCCGACGGCCGCCCGGTGCTTTGCAATGACGCCGATCATCGCTGCCGCGTTGGGCTGATAGCCGGCGAAGGGTCCCATCCGCTTGGCGATCTCCGCTGACTTCCGGTATGACCGCCCGGTCAGAAGCGCGGTGATCGCGGCCGCGTACGCGCGGCCCTCGTCGGAGTCGTAGGGGAGGCCGCGCGCCATCAGCAGCGCGCCGAGGTTCGTATAGCCGATTCCGAGTTGGCGGAAGGCCTTCGCGTTTCGGTCGATCTCAGGCGTCGGGTACGAGGAGTAGCCGACGATGATCTCCTGCGCGAGGAAGACGACGTCGACCGCGTGCACGTAGGCCTCGACGTCGAACTCGCCATCCTCGCGCCGGAACTTCATAAGGTTGAGCGACGCCAGGTTGCATGCCGAGTCGTCGATGTGCATGTACTCGGAGTTGTGGACGACGACCGGTGCGCCTTCGCGCGACGCCACCGTGAAGTTGTGCTCTCCGGCTGCCTCGAGGTCGTAGACGAGGACAGGCTCTGCCGGCTCGACGACCCGCACCGCGGCGACCGTGTCACGCACCGCGACGCGGCTCAGGGTTGCGAGCGCGCCTCCATCTGACGCCGGCGCCTCCTCGGCTGCCGCGGCGACGAGCTCCGTTCCCGGTGCGAGCCGCGAGGCCTCGACGTAACCCGCTGAGGTGAGGAAGCGGTGCTCCGGCGTACAACTGAACACATGACCCGCACTCGTCGTCACCTCCAAGAGTTGTGACGCGACCCCTGCAATCCAGACGTTCGTGATCGGGCGAAGAGCGAGCTCGGATTTGCCGCCTGCGAGAGACCAGACCCGGGGCAATGGCTCGTCACGCACCTTGCGGTCGAGCAGCTCGTCGAACCTGACCAGACCCTCTTCCGTGTCGACGAGCGTCTCGCCGACGAAGCAGCATGGATTTGACGCGTTGATCCGCCCCGTGTTCGGGCACGTGTGCCAGGCGTTGATCGTCGTGTCGTACTGGAGGCCCGGGTCGGCGCACTCCCAGGCCGCCTCGGCCATCTGGCGGAGCAAGACGCGCGCGTTCTTCGTCTCGACGACCGAGCCGTCGGTGCGTGCGGTGAGGTTCCACTCCTTGCCCTCGAGGACGGACTCCATGAAGGCGTCCGTGACGCGAACCGAGTTGTTCGCGTTCTGGTACTGGATCGAGGCCCAGTCGGGCGAGTCCAGCGTCATGTCGTAGCCCGCCGACTCGAGGACGCGCGCCTTGCGCTCCTCCTTGGCCTTGCACCAGACGAACTCCTCGACGTCCGGGTGGTCGACGTCGAGCACCACCATTTTTGCCGCGCGCCGGGTATTTGACGAATAGAGACCGTTGGCGCTCAGGAGGTGGACGTCCTCCACTTCGATGTCGTAGGTCTCGGCGACCTCGGTTGGTGTGACCGACTCGAGCGTGAGTTGCACGCAGGTCGAGACCTCCTCCGCGTACTCGGCCACAGCCGCGTCTGGATGCGCCGCGAGCGTGGCGACGGCACGGTAGCCGCTCGTCTCGTTCATACCGACGCTTCGCTCGACGAGTCGGAAACCGCCGCGCTGTTGGACTCTCGCGGTGAGAGGTCGATAGAGCGACGGGCGGTACCCCCACCCCTTGTCCGCGCCGGCGGACGGCTCGTACGTGACCTCGGCCTTTGCCGAATAGGGCGCGATCAGCTCGACGAGCCGATGGACGAAAGTGTGGCCCACGATGCAGAGGCGGTACAGAGGGCGCCAGCTGTCACGCCCCTCCCGGCTGAGCTTGATCTTCGAGGGGACGCCCAGGGTCAGCAGAAGACGCTGCAGGTTGACCAAGAACGCGCGGTCGATCGAGCTAATCGACCAGCCACCGCGCCGCCGATAGGAGCCGTCAGCATCGATGACGCCAGCGACGAACGCCGCCCGCACCTCGGGCTCGGCGCGGACGAGCATGCTCGGGAAGCCGAGCGCGTCGCCCTTGCCCTTGGCGAGCCCGTTGGCGATCAGGAACTCGACCAGGCGCTTGCGAGTGAAGCCCAGCACCTGATGTCCCTCTTCGCTGCGGAGCAACAGCGGCTCCTCGCCGAAGACCTCGCGGCAGTACTCGCGGAAGCGGTCGGCCGAGATGCGACCCGGCTGGTCCTTGCAGAAGGCGACCCGGAATTGATACGTGGGCGCCATCTGCAGATCGCCGTCGCCGTAGCTCAGCCCGATGACGTAGGCGAGGCGCTCGTCGAGTTCGGCGGGAAGGTGCATCTCTACGGTCGTCGTCGCTTGTGCCGGGTCGGCGACTTCGGGCGTGAACAACGGTATGGTCGTGCCGCCTTCGCTTGGCTCCAGCAGGGCGTAGAGCGCGTCGCCGGGACGGAACGCCTCGATCGGCTTGACGTCGAAGCCGCCCTCGACGTCGTTCCAGTACGCGAACTTGTGGCCCTCCGTTACCTCGACCTCGTAGCCCTCACGGGTCAGCACTCGGTAGCACTGCTTGCGGCCGTTCGGCATGAAGTCGGCGACGGCACGCGGGCCCTTGTGCGTGAGGACGTCCTCGCCGATCCTCAGCTGCTCTATCGGCCGCAGACCATTGGGAGTGGCGACGAGGGTTCCTTCTCTGAAGCACTTGCCCCCCGACTTGATCGTGCCGGCGGAGGCGTCGGCGCCCCGCATGAAGCTCACCGGGCCCGACGCGTAGCCGCCCTTCGAGAGCTGCTCCTTCGAGGAGCGCAGGCGCGAGAGGTTGACGCCGGAGCCCGAGCCGCCGCGGAAGATGATCCCCTCCCGGCGGATCCAGTCGAGGATCGACTCCATCGAGTCCTCGATCGAGAGGATGAAGCAGTTGTGGACGGCGATGTCGTTCGCCAGGAACTCGCCTGACTCCGTTTGGATGTCGTAGACGTCCTGAACTCCGAGCAGCTCGATGGCAACTATCGCCTCCTCGCTGAAGCCGCCGTCCCATTCGAGGCGCTGCCCGACGGCCGAGCTACCGGTTCCAGCGAGGGCGACCTCGACGACTCTGACTGGGAAACGAAGCATCTTCATGCCGAGCTCGAGTTGGTCGACGCGCAGCCACTCGGCCGTGGTGGTGCTCCCGTCGCGTACAGCCTTCACGACGTGATCGGGCGTCGCCTCGATCCAATGCCCGTTCGACAACGTCACCCGATACACAGGTTTTCGCCCGTTGTGCTTGACGGCGACGATGCGAGTGGTCCCGTTGGCGTCGTACACCTCGCGCCCGATCTGCTCGTCCTCGACGAGCTCGCCGATCGGAACCATTCCCTCCGGCGTCGAGACCGGCTGGTGGTACGGCATGCACGCCGAGCATTGGGGCTTCGTCTCGAAGCCGACGTTGAACCAGACGGGCGAGTTGAAGGAGGCGTACTGGTTGACGAGGATCGCCTTGAGCTCGGCCTCGAAGGTGTCGGCCTCCTCGTCGGTCGCGAAGTAGCCGCCCTCGCGGCCCCAGCCGCCGATCGTCTCGACGACGCGGCCGATCATCTGCTTGACGGAGCGCTCGCGCTCGGGGGAGGACATGCGGCCGCGGAAGTACTTCTGGGCGACGATGTTGGTCGCGGTCTGTGACCAGAACTTCGGGAACTCGACGTCCTTCTGCTCGAACGCCGGCCCGTCGCGGCCGGGGATGTGGGCGTCGCGGATCTCCCATTCGATCTCGTCGAACGGGTCGCGGCCGGGGACGGTGAAGTAGCGGCGCGGGGCGACGCTGGCCTCCCCGTGGACGACCGTGTTCACGATCTCGTCCGGAATCGCCTCCGTGCTCTCGAGCGCCTGCTCCGCGGTTGCCATCGTCTCCTCCCGAGCCGTGTCCGACATCACGTCCTACCGCCCGGTTGAGCGACGAGCGTCATGCGAGCGGACCGGGGATGGTAGGACTCCCACCGGACGGAGCCTTTTCGGCCATTTGCAGGGAGTTTCTGAACGCCAAAGACCCCCTCAATTCTACCCGGTGAGGTCAGGATCGCGGCCGGCGCGAGGCTCAGCCGAGCGTGTCGTCGTCAGCCGACTCGTCCACCTGGGCAGCCTGGCGGCGGCGGGAGAGATAGCCGAGCGCGCCTGCTGCGAGCAGCGCCACAGACATGCCGCCGAGGACGATGAGCGGGATCGGGACCGACGAGGGGCCGGATGTGTCCACGTCAGGTGTTGCTTCGGAGCCCGTTCCGCCCGAGCCCGATCCGCCCGTGCCGCCGTCACCGGTTCCGCCTGTGCCGCCACTTCCCGTGCCGCCGGCACCACCCGTTCCCCCGGTACCACCTTTGCCGCCGGTACCGCCCGAGTTGCCATCCCCCGGGGTGGGATCGCGGCCGCCTGGGGCGAGGTCGCCCCTGAGCGCAGCCTGGAGCGCCCGCTCGATGACCTCCTCCGCGTCCGCGTAGTCGCGGAGCTCATCCGGAATCGCGTCGATCGCCTCCTCGTAGCAGTGCAGGGGGTAGAGGCGGTCGATGCGGCCGTTGTCGAACCAGTCCGCGAGCACCTTCTTTCCACAGGGCGTGGCCGCCGTTGCCGTGCCCGCGAGCATCAGCGCGACGAGCCCTCCGGCGAGGAGGGCGACCAGCGCAGCGAATGCGCGAGCGGAGCGGGTCGTGTGCGTCGAGTGCGGTGTCACGGGCGCGACCGGGAGCCCTGTTCGGCGGAGTCTCCCGGCTCCAGGTGATCCGAGCGTGTGGGGAGAGTAAACGATTTGTTAGACGGACTCGGCACATACCCTCCCGAGCGGGACGGCAAACGCCGGGAGCGATGGTAGCGTGGCCCGCCATGGAGACGGCGCCGGAGCCGCCCGTCGGCGCGCCCGGCGCGGGAGCTCTCGTCTTCACGGGACTCGTCGGTGCGGCGCTGCTGGCTGCAGCGTTCGCGGGCGACGGCTCGGACGTCGGCGGCACGCTTGCCGTCGGAGGTGCGGCGGTCGTGCTGCTCGCCGGGGCGCTGGTTGCGGTTGCGCTCGGCCGGCTCGCGCCGCCCCACGTGGGGCGCTCCGGTCGCGCGCTCCTGGCAACGATGGTGCTGCTCGTCGCCTGGACCGGTGCGACGGTCGCCTGGTCGGTCGTCCCCGACCGGTCGTGGGACGCGTTCGACAAGAGCGTCGTGTTCGCGGCCTTCCTCGGTCTCGGCGTCTTCGTCGCGGGAGTCGGCGGGCGGTGCGGGGCACGGCTCGGCGCGTCCATGGTGGCCCTCTTCACGGGGATCGTCCTGACCTGGGCGCTTCTTGCCAAGGCGATTCCGGCGCTCGATCCCGGAGGTGACTTCGTGGCCCGTCTCCGCGAGCCCGTCGGGTACTGGAACGCCCTCGCGCTGATCTGCGACATCGCTCTCGGGGCGGCGCTCTGGCTCGGCGCCGCTCGGGGACAGCGGACGCTGGTACGGGCCTCGGGCGGGCTGCTCGCGTACGTCGCTACGCTCGCCCTCCTCCTGACTCTCTCGCGTGCCGGCCTCGTCGGCGGCGTGGTCGTCGTTGCGCTGTGGCTCGCGCTGTCGCGCGAGCGCGTCGAAGGCGGCCTCCTGCTGGCGGCATCGGTGATTCCGGCCGGGCTCGTTGCGGCGTGGGCGTTCACCAGGCCGGCGCTCGTCGAGGACGGCGCGACGCGCTCGGACCGGGTCGCAGACGGCGCCGTCTTCGGCGCCCTCGCTCTTCTCGGCGCCGGGCTCGTAGCCGCGCTTGTCGTCGTCGGGACACGCCGCGCACTGGACGAGCGCACACGGAGGAACGCCGGCCGAGGGCTCGGCGCCGCCGCGGCGATCGGCGTCGTCGCGGCGGCGGTCGTGCTCGTCGTCGCAGTCGGCAATGCGGTCTCCGCCGGCTCGTCCTGCTCGGAGGTCGTGAACGATCCGAGCCGCCTCCGCTCCGTCGACGTCAGCAACCGATTGTGCTGGTGGGGCGAGGCGTGGGACATCTTCGCCGGGAACGCTCCGGAGGGCGCCGGCGCGGGCACGTTCGAGATCGCGCGCAAGCGGTATCGCGTCGACGCGCGAAGCGTCGTCCAGCCGCACAGCGTCCCGTTGCAGCACCTCGCCGACGGCGGGATCGTCGCCTTCGGGCTCTTCCTCGTCCTCGCCGCAGCTGCAGCGGCGGCGTGTGTTTGTGCGCTCCGGCGTCTGGAGGGAGCCGAGAGGGCAGCCGCGGTCGCCCTCGTGGCCGCGCCGGCGGCGTACGGCCTCCATGCCCTCGTCGACTACACCTGGGACTTCCTCGCCGTGACGGCTCCCACGATGGTCGCGCTCGGCGTCCTCGCCGGAGCGGGGCGTGCGGCGGGAGAACGACGGCGCCGGCTGCTCCTTGGCATCTCCGCCGTTCTCGTCACCCTCGCGCTGCTCGTCTCGTTCGCCTCGCCGCGACTCGCCGAGCGAAGCGCGCGCGCTTCGACGCGGGCGCTCGACCAGCGCGACTTCGACACGGCGCGCGACCGCGCGCTCTGGGCGCGGTTCTTCAACCTGCTCGCGGTCGACCCGGTGTTCGCGCTCGCGCGTATCGCCGAGCGGCAGAACCGCCGCGCGACCGCCGAGCGCAAGTACGTCCAGGCCGTCGAGCTCCAGCCGGAGAATCCGGAGACGTGGTACGCGCTCGGGCTCTACGAGTTCCAGGCGCTTCGGAAGATGTGCGCCGCGTACCGGTTCCTGAACGAGGCGTACACGCTCGACCCGGCCGGGAACCAGTGGGTGCCGGGCGGCCCGCTCGACATCGCACGTGACGCCGTCAACGCAGGAGCCTGCGAACCCTCGTAGCCGTGAGTCCAGTCAGGTGTCCGACCGAGCACGGCGCTCGCGGATCGCACCGATCGCGGTCAGCCCGCCGAGGGCGACGAACGAGAGCGCGGCCGCAAGCCCGAACACGCGGAAACCGGCGTAGACGAGGACGGGCGGATCGGAACGCTCGGGGTCGAGCGGCTCGCCGAGAGTCCCGATCGTGTAGACGACGCCGAGCACCGAGAAGCCGATTCCCGAGACGATTCGCCAGCCGGGCCGCGCGAGCAAGGCCAGCCCCGTGAGGACGACCTGGGCGACGATCGGTGCGAGCGGCGCCGTGACCAGGCTCCCGCGCAGAATCCACTCCCCGACAGTCTCGGGATCGTCCGAGGGCGAGGTGCCGAACTCTGCGGGCCAGTCCTGCGTGATCGCGACGACGATCGCGACGACCCAGTAGACGAGGAGGAGACAGGAGACGAGAACGAGCCAGCGTGAGGCGGCCATCGCCCGCGCTTAGGACCCCAAGATGAAGACGAGGTGGGCGCTCCCGAGATCGCGGGCACGCATACCGTCGAGCGGCCCGACGAGCTTGACGCCGAGATCCCGGCCCAGCCGGTGACCCTCCCCCGCGAAGCCGGGCCGATACATGACGAGCGAGCGGGAGAAGTCGCTCCGGGGAGCGTTCCCGACCTTCCCGATCCGGTAGCCGCGGCTCCGCACGCGCGAAGCCGCCGCCGCCGCCGCACCCGTCCGGCCGTTGCCGTTGAGAACGAGAACCGTCGTCCGCGCGCGCGAGAGCTTCGCCGCCGGAATCCGCGCGGCGTGCCGCTTCGCCGGGGTCGTCCGAGGGGAGGCTGGGGCGAGCACGCGCTCGCGCGCCTCGAGCTGGACGCGGTCGGAGACGGCCTGCACGAGCGCGCCGCCGCCGATCACGAGGAGGAGGAAGAGCTCGACGAGCGCAACGGCGCCGGCGATGTAGGCCGCGGTGCGCCAGGGTCGGATCAGGGCTTCGGGGGCGACGAGCGGGTGGTCCACTGCCGCGCTCGTTTCGCCCGCTGCGTCGCGACTCCTTCCGTGCGCAAGACCGGAAACCGCTGAAGGCGCGGATTCCGGTCGCGCGAGAATCCTAAAGCGCGGCCGCTGCGCGGCCGCGGGCGCTCCTCACTCTTGCCCGGGGTGCGCGAGCCAGTTCCAGGTCGCGCGCAGCCCGTCCTCGAGCTCGACCATCGCCGTGAAACCGAGCTCGGTGGCGGCGAGCCCCGGGTCGAGCGCGCTTCGCTGCAGCTCGCCGAGGCGGGCGGGCGCCTCGATCGCCTCGAGCGTCGAGCCCGTGACGCCGCGACAGAGCTCGTACAGCTCGAGCACGGACGTCTCTCGGCCCGTGCCGATGTTGTAGACGCCGCCCTCCTGCCCCAGCGCGGCGACGGTCGCCCGCGCTACGTCGCCGACGTAGACGTAGTCGCGCGTCTGGTGTCCGTCCCCGAAGATCCGCGGCTGCTCGCCTGCGGCGAGCGCTCCGAGGAAGATCGCGACGACACCCGCCTCCCCGTGCGGATCTTGCCGGGGCCCGTAGACGTTCCCGTAGCGGAGCGAGACGTGCGTCGACCCGTGCAGGCGGTTGTACGTCCGCAGGTACTCCTCCGCCGCGAGCTTCGCCGTCCCGTACGGCGAGATCGGGCGGAGTGGGGCGTCTTCCGCGACAGGCTCGACGCATTCCCCGTAGATGGCGCCGCCCGTCGAGCTGAAGACGACTTGCACTCCGTGGCGGTGGGCGGCCTCGAGGATGCGAACCGTGCCGACTACGTTGACGTCTGCGTCCTCGACCGGGCTCTCGACCGAGACGCGCAGGTTCGCCTGGGCGGCGAGGTGGAAGATCGCCTCGGGGCGGGTCTCGTCGAAGAGATCGTCGAGCGGCTCGCGAATCTCGAGGGCGTGGAGCTCCGCCCCGGCCGGCACGTTCTCCCGCTTCCCGGTGACGAGCGAGTCGACGACGACGACCTCGTCCCCGCGTACGACGAGCGCGTCCACGACGTGGGAGCCGATGAAGCCGGCTCCGCCTGTCACCACCACTCGCACGGGCCGCATCCTACGGCCCGTCCTTCGGCCGTAGGATTGACGGCCGATGTTCGTCTCCTTCGAAGGTCTCGACGGCTCGGGCAAGACGACCCAGGCGGAGCTCCTCCGTACCCGTCTCGAAGCGGACGGGGAGGAGGTCGTCGCGACGCGCGAGCCCGGCGGCACCGAGCTCGGCGAGCGGATCCGCGAGCTCGTCCTGCACGGCGGCCACGTGGCGCCGTGGGCGGAGGCGCTGCTCTACGCGGCGTCTCGGGCCCAGCACGTCGAGCAGGTGATCCGGCCCGCGCTCGACCGCGGCGCGACCGTCATCTGCGACCGCTACGTGGACTCGTCGGTCGCGTACCAGGGCGTCGCGCGGGGACTCGGGCTCGACGCCGTGCTCGCGCTGAACCTCGCAGCCGTCGGCGAATTGATGCCTGACCGCACGTTCCTGCTGCTGCTCGACCCGGCCGACGTGCCGGCCCGGCTTCGCCGCGACCACGATCGGCTCGAACGCGAGGGTGACGACTTCCGGGCCAGCGTCGACGCCGGCTACCGGGAGCTCGCGTCACGCTTCCCCGAGCGAATCGTCGTTCTCGACGGCGAGCGGCCGGCCGAGGAGCTCGCCGAGGAGGTGTATGGAGCACTTCGCGGGAGTCCCTGAGCAGCCCGAGGCGAAGCGTCTCCTCGAAGCCGCGCTCGCGGAAGGCCCGGCGCACGCCTACCTCCTGCACGGCCCAGCCGGAGTCGGGAAGCGCTCCGCCGCGTTCGCCTTCGCCGCCGCGCTGCTCGGCGACGAGCGCCGGGTCGAGGCGCGGACCCATCCGGATCTCTACATCCTCGAGCCGCTCGGCGAGATGATCCGCATCGACGACGTGCGGGCGCTCCGGCACGACCTGCACATGCGCCCCTTCGAGGCCGAGCGCAGGGTCTACTTCGTGCTCGACGCGCAGCGAATGAACGAGGATGCCGCCGACGCCCTCCTCAAGGACCTCGAGGAGCCGCCTCCCTATGCGGTGATCCTTCTCGTCGCGAGCGAGCTCGGCCCGCTGCCGCCGACGATCCTCTCGCGCTGCCAGCTCGTCCCGTTTCGCCGTCTCTCGGAGCGGGCGGTGCGGGAGTGGATCGCCGAGCAGGCGCCGGGGCTGAACGAGGAGGAGGTTCGTGCCCTCGCCCGCGCTTCGGCAGGACGGCTCGACCGCGCGCGCCGGCTCCTCGACCCCGCGGCGGCCGACCGCCGCGAGGCGCTGATCGCGGCGGCCCGAGCCGTGTATCTCGATCCCGAGTTCGAGCCTG
>Ga0209341_10005933_pt1 | contig 10952 bp, 7 predicted proteins | sample RifCSP13_2_FD_184020 | JGI IMG/M metagenome (GOLD analysis project Ga0209341, IMG submission 184020) | Soil microbial communities from Rifle, Colorado - Rifle CSP2_sed 13_2 (SPAdes) (version 2) | ecosystem: Environmental > Terrestrial > Deep subsurface > Rock core/Sediment | place: Rifle...
GTTCGTCCCGCCGCTCGAGGTGATGTACCCGGTTCCGGCCCTCACGCGGGTGGCCGTACCGCTGCTAGAAGCCGAGATGGAAGGGGCGCTCCGGCCCGGCCACTTCGAAGGTGTGGCGACGGTGGTTGCCAAGCTCCTCGCCGGACTGCAACCCCATCGCGCCTACTTCGGTCGCAAGGACGCCCAGCAGCTCGCCATCGTTCGCCGCATGGCATTCGATTTGTCGTTCCCCGTCGAGATCATCGGCGGTCAGACGGTTCGAGAGTCGGACGGGCTCGCCCTCTCGAGCCGCAACGTGTTCCTCACCGGCGACGAGCGCATCCAGGCCCGGGGCCTTTCGCAGGGACTGATGGCGGCCGCCGACGCGTTTGAAGCCGGCGTGCGCGATGCCGACACCTTGGAAGGCATAGTTCGCGAGAGGGTGACCGGCGGCGAGATCGACTATGTAACCCTGGCCGATGCCAACACGGCCGCTCGGATCCTCGAAATGGACCGGGACGCCTTCCTGGCAGTCGCCGCCCGGGTGGGCTCCACCAGGTTGATCGATAACCTTCCGCTCATGGTCGAACCCGGTGGAGCGATGTCGGTCGATCGGGGGATTCGACTTACCGGCCCGAGCATTCTCTATGGAGACGGACATGCTGTTGACCATTGACCTGGGGAACACCCAAACCACGATCGGATTGTATAAGGGCGAGCAACTCGCTCTCCACTGGCGGCTATCGACCATACGCGAGCGAACCGCCGACGAGTACCGGCTTCTGCTGCACGGCCTCTTCGAACAAGACGGTGTCGATCCGGAGCGTTTCGAGGGGGCGGTCATCTCGAGCGTGGTGCCGGAGGCCACCTCGGCGCTGTCTGCCGCCCTCCGCAACTTCGTGGTGGACGGGGCCCTGGTGGTTGGTCCCGGCATCAAGACCGGTATGCCGATCCTGATCGATAATCCCCGGGAGGTCGGAGCGGATCGAGTTGCCAATGCAGTGGCCGCCCGCGCCCGCTACGGGACGCCGGTCATCGTGGTCGACTTCGGGACCTCGACCAACTTCGACATCGTCAGCGACAAGGGGGAGTACCTGGGCGGTGTGATCGGTCCGGGGCTCGAAGTATCGATGGACGCACTGGTGTCCGCCACCGCCGCACTGCGTCGCGTCGAACTGACGCCACCCCGGTCGGTCATCGGCAAGGGCACCGTCGAGGCAATTCAGGCAGGGTTGCTCTACGGTCATGCCGGGTATGTCGACGGTATCGTCGATCGGATTCGTGCCGAGCTACAGAGCGAGGTATCGACGGTGGCCACCGGTGGACTGGCATCGACGATCGCCCCGCATTGCAGGACCGTTACCACCGTCGACGAGAACCTGACCTTGGACGGCCTGCGGATGCTCTTCGCGATCAATCAGGGGGGCTGAGTACTGCATCACGCAATCACGATCACGTCCTGAAATCTGTCAAGCGGGCAGACGCCCTGGATGGCCCGAGGTGGTTGGAACCGACCCCCCCTCGCCGGACGCTCCGGGTCCGGCATACTCTCCCCGCCGGCTCGCTGCGCGGGCCGCGGGGAGACACCTGCCGGCATTGCGAAGAACGTGATGGCGAGACTCAGCACTAAGGTTTGCCGGCCAATGAACGACGACCATCTCGAACCCCGGGCCGACGTGGAGGCTCCCGATACCGATCCCCTCCACGCCCACCCCCTGACCGCTCTCCGCCTCGAGAAGGTCGAAGCGATGCGAGCGCGCGGAGAAGAGCCTTATCCGGTGCGTTTCGAACGCACGGCACGGTCCGTGGACCTCCACGCAGAGTTCGGGGATCTCGCGGCGGGACAGGCGACCGGCAAGGACGTGGCCGTGGCGGGCAGAGTGCTCAACCTGCGGCGGCTCGGGAAGCTCATCTTCGCGGTGCTCCAGGACGCATGGGGCACGATCCAGTTGTTCGTCGATCGCAAGACGCTCGGCGACGACGCGTTCGAGTCTTTCGAGACCGTTGACTCGGGCGACTGGATCGGGTGCCGGGGTGAAGTGATGACCACCCGCCGTGGAGAATTGAGTGTCAGGCTCTCCGGTTTCGAGATGCTGTCCAAAGCATTGCGGCCCCTACCCGAGAAGTGGCACGGGCTCCAAGACAAAGGACGCCGCTACCGCCAGCGTTACCTCGATCTGATCGTCAATGAGGATGCGCGTCGGGTAGCTACGGTCCGGGCCGGTGTCTTGTCCGAGTTGCGGAGACAATTCGAATCCCGCGGCTTCCTCGAAGTCGAGACTCCGGTGCTGCAAAGCCTGGCCGGAGGTGCGCTGGCCCGGCCGTTCGTCACCCACCACAACGCGCTGGACATCGACATGTACCTCCGGATCGCTACCGAACTCCATCTCAAGCGGCTGGTAGTGGGCGGGTTCGAGCGAGTGTTCGAGCTGAGCCGCGTCTTTCGCAACGAGGGCATCGACGCCACCCACAATCCCGAATTCACCACTCTCGAGGCCTACCAAGCCCTGGCCGATTACCACGACATCATGGACCTGATGGAGGAGATCATCCCGGCGGTTGCGAATGCCGCCACGGGCGGGACCGTCGTCGAGTATCAGGGTCGTTCGGTCGATCTCACACCGCCCTATTCGCGTCGACCTCTGCTCGACCTCGTCTCGGAGGCGGTGGGCGAACCGGTGGGGTTCGACTGGACCACCGATCGACTGGCCGATCTGCTGCGACGGCACGGGGCCGCTCCGCAACCCGGGTGGGGGCCCGGCAAGATGATCGCCGAGCTGTATGAAAACCTGGTCGAACCCCATCTTTGGGAACCGGTCTTCGTGATCGACCATCCCAAGGAAACCTCACCGCTCGCCCGGATCCACCGCCAAGACCCCAACCTCACCGAACGGTTCGAATTGTTCGCAGGCAACATGGAACTCGTCAACGCCTTCAGTGAGCTGAACGATCCGGTCGACCAGCGCCTGCGATTCGAGCAGCAGGCCAAGGCCAAGGCACAGGGAGACGAAGAAGCCCACCCCATCGACGCGGACTACCTGAGGGCGCTCGAGTACGGGCTGCCGCCTACCGGTGGGCTGGGGATCGGTGTGGACCGCCTGGTCATGTTGCTCACCGATCAGGCGACTATTCGTGAGGTGCTGTTGTTCCCGACCATGCGCCCGGAGTGAGGCGGGCCTGTCTATATCCCTCCAGACTGAGGCGAAGCTCGCAGATCAAGTTCGGGCGGCGGTGACGCGGCCCAAGAGATACGAACCCAGCCGGCCGAGCACATCCTTGGCCTCTCCATCGGGGAGCGTCGTTACCGCCGACTGGGCGGCCGCCGCCCGGGCGGCCGCTTCTTCCAACGCCCGGTCAACGTACCCGCCGGATCGGACCAGGTCGATCACCTCGGCTACCGCTTCTTCCGGATAGGGGCGTGCCGATAACAGCTCGGAGATACGAGCGCCTTCCGGTCCGGCCAGCCCCATCAAGACCGGAAGGGTGAATTTGCCTTCACCGATGTCGGACCCGGCCGGCTTCCCGAGATAGCCGTCGGTGGCCACCAGATCGAGGGCGTCATCGGTGATCTGGAAAACCATGCCCAGTTCCCAGGCCCAGGTGCTGACGGCTTCGATGATCTCGGGTTCGGCGTCGGAGGCCATTGCGCCCAGCCGGGCCGACGTGCGGATCAGGCTGGCGGTCTTCCCCCCGATTATCCGGTAGTACTCAGGCGGTCCGTGGGACAGGTCGTGGTCCACTTGCAGTTCCAGAGTCTGACCCTCGACCAACTCGGCATAGGTGCGCGCCAGCAGCCGCACTGCTTCCTGCCCCAGGGTCGAGGCCGCCACCTCGGAAGCCCTCGCCATCAAGAAGTCGCCGGCGAGGATGGCGATCGTGTTGCTCCAATTGCTGTTGACGGACTCGGCCCCCCGCCGGGTGGTCGCTTCGTCGATGACGTCGTCGTGGTACAGGCTTCCCAGGTGGATGAGCTCGACTGAGACTCCTGCATCGATGGCCCGGTGATCCTGGTGCGGGCCGAACTCGGCAGTTAGCTGGGCCAGTAGCGGCCGGAAGCGTTTTCCGCCGGCGAGGAGCCCGTGCTGGGCGATCTCAGTGAGAAAAGCATCGTCGGCTCGTGAAGCCTCGATCAGGCGTTTCTCGACGCGATCGAGACGCTCCCAGACCTGAGGGATCGGTATCAAATCGGTCAGTTCAGGGGTGTCCATACGGATCTCCGCTGATCGCGGTACTGCATGGTAGTGAGGTCGCGGGCGTGGGCGGTCGGGACCTGCCCACGCCGGCGTAGTGTGATAAGAAGAACGCATCGAGAAGGGCTCAAGTCAACGTCGAACAGGCCGACGGAATGGAGAGAGGTGCGAGGCTAGGAAATGCCCATCGCTATACTGCCGGGGCGTACCCCTTTCAGACCGGTGGTGCGGATATTGGCTTAGGAGGCTGGTGCCGTGTTTGAACGGTTCACAGATCGAGCACGCAGAGTTGTGGTTCTCGCCCAGGAAGAAGCGCGCCTTCTCAATCACAACTACATAGGAACCGAACACATCCTTCTCGGGCTGATCCACGAGGGTGAAGGGGTTGCCGCCAAGGGCCTGGAGTCGCTCGCCATCAGCCTCGATTCGGTTCGCACCCAGGTTGTCGAGATCATCGGCCAGGGACAGCAATCACCCAGCGGCCATATTCCCTTCACGCCCCGCGCCAAGAAAGTCCTCGAATTGAGTCTGCGGGAAGCGCTGCAATTGGGTCACAACTACATCGGCACCGAACACATTTTGCTCGGCCTCATCCGCGAGGGCGAAGGCGTAGCCGCCCAGGTCCTCCAGAAGCTGGGCGCCGATCTCCCCAAGGTCCGGCAGACGGTCATCCAGCTCCTCTCGGGAGCGCCGTCCGAGGAGCAGACCGCCGCCACAGGTGGCCGCGAGAGTGGCCCGTCCGGGTCGACGGTGCTTGACCAGTTCGGTCGGAATCTCACCCAGATGGCCCGTGACCGTAAACTGGACCCGGTGATCGGCCGGCACCGCGAGATCGAGAGGGTCATGCAGATCCTGTCCCGCCGGACCAAGAACAACCCGGTGTTGATCGGCGAGCCCGGGGTCGGGAAGACCGCAATTGTCGAGGGACTCGCCCAGCGGATCGTGGCCGGAGACGTCCCCGAGACGCTCGACGGTAAGCAGGTCTACACCCTTGATCTGGGGGCGTTGGTGGCCGGATCACGGTACCGCGGCGACTTCGAGGAGCGGCTCAAGAAGGTGCTCAAGGAGATTCGCACGCGCGGTGACATTCTCCTTTTCATCGATGAGATTCACACGCTGGTCGGGGCCGGGGCGGCTGAGGGCGCTATCGACGCGGCCAGCATCCTCAAACCGATGTTGGCTCGCGGTGAGTTGCAGACCATCGGTGCCACCACCCTGGAGGAGTACCGGAAGTACCTCGAAAAGGACTCGGCCCTGGAGCGACGGTTCCAGCCGGTCCGGGTCGATGAGCCGACGGTGGCAGACACGATCCAGATTCTGGATGGTCTGAAGGATCGGTACGAAGCTCACCACAACGTCCGGTTCACCCAGGGAGCCTTGGTCAGCGCTGCCAACCTGGCCGACCGGTACATCTCCGACCGGCACCTCCCCGATAAGGCCATCGACCTGATCGACGAGGCGGGAAGCCGGATGCGCATCAACCGCACCGGAGCTACACCCGAACTTAAAGAGCTCGACGGCAAGCTGATCACAATCCGTTCACAGAAGACCGAGGCTGTCCAGGCTCAGCAGTTCGAACGGGCCGCTCAGCTCCGCGACCAGGAACGCTCCCTCATAGCCGATCGTGCCGAACGAGAGCGCGAGCTGAAGGCTGCCGGGATATCGAATGACTGGGTCATCGACGAAGAAGAGATCGCCGAGGTCTTGGCGCTGTGGACGGGCATCCCGGTGCACCGCTTGACCGAGGAAGAGACTGCCCGCCTCGTGAACATGGAAGATGAGCTCCACAAGCGCATCATCGGCCAGCACGATGCCATCGTCGCCGTCTCCAAGGCCATCCGCCGCACCCGGGCCGGGTTGAAGGACCCCAAGCGTCCCTCGGGATCGTTTATCTTCCTCGGACCGTCGGGAGTCGGCAAAACGGAGACCGCCAAGACCCTTGCCGAGTTCCTCTTCGGTGACGAGGCCGCCTTGATCCAGCTCGACATGTCCGAGTATATGGAGAAGCACACCGTCAGCCGCTTGGTCGGTTCACCGCCCGGGTACGTCGGTTACGACGAAGGTGGGCAGTTGACGGAGGCCGTACGGCGTAAGCCCTTCTCGGTGGTGCTGTTCGACGAGATCGAGAAAGCCCACCCAGACGTCTTCAACACCCTGCTGCAGATCCTCGAGGATGGGCGCCTCACCGACGCGCAAGGTCGAGTTGTCGACTTCAAGAACACGGTCATCATCATGACGTCCAATCTCGGAACGGCCGAGCTTCGAAAGAAGGCGATCGGGTTCGTGGCCGAGGGTGAAGAGGTGACCTACGAGCACATGAAGACCAAGGTGACCGATCAGCTCAAGAAGCATTTCCGACCGGAGTTTCTCAACCGTATCGACGAGGTCATCGTCTTCCATGAACTCACCCTCGATGAGGTCAAGGAGATCGTCGACTTGATGCTGCAGCGGGTCCATGATCAGCTGAAGTCGCAAAGCCTGTTCCTCGCCCTGTCCGATGCCGCCAAGGTTCATCTGGCCGAAAAGGGGTACGACCCGGAACTGGGCGCCCGCCCGCTGCGCAGGGCTATCCAGCGCATGCTGGAAGATCCGTTGTCGGAGCGGGTCCTTCTGGGCGACTTCAAGGCCGGCATCACCATTGTGGTCGATCTCGACGGAGAGACCGGAGAGTTGGTCTTCGAAGTAGTAGAGGCGCCCGACCAGTCCCCGGTCGAGATGGCCGGAAGCGAGTAGAGCGAGCGAAGCTCGCTTCGCAGCGCCTGCTCTCGGTTTCTTGTTTTTCGTTCCTCGTATCCCTCCCCCGTGACGAGCAAAGCTCGTCGTACTGGGGGAGGCGGCGAGCGGCTCGGCGGAGGGGGGTCGGTTCCCGCTAACCCGAGACGGTATTGGGGACAGCTGATTATCAGTAAGCCATCGTGAGGGTCCGGTGGTGCTCGCCCATGGTTCCCGCCCGGGGTCCCAGCACCGCCTGGTGCCATAGAAGTAGTCGAGGGCAGGGGTCACGACCGAGTTGCCGTGCCGGTGCAGCGCCTCGGTGAGCTGTTGGCCGGCGTACACGGTTGCCCAGCGAATGGCCAGCTCCTCACCGCTGCCGGGCGGGATCAGGTGTCGAGCGTCGACCGCATCGGCCAGCTCGGGCTGGTAGTGGAGTATCCCGAAGTGGCGAAGCACCATAGGGAGCATGTAGTCGGGGTAGAGCGGGAACGTATCGAGCCCGGTGAATTCGATCCCGCTCCCGCAAGCCATCATGGCAGCACTCAAATGAGCCAGCTTGTCGAAGGCCAACAACCCCTGATCCGACTCCCACTCGTCCCGATATGAGGGGAAGGTGGACACCAGTCGCTCGACGGTCCCCGGCGCGGAGAACGCAGCGTCCTCAACGAGGTTGATGAAGTGGCCTTCCCACCGCTCGGCGAGGATTGCGCTGACCTGCTGGAGGACTCGACGTCTGGCCGGGATCAGCTGCAAGATGCCCGAACCGGCGAAGAAACACTCTGCGTCATCATCGTTCCAGTCAACGAACAAGGCCGTGGTCGGGCCACGTTCACCACTAGCCATGGCCCGGACGAAACAGGCAAACACACCGGGTGCGTCGGTGAGCCTTTGACCGTGATGCTCGGTTGACCACATCTCCTCGCCCTCCGGGGGCCAGAGGCAGGCGAGCACCGAGACTGCCAGGCCGCAGAAATCGAACCAGTGCCGCGGGGTGCGATCGGCCGGGAGTCCCGGGTAGTCCCAGGCCGGCAGGGGGAAAGCCTCGGATCGCCAAGATAAAGCCAGCCGTTCGACGGCTCCGGCATCAACGTGGACTCCCCAACCGGGTGGCGGAGCGACACTCCTGATATCGACACCGTGCATATCCCATTATCCATCACGAGATTGTGACCATCGGCCTTGGGTTTCAGCTGGGATGGCCCGGCCGGTACTACTACACTTCACATAGCGGGATAGAGCATTCCCGTGGGAGTTTCCACTAGGAGGCCATCCAACCATGAGAAAGAAGAATTTGGTCGCGTTCGTCGCCCTGCTGGCGGTATTTGCCCTGCTGGCCGCGGCGTGCGGCGACGGCGAGACCACGACAACGGCCGGAGAAACGACGACGACGGCCGGAGAAACGACGACGACGGCAGGAGAAACGACGACGACGGCAGGAGAAACCACGACGACGGCTGGGGCGTCGGCGAATGCAGTCAAGACCTGCCTGGTCACCGACCTGGCCGGTGTTGACGACCGTAGCTTCAACGCCAGCGCCTGGCAGGGTGTCCAGGATGCGATGGCAGCCGGGTATGCAACGGCAGACTCGACCTACCTGGAGTCCTCGGACGCCTCCGACTGGCAGCCGAATATCGACCAGTTCCTGTCGCAGGGTTGCGAGCACATCGTGACGGTGGGCTTCGCCCTCGGTGAGGTGACGGCCATCAACGCGGCGGCCAACCCGGACATCATCTGGACGATGGTCGACAACGTACTAACCGACGCGAACTTTGCGCCGCTGGCCTTGCCGAACGTGCGGGAACTCGTCTATCAGACCGACCAGGCTGCATTTGCGGCCGGCTACCTGGCGGCCGGCATGTCACAGACGGGAACGCTGTGCACCTACGGTGGCGGGAACTTCCCGACGGTGTCCATCTTCATGGACGGATTCACGCGCGGCGCCGCTCATTACAACGAGGTCAAGGGAACCGATGTCGAGGTCATCGGCTGGGATGTCGATGCCAAGGACGGTCAGTTCACCGGTAGCTTCACCGACATGGGGCTGGCCCGCCAGACGGCGGAGTCCCAGTTCCAGGAAGGCTGCGACATGAGCCTCCCGGTCGGCGGCGCCATCAACCTGCCGGCCGGTGATGCCATCAACGACCTCGGTCTCGACGCCGCCCTGATCGGCGTTGATGCCGATGCGTACGTTGCCATGGACGTGAAATACCAACCGCTCTGGCTCACGACGATCGAAAAGGCCATTGCCCCGTTTGTCACGCTGGCAATCCAGGAGCAGGCCGAAGGAACCTGGACACCGGGAGCCTTCGTCGGTGATCTCAGCAACGAGGGCGTAGGCCTGTCTGATTACCACGATTGGGATTCCAAGGTGCCCGATGAACTGAAGGCAGAGGTGGAGCAGGTCTTGCAGGACATAAAAGACGGCGTGATCAAGGCCGACTACACGCCGGTTGGGTACTGAGCCGGGTGCCGATCCGGCTACACGAGTAGCAGACTGAAAACATTATCGACGAGAGGGACCCCACCAGGGGTCCCTCTCATTTTTTGAGCGCGCAGGCTGTGACCCTCTAGTGTGCAGGGGACGCCCGCGTATTCGGAGGGCACGTTGAAACTCGAGCTGAGGGGTATCACCAAGCAGTTTCCGGGTGTGCTGGCCAACGACAACGTCAACCTCAGCGTCGCCGAAGGCGAGATTGTTGCCCTGCTCGGGGAGAACGGGGCGGGCAAGACCACCCTGATGAACATTCTCTACGGGCTTTACACCCCTACTTCCGGTGACGTGCTCATCGACGACCGGCCTCTTCAGCTTCACTCCCCGGGGGATGCCATCGCCGCCGGGATCGGGATGGTGCACCAGCACTTCATGCTCGTTCCTGTGTTCACCGTTGCCGAGAACGTGATCCTCGGTGATGAGCCGACCAAACGGATCGGATGGCTCGACACGCGCAAGGCTCGCAAGACGGTGCGTGACATCTCCAGCCGCTACAGCCTCGACGTCGACCCGGACGCCACTATCGAAGATCTCCCGGTTGGCATCCAGCAACGGGTCGAGATTATCAAGGTGCTCGAACGTGAGGCCCGGTTTGTGGTCTTCGACGAACCAACCTCCGTCCTGACTCCCACCGAGGTTGAGGGCTTCTTTGAGATCGTTGCCGGGTTGAAAGCCGATGGCAAGGGCATCATCTTCATCAGTCACAAGCTCGGGGAGGCGCTGGAGATTGCCGATCGCATCGTGATCATGCGGCGCGGCCAGACCGTCGCCGAGGTGCTTCCAGAGGAGGTTGATGAGGAGAAGCTCGCCGAGCTCATGGTGGGACGTCCCGTTGACCTGGTGGTTCACAGGGAGAAAGCCAAGCCGGCCGACGTCGTGCTCTCGGTCGAGAACCTGGTCGTTCTCGGCGACCGCCACCAGCGGGCAGTCGATGGTCTTTCGCTCGAGGTGCGAGCGGGAGAGATCGTTGGTATCGCCGGCGTCCAGGGGAACGGCCAAACGGAGCTCGTGGAGTCGCTCACCGGGCTGCGGACATCCCTGGGCGGCGTTGTGCGGCTCAAGGGTGAAGACATCACGACCAAGTCACCGCGAGCGATGCACAAGCGGAACGTCGCGCACGTGCCCGAGAATCGCCAGAGGAGCGGCCTGGTATTGCCATTCACGGTGACCGAGAACATCGTGCTGGACTCTTATTACGAGACGCCCGTCTCAAACGGGATTCGGATGAACTGGAGCGCCGCCCGCGAGCGCGCAGAGCGGTTGGTCGAGGAGTACGACGTGCGGACCCCAAGTGTCGACATACTCGTATCGACCCTCTCGGGAGGCAACCAGCAGAAGGTCATTGTGGCGAGGGAGTTCGACCGCGATGTGGCATTGGTCATCGCATCACAGCCGACCCGTGGCATCGACGTTGGCTCGATCGAGTACATCCATTCCCGAATCGTCGAAGAGCGTGATCAGGGAGCTGCGGTTCTCATCGTGTCATCTGAGCTCGACGAGATCATGGCCTTGTCCGACCGGATTCTGGTGATGTCCGAAGGAAAGCTCGCCAGGGAGTTCGACTCGTCTGCCACGCC
>Ga0209341_10005934_pt1 | contig 10951 bp, 11 predicted proteins | sample RifCSP13_2_FD_184020 | JGI IMG/M metagenome (GOLD analysis project Ga0209341, IMG submission 184020) | Soil microbial communities from Rifle, Colorado - Rifle CSP2_sed 13_2 (SPAdes) (version 2) | ecosystem: Environmental > Terrestrial > Deep subsurface > Rock core/Sediment | place: Rifle...
GGCGGCCGGGGTCACCCCGGCGAAGCGGGCAAGTTGGCGCATGGAAGTCCCGTGATAGCCCTGCCGCTGGAAAAGGAACTCTGCGGCGTCAAGGATCGACTGGGCTGTGTGGACCTGGGTCGGGAGGGCGGAAATGACATCTTGCATGGGTCAAAATGAATACTGAACGAACGACCGTTCGCCTCCATGCTACAACGCGATGTTCCCCCTGTCAACACCCAGGAAGACGAAAAAGCGCCGGTCCCGATCTCCCGACGCTTGTGAATGCGTGAACAATATTGTTCTCTGAGGTGCTACTCTTTGGCTTCGCCGATCAGCGCCACCTGGCGCAGCAACCCCATCACCAGCAGACCGATCCGCATCCCCTCCCCTGCGTCGAGGTCCGGCTTCGTCCCCTTGGCCTCCGACCGCCGCACCAGCAGCAGGGCCCCCGCCAGCCCGGTCAGCGCGCCGACCAGCGCGCCGATCAGCAGGACCTTGGGCTTCCAGTTGTCTTCACTGTTCATGACCCAACCTCACTCGGCGCGGAACAGCGATCGAAACGACCGGCCAGCCTGTGCCAGCGCGGCGGCGACCGCTCGGGGGGCAATCACCGGCCGGGAGGCGGCGGCGCTCCCCCGTTGGATCGCCCCCGCCACCCGGTTGACGCCTTGTTGAAGGCCGCTGGTCAACCCGGGGACCCCCCGGACCAGACGGGTGAGCAGGAAGCTTCCCGCCACCAGCACGGATAGGAGCACGGCTAAGAGAACCGCCATTGGGATGGCCAGCAGGATCAGCGTTGTGTCGGCCCACGCACTGGGCGTTCCGTAGCTGAAGGCCGACGCCATCACGACCAGGAAGCCTATCCCGAACAACGTCAGGCCGATCGGCAGGTAAACCTCCCTCCGCACCTGGCGGCGGAAGGCAGCTTGTGTCACCGGATTGGGGGGACGACGGAAACGGGGTCTCATCAACGACTTCGGCCCTTCATTCTAGCACGCCGCGCGCCTGGCAGGCATCTCACGGGCGGCTGCCCTCAACCGGTCGCACCCTTCTCCCATAGGGTGCCGACTCGGGTTGCGATAGAATCGAACCGGAGGCCCAGCCGATGGCGGATGCCCCTGGACGGGGGACGGTCGCAGTTCTGAAGACGACGCCGGCTACGGTGCTCGACGACATCGGCCGCTTGATGTCGCTGGCCGGCTTCGAGTCGGCGTTGCCACGCGACGTCGCCACCGGCCTCAAGATCAACATCTCCTGGCAGACCTGGTATCCCGCCTGCTCGACTGCCCCGTGGCAACTGGAAGGCGTCATCCGCACCTTGCAGGGCGCCGGCTACAAGAATCTGGTCGGCGTCCATAACGACACGGTCGTCGTCGACACCCGCGTCGGGGAGTTCAACAACAAACACCGGTTCGTTACCGACAAGACCTCCGTCCCCTGCCTGTACCTGTACGAGCAGGATTTCGAGTGGTTCGAGTACCGCCCCAAGCGGCCGTTCCTCGTCCTCGACAAGGTCTACCCCGACGGGGTGTTCATTCCGAAGGCGATCGTCGGCATGAATATGGTCCACCTGCCGACGGTCAAGACCCACGTCTTCACGACCATCACCGGCGCCATGAAGAACGCCTTCGGGGGACTGCTGCATCGCAATCGCCATTGGACGCATGCCGTGATCCACGACACGCTGGTCGATTTGCTGGCGATCCAGCAGGAGATCCATCCGGGACTGTTCGCCGTGATGGATGGCACCTTCGCCGGCGACGGGCCCGGCCCGCGCGCCATGCGCTGGCACGAGAAGGACGTCCTGCTGGCGTCGGCCGATCAGGTGGCCATCGACGCCGTCTCCGCCCGCCTGCAGGGCTTCGACCCACTCAGCATCCGCTTCATCCGCCGGGCGCACGAAGCCGGTCTGGGAGTCGGCGATCCGAAGCAAATCCGCATCGTCGGGTACGACATCGAGCAGGAGCCGGATTGGGGGTTCGTGCAGCAGGATACATTCGCCAGCCGCGGCCAGAAACTGATCTACCACGGGCCGCTCAAACCGCTCGAAAAACTGCTGTTGCAGTCGCCGCTCGTCCCCTGGTCCTACTTCGCCAGCAACTTCTATCACAACGTCTACTGGTATCCCTTCGTCGGCCGCCGGCGGGTGGCGGCGGCGCTCCAGACTCGCTGGGGGCGCCTCTTCCGGGACTATGGCGACGGCCAGGTAGTGATGCCCGGCGTGGAACCCAAAACCGTCGTGCAGGCGGTTGTCGGCCTGACGATCCTGGCGCTGCTCGCCGTCGGCGGCTTCGCCCTTTTCCAGCGCGGCGGATAACAAGCGTCTGCCGCGCTTCGCCGGACGTCTGGGCCCGATCCACCGCTGTGCCTTCCGTCTCACCCCCGGCCACACCTGATGTGGAACGTTGAGCTGCACTGTCATACCTATCATTCGAAGGACAGCCTCGCCCTGCCCCAGGCGCTGCTCGACGCCTGCCTCCGCCGCGGCATCGACCGCCTGGCGGTGACCGACCACAACACACTGGCCGGCGCGCTCGAGGCGGCTGCCCTCGATCCCGAACGCGTCATTCCGGGCGAGGAGATCATGACGACCGAGGGCGAGCTGCTGGGATACTACCTGACGGAAGAAATCCCGCCCGGGCTCTCACCGCAAGAGACGATCGACCGTCTGCGGGCCCAGGGGGCAATCATCAGCGTCTCGCATCCGTACGACCGTACGCGGCAAGGCTCCTGGCGCGAAGAAGTCCTGCGCCCGCTCCTTCCGCGGCTGGACGCACTGGAGGCCTTCAACGCCCGCGCCTACAGCCCCGCGCCGAACGAGCGCGCCGCGGCACTCGCCCGAGCCGCCGGGCTACCCGGCCTGGCCGGATCCGATGCTCATGCCCCCTTCGAGATCGGTCGGGGCCTGACCCAGCTGGAGCCTTTCACCGATGCCGAGAGTTTCCGCCGGTCGCTGCGGACCGCGCGGCTGGTCACTCACCGCTCTCCGGCGTGGGTGCACCTCATCTCGCGCTATGCGGTCCTGAGGAAGCGCTGGGGCTGGCGTCCGCGCGACGGATGACGGCGGGCGGGCCCGCGCCGCGCCCGTCCAAAGTTTCGCACGAGTCCACGACGTTCTCCGCCGTATCCGGGCGGGCTCCCAGCCCGCTCGCCGTTCCCCCTCACGGCAACCCCGAGAAGGATGGCCCCCACTGCCGAAGACCGTGTCACTCCGGGTGGCGGCAGAGCCTTCTCCGGTGTGGCGTGACCACGGCATCCGAGTAAACTATGTCCCGATAGCGCCCAACGCCCACCCTTCGGCGCTCCGTCCTATATCCAGGAGGCAGGCATGTCAAACAAGCAGGTCAATATGGTGGCCATCGTCTTCGCGGCGACGGCATTGGTGCTGGCCGTCCTGGCCTACGCCGGCGCCGGATCGCCACCGGCGGTCCCGGTGGCGGCGGCACCGACGGCCGAGGTGATGGCCGATCACAGCATGGAAATCGCCGCCCGGCGTATCGGTGGAGTCGAGATTGCGCCGGCGAACGAGCTCGACGTCCCGAACGTCATTCGCGACCCGGCTGATGTCCCGCCGCCGATCACCCGCACCGAGCCGACGACCGTGCGCCTGACGCTGACCATCGAGGAAGTCACCGCCGAATTGGCCGACGGCACATCGTATTCTTTCTGGACCTTCGACGGGACGGTCCCCGGCCCGATGTTCCGGGTGATGGAAGGTGATACCGTCGAGCTGACGCTGGTCAATCCAGTGACGAACAGCGTCGGGCACAACATCGATTTGCACGCCGTCAACGGACCCGGGGGCGGCGCGGCCGTGACCAACGTCCAGCCCGGCGAGAGCAAGACCTTCTCCTTCCAGGCGCTGAACCCCGGGGCCTACATCTACCACTGCGCTTTCCCACCGCCCTACCACCATATCGCTCAAGGAATGTACGGTGGGATCCTGGTCGAGCCGGTCGGAGGACTGCCGCCGGTCGACCGCGAGTTCTACGTGGTGCAGGGTGAGTGGTACACCATGGGTACCTTCGGCGACCAGGGCCACCAGGAGTTCAGCAGCGCTAAAGCGGCCGCCGAGCAGCCGGAGTATTTCACCTTCAACGGCCACGTCGCCGCGCTCACCGAACATTTCCCGCTCGAGGCGAACGTCGGCGAAACGGTCCGCTTGTTCTTCGGCACCGGCGGCCCGAACGTCGGATCGAACTTCCACATGATCGGCGAAATCTGGGACCGCGTCGTTCCGGGTTCACCAGATACCTACATCGGCAACGAGGAGACCTGGTACGTGCCGCCCGGCTCGTTCGCCTACTTCGAATTCAAGCTCGATGTGCCGGGGACCTACCTGTTGGTGGATCACGCCCTGTACCGGGTGAGCAAGGGCGCCGCCGGCGTCCTGGTCGCCACCGGCCCGCACGACCTCGATATCTATTCACCGCCGCCGGAATAGCACAGCAGATAGTGGCCAGTGGTCAGTGGCCAGTGAAAACACAAACCGGGTTTCCTTGAGAAACCCGGTTTGCGTTGGATGCGACGCGCACGGCCAATCGTAAAGACGAGCCGCGGCGGGTGTGCTTCGCCCGCCGCAGGCACGCCTCAGTCGCGCGCCCGCAAATGCGGGAAGAGGATCACCTCGCGGATCGACGGGCGATCGGTGAGGAGCATGACCAGCCGGTCGACCCCCATGCCGAAGCCGCCGTTGGGCGGCATCCCGTAGCGCATCGCCCGCAGGTAGTCTTCGTCCAGCGGATGACGCTCCTCGTCGTCGGCGGCGTAGTCGCGCCCCATCTCGAGAAAACGCTGCTCCTGATCGAGCGGATCGTTCAGCTCGGTGAAGGCGTTGCACAACTCCATGCCGCCGGCGAAACCCTCGAAGCGTTCGACGGTAGAAGGGTCGCCCGGCCGGCTCTTGGCCAGCGGCGAGATGTCGCGCGGGTAATCGACGACGAAGGTCGGCTCGATCAGCCGCGGCTCGACGAAGTGCGACAAGAGCGATTCGATCAGCTTGCCGCGGGTGGCCTGCGACGACGGCGCCAATCCGCGGCGCTGCATTTCGGCCCGCAGCGACTCGGCCTCGGCGTGGGCCGCCAGGTCGATCCCGGCCATCTGGCCGATCGCCTCGCGCAGCGCCACGCGCCGCCAGGGGGGTTCGAGCGAAATCGACTCGCCGCGGAACACGACCGTTGTGCTCCCGGTCACTTGCCCGGCAACGGTGGCGACCATGCGCTCCGTCAGGTCCATCACCTGCTCATAGTCGGCGTAGGCCCAGTAGAACTCGAGCTGGGTGAACTCCGGATTGTGTTTGAAGGAGACGCCTTCGTTGCGGAAGTCGCGCCCGATCTCGTAGACGCGCTCCAGCCCGCCGACGAGCAGACGCTTGAGGTATAGCTCGAAGGAAATGCGCAGGTACAACTCCTGGTGCAGCTGTTCGTGGCGCGTGAGGAAGGGGCGCGCCGCCGCGCCCCCGTACAGCGGCTGCAGCACCGGCGTCTCGACCTCGACGAATCCCTTGCCGTCGAGGAAGCTTCGCAGCGCCGCCAGCACCCGCGCCCGCGTGAGGAACACCTCCCGCACGTCGGGGTTGACCGCCAGATCGGCGTAGCGCTCGCGGAAGCGCGCCTCCGGATTAGCAAAGGCGCTGTGGACCAGGCGCACCCCGTCTTGCTCCTCCTCCTTGGAGGTCGGCAAAGGCGAGAGCGCCTTGGCCAGCATGCGGAAGGTCTCGACTTGAAGCGTGATCTCGCCCGTACGTGTACGGAACATCCTCCCGCTGGCTTCGACGAAATCGCCCAGGTCGAAGGCTTCCTCAAACAACAGATAGGGGTCGGCGCCGACATGGTCGGATTTCAAGTACAGCTGCAACAGACCGTCCCGGTCTTCGATGTGGGCAAAGGTGGCCTTTCCCATGCGCCGGATCGACCGCAGCCGGCCGGCGACCGTCGCCGCCAACGGCGAGCCGCCGGCGGCCTGGTAATCGTGAATCGCTTCGGCACTGGTGTGGCTGCGATGGGCGCGAGCGGGGTACGGATCCAGTCCAGCCCGGCGGAGCTTCTCCGCCTTCTCCAGGCGGATGCGTTCCAGGTCGCTCAGGTTCGACATGCGGTTCGACTCGGGGCGGCGCGGGTAGTGTACACGAAAACGCCCGGCGTCGTCCCGCATCGCGCAGCGCCGGGCGCCCGGAGAAACAGTTGGCTACTTGATCTTGACGATGCGGAAACGGAGCGTGCCGGCCGGGGCGCGGACCTCGACCTCGTCGCCGGCCTTGTGGTCGAGCAGGGCCTGCCCCAAGGGCGACTCGTTGGAGATCAAACCGTCGCGTGGGTTGGCCTCGGCGGCACCGACGATCGTGTAGGTTTCGGAGCCCTTGCCGTTCTCCTGGATGACGACCGTGCTGCCGATTCCCACGACCCCCGTCGACTTGCCGGGCTCGATGACTTGCGCCTGCGCCAGCATATGTTCCAGCTCGAGGATGCGGCCCTCGACGAAGGCCTGCTCGTTCTTGGCCGCCTCGTACTCGGCGTTTTCGATCAGCTCACCGTCTTCCATTGCCTCGTGCAGGCGCTGCGCCACTTCCTGGCGCTTCACAGTGCGAAGATGCTCGAGCTCATCCTCGAGTTTCTTCAGTCCATCGTGGGTGACGTACACGGCCGCGTTCGGCATCTGACTCCTGCCAGTCCTTGGTCGATCCAGCGCCGGGCCCAGAGAGAAAAAAGAACTGAGAGACCACTCTCAGCCCTGGCCACGTGCTCCACAGATGAGTCTAGCACATCTCGGTGCACCTGTCCACAGGACCTGGTCCTGGGCCCCGAGAGAACAACCTGAGGGCCGGAGCTGTCTTCGAAGACCACCTTCGGCTTCCTTGCGGCCAGTCAGGTTGTCACGAGACCACCTCCGGGTGACCCTGCCCGAACCATGCGACAAGCGTTCGGGCACACAGGCGCCGGGGCGCGATGGGTGGGAGGGACATCGCAGTAGTTGGGGCTAACGCAGATCCCCCTTACCTGCGTGCTTCGATCGCCAAACCGGTGCCTTCGTCGGCCGCCTTAGCCAGGCTCCAAACGGGCCTCCCGGCACGAGGGACCGAGACAGCCGCGGGGCGACCGTACCATCCCCCGATAAGGCAATGGCATTCGTCCCGGCTTGCTGTTGGCCCGCATCTGCAGGTTGGGGGTCCAAGCGGCCCCCTCGTCTCTCCCTGTCTTTAAGGAAGAAGGGGTGCCTGGAGGGGACGCAGGGGGGCGTCCTGTCGCTCTGTCGATTGAGGGAGCCTCGCCTTGCACCAACGCCCCACGGCGCCGGGTCAGCCGCGGCGGGCCGCCTTCCGACGCGGCTTCTTCGACGGCTTTCGAGTCCGTGACGGACGGACCGCGTAGGTGAAGATCACCAAGTCATCCCCAGGGGCGTAAAAGCCCGGGACGCGCGCTGTTGCGATGAGGCCGGCGCGCTCGTAGAACGCCCGGGTGGGTGCGAAGTCGCGCCGCCCGGAGGTTTCGACCGAAAGGAGCCGTCCACGATTCCGTCGAACGCCTCGGATGACCGCCTGCAACAGGGCACGACCCGTGCCGCGCCGGCGGTGTCCGCGCGCCACACAGATCCAGTAGAGATCGTACGTTCCGCGGGTCAACGGGGTCGGGCCGTAGCAGGCAAAGCCTGCGATCCGGCCGTCCTCGACCGCCGTCAGGAAGCGGTAGTCGCCCGGTTCCGATTCCTCCAGGTACTCCGCCAGGAGTTCATCCACCACCTCCCGGTCTTCCCTGGAAAACAAGGGTTCGGCGGCCGCCAGGCGCAGGATGGCCGGCGCATCCGCCCGCGCCGTCTTGCGGACCGAAGTCATGTAGCCGAGGCAAGCGCCAGACGGAGAATGTGGAGCAGCATCGAGGCGTACGAGTGCCCGGCCGCGCGCGCCGATCGGTAGAAGCCGGCGTCCTCAGCCAGATCGGGATTGATGTTGACTTCCAGGATCAACGGCGTCCCGTCGCGCAAGCGCATATCGACGCGGGCGAAGCCGCGCACACCCATCTTCTGATAGGCCAGGACGGCCGCCGCCTCCACCGCGTCCTGATCGTCTTGCGACAAGTCCGCCGGGCAGATCCCCGGCGTTCCCACGGCCTCGACCGAATCGGCGTGCCATTTCCCGGAAAACGTCACGATGCGCTGCAACGGCTCGTCGGTCCAGGTGAAGGCGATTTCAGCGATCGGCAGCACTTCGGGAAAGCCGTTGCCCCACAGGGCGACGTTGAGCTCGCGCCCGTCAATGAATTCTTCCACCAGCGCCGGCTGCCGATAGCTGCGGATACATTCGTCGATGCGTTCGCCCAGCGCCTGCCGGTCGTCGACGACCGACGCCAGGCTGACCCCGCAACTTCCATGTTCGGCCACCGGCTTGACGATCGCCGGAAGCGGTACGTGCGTCGGCCGACGGCCGGGGCGCCGGATCACTTCGAAGGCCGGCGTCTCCAGCCCGGCCGCCACGAGCGTGCGCTTGGTGATCAACTTGTTGCCGGCACGCCGCAGCGCCAAGAACGACGACCCGGTGTGCACAAAACCGCCCGCTCGCATCAAGCGCGGCACTTCGGCTTCCGACCACGCGCGACCGCCAAGGCTCTCGCACAAATTGAAGATCACGTGACGGGCCGGATCGTAGCGCCGCAACACCTCGCCCAGATCGTCCCACACCGGCGCCAATTCCACCGAACGCACGTGGCCCTGCAGCGCGCCGGCCACGGCCTGCGCCACGCGCGCCGTCTCGGCATCGGAGATCAGATCTTCCGGCCGCCCGCGCTCCAACCCCAACGCCAGGTTGTAGAGCACGACGATCTCGGCTTCGCCCAACTCGCGCGGCCGTGCCGCGCGCCGCGGCTGTACCCGCGGCGCGATGCGTACGCGCGGCTCCGCCAGGAATCCCGGGATGGCGATCTGATAGGTCGGCCCGAGCTTCACCGGAATCGGCTCGTCCGATTCGGCGCGCGCCTTCGTCGTCCACGCACTCGGCGAAGGACGAATCAGGCCCGCGCCGCGCGCCGCGTTTCGCTCGCGCTTCATCGGCAGCCGTTGCATTCCCTCGTGATGTCGCGTTTCTCTTTTCATCGTCGCTCGTCGTCGCGCGTGTTCCCTCCGCGCGCGATGACCGCCCGCAGTGTAACAAACTCAGAGAGAGAGTCAAGTGCTGGGGGACCAGTTTTCGCGAGGCGCGCCGGCGCCGAGGGTACGTCCCGAGGGGTGAAATCGCGCCCGTGTCAAGGGCGCGCGCCGCGATTTCCCTGGCGATCGATGTCCCTGCGTCCTCGACGCCGATGATACACGGATGGAATCATCGCGGACCGCTAGGCACAGGTTTTCTTTCAGCCAACTTCGACATGGTACGCCTGACTCGCCGCCGTTCGCAGCAGCGGGACGCCGCCATAGCGATCATGGAACGCGCGCAAATCAGCTTCGAGGGATTCGTAGTCGGGCCAGAACGTGGAGAGCTGCGAGTGGTATTCGCCGGCGGCGGCGGCCCAGAGCTCAAGCTCGGCTTCCGCCAGCGCCACGCTGGCCTCGGTCGCCCCCTCCGGCGCGGCCTCGGTGACGGCTGGTGACGGTCGCAGCGCATACGGGACGTCGCGGTAATACCAGCGCGGCCGAGCCAAGCGCTCCGCCGCGCGGCGCGTCAGAATGTGATCGACGTGCGCGCCGATTCCCAGGGGAAGGTAGACTTCTGCCTCCTGCGGCACGGCGCGCTCCAGTGCCGCCGCAGCCTCGTCGATCCGGGCGGATTCCATCGGCGTCGGTTGGGTGAAGAGCGAGGCACTGTCCGGGTAGAGCGGCTCGCCTTGATTCGAGCGCCGGTAGACGGCGTCGGGTAGCGGGAGGTGCACCACCGACGCGCCCACCCGGCCGCAGGCGACGAGGTCCTCGGCGCGCCGCAGACCCATCGGCGAGCCTTCGCCGCCCCAACGACGATGCAGCTCATAGGCGAAGGGAGTCAGCTCACCCACCGGCGGATCGCCGGCGAACACGGTGACGACGACCACCTCATCCCCGCGCGCCGTCTGGCGCGCGATTAGACCTCCGCATGAAAACACGGCGTCGTCCAGATGAGGCGATACGTACACCCGGAGCGCCATTCCGGCGGATTATAGACGCGTTCATGGCGCGAGCGATCGTCCGAATGGATGACTTGGCGAGCTCGCCGTCCGTTACAATCGCTCGGCGGGCCGAGTCCGCGGCAGCGCCGAGACGATTTCGCGAAGGAGGAGGTGGGGGCATGACGACCGAAGACAACAAGCAGATCGTGCGCCGTTACCAGGAGGCCAGCAACGCCAACGACCTCGACGCCCTGGACGCCTTCGTCGCCAAGGATCTCATCAGCCACAACGCCACACCCGGCCTTCCTCCGGGCCTGGAGGGCGGCAAGATGGCGCATCGGGCGACGCTGGCGGCCTTCCCCGACCTGCACTACCACGCCGAGGACATGATCGCCGAGGGCGACAAGGTCGTCCAACGTTTCACCCTGCACTGCACGCACAAGGGCGAGTTCATGGGGATGCCGCCGACAGGAAGAGAGATCACCCTGACCGGGATCAGCATCTTCCGCCTAAAGGATGGGAAGATCGTCGAACACTGGGCGGTGCAGGACGGGTTGGCGCTGATGGTGCAGCTGGGGTTGTTCAAGCCGCCCGGCGCAGGCTAATCACGCCGGACGGCGCGGCACGAACCGATCAAGAAGTCGGCCCCCGCAGGCAGACGGGGGCCGGGGAGCGGAAGGTCCACGTCAGCCGGTCTTCTATGGTGTCAGTTCCCATCTGCAATCGGGGACGAGTTCGACCGCTCGCGCCATGTCCTGCGAGAGTTCGGGCCCAAGCTGGAGGTCCCAAGATCTGCATGACCCGGGCATCATGAGCCTCTCCGGGGAAACAGAGAGTGTCTGCGGCATGCCGGCGACTTGATTCACGATCCACTCCCCTCCCGCCGGCCGGATTGCGGCCCACCCGGC
>Ga0209341_10005935_pt1 | contig 10950 bp, 16 predicted proteins | sample RifCSP13_2_FD_184020 | JGI IMG/M metagenome (GOLD analysis project Ga0209341, IMG submission 184020) | Soil microbial communities from Rifle, Colorado - Rifle CSP2_sed 13_2 (SPAdes) (version 2) | ecosystem: Environmental > Terrestrial > Deep subsurface > Rock core/Sediment | place: Rifle...
TTCCTTGAGCCCTGGCTCGTAAATTGGCATCTCACCTCGCTTTAGGCCCTCGATCTTTTCTTCAATGATGTCTAAAGCGATTACCCGGTTGCCCAGGTCGGCGAAGCAAGCCGCAGTGACAATGCCCACATAACCGACGCCTACCACGCAGATCTGTTTCATAGAAAATGCCTCCAATAAGAAGAGATGGATTAATGATTGACCAAGTCAGCAGAGCTGAATGAGCATCCTGAGTTAGACATAATTTAGCAGGCGATCAGCGCTTATCTGAAGCCTCTGTTTCCACCTGCTGGCAATCTTACCATAATTTAGCCGGAAAGGTGTTTTTTGGCTGTAAACTGTCACTTTTATAAGATGACCGTCATCCTCTAGCTGTGATCTCTGTCACTTGTGAATTGGCTAAAACCAGTCTAAAATATCATTGATAAAAACTATCCTTGAATTCCGAATTAGGAGTACAACCATGCAGATAACTCGTCAAGCAGATTACGCCGTGCGCGCCGTCCACTACCTGACGAAACTGGGGGAGGACAAACGCGCTGCTACCAGTCAGATCGCCCAGGAACAACACATCCCGCCTTCCTTTCTGGCGAAGATCGTCTCCCAATTGTCCGTAGCCGGCCTGCTCCAAACCTCGCGCGGAGCGCGCGGTGGCGTTTCGCTGGCCCGCTCGCCAGAGCAAATCTCATTGCTCGAGGTGGTGGAAGCGATCGATGGCCCGATCCTGCTGAACGAATGTGTGGCTGATGGCGGCTCATCGTGTGTCTTCGGCGAAGACTGCCCCATGCGCCCGGTCTGGTGTGATGCCCAGGCCGAGCTGGTCAATACTTTGAAGCAAACCAGCTTTGGCAGCGTGCTCGCCAGGGCAGCCGTCCCCGCGTCCGATTAGCTTACCCCACCCGCCTCGGCGGGTTTATGCCCGGCACTGCTTCTCCAGCAGGGAATATACCCTCGCTGAACCCGACAACTCAAGTATATTGAAAGAGGCCTGCACGGCAGCCTGACGCCGCGCCCAAAAACCTGTTTGCTCACTCATTCCCTTCCAGCTATAATCAGCGTGGAAGGGTTTTATTTTCTTTAGGGAGCTTGTCATGTCGCTGAAACGCACCGTGCGCGCCCCGCGTGGGGCGCAGTTGAGCTGCAAATCCTGGCTCACCGAGGCGGCTTACCGCATGATCCAGAACAACCTGGACCCGGAAGTCGCCGAGCGCCCGGACGACCTGGTGGTCTACGGCGGGCGCGGCCAGGCGGCCCGCAGTTGGGAGGCTTTCGAGGCAATCCTGAGGACATTGCGCGAGCTGGAGGACGACGAGACCTTGCTGGTTCAGTCCGGCAAGCCCGTGGCGGTGTTCACCACCCACCCGGACGCCCCCCGGGTGCTGATCGCCAACTCGAACCTGGTGCCGCATTGGGCCACCCAGGAGCACTTCGACGCCCTGGCTGTCAGGGGGCTGATCATGTACGGGCAGATGACGGCCGGCTCGTGGATTTACATCGGCACCCAGGGCATCTTACAGGGCACCTACGAGACGCTCGGCTCCCTGGCTCGCCAGCGGGGTTGGGGCTCGCTCAATGGCAAATTCGTGCTCACGGCTGGCATGGGCGGCATGGGCGGCGCGCAGCCCCTGGCGATCACCATGAACGAAGGAGTGGGGCTGATCGTCGAGGTTGACCCGGAGCGCGCCCGGCGGCGCAAAGAGATCGGCTACGTGGACCTGGTTGTCGATGAGCTGGAAGAGGCCATGACCCTGGTGGAGGAGTGCCTGGAAAAGGAGATCCCCCGCTCCATTGGCCTGATTGGGAACGCCGCCGAGATCTACCCCGAGCTGGTGATCCGCGGCGTGGTACCCGACGTGGTCACCGACCAGACCCCCGCCCACGATGTCTCCATGTACGTCCCCACCGGTTTGAGCGTGATCGCTGCCGACGAGCTGCGCCGGGCCGATCCGGCCGAATACCAGCGCCGCGCCATGCAAGCAATGGCCCGTCACGTGGAAGCCATGCTCGCCTTCCAGCGCCAGGGGGCAGAGGTCTTCGATTACGGCAACAACCTGCGCCAGCGCGCTTACGATCAAGGCGTCAAGAACGCCTTCGATTTCCCCGGGTTCGTCCCAGCGTATATCCGCCCGCTCTTCTGCGAGGGCAAAGGCCCCTTCCGCTGGGTGGCGCTCTCCGGAGATCCCGAGGATATCTACACCACCGACGAAGCGGTCATGGAGCTTTTCCCTGAGGATGAGCACCTGCACCGCTGGCTGCGCATGGCCCGCGAGAAGGTCCCCTTCCAGGGCTTGCCGGCGCGCATCTGCTGGCTGGGCTACGGGGAGCGCGCCGAGGCTGGCCTGCTGTTTAACAACCTGGTGGCAGAAGGCGCGGTCAGGGCGCCGATCGTCGTCGGTCGCGACCATCTCGACGCCGGTTCGGTGGCCTCACCCAACCGCGAGACCGAGGGCATGTTGGATGGCAGCGACGCGATCAGCGACTGGGCGATCCTGAACGCCCTGATCAACGCCGTCGGCGGGGCGACCTGGGTCTCTTTCCACCACGGCGGCGGGGTGGGCATCGGCTTCAGCCAGCACGCCGGGCAGGTGATCGTCGCGGATGGCACCCCCGAGGCCGCCCGCCGCCTGGAACGGGTGCTCACCACCGACCCCGGCCTGGGGATCGTGCGCCACGCGGACGCCGGCTACGAGCAGGCCATCGCCGCCGCCCGGCGGCATGGGATCAAAATCCCTATGCTTGAATAATGGCGGTTTATCCTGTTACTGCTGCATTCTCCAACCGCCGCCGACGTAGATTAACTGCCCGGTGATCCAGCGCGCCTGTTCGGAAGCGAGAAAAACGACCACATCCGCCACGTCTTCGGGCTCGCCAACCCGGCCAAGGGGCGTGGTCGAGGCAATATCTTCAAGGTCTTGGGGTGAGAGATAGCCGGTTTGTATCGGCCCCGGGGCGACAACGTTAACCGTAATACCGTACCTGCCCATTTCTGCGGCAGCAGAACGGCTGTATGACTCAATGGCGTGCTTGCTCGCCGCATAACTGACGTTCGCCACGTGGGCGTGAGCCGCGTCCGTGCTGATATTGACAATCCGACCGGATTTTGCGCCCCGCCTTAGATATCTTTGCAGGTACTCCGCCATCAGCAGGGCACAGGCGCGGGCATTGATAGTAAAGTGAGCGTCAACCTCTGCAGCGGTGACGAGCCGGACGCCGCTGCCTTCATCCGAGACCAGTGATGGGTCAAAAGTCTCCAGAACGCAATGGGTATGATTGTTGACCAGTATGTCCACCTCGCCGAGACTCGAGGCGCACAGGTCGAATAAGAGGGGAATGTTCCTGGCGTCGGCGAGGTCAGCCTCGTGCGCTGCGGCAACCCCGCCGTGGAGGTGGATGCTCTGCAGCACCGGGTCGGCGGACTGTTGCTGCATCACCCGATAGAGTACGTCTCCGCCAATCCCCGCTGCTTTTGCCTGTTGGAGTTCTTCGTCTGAGTAATGGGATGGCTGGCGGTAAAAGGTGATGAACACCTTCGCGCCTTGCGCGGCAAAAGCCCTGGCAATCGCCGCGCCAATGCCGTGATTTGCGCCCGTGACCAGGACGACCTTGTTTTCAAAAGGTGGCCCGACGAATTTTTGATTGTGCAAGCTGTACTTGCGCAGCAAAAGCTGAAGTCTGGCTTCAGCTACTCCGCTAGTTCTTCGGCACTCATGTTGCTGGTGAAGAATACACCTTGACTTCCTGCTCCAGCCGGTCTGCCAGCCGGTCCTTCTCCATTTCCAGATCATAACGCGCCTGAAGATTGAGCCAGAAGCGCTCCGATAAGCCAAAATATCGCGATAACCTCAGAGCGGTATCGGCGCTGATCGATCTTTGCCCATGGACGATCTCATTGATGTGGCGCGTATGAACAGTGATATCCTTTGCCAGCTTGTATTGGCTGATGCCCATCGGCTTTAGAAATTCTTCCAGCAGAATTTCACCTGGATGTATTGGAGGGAACTTCTCTGTGTTCATAATACCTCCTAATGGTAATCTGTCATTTCAACGTCGTAAGCGTTGCCTTCGATCTAGCGAAAATACACAAGCCATTCGCAAGAGGAACTGCCTTCTTACCAAGCCAGCATGCGCGGCAAAGGTTGAAACCTGGTTTCAGTTACTCCGGCAGGTCTTCGATCTGGATTTCCCGGCCGGCGCGCAGGCTTTCGCGAGCATCCAGGATGCGCCTCCCCCAACCCGGGCGAGTCCCGCAGTCGACTTCACTCATTGCTGGGCAAGTTTCCCGTTCGTTTTTCTATCTCAGCAATGATTTCCGGTAAAGTTTTTCCCGCAAACAAGGCATATCGCTCTTTGGTATAGTCGCCAAACCCTGCTGTAAATTGCCTCAAAAAACGAACTGCATTTACCACCCCCAGTTCCCGGTACAGTAAGCGCAACGCATGCTGATTAATCTCTATCAACGGTTTAGATTCAACAGTCATTTCTCAATCTCCTGAACCAGTTCTAGCGGAGAGACCATTTTTAATCGCAAATCCGCCATTGGCCTTGCCTTACGCAATAATTGGTCATCACAGGTGCAAAAATATTCCGCCTTGCCTTCTTCCGCCAATGCCAGATGCAACGCATCCAGTGGTTTCAACCCTGCTTCTACCAGATAATTGGCTCCGGCTTTCGCTTCAGTGGACAATCTGACAATACTTTTGGCTTTCGCTAAAACAGTCCTGGCATGTTCCTGACGAACAGGCAAGGGATTTTGCTCATTTTCATATATCAAGGCTTCCGATGAGACCAATTCTAACTGTTCGCTTTCGCATAGCGCCAGGAGACCTAAAACAGCTTCGGCTTCCAAAACAACCCGGATTTGGTCGGGGGTATCAAGTGGTCTCTGGATGGCGCAAATATCGAGATAGATTCTCACGCCAGTATTTTAGCACCCTTTTGCACGTCAGTATCATGCCTGTCCAACCATTTTTGGACTGCGCAAGCCGTGCTTGAAAGGCAAGAGCCACAGCATGGCTTCTGCTACTCCGCCAGGTCTTCTAGCCAAATTCTCTGGCCAGTGCGCAGGTTTTCGCGCACCTCCAGTATGCGCTTCAGAAATCGGGGACCAATTTCAAGGCGGCAATCGAACCAGTCGTCTTCACTGGCGAAGCCGATCAACACGCCCGCCGGTTTGCCATGCCGCCAGATCCCTAAGCCACGCCCCACCAATCCTGCCCCTCACGCAGCCCCATGCCCCTCAGCCTTTGGCGGATGAGCGCCCGCGCCCCGCGTGCCCCCACCGCCGCCAGCAGGACCGGGTTTCGGTATCGCTGCCACCATTCGGCCAATGCCTCGGGGGGGAGGATCGGCAGCCCGCGCAGTGTCCTACCGATCTTGCGCGGGTCGATATCGATGAAGGCGACCAGCGGCGCCCCCTCCCGCAGCAGGTGCTTGCTCAGGCGCCGCCCAATCATGCCCGCGCCCCACACGATCACCGCCTCTCTGCCCCCCAGCGGACCGAGCAGCAGGTAGTGGGCTTTGGCTCTGAGGAAATTCTCCAGCGAGTAGCGGCTGTGGGTGCGGGTCAGCCGCGCTGGCCTTTCCCGCCAGTACAGCAAGACCTCCGCCAGCTTGGCAAAACCCGCTCCGGCGAGATACAGGCGCAGCCAGAGGTCGTAGTCCTCCGCCCAGCCGTGCTCCTGGTAGCCGCCCACGGCGGTGATCCAACCCTTGCGGAAGACCACGCTCGGATGGGCGAGCGGGCTTTCGACGAATATCTCCCGGCGGATGTCCTCATCGCTGAGCAGCGCGTTTTGCCATTCCAGGTAGAGGCGAAACCCCTCCCGCACCTGACCTTCCGGGAAGCCGGCTACCTGGCAGCCCACCACGGCGACCTCCGTATGCGCCTGCAGGAACGCTAGCTGGCGGGCCAGCCGCTCCGGGTGGCAGCAGTCGTCGGCGTCCATGCGGGCGATGTAGGTCCCTTGGCAGGCTTCCAGCCCGGCGTTCAATGCCTCCACGATCCCGCGGTGGGGCTGGGAGATCACCCGCAGAAGCGACAGCCGCCTCCCCCATTCCGCCAGTATCTCGGGCGTGAGTTCGCTTGAGCCGTCGTCCACGGCGATAATCTCGAAGTCCGCCAGGTTCTGGCGGGCGAGGCTCTCCAGCGCTTCGGGGAGCGTCTCGGCCGCCTGGTAGCACGGCATTAATACGGATAGGGCAGGCTGATGGTCCATTCACATACCATGGCGGTCCGAATGCGGTATGATTGTACCCGTTGCAGATCATGATGATGGAGGAATATCATGCCGGATTTTGTCACAGTTCTTGAAGATTGGCTGCAGAGGTTTCTGGATGACCTACCGAGCCTGATCGCCGCCCTGGTGATCTTTATCGTTTTTTTCTACATCGCCGTCCTAGCCCGCAGGGCGGCGCGCCTGGGCATGCAGCGGCGAAATATGAGCCCCAAGGTGATCCCATTGGTGACCAAGTCCATATACCTGTCGGTGATCGTCCTGGGGGCGATCCTCGCCCTGCAGCAGGTCGGGTTCAATGTCACCGCCTTTCTGACCGGCCTGGGCGTGGTGGGTTTTACCATCGGCTTTGCCATGCAGGACGTGAGCAAAAATTTTGTCTCCGGGCTGCTGCTGCTGGTCCAGGAACCGTTCGATGTTGGCGAGACGATCGAAGTGAAAGGGTTTACCGGCACAGTCCTGGCTGTCGACCTGCGGGCGACCGAGATGCAGACCCTGGATGGGCGCATCGTGATCATCCCGAACGCCGACGTTTTCACCAATCCGATCATCAACTTCAGCCGTGCCAGGAGCCGCCGCCTGGAGTTGAATCTCGGCGTGGCTTACGATAGCGACCCGGCGCTGGTGCGCCGCACCGCCCTGGAGGCGCTCGCCGCGGTCCAGGGCATGCTGGCCGAGCCGGCGCCCCAGGTCGTGTTCAACAAATTTGGCAGCTCCACCTTCGACCTGACGATCTACTACTGGATCGACACCGCCCAAACCAGCCCCCCCGAAGCCCAGGACCGCGGGCTGGTGGAGGTCAACCGCCTCTTCCAGGCAGCCGGGATCGAGATGCCGCTGCCCACCCAGGTGGTGCAAGTGCAAAAGGCCAATGAGCTGCTCTGAATTCTTTGCGAATCCTGAGGAGGTAATCTTGTTCACCCGCATCCAAAACATCTGGCTGGTCCTGGCGATATTTACCCTGGCGGCGGATGCCTGCGGTCAGACCCCCGGCGCCGAAACAGCAGCGCCGCAACCCGGCGAACCGGGTCTAACCCCGCCGCCCACCGAGACGCCCACGCTGGCACCCTCACCGACCTCGGAATGGTCGCAGTACTGGATGGAAGTGCAGGACCCCTACCATAACGTCCGCTTAGCCATCCCGTGCTTCTGGCAGGCGAATTTCCCGTCCGATGACCCCACAGGCAGCGGCGCTTTCGCCTACCCGGTGCACAACTACCCGGATGACTATGCCTTGGACTTCCCGCGCAGCAATATCCCGCCTGAAGCGGGCGCGATCAAGATCGACATGAACTTCATGAGCGCGGCAGGGATGCGGAACCTGCCCCCGGGCACCAGCCAGCTCGATTTTGTCAACGTGCTTTACAGCGGCGACTCCGAGACTCGCCTGGTTACCACCCAGGAGACAGCGATCAACGGGCAGCCGGCACTATTCGTGACCACTGAGAGCATCTTTGGGATGGGCAGCTTCTACCTGTTCACCGTGACGGACGACCTGTTCCTGGCCTTTGGCACCGCCAGCGAGCGGTTGGATCACCCGGACGTGCAGGGCATACTGAACTCGATCGCCCTGTCCCCGGAGACGCAGGTACAGATACCCGAGCACAAACCAGCTCCCCCGCCGGTCGGGCTGGCTGCGCCGTGCATCCCCGGTTACGAACAGGCGGTCATGCCGACGGCGTCACCCTGACACCTATGGAAACCGCTGTATAATATTCTTTGAACAGACCGGATCAAAGCCACTGCTACCGCCCGCTTTCCATCACGCCCCTGTAGCTTATTAACCATCATGCCTAGATATAACTTTTGCCTGATCTGGATGAGCCAAAGGAGGAACTCATGTATTACGCTGCAATTACCGTAACCACAAAACCCGGGATGCGTTTTCAGGGTATTGAGCATTTAAAGAAATTTTCGAGTTGGGCCAAAGAGAAGTACAACATTCCCACCGAGATATTGGGTAATATGAATGGGGCAATTTACCAGAATCACATTGTTTCTCGTTATGAAAGCATGGCCCAGTTGGAGGAGGTCTACGCCAAAGTGCTGGCAGACCCCGAGTATATAGAGTGGTTTAATGAAGGAAAAGACCTGATCGTCTGGGGCGATGCCAGGCAGGCGATTTACCAGGTATTCTGAGCGACCACGATTAAAATTAGATACGGTCTGTAGCATATTCGCCCGCTGAACAGCGGGCGAATATGCTTGGCCAGCTAAAAAACACGCAGCAATTTCAAGCAGTTATCATCAAGTGGTGTGAGGCTGGCAGAGGGTGTAGAGGTGCAGCTCTGAAAAAAGAGCGCACCATTAAATGGCGTTGATATAATCTGCCAATATGGTTTATCTTCTGGAGTGTAACTTGTGATCTTTTCAAATAAAGATAAGCTATTACAGTGGCTTCAGGAGCAGTTGAAGCAGCGCCCCCGGATGGAGCCGCGCGATGCTTACAAACTGCTCTACCAGGGTATCCTCGGGCCGGAGCACTTGATCGCCTCACCCGAATCGTTTGCCCAGCGGCTGGTGAAAGAGTTGGATGCGGTGGAAGTTGTGGATAGCGAGCCGCTGTGGGAGGAAATCCGTCCCGATGGCCTCCTGGGGAGGCTGAACTTACGGCCTTTCAAGGCGCAGGCTGGCGACCCGGCTGACCTGGCCGCAGCCTGCCTGGAGACGGCGCGCAGAAAATGGGGGCGGGTAGAAGAGCTGGCTGCAGCTTGGGACCTGGTGGTGGGGGCCAACCGCGGCGCGCTGTGGTCTGGTTGGAATATAGAAGAACTAATGGAAATCACGCAGCTAGTGCAGACGAAAGGCTACCCGCCGCTGCACCATTCTCAGGCTTACCAGCAGGCATACCGGCCCGCCTATCGCCTGGTGGCAGCTGATCTGCTTCCGGGGTTGAGGCCTGCCACTCGATAATATTCCAGCGACAGTTTGTAAACTTTAACCCAGCACAGGATCAAAAAGATGAAACCAACGCGCCTGATCTTCATCCACGGACTGGAAGGCTCCAGTCAGGGCGTTAAAGCCACCCTGCTGCGCGGCCTGTTCCCGGGCATCCTGACGCCGGATTTCCGCGGCTCTCTGGAGAGCGCATGGGGCTGCTGCGGGGCATCCTGGGCGAGGAGCGCGGCTGGAAGATGATCGGCTCCAGCTTTGGCGGTCTGATGGCGGCGCTGTTCGCCTGCGAGCGGCCGCAGCAGGTGGAAAAACTGGTGCTGCTCGCCCCGGCGCTGATCTGGCCCGATTTTGCCAACCGCCCAGCGGAGCGGATCAGCGTGCCGACGATCACATACCACGGCGCGCGAGACGAGCTCCTACCGCTGCAAACGGTGCGCCTCCTGGCGGAACGCACCTTTACCAACCTGGATTTCCGGGTGGTGGATGACGATCACGGGCTTTACCGGACTGTGCAGGCCATCGATTGGGCGAAAATCCTGGAGTAAAGACGACAGGTTGATGCAACATTCCAGCGAGCCTTGCGTATATCTGACTGAGAGCCGCATGCAGAGAAAGGAAAATAATCATGAAAGAGCAAAAGGTATACAATGAAGAATTCCAGGTGGATGGCGAGGCCGTGGTGGCTAAGATCAGAGAAGTGATCGCCGCAGGCAACGTGCGGCGGATTACTATCAAGAACGAAGAGGGCAGAACACTGATAGAAATCCCGCTCACGCTCGGGGTGGTCGGCGCCGTGCTGCTGCCGGTCTGGGCAGCGATTGGAGCCATCGCCGCGCTGGTCGCAAACCTGACCATCGTCATCGAGAAAGTCGAGCCGCAGGAAACCACCGCGGTTGCTGAAGAACCCGGTGAAACCGCGGGAGAATAAAGTTACCTAGGCCCAATTTCTCAGCGAATGAGTGCCCAGGAGCGCCACCTCAAAGGGGCGTGGGAGAACAGGGAGCTTGTAATGAAGCAAAATCGAAGCTGGTTAGCAAAAATATTTGGCGTGGTGGTCCAGCCCCAGACGTACTTGAATATCGTCTATATCCTGCTGGCTTTTCCGCTCGGACTGTCTTACTTCATCTTCTTCGTGGTCGGGTTTGCCGTGGGGATTCCGCTGATCATCCTGTGGGTGGGCTTTTTGATCCTGCTGCTGGTTTTCGCCGGGTGGTGGGTTCTCATTCTGTTCGAGCGGCAGCAGGCCATCTCGCTGCTGAGGGTGGATCTACCGCCGCTGTGGCGGGAAGATATCAGGGATAAGACGACCTGGGAGAAAGTCAAAGCCTATGCCGCCAACCCGGTCACCTGGCTGGGGCTGCTCTTCCTGCTGCTGAAGTTTCCGCTGGGGATTGTTTGCTTCGTGGTCAGCGTCACGCTTATCGCTATAACTGCAGCGTTCGTGACCGCGCCGCTCACCTTCAGCTTTCTCCCCCTGGAAATCGTCTTCTCCTGGGACGCCATTTGGCGGATCGACACCTTCTGGGAGGCAGTGATCCTGTTCTGGATCGGGCTGCTCGTCGGGCTGGCAGGGTTGCACCTCATGAACGGTATAGCCTGGACCCTGGCTCGCCTGGCCCAGTTCATGTTGGGCGGCCCGCGCGGAGTGACGCCTGCGGGAAACGCCCCCGGGATGGTCTCTCTGACAGCCGCGGAGCAGCTGACTGCCCTGGTGCCCACGGATCAGCCCGATGCAGGGCAAGACGAGACGGGTACGGGCCCGGTGGACGCCTAGCGCCGGAAGATCAACCTGCTAAGTAATATTATCGACAGAATATTTCGA
>Ga0209341_10005937_pt1 | contig 10949 bp, 9 predicted proteins | sample RifCSP13_2_FD_184020 | JGI IMG/M metagenome (GOLD analysis project Ga0209341, IMG submission 184020) | Soil microbial communities from Rifle, Colorado - Rifle CSP2_sed 13_2 (SPAdes) (version 2) | ecosystem: Environmental > Terrestrial > Deep subsurface > Rock core/Sediment | place: Rifle...
TGTTTATCCATGGTCCATTAGAAGCGGGTGCCGGGCTAGAAACCGACCTGCTCTACGCCGAGGCGGGCGAATTGACCTGCACGCGCCAATCCGCAGAAGAGATGGAGTTCTGCGGGCTGCTCTTCGGGCAGGTCGCTCACGACCAGGTGAGCCTGACCGCCCGGCACATCAGCGGCGGTGAGAGCCGGTTAGAATATATCCTGACTTTTCAAAAATGGGCGCCGTACAGGTAGCGAAGAACTGCTTGTACGTAAAGCAGACCTGATACCCAGATGAGTAAACGATCGCTTACGCGCTCAAGGCCGGCAGGCGGATGAAGACTAGCGCGAACAGCCCGCTCAAGAAAGTTAGTGATAATATTCACAACATTGACTCTTCTCGCCAATAGACTATAATTTAATAGCCGAACCAGGACATGATCGCCACAGTGCACTCCGCACGCGGAATTTGCTGAATCACTCTGTGGCTGGCGCCATAAACCGCTGAGAAATATCAGCGGTTTTTTCGTTATCTACTAAAAGGGAGGTTTTCAGGGGAGTTAGCTGTCATGAAGAGAGGGTGAATTGACATTATCGGCGGACACAATTTTCTCGTTTGAAACCATTTGCTGTGTGGCTAGAAAGAGTGCGGTAAAAGTCAAGACCTGAGATAGGAAGAAACTGAACCTTAATAAAAGCAAAAGTGAGACAAGCCGAACTACACCTGCCACAAGCTCTGGTAAGCGGAGGTCAGAAACAGGTTATGGCTGTCACCGGAAGGGGTGACAAACTGGCGGGATCAAAAAAGGTCTCAGCCCTCCTCAGAGCGGTAGGCTTCCTTGCGATGTAGCAGACCCACAAAGAGGCCGATGCTCTTGCGAGCAGTCAGAACGAGGGCACGCTTGTACTTGTGCCGGTTGACTTCTCGGAACTTGCGGTTGAAGAAGCGAGCATAGGCTGGGATATGGTGGTGCATACCATTGGCAGCCTGGATGAGATAGTAGCGCAGGTAGCGATTGCCGGTTTTGGCCAGGTGGCGATCTTCGGCAACGAAGTCACCCGAAGCGACTTTGGGCCACCACAAGCCAGCCAGCTTGGCCACCGCATCTTCGACTTCACGTAGGGTACGGGAGTGGTAGCGCTTGCGCTTCTTGTCCCATTTGGGGGTTTGGAAGAAACGCTCCAGATCGCCGATCTCGGCGACGATGCCGGCGGCCAGGACCAAACCCACACCGGGAACGGTGTCCAAGAACAGGGCTTGGGAATGGTGAGCCTGGACTTCAGCTTCGATCCACTGCTCGACCTGCTGGATTTGCTGCTTCAAGAAGGTAATGTGCTCTTGGGTGTGATCCAGGATGCGCAGCACCGGGGTGAGCAGAGGTTCATCCAGCGGGAAGCTCTCGGCAGCCACCTGTTGCAGCTTGCGGGCTGTTTCCAGTGGATCTTCCAGGGTTCCGCTGCTCCACTGATCCAGTTGCTCGGCCAGCTCTTCCAAGGGCAGCTTGGCCAACTCGGCCAGGGAGGGGCTATCGCTCTGCGTGAGATCGCCCAGGACGTGCTGGCTGGTGACACCAAATGGATTGGAGAAAGGTCGAATACCCTGGTAAGTGCTATGGAGCAGGAACAAGTGGATCAGGTAATAGTTTTTCTCCCGGGTCAGGTTCTGTACCAGGTGGAAACGCAGGCGAGTGTAGAAACGCAAGGGCAGCCAGTCGTCCTGGGGCTGCCAGGGGGCGCTGGGACGACGGGTGCGGGTGCGTTCGGCAATGTAGAAGGGGTCGGTGCTATCGGCTTTGTCGTCCGGCGGCAGGCTTTTCTTGAACCAGTGTACCTGGCGCGGATTGAGCAGAAACAGGCTCAAATCACGAGCCGTCAGCTCAGCGTCATGCGCCAAGTGCCAGAAGAAGGGCAGCCAATAGTAGCTGGTGGCTTCACCCGAAACATCCAGGCCGTCGAAAGCGTACTGACGCAGAGTGTCGAGTAACATCTGCCTGGCTTTCTGGTAGCCGGGGTGTGAGTTGGCGAAGGCCTGATGCGAGAGAAGCGGCTGGCCGTCCGGGAAGAGCAGGCAGAAATCGGCCCGTTTCTGACTGAAGTCGATCCCGACTTGTAAGCGATTAGGGTGCATAGGAGATGCTCCTTTGGCGAGATGCGTGCAAACTAACGGGTGTCCCGCAACTCCCTGGAGCGTCATCCTTGCGGCTAATCAGCCCTCACCCCTGGTAGGCTGCACCCTGCGAGCTGCTACTCCCGCAGGCCTGCCAAGTTAGGGGCATCGTGCGAGGTCAGACGTTGGCCCCCAGTGAGCCCGGGTAGCAGACTTTCTTAGACGTGATCGGCGCAAGTTCAGCTTGTCGCCAACCCGGCGAGGAGGTGAAGCTTCCCGGTTTGCTCGCAGTCAGAGATATCTGACTATTCAGTATTTTATCCGGGACACCCGTATAAATCTATTCTATACAAGGAGGTGCAATAACCGTCTGATTGCAACGCTTCCCGGTGAGTTCGCCAGCTAACAGCGGGAAAAATGATGTCTGAATAGAAACTACAAAAGGAGTCAATCATGAAAACCATTGAAAAGATAAACTTTTTTAAACCGGGGGTTTAGCCGGGTTTATTGACTCAGTCCGCACATTTATATAAGATCATAAGGGTAGAAAAGGGTGAAATTTCTCCAGGTAGCAGGTGGTAATGATCGCTACCGATTACTTCGTGAGGGTAAAGTGGAGCGCGTTCTGGTAGTCCAGGGAGGTCTTTTGTTGTCGGATGGGATCGTGAGCCTGTTGACTCGCGAGTCCGATTTGACCGTGGTTAATACGCACGTTAACGATGAGGCCTCTCTCGTCGATGAAATTGAGAAAATCCAACCCTCGGTTCTCATCCTGCCTGAGAAGGTGCAGGATGCCCATCTTTCGCAGCCTTTTCTGCTGCTGAAGAATTGTTCGATATTGCGCGTGATCGTCATCGACGAACGCAAGAACCTGATTCAGATATTCAACAAAGAGGAGATCGAAGTCGCTCGCTCAGTGGACCTGATTACTGCCATTCGGGGAGAGCGAAACTGAGAATGATAAAAAAAGTTCTCATCGTGTTTGGTACAAGACCAGAAGCCATCAAGATGGCTCCTGTAATCAGGCAACTGCGCGCGAATCCGGAGCGGATAAAAGTTTGGACTTGCGTCACCGGCCAGCACCGTGACATGCTCGATCAGGTGCTCACCACATTCGATGTCATTCCCGATATTGACCTTGACCTGATGCAGGTGAACCAGACGCCGAGTCAAGTAGCTGCTCGAGTGTTAAGCGCCTTAGATCCAATTCTGGATGATTTGCGTCCGGACACCGTCCTGGTCCAAGGTGATACTACCACCGTGATGGCTGCGAGCATTGCGGCCCACTACCACCATATCCAGGTAGGTCATGTTGAAGCCGGGCTGCGCACCTATGATCGTTTCAATCCCTTCCCGGAAGAGGTGAATCGGGTAGTAACCGATCATGTTTCTGATCTCCACTTCGCTCCAACTCCAGGCGCCTGCGACAATCTATTGCGCGAAGGCATCTCCCGGAATAACATCTTTGTCACCGGAAATACTGTCATCGACGCGTTGAAATGGATCGCCGAGCAGCCCATACCGCCAGGTTTGAACAGCCTTTTTGAGAGGTTGGCGATCAGTAATAATGGTAAGCCTGCCTCGAGGTGGCTGATTCTCGTGACCGCGCACCGCAGGGAAAGCTTCGGCGAACCCATTCGCGATATCTGCCGCGCTTTACGCACATTGGCGGAGCGCAAGGATGTGCACTTGATTTACCCGGTTCATCGCAATCCGAACGTCTGGGGGCCGGTACACGAATTGCTAGGAAAACACCCGAATATCACCCTGCTTCCCCCGGTGGATTACCTCACCCTCGTGCACATTATGAAACACAGCCGTTTGATTCTGACCGATTCTGGCGGTATCCAGGAAGAAGCTCCCAGCTTAGGCGTCCCTGTTTTAGTGTTACGTGAGACAACCGAACGGCCAGAGGCAGTTGAGGCCGATGCAGCCAGCCTGGTTGGCACCCATCCTGAACGTATTATTTCCGAGGCTTCCAGGTTATTAGACAGTCAAGAAGCCCACATTGCAATGGCGCGGGCGGTCAATCCGTATGGCGACGGTCAAGCTGCCAGGCGTATCGTGGATGTGTTATTAACCGGAACGTGCATGGAATTTGCCTCCACAATCCATTATCAGTTATCAGGCGCGCTGAAAAGAGCTTTGCCAGGGTGAAATATTGGAAGTAAGCCGCCTCATTTGGTAAAGAAAATCACTGACCGGGCACCATAACGAAGGTGCCTATGGGCGCGCCCATAGGCACCTTCATTGGCTTTAAATGGGGCGCAATAGGAATGGTTACCCAGGCCTAACGCTGAAATTGGTTTATTTTGTTTACCTCTTGGGGGGTTTAAATCACGCGCTCATCATCTGGATGGTTTAGAAGCAAATAAACTCTTGACATTTGTATTTTCTATGGTTAAACTATGACTAAATCGGGAAATTTTATTGAATTAGCCAATTTAGTCGTAAAGAGCAGGATCTTAAAGGGTGGCCTCATTAGAGGGTGGAATCGACTTTTCGACGACGCCTAAAGGGTAAAATGAATCTCTTGATCGTCGATGACCATATCTTATTTCGCGAGGGCCTGGTCAGCGTGCTTTCCAGCTCCCCTAAGCTCTTGGTAGTTGGCGAGGCTGGTTCTTATCATGAGGCGATCGAAAAGGCGATCCGCCTGAAACCCGATGTGGTGCTCATGGATATCAGCTTGCCAGATGGAAGCGGCCTGGAGGCAATGAGAGCCATCCTGAGTCACCGACCTGAGACCAAAGTCGTCATCCTCACCGTCCACGAGACCGACGATCTATTGCTGGAGGCTATTCGCAACGGCGCGGTTGGCTATCTATTGAAGAATATTCCGGCATCCAAATTAATCACGACCCTTTCCGCTCTTGAGCAGGGTGAAACCGCGCTGTCACGCACGATGATCACGCGCGTTGTTAGAGCGTTTCAACGCCAAAGCGAAATCGGCTATCCGGATAAGAAAGGTTTGAACCTGCTTACAGCCCGAGAATTAGAGATATTAAAGTTCTTGAGTAGCGAGGTTTCTAACCAGGAAATTGCCAATCGGCTTTATATCTCGGAAAACACTGTGAAAGTTCACATTCACAATATCCTGAAAAAATTAGAATTCAGGAATCGCAAGGAGCTGGTCCAGTTTGCGCGCCGGGCCAATTGAGAGTTCCGCAAATTTTTCTGGCAAAAAGCACCGAGAATCTATAAAGATTCGCTGTTTGAGCGGCGATGAATAACTGCCTGGTAGTGCGGGTTTCGACAAGCAAAGGCTGATTATGTCGTTATCAATACTTTTATGGCTGCATTTTCAGGATCGCTTAAGAGATCGAAGGCCTGTTGCAGCGATTCAAGCGGCAGGCTGTGGGTGATGAGCGGTTGCAGTTGAACCTTGCCGCTCTCCACCAACTCTATGGCGCGTGGAAAATCCCAACAGTAGCCCTGCGACCCGGTCAAGGTGATCTCACGCTGAACGAACAGATTAGCAGGAATATTCACCGCTGGCTCTTCGAAGATGCCCACCAGGATGGCAGTGGCGCCCTTTTTCAGCACTTGCAAGGATTGGACCAGCGTAGGCGCGATCCCCACGGCCTCAAAGGAGCGATCGACCCCCAGGGAGGCGGTCGCCGCGTAGATGTATTTCAGCACGTCGACTTCCCGGTTGTTCAGGGGTATACCGCCTAACATCTGCGCGGTCTCCAGCCGGTGAGGTTGCAGGTCTACGACGAAACAGTCCCCGCCGCCAGCTTGTCTGATCACCATTAATAGCAGCAATCCGATCGCACCGGCTCCAAAGACCGCGCTGGTCTGCCCGAACTGCAGCCCGCTCCTGCGAACGGCATGCACCGCTACGGATAGCGGCTCGAGCAAGGCGCCCTGTGCATCAGAGATGTTAGCGGGCAACTTGTGAACCCACCTCTCCTCCGCCACGAAGTAAGGCGTAAACCCGCCCTGCCCCTGCCGGTATTGAAATGAGATGTTCAGACACAAATGGTACTCGCCGCGCTGGCAAAAATGACATTTTCCGCAGACAATCACCGGCTCAATGGCTACCCGGTCGCCTTCTTGAACGCGGGCCACCTCACGCCCAACCCGGATGATTTCTCCGCAGAGCTCATGCCCGACTGCGGCTGGCAGGGGCGCAGAAGGATGCTTCCCCTTGAAAATGTGCAAGTCGCTGCCACAGATCGAGGCAGCCTTGACTTTGACCAAAACCTGGTTGCTCTGCAGCGAGGGAAGCCTGCGTTCCCGAAATTCAACTGTGCCAGGCGCGGTTACGAACGCCATGGGATAAGTCTCTTGCATCTAATTGCTCCTCTGCAATTACGGGTTTCATTAATATGCCAATCGGCTCGGCCTCAAGCATAACTGTGTTGACCAGCCGCATGCTCAGGCGAGACGATGAAGGATTTCCCCTCGCCGGTATGCGCTCAGAATGTCAAAGGTGATCTTCAGGATGCGCTCCACTGCGCCGTCCGTGTACCAGCCCAGGTGCGGCGTTACCACGACATTTAAATCGCCAAAATCGTGATACGTATCGCGTTCGTCTTCCAGCACGTCCAACCCAGCGCCAGCCAGGCGGCCAGAGACCAAGGCGTTTTTCAAGGCCTGAGTGTCGAGGATCGCGCCGCGCGCCGTGTTTACCAGGATCGCCCCGGGTTTAAGCTGGGCCAGGCGCTTGGCATCCATCAAGTGTTGGCTGTCTGGGTTCAGGGTCACATGCAGGCTCACAAAATCACTCTCCGATAGCACCTGTTCCAATGGGGCGTATTCGAAGCCCAGCTCACCCGCTGCAGCGTGATTCTCGCGTATATCGTGCGCCAGAATGCGCATGCCAAACCCTTTGCCCAATCTCATCATATGCATGCCGATACGCCCGGCGCCAATGATGCCCAGAGTCTTGCCAAACAGCTCGATACCCTGCAACCCGTGATCGGAAAATAGACCCTGGCGCTTGTAGCGTTCGTCGCCGCGCACGATATTGCGCGCCACAGCCAGCATCAGCCCAAAAGCATGTTCGGCGATCATGTGGGCGCCGTAATCGGGCACGTGGCTGACCGGGATTCCCCGCCGCCGGGCTTCCCCCAGGTCGATGTGGTCGTAGCCTACGGAGCGGGTGAGGATGAACTTGAGGCCTGGCAAACGCTCGAAAACCTCCCGGGTCACCTTAGCGAACTGATCGCGCATACACAACACCTGAGCGCTGCTGGCGGCGGCTACAATCTCATCGGCGGTGCGCAAGGGGGGATGGATGCTGAATTGGAAACCCTCGAGCTGAATATCCTCGCGCTTTTCGAACACGAAATCGGTAAATGCCACCTGTATCATCCCAAAGGACTCCTCACCCTTTCATTGCGGCGCCTCTCAGCGCCACATGCTCGATTCCCCTGCCTGGATCAGCGCCTCCGCCTCTTCTCGGGTGGGCCAGGGCCAATCGGTGGGAGAGGTCTGCTTAAGTGCAGAAAAGGCATTTCCCAAACGCACTCCGTGAACCGGATCGCCCTCCAGGTAACCGGTTAAAAAACCAGCCACGCAGGCATCTCCGCCGCCCAAACGGTCCACCGCCTCCACTTCATAGGCGCGGTCGGTAATCACCTGCCCGTTGACGCAGGCCAGGGAGGTCCAGACGGTGCGTGTCACCAAAGGTGTGCTGCGCATGGTGACCAGCACGGCTTTGAATCCGTAGCGCTCCAACAGCTTGCAAGCGACCTCGGCGGGGTTCTCCCCGCTTAACCCCGAGATCAGCTCGGTCACGTTTGGCTGGTCGGGCAAGGAGGTGATCAGGATATCCACGTATTCCATCAGCGGTAGCTGGGCAGCGCGCGCCTGTTCCAACGTCCATAGCATGGTGCGGAAGTTCAAATCATAACTCACCATGCAGCCAGCAGTTCGCGCGGCTCGCAGCGCTTCTGCCTGAGTCTCAGCCGCAGAAGCACTCAAGGCAGGGGTGATGCCGCCAACGTGGAACAAGCGGGCCTGGCGTAATAAGGCTTGCCAATCCAGCATCCCCGGTTGGATATGCGCCAGCGCCGAATCTTTACGGTCGTAAATGACGCGGGTGGGGCGCGGCGTGGCGCCATATTCGACGAAGTACAACCCGGCGCGCTCATCTCCGGCCCATAGTATATGACTGGTATCCACCCCAAATTCGCGCCCTTTGTTCGCCATCATCCGCCCGAGCGGGTTTTGGGGCAAGCGGCTGACCCAGGCAGACCTCAGCCCCAGGCGGGCGACTCCGGCCGCCACGCTCAACTCGGCGCCGCCTACAGCCACCTCCAACGTAGTCACCTGTTCCAGGCGCTGGTGTCCAGGCGGGGAGAGGCGGATCATAGCTTCGCCAAATGTGATCACATCGTACATGGGATTTCCCCAATAGCACGCTTAGATTGGAGGCCAGGCGACGGTGTACAGGTGCTTACCGCCGTTCAGGGGGCCTTTGAGCAGTTCATCTACCTCCTCCTGGGCGAAGCGTTGCGTCACTAGGCTCGCATCAGGAAGCATCCCGACCGGGAAGCGCTTCATGATATCGTCGTGCAGCCTGACGATGTAATCCAGCAACGCCTCCACGCCAGGACGGGCTTTCTCAACGTCCGCCAGGGTAGCCCTGCCTACCACGCCCTCCGGGTTGCCGATGATCTCAATCGTACCCAGGCCTGTATGAGCGTACCACGGGATGGCGCGCTGGTAAGCGTTGGCGGCTGAGTCGACGTGCCCGGGCGGTAGAAAACCGTGAAATTCAGTGTCTACGGCGTCTTCCATATGGATCATCTCGGGAAACAGCGCCAGAGAGAAGGATGTCTCGCATTCATCAGCGTGCACGAAAGGCGTCTCGAAAGGCCCTCCGTGCGCTTTATCTTTGATATAAGGCTGGATGGCATAATACCAGTTCAGGTTGACCAATACGCTCGGAACCTGATAACGCTTGGCGAAGCGGTGGATGGCGGTCGGGATGACATACTCTTGACCGTGACCATTGAGCAAAATCTGTTTTCGAAACCCGGCGTTCCAAAAACCGGCGATGACCGAGCTCAGATAGGCTGTGAAAGTGTCTTCATCCACAGGTACTGTGCCGGGCATGCCGATGTGATGATAGGGATGGCTTCCGAACCAGATCGGTTGCGAGACCGTGCAACCGGCGCGCATGGCAACCGCCTCTGCCATACGCGTTACCAGGAAGGTGTCTTCGCCGTAACAGGCGTGTGGGCCGTGCGCCTCGGTGCTGCCCACCGGGATGATAATCAGGTCATTCCGCTTCAGTCGCGCCTCAACCTCTCTCATGGTCATGTTCTGATAGTAGACGCCGTCTGCAGCATCCATGTGCCCCCCGGTGGGAGGGATTTGCCAGTTGTTCTTGCTCATCGGACCTCCATAAGTAAAAAGGAAAAGAATTCTAATATCTGGTTTATGGCTTGACGATCACTTTGATCGCCCCACCAATCCGACCTGTAAAAGTAGCAAAAGCCTGGTTGATCTCACTTAGCGGGTAGGTGTGGGTGATCAGTGGCTCGACGTTCAAGCGCCCATCGGTCATCAAGGGGATGGCGCGCTTCAGGTTGAGCATGCCCTCCGCTTTTGGTCCAGTGATCAGCAGGTTCCATTGCACGATCTTGTTAATCGGGATGGTGGCCGCCTCGTGGTATACACCGTTGAAGGTGATGCGCCCGTTCTTGCGCACCATCTCGAACATCTCAGCCACAGGACCGGGGCGCCCGGAACACTCCACCACCACATCCGCGCCGAGACCGCCGGTGAGCTCCATGACAGCCTGGCGGGCGTTCACTTCGTTGACGTTTAAGGTCACATCAGCGCCTATCTGGCGTCCAATCGCCAGTCGCTCCTCGCGGGTGCCAGTCAGGATGACGCGCCCGGCGCCGAGCAACCTGGCGACCTGGGCAGAGAGCAGGCCGATCGCGCCGGGCCCAATCACCACCACGGTCTCACCCGGCCTGATCCAACCCAGGCGCTCGTAACCGTACAGGATCGTACCCAGCGTGGTGAGCATGGTGCCTTGCTCGAAGGAGATACTTGCGGGGAATTTGTGCAGCGTGTTGACATGAAAAGCGGCGTATTCCGCGTAGGCACCGTTGCTGCTGAAACCATAATGGCGATGACCTTTCTCCGGCTTGCCGTAATTCAGACAGGTGGTGTAAAGCCCGCGCAGGCAGTTCTCGCAACGACCGCAACCCTTATGGGGCTCCAGGGCGACCCGATCACCGATCTCGAACTCAGTGACATCCGGGGCGAGCGCCACGACCACCCCGGTGCACTCGTGACCGGGGATGAACTCGCCCAGCGGCGGGTGGTTTTGCCAACCTTTATTGACAATGCCTGGGTCGCTGCCGCAAATCGCCACTGCTTCCACCTTGACCAGCACCTCTCCGGGGGCCGGTTGGGGAACCGGCCGCTCAGTGACGCGCAGGTCTCCGTAATTAAACAATACAGCCGCTTGCATGGTTTTTGGGATGTCCATAGGCGCTCCTTCTTGTGTGCGTTCTAACAAACGCTTTTTTTTTCTACTATTTGCGATTAAGGTTCCAGGACAACTTTCACCGCCTTGCCGCTGCGAGCGAGATTGAACCCTTCTTCCCATCTGCTGAGCGGCAATACGTGCGTGATGAATTGCGCCGGTGCGATCTCGGCGCGGGCGAACAGCGAGAGGGCACGCTCCCAACTGGTGTATTTCGAGCTGTAGCTGAAGATCACTGTCAGCGCCCGGAAGAGCGCCTGCCGGTAGGGGATACTGATCTGATCCCTGGGCGGCTGCCCAACCAGGCCAACCCTGCCCAGGCGGCGCGTAAGATTAAAGGCCTGCTCGATGGCGGATGGCGCACCGGACAATTCGATGGCTACATCGACGCCCTCACCTGCGG
>Ga0209341_10005941_pt1 | contig 10942 bp, 9 predicted proteins | sample RifCSP13_2_FD_184020 | JGI IMG/M metagenome (GOLD analysis project Ga0209341, IMG submission 184020) | Soil microbial communities from Rifle, Colorado - Rifle CSP2_sed 13_2 (SPAdes) (version 2) | ecosystem: Environmental > Terrestrial > Deep subsurface > Rock core/Sediment | place: Rifle...
ACGGGAATCGAGAGGAACAAGGCCGAGGCCGGCAATGTACGCGTCACGACCAGCGCGACGATGGTGCCAAATACGAACAGCACGGTGGTGTTCACGAGTTCCAGGACCAGGTTGGCCATGAGGACGTCGAGAAACGCGGTCCGCCGGTCGATGGCCACACGCAGGGAGACAAGCGTCGTCGAAACGAGCACGAACGCGAACCCCGCCGAGATCATCGCCAGCGTAAATGGGACCTCGGGGCGGGCGAGGAGAATGGGCAGTGTCCAGGTGGCCGGGCTGGGAATCACGATGTAGGCCAAGAACCTGGCCGCCACGGCGGCGAGCATGATCTGAGCGGCGTTGAACACGGTGATCGGGACCGACCGGCGGTGCAGGAGTCCGTTGCCAACGACGATCCCGACGCCCATCGCGACGACGGTCGCCGGCGCACCAAACAGCACCAGCGCGGCCGCGGTCACCACGGGGGTCAACGTCTGGTAGCCGCCCCCGGGCATGGGGACGACGATCGCGCTGGTAGCGATGGAGGCGATGAGCAGGACGACCAAGACGAGCGCCGGCGGCCAGGCAGCGCCGGGCAGGGTGGCGGCCAGCCCACCCAGCGCGGCGATAACGACGATCCAGGTGAACGCGGCGCCGTCCGCGCGCATGCGATGCCAGATCCGGCGGAGCACCTTCACTCCCCTTACCGCGGTGGTTGGTCTGGCCCTTCCGCGCCCTCACCCCGCCGGATAAATACGCGTACCCGGCGCTCGAACTTCACCCGCGGCATGAGCACGCGCCGCCCGCATTTCAGGCAGCGGATGCCGATGTCTGCCCCGAGCCGCACGACTTCCCACTGGTCGTTGCCACAGGGATGGGTCTTGCGCATGCGGACGACATCCCCCAGCACGACCTTCAGCACCGGCACGGTGCGAACGCCTCCTGCCCGGCCAGGGTCTGTCGTGGCATAGGGGTTGTGCCCAATTTGGGGACTAGCGAGTCGGGATCAGCGCGTCCACAGGCGCGAAGTCGTCTGAGAGCACAGGCACGTCATCCATCCGGATCGGCGCCTGATACAACGTGCCGGCCGCATCGACGAAGCGATCAACGGTCACGACGCGCCCGCCAGCAAGTCCGCGGGCGCGTCCCAGAATCTCGTCGGCGGGCAGCGCCGGCGCGTCGGTCGCAATGATGATGATGTTGCGCAGCGAGGTCGGGGAGCCGTACTGGTTAAAGTCGACGGGGAATACATACACGGTTGGAAACACGTGTCGGACGGTTTTGTAGATTGCGCGAAACAGGCGGGAATCCGGTCCGTCCAGCGCCCCAATAATGTTCGACGCCACCACCCCTCCCGGCGCGAGCCGCGCCCTCGCCAGCATGAAAAACTCGCGGGTGGCCAAGTGGAAGGGGATCGTGTCTTTCAGGTACGCGTCGGTCATGATGACATCCTGGGGCTCGGTAGTCAGACGCAGGTGCAACCGACCGTCACGAGCATCGATGCGCAGTCGGTCGCCGAGCCGCACGCCAAAATACTGCTGCGCGGCGGTCGCCACCTGCGGATCGATCTCGGCCACGGCCACCACGACACTTGGGTAGTCGGCCACGTATCGATCGGGCACCGTCCCACCGCCAAGACCGATCATGGTCATCCGCGACGGCTTGGCGACAAAGATCAACGGGAGATGCATGTAATCGGCGTATGCAAAGACCGTCCGCCGCGGATTGTCGCGATCCTTTGCGCTCTGCCAGTAGTTGTCGAGTCTGAGGTAACGGATCGAGCCTTCGTCTGAGATCGTGATGCGGTGATACACCGTGTCCTTTGCGTAGATCGTGCTGGACGACTGGACCGGCGACGGCTGGGCGAGACCGCCGGCGACCATGACGACCACCAGCAGCGCGCCTATCCCGGCGGGCAGGAGGCGGCGGGAGGCGAGCCAGCCGAGCACGGCCATCCCCATCAGCAGGAACCCCATCAGCGTGATGATCGCCCGAACGCCCAAGTAGTTGATCAGCACAAACGACGTGGCCAGCGTGCCCACGATGGACCCTACCGTACTGAGGGCGTAGAGCGACCCGGCAGTCTGCCCCATCGTGGCTACGGCCCGGGCTCGCAGCCGGACCGCAAACGGCGAGACCATACCCATAATGATGCTGGGCACCACAAAGAGCGCGATCGACCCTACCGTACTGAGGGCGTAGAGCGACCCGGCAGTCTGCCCCATCGTGGCTACGGCCCGGGCTCGCAGCCGGACCGCAAACGGCGAGACCATACCCATAATGATGCTGGGCACCACGAAGAGCGCGATCGCCCCGAGCAAGGGGCTCAACTGTGGTCCGGCGTTCGCCCGGGCGATCCTGTCCAGCACCGGCGCCGCGATGATGGGGATCGGTACGGTGAGCAGTCCCGCCAGGAACACGATACCCGAGAAGAGGGCAGGCGACGGGTACCGATCGGCGAACCGCCCGCCGACCGCGTACCCAACGCTGAGCGCAGCCAGGAAGACCCCGATCAGGCTCCCCCAGACGTAGATCGAGTTGCCAAAGTACGGTGCGAGTACGCGGCTGGCGATGATCTCCAGCGACAGCAGCACTCCACCGCTGGTGAAGACAATGAGTTCGAGGATGGGGTCCACCTCCCGGAGCAGAATGGCCCCATTATAACGTGACGCGATGGAGCTACGGGGAGGATGGTGGTTCCGGGGTCCGGAAGCACGCCTCGCGCAGTTGCCTCAAAAACAGCGCCGGTTATCCAGATTGCAGGGTCGGCACTTCGGCCGCCTGCGTCTCGAAGATCAACCGGCCGTGTTGATGATCGATCCTGATGTCGTCGCCGTGCTTCACCTCGCCACCCAACACCTTCCGGGCGATGACGTTTTCGATTTCCTTTTGGATGAGCCGCCGCAGCGGGCGCGCGCCGAAGTCCGGGTTGTACCCTTCGCGCGCCAGGTACTGCTTGGCCGCGTCAGTGATCTCGAACCCGATGCCTTGACTCGCCAGCCGGGCCGCGAGGTGAGCCGCCTGCAGGCCCACGATCTCGACCAGCTGTTCTTGCGAGAGCGGCCGGAACACGATGATCTCGTCGATGCGATTGAGAAACTCGGGCCGCATCGCCTTGCGGAGCTCTCCCAGCACCAGCACGCGGGCCATCTCGAACGCTGCGGGATCTCTGCCTTCGAGCCCCTGGAGGTGCCGGCTGCCGAGGTTGCTGGTCATGATGATGACGGTATTCTTGAAGTCAACGGTCCGCCCATGACCATCGGTTAGACGTCCATCATCGAGAATCTGTAGCAACAGGTTGAACACGTCCGGGTGCGCCTTTTCGATCTCGTCGAAGAGGACGACGCGATATGGGCGGCGCCGCACGGCCTCGGTCAACTGGCCGCCTTCGTCAAACCCCACGTACCCGGGGGGCGCACCGACCAGACGGCTGACCGTGTGCCGCTCCTGGTACTCGGACATGTCGAGACGCACCATCGCGTCCTCGTCATCGAACAGCTGGTGAGCGAGCGCGCGCGCCAGCTCCGTCTTCCCGACGCCGGTGGGTCCCAGAAACAGGAACGACCCGATCGGGCGGCGCGGATCCTTCAAGCCCGCGCGGGCGCGACGGATGGCATCGGCGACGGCGGTGACGGCTTCATCCTGCCCCACCACGCGCTCGTGCAACCGTTCTTCAAGGTGCAGCAGCTTCGCCATCTCGCCTTCGAGCAACCGCTGCACGGGCACACCGGTCCAGCGTGCGACGACCTCCGCGACATCGTCGGCGGTGACCTCCTCGTTCAGCAGGCCGCCGTTCTCCTGGATGGTGCGCAGGCGCTCCGTATGCGCCTTCAACTGCCGCTCGAGATCCGGCACGACCCCGTAGCGCAGCCTGGCGGCGGCCTCCAGATCGGCGCGGCGCTCGGCCTCTTCGATCTGGTGGCGGGCTTCTTCGATCTTTTGCTTGGTCTCGCGGATCGCCGTGATCGCCTGTTTCTCTTGCTCCCACTTCGCGCGGATCGCTTGTGAGGACTCGCGCCGCGACACCAGTTCCTCTTCGAGTTTCTGCAGCCGGTCGCGGCTCGCCGCATCGATCTCGCGCCGCAGGGCCTCGCGCTCGATCTCCAGCTGCATGATCCGGCGGTCGACCTCGTCGAGTTCGGCCGGCTTGCTGTCGATCTCCATGCGCAGCCGGCTCGCGGCCTCATCCATCAGATCGATCGCCTTGTCGGGCAGAAACCGTGCGCTGATGTAACGATCCGACAGCATGGCGGCGGCCACGACGGCTGAGTCGGTGATCCGCACGCCGTGGTGGACCTCGTAGCGCTCTTTCAAACCACGCAGGATGCTGATGGTGTCTTCGACGGACGGCTCCCCGACCAAGACCGGCTGGAACCGGCGCTCCAAGGCGGGATCCTTCTCGATGTGCTTGCGGTATTCGTCGAGTGTCGTGGCACCGATGGCGTGCAGCTCGCCCCGCGCCAGCATCGGCTTCAAGAGATTGGCCGCGTCGATGGCCCCTTCTGCCGCGCCCGCACCAACCACGGTGTGCAATTCGTCGATAAAGAGGATGATCTGCCCCTGGCTCGCGGCGATCTCCTTTAACACAGCCTTGAGGCGCTCTTCGAATTCGCCGCGGAACTTCGTCCCGGCCACCAGCGCGCCCATGTCCAGGGCGACCACACGCCGGTTCTTGAGCCCTTCGGGGACGTCGCCGCGCACAATCCTCTGCGCGAGACCTTCGACGATGGCCGTCTTGCCCACGCCGGGATCTCCGATCAGCACCGGGTTGTTCTTGGTGCGGCGGGACAGCACCTGAATCACCCTGCGGATCTCTTCGTCTCGACCGATGACCGGATCGAGCTTTCCGGCCGCTGCGAGCTGTGTGAGATCGCGGCCGTAGCGCTCGAGCGCCTGGTATTTACTCTCGGGGTTCGGATCGGTGACCCGCTGCCGGCCGCGCACGTCCTCCAGCACTTCATACAACCGGTCACGGGTCACGCCGAGGTCGGCGAGGTGCCGGCCGGCCTGACCGTCTTGCTCGTCCACGATGCCGAGGAGCAGATGCTCGGCGCTGAGGTACTCATCCTTGAGCCGGTCGGCCTCCCGCTGCGCGGCTTCCAGCACGCGCGCCAGACGGGGCGACAGCATGATGCCCCCGGCCGGAGCACCGCCCGAGACCTTTGCGCGGCGTTCCAGATCGGCCACAAGCCGCGTGCGCAGCACGCGGGGGTCGACGTTCAACTTCAGCAGCAACTGCGGAACGAGCCCCTCGCTCTGTTCGACGAGCGCCATCAACAGGTGCTCGGGATCCACGGCCTGGTGACCGCGGGTCGTCGCCTCCTGCTGGGCGCCCAGCAGTGCTTCCTGTGCTTTTTCAGTGAATCGGTCAAATCGCATCGCCATGATTGTCTGCTCCTACGCCTTCAACCCCGCCCTGGGATTCTCAGTTTGTGTCGTCTGGAGTTCCTCAATCAACTCGCGCTGGCGTGTCGTGAGCCCCGTCGGCGTGACGACCTTCGTTCGAACGTAGAGATCGCCTCGCCCACCGCCACGCGCATGCGGCATGCCCAACCCTTTGAGCCGCAGGCGGCGTCCGGTCTGTGTCTCCGGTGGCACGGTCATGGTGACATGACCGTCGAGCGTCGGCACGTCGATCTGCGCGCCCAGCGCGGCCTCCGCGATCGTAACCGGGACCTCAATCGTCACATCGTCGTCGGTGCGCTCGAACAGCCTGTGCGGTACGACCTGCACCATCAGATAGACGTCGCGATGGCCCGCGGCCCCGGCCAGCCGGATCGTTTGGCCCGAGCGCACGCCCCGCGGGATCTGAACGTCGATACGCTTGCCCCCGGGCAGTTCGATCTGCCGCCGCGCCCCGTGGAACGCCTCATCGAGCGTGATCTCGACGACGGAGTCCGGCAGTGGCGTCTCGGCTCCGGCAGTGGCCGCGGCATCCGCAGCCCATTCGCCGGCCTGCGGCGCGGCGGTGCCACCGGGCCGCCGCCCAAATCCAAACAACTGCTGGAAGAAATCACTAAACCCGCCGCCCTGACCAAACAAGTCCTGCAAGTCTCGGGCGTCGCCGACTCTGAACGTGACACCGCCGGGCGCGCTCCACCCTCGTTGCCCGCCGCCGCCGAAGAGATCGTTGATCGGAACGCCGCTCTTGTACGCATCATAGATCTGATCGTACTGCGCGCGCTTCTGCTGATCATTGAGGGCCTGATAGGCCTCGTTGATCTCTTTGAAGCGGTCTTCGGCGCCCCTGCCTTTGTTGACGTCCGGATGATGCTTGCGCGCGAGACGGCGGAACGCCTGGTTAATCGCCTTCTGGTCCGCGGCGCGGTCGACACTCAGGATCTTGTAGTAGTCTTTGAATTCCATGCGCGAACCCAGGTACGCTACTGCGCCACGCGTACTCGCGCCGGACGCAGCACCTCGTCGCCGACGAAGTACCCGCGCTGCACCTCGTCGACGACGGTCCCAACCTTCGCCGTCTCCGCAGCCGGGACCGCATCGACCGCTTCGTGCACGCGCGGATCAAACTGCTGGCCGACGCTTTCCATGACCCGCACTCCAACACTCGCCAGTCGTTCGAGCACCTGACGGTGCGCGAGGCGTAGGCCATCACCGATCACCGAGGCCGCGTGGCCTTCACCCGCGGCAGCACCGGCGTGGGCAATGGCCCGCTCTAGTGTGTCCAGCGCCCCCAAGATCACGATCAACATCGACCGGCGGGTGACGGCTACCGCGTCTTCACGCTGCCGCGCCGCCTGCTTCCGGTAATTTTCCAGATCGGCCGCAGCCCGCAGGAACTGCTGCCAGTTGCGGTCCGCCTCGCCTCTCAGGCGGGCGACGTCCGCCTGCAGGCTCTCAAGCGTCGACGGGGCCTCCGCCGCGCTCTCGCCGGTATCGTCGGCCCCTATTTCACCGTTGGTAGGCCGCCGCTGATCCATCACGCCACCCTAGGTGCTCGGCTTGAACTCGGCATCGATCACCTCGTCGCCGGGTTTCGTCGACTGTCCGGGTGCCCCGGTGCCGGCCGCACCCGCGCCCGCCGGCGCACCGGCCGACGCCGTGGCTGACGCCGTGGCTGACGCCTTGTACATCGCCTCGCTCAACCTGTATGACGCCTGCTGGACGGCGTCGGCAGCGCGCTTGATGCGTTCGAGATCCTGACCGCCGAGCGCCTCGCGCAGCTCTTTCAGCGCCCCGTCCACCTGGGCGCGCTCGTCCCCTGATATCTTGTCGCCGTGATCCTTGAGCAGTTTCTCGACCTGGTAGGCGACCGAATCGCCGCGGTTGCGCACCTCAGCGGCATCGCGGTTTGCCTGGTCCTCCGCCGCGAAACTCTCGGCCTCTTTGACCATCTTGTCGACTTCCCTCTTGTCGAGTGTCGACGTCCCGGTGATCTTGATGGACTGCTCGCGACTGGTGGCCTTATCCTTGGCCGTGACGTTCAGGATACCGTTGGCGTCGATGTCAAAGGTGACCTCGACCTGCGGCACACCACGCGGGGCAGGCGGAATCCCGTCGAGGGTGAACCGGCCCAGCGTGCGATTGTCGCGCGCCATCGGCCGCTCGCCTTGTTGCACATGGATTTCTACCTGCGTCTGGCCGTCGGCCGCCGTCGTGTACGTCTCGGTCTTGCGCGTTGGGATCGTGGTGTTGCGCGGCACCATCGGTGTCAGCACACTGCCCAGCGTCTCGACGCCCAGCGTCAGCGGTGTCACGTCCAGCAGCACGACCTCGCGGACCTCTCCTGCCAGCACACCGGCCTGGATCGCCGCGCCGACCGCGACCACTTCGTCGGGATGGACCTCGCGGTTGGGTTCTCGACCCGTCATACGCCGCACGAGTTCCTGGATCATCGGCATGCGCGTCGCGCCGCCCACCAAGATGACCTCGTTCAGATCCTTTTCGGAGAGTTTCGCGTCGGCGAGCGCCTGCTTGAACGGACCCATGCAGCGCTCGACCAGGTCGGCGGTCAGCTCTTCGAACTTCGCACGCGTCAGCACCATGTCCAGATGCTTCGGCCCCGTCGCGTCGGCCGTAATGAAGGGCAGGTTGATTGTCGTCTGCACGACAGTGGACAGCTCGACCTTCGAGCGCTCAGATGCCTCGCGCAACCGCTGCAACGCCTGCCGGTCTTGCCGCAGATCGATGCCCTGCTGCTTCCTGAACTCGTCCGCCAGCCAGTTGACGATGCGCTCGTCCCAGTCGTCGCCGCCCAAGTGTGTATCGCCGTTGGTGGCCTTGACGTGGAACACGCCCTCGCCAATCTCGAGCACGGATACGTCGAATGTGCCGCCGCCCAAGTCGAAGACGAGCACGGTCTCAGCGCCCTTCTTTTCAAGACCATAGGCGAGACAGGACGCCGTGGGCTCGTTGATGATACGCAGGACCTTCAGCCCGGCAATCTCGCCGGCGTTCTTGGTCGCCGTCCGCTGGGCATCATTGAAGTAGGCGGGCACGGTGATGACCGCTTCGGTGATCTTCTCGCCCAGGTACGCTTCGGCATCGGTCTTGAGCTTTTGTAAGACCATCGCCGAGATCTCTTCGGGCGTAAACGTCTTCCCCGCGGCCGGGATGCGCACCACGGCCATGCCGTTCTGACCCTCCTCAACCTTGTAGGGCACGATCCGGCGCTCCGAGTCGACCTCGGCGTACCGGCGGCCCATGAAGCGCTTGATCGAGGACACCGTGTTCTCAGGATTGAGGATAGCCTGGCGCTTAGCCATTTGCCCGACCAACCGCTCGCCGGCCTTGGTGAACCCCACCACCGACGGCGTCAGCCGGCCTCCCTCGCTGTTGGGGATGACCTGCGTCTCGCCGCCGATCACGACAGCGACAACCGAGTTGGTCGTTCCAAGATCGATACCGACAACCTTGCCCATGGTTCTGCTCCCCCTAGTCTTCGACTGCGACCGAAACGGTCTTTGGACGCACGCGTTCGGCCTTCGGGATCTTCACTTCCAGAATGCCCTGCTTGAAGATAGCCTTCGTCTCGTCGCTCTTGACCTCGTTGGGTAGCGCAATGGTTCGCTGGAACGCGCCATACCGCAGCTCACGCCGATAGTAATTGCGGCCCTTGTCCTCGTGCTCAGCTTTCGCCTCGCCCTTGATCGTGAGGCCCTCAGCTGTGACCGTGACGCCTACGCTCTTGGGGTCGATGCCCGGCAGCTCGGCCTTCACCACGACCTCATGATCGGTCTCGTAGACTTCCAGCGCGGGCTGCCAGACCAGGGGGCCCGATGTCCGCGGCCGGCGGCTGAAGAAGTCCTCAAACAACCGGTCCATCGACTCCCGCATGGACATCATCTCATCGAACGGCTCCCAGCGGATCATGCTCATGACTTTTCCCCTCCTTGTCCTTCGAGTATTCGTTCCACCAGCCAGTCCACTGCATTGGCGTCATCGTTGCGGTAGTGCAACCGTTCGTGCACTTCGAGGATCAGACGCACGCCGGCCAAGTTCAGCCGATGCAGCTCAATCAACTGCCGGATGACCCTGACCCGCTCGATGTCGTGGTCCGAGTACAGGCGAATTCGGTTACGCCGGACCGGGCTCAGCAGCCCCCTCGCCTCGTAGATCCTGAGGGTGCGAGGGTGCAAGCCGGTGATCTCCGCGGCGACGCTGATGACATAGACGGGTCTCGCTCCTCTCGCCCCGCCGCTGTCTGCCATTCTGGCCCGGCTCCTCGTCATTGGCAGAACTCCTGGTAGCTATCCTGACAATATCATTGTCAATCTTCCTGCGTTTGTCAACACCAATCGTTGGGCGGGTCTGAGGCGGGTCGTCTAGCGAACGAGGCCCTTGCGGATAGCGTGTGCGACCGCCTGCGACCGATCGCGCACTCCGATCTTGCGGTAGATCGTGCGGAGGTGGCTCTTGATGGTGCTCTCAGAGACGAAGAGTTTCGACGCCAGCTCGCGGGGACTCGCACCGTTCGCGATCCCCACCAGGATCTCGACTTCCCGGCTGGTCAGTCCGTGGCTATGGAAACGCCCCCCGCCCTGGGAGCGCCTGCGCGACATCGAGGAGATCCGATCGAGCAGCTTGCGGGCCACGCCGGGGTGCACCGTCGACATCCCCGCCCGCACCGCCCGGATGGCGCGGACGAGGTTTTCAGGGGTGATGTCCTTCAAGATGTAGCCGCTCGCGCCGGCCTGGATGGCCTCGAACACGACTTCGTCGTCATCAAACGCCGTGAGCACCAGCACTTCCACGCCGCCGTCGTTCTTCTTAATGCGTCTAATGGCTTCGACCCCATCCAGCTCGGGAAGCCGGATATCCATGAGCACGAGGTCGGGCTTGAGCTCCGCCGAGAGCCGAACGGCTTCCTCTCCATCGCCGGCTTCGGCCACGATGCGCAGATCGGGCTCTCGATCGAGCAGGATTTTCAGCCCCGACCGCACGAGCAGCTGGTCTTCGACCAGCAGGATGCTGATCACGTCGTTCCTCCACACACGGCTCGACGAGGATCGGCAGTCCTCCGGCGATTGCCGACTCGTTCGGAAGAGCGTTTGCGTTTGCACTAGAACGCGTGCCGTCTGGTAGATGAGTGGACTTCAGCGCCGGTGGTGCGGATTCCTCCTAGCGGATGAAACCCTTGCGGATCGCGTAGGCAACGGCCTGTGACCGATCGCGGACACCGATCTTGCGGTAGATCGTGCGGAGATGGCTCTTGACGGTGCTCTCCGACACGAACAGTTTGGCCGCCAACTCGCGGCTGGACAGTCCTTTTGACACACCCACCAGGATCTCCACTTCCCGCGCCGTCAGACCGTCGCTGTGGATCGGGGCAGCGCCGGGCGTCCGTGCGCGCGACATCAGAGAGATGCGCTCCAGCAGCTTCCGTGTGATGCCGGGGTGGACCGTCGACATCCCGGCCCGTACGGCGCGGATCGCCCGCACGAGATTGCTTGGCGTAATGTCCTTCAACACGTAGCCGCTGGCGCCGGCCTGAATCGCCAGCGGC
>Ga0209341_10005942_pt1 | contig 10942 bp, 9 predicted proteins | sample RifCSP13_2_FD_184020 | JGI IMG/M metagenome (GOLD analysis project Ga0209341, IMG submission 184020) | Soil microbial communities from Rifle, Colorado - Rifle CSP2_sed 13_2 (SPAdes) (version 2) | ecosystem: Environmental > Terrestrial > Deep subsurface > Rock core/Sediment | place: Rifle...
ACCTTGAACATTGCCTCGCAGTGGAAGGCCCCCATTCTTTTCGTGCTTGAGAACAACCACATTGCGCAAACTACGCCTATTGAATTGGCGCTAGCGGGTGAGATCCCGGCACGGTTTGCCGCATTCGGCATTCATGGTCGCGAAGTCGATACCAGCGATGTGCAAGAAGTTGCCGCGGCGGCCCGTGAAGAGATCCGAACGCTGCGAAAAGAAGGCGGACCGCGCGCCCTGGTAATTCACACCGTGCGCTTTGGTCCTCATTCCAAAGGCGACGACACCCGTGAGGAAAAATTGATGGCCAAGCTGCGCGCAACCCGCGACCCACTGCAAATTCATAGCAAACGTTTGTCTGCCCACCAGCGGAACGATATCGAAGCTGAAGTGAAAGCGCAAGTGGTGGCGGCCTTCGAGGAGGCGCAGGCGGATCCGCCGCCGAGTCTCTGATGCCAACTGTCCTGGAATCGCTCAACCGCGGCCTGCACCAGGCCTTTGCAGAAGATGCGCGCGTTTACCTCATCGGCGAAGACGTGCTCGACCCGTACGGTGGGGCGTTCAAAGTCAGCAGAGGGCTTTCGACGAAATATCCGGGTCGCGTATGGACCAGCCCGGTTTCTGAGGCAGCCATCGTGGGCGTAGGCGCCGGGATGGCCTTACGTGGCCTGCTTCCGGTTGTCGAAATCATGTTCGGCGATTTCACCACCCTCGCTGCCGATCAAATCATCAACAGTCTCAGCAAATTTCAAGGGATGTATAACGGCCAAGCGGACGTGCCGCTGGTCATTCGCACGCCTATGGGCGGCCGGCGCGGCTACGGCCCCACCCACAGCCAGACCTTGGAAAAGATATTCCTCGGGGTTCCAGGGTTGAGAACCCTAGCTGCGAACACGTTCGCGGATCCGGGGGAAATGCTCCGCAAAGCCATAGTTGAGGATGCTGGCCCGGTGCTTTTCATCGAGAATAAACTGCTGTATTTGAAGCCCCTATTAGAGAGCGAAACCTTGAAAGATTTCGAAATCGAAACGAATAATCCCGCTGACAGTTACGCGCCAACCCACACGCTTCGACTCAAGGGAACACCGTCGCCAATCCTTACACTTACAGCTTACGGTTATATGGCTGAGCTTGCTCGCGAGGCCTTGTTGCGACTCGCGTTCGAACATGAGATCTTTTGCGAATTGATAATCCCCAGTCAACTTTCTCCTTTTCCTTCGGACAGCGCCCTTGAACCTCCGCTGCAACAATCGCTGCAAGGCAGCCAACGATTGCTCACCGTTGAAGAAGGGACCTTAACATTGGGTTGGGGCGCTGAAGTTTTAGCGCGCGCAGCTCAGGCGGTTCCCGGACAGTTGAAGGCAACTGAACGTATTGCAGCCAAAGACACCCCAATCCCAGCCTCAGTACCGCTTGAAGACAAGACCTTGCCGAGCGTAGATGACATCATGGCCGCGGCGCGAAGAATGATATAAAAGTCGCATGAGCGTTATTGCAGTCACCATTCCGCTACTCAATCCCAATGAAGATGAAGCGCGCCTCGTCGCCATGCATGCCAAGGCCGGGCAAAAAATAAAAGCGGGGGCGCCATTAGCCACATTGGAGACCACGAAATCCACTTTTGAGTTGACGGCAGAAAAAAACGGATACTTAATCGGCGTCACCACCAAACCCGGTGAATCCATCAAGGCAGGAGCTACGCTGGGCTATATAGCGGATTCGAAGGATTGGAAACCGCCAAATGCCAAACGCGAAGCTAAGACCGCCGGCATCCCGGATGGATTGCGCATCACGCAACCGGCGCTCTTGCTGGCGCAGAAGGAAAATCTAGATCTGAAGACCTTGCCAATTGGTCCCATCATTACCGAGCAGCAAATTCGCGCGGCGATCGCCAAAGAGAAAAAAACCGAACCTCTCCCCATTCCTGCTACCGCCAGAGAAGCAAACGCGGTGATTGTTTACGGCGGCGGGGGTCATGGCAAAGCGGTGATCGACCTCTTGCGCGCAGTGGGCGGGTACATAGTGGTCGGCGTCATAGACGACGGCCGCCAGCCTGGAGACTGGGTGCTGGATATCCCTGTAATCGGCGGCGAAACTCTTTTGCCTGAAGTCAAAGCGGCCGGGTGTAGATTCGCAGTTAACGCCGTAGGCGGAATCGGCGCAATGAGCAGCCGGATCCAGGTCTTCGAAAAGTTGGATCAGGCTGGCTTTTCCTACCCAAGTTTGGTACATCCCAGTGCGGTTGTTGAGCCCAGCGTAAAGCCTGGCCCCGGGGCACAAATTTTTCCGCACGCCTATGTAGGATCCAGCGCGTCGCTGGGCCAAGGATGCATCGTAAACACGGGGGCCATTGTCTCGCACGATTGCGTGCTGGCAGATTACGTCAATCTGGCACCTGGCGCCATTCTTGCCGGATCAGTCCGGGTTGGCAAAGGGACGCTGATTGGAATGGGAGTCACTATTAACCTGAATGTTCGTGTTGGCGCTGGAGCGCGGATCGGCAATGGGGCCACGGTAAAGGCCGACGTGCCCGATGGCGTTATCGTTCGCGCCGGCGCCATCTGGCCGCAATGAGTTCTATTGTCATATAGTGAAAGGGAGTGTATTATTCGCAGCCAAACTTAAAAAGAGGTCAGATGAAAATTTCCAAATTCCCCCACCACACCCTATTAGCTGGATTACTGATTTTGCCGGCCGCAAAGGAGCACCCCTACCTGGACCCCGGGTCAGGCAGCTTCATCCTGCAGATGCTGATTGCCGGAGCTGCGGGAGCCGTATTTATCCTGCGCAATCAGATCGCTCGGTTCTTTGGCTTATTCCGCCGGGACGGGAAAACAGAAAGGAAAGCTGGATCCAAGGCAGCCAAAAAGCGTAATGCCAAGTGAAACACGGATCGGGGGGTCATTCCGCGACCCAAACGGTTTTCTATTTAAACGCAAGGGGGAAGTATTTCGGCAGATCAATCTCGCTTATCGCCAAGATTACGAGCTGCTCAAGAAATCCGGCTTATACAAGGAATTAACCAACGAGGGGCTTTTTCTTGCGCACAAAGAAGTAGACATAAAGGCTGCCGACCCCAGCCGCGCGTTTAAGGTCATAAAACCGGAGCAGCTCAAATTTATTTCTTATCCATACGAATGGAGCTTTAGCCAACTCAAAGACGCGGCGCTGCTCACATTGGAACTGCAAAAGCGGGCTTTGTCGCGCGGCATGTGGTTGAAGGATGCCGCGACTACCAACGTCCAATTTCATATGGGGCGCGCTACACTCATCGACAGCCTTTCCTTCGAAGCGTATCCAGAAGGCCAGCCTTGGGTGGCCTACCGGCAATTCTGCCAACACTTTTTGGCGCCCCTGGCGCTGATGGCTCTAGTCGATATCCGGCTGGGGCAACTCCTGCGCGTGCACATCGATGGCATCCCTCTTGACCTGGCTAGCCGCCTGCTGCCACGCGGCACCCGGTTTAATCTGGGACTGCTGACACACATCCATTGGCACGCGGCAGCCCAAGAACGCTATGCCGGCCAAAAGGTGTCGGCGCGAGCGGAACGCGGTGGGATGAGCAAGACCGCGTTGCTCGGTTTAATCGACCACCTGGACCGCACTGTGCGCGGGTTGCACTGGGAGCCCGTCGGAACGGCGTGGAGCGATTACACCAGTGAGACGAGCTACAGCCGAAGCGCAGCCAAGCATAAAAAGGAGACGATTTCCAAATTCATTACCCAAACAAATGCAGAAACCTTTTGGGATCTTGGAGCTAACACCGGGTTGTACAGCCGATTGGCCAGTGAACGCGGGATTTTCACAATTGCAGCAGATTACGACCCGGCCGCGGTCGAATTGAACTACGCTCATATGAAAGAACACGGAGAAAAAAGCCTGCATCCTCTGGTCATCGACCTCGGCAACCCGAGCGCGCCATTGGGCTGGGCGAATGAAGAGCACCGGTCGCTGCTCGACCGCGGCCCATCCGATGCTGTCATGGCCCTAGCGCTGATCCACCACCTGGCGATTGCCAACAATGTACCACTTGACCGCGTGGCTGAATTCTTCAGCCGATTAGGAGACTGGCTGATCATCGAATTCGTGCCCAAGGCGGATCCACAGGTACAACAGCTGCTTGCGGCGCGCAAAGATATCTTCACCGATTACCATGTGGACGGCTTTCGCTCCGCCTTTCAGCGCTATTACCGCGCGGTTGCAGAAAACCGCATTCGCGATTCCGAACGCATCTTGTTCCTGATGAAACGGCGTGGCTAAATTCTATGAGCAAGAAAAGGGTTGGCCGCCGTAGAGAGACAGGATGTTCGGAATTCAGTACCTCGGGGTGCATTAGTCATAATGCGAGCAGGTTTTATGGCGTGTCTTTGTATGATGGTCAACCGGTTGAACTGCGCCTCGAGTATTCTGAGAATCGCCTGCCCGATTCAACCCGCGGTTTCTAATTATCAAAGAGCTATGGTTGCGAGAAAAGCAAGCGAGCAACGTCGTAAGAAGTTCCTCCGCCAGCTCTATCAATATGGCCGCATGAACTGGTCTTGGCTACTGGCGGCAGCTTTGCTAGTACGTTTCGGTTACAAGATAATCGAGATATCCAGCTCTTTCCCTAATCTGTTCCAAGGTAGTGATCTCCTTGCGTCCTCATGGCCGCTCTTTATTTTGCCCTTTGCCGTGTTGTTAATCCTGGTCCCAATTTTGAGTTTGACTACGCGCGATGACAAACGACGCAAGCAGCTCTTAACGCAGATATTCGAAGCCGTGCGTGTCAATGCGCCCGGCTTACTGCTGGGACTCCTTTTTTTCATAATTTATTTCGTGCTGGCTGCTGTTTTTAATCGCACAGATTTCAACAACGACGATGTGTTCTTCCAAGCCGATTCAACCACATGGAAACTGCGCCTTGCCGACCCTACCGGGCACCTCATGTCGATGCGTGCGGTTCATCCATTGGCGATCCTTTTTTTGCGGCCGCTGACATTTGGCCTTTCACTTATCTCTGGCGTAGACCTGTTCCATTCACTTCTCTTCCTCCTTGCCATTATTGGCGGCCTGAGTGTGTTCCTGGTGTGGATCTTCATTCGAGATGCTGTTGGGTCGACAAACTACAGCTTCCTCTTCGCTTCCATCTTTGGCATTTCCACAGCGCAGTTGGTGTTCAATACGATCGTTGAGACCTACGTTTTTTCCAGCCTGCTGCTGATCTTGTTTTTCGTCCTTCTGCAAAAGAAAGCCGGCCCAGCCTGGTTAATCCTCACAGGTATTGGGATCTTCGGAATCACCATCTCCAATCTTGTCCAAGTATTGATCGGCCTCTTTTTGACCGACTTCAAGATCAAGCGAACGCTACTATTGGCATTGACTGTTGTGGCAGCCGCCGCAGCGCTTAACCTGTTGAATAAGGCGATTTATCCGCCCTCCGGTATATTCTTCTTTCCCGCGGACTACGGCGCGGAGAGCCGGTTTTTCTTCAGACCGAGCAAAGCTTATGGGTGGAACCAGCGGGCAAGTCTGGTAGGCAGCGATGTACTACTTTTCAGTGTGGTGGCCCCGCAGCCCTTTATGCAAATCGGCCATCAAGAACCACGGGGGAGATTCCCTAAATTCAACTTCATGCAGGGCACGCGGCTAAGCCAATACACCGGCTCAGGCCGGATCGCTGTCTGGATTTGGCTGGGCATTCTGGGAGCAGGCGCCGTTTCGATGGGCAGTTTCTTGAGACATGAACGGCTTTCTGCCCTGAATCGCTTTGCGCTGGCCTTCCTGTTCTGCCTCGCCTTCAATTTCTCCTTCCATTTGTTGTACGGATCCGAACCATTCTTGTACGCAGCCGATTGGAGCTATGCGCTCATCTTTCTCACCGCGCTTTCCCTCCGATCATTCGCGGAGAACAAGTGGCTGCTGGCCGCCATGGTCGCCTTGTTTGCCATCCTGACGCTGAACAACCTGTCCTTCTTATATTCCTTGATGCACGGTCTATCGCCATATATCCCCTCAAATCTTTAGCAGGTACATGGAGTGCATCTTTCCATGTTACAGTCTAAGCTTGCCATCGCGGAAACGGAAACCTCGCTCCTGGCCTGGCACTAGCAGCAGCGCCTTTGGGGTACCTGGCCGCATCAGTCATGATGCGAGCCGCTTTTACGCCAGCGCGCTTTACCTCCACCTGCAACCTTCTGAGAATTCCAACTACCACGAAAATCCTCTCCCGCCGAAATGCATCAACCGTATCTTCCCCCACAGCAGTGAGGATATGCGCGAGCTGCCTGACGCCTGCGTGCACCTCATGGTCACTTCACCCCCTTACAACGCTGGCAAGGAATATGACGAAGATTTGAAACTGGATGAATATCTTGCAATGCTGCGGCGTGTGTGGGCCGAAACACATAGGGTGCTTGTTCCTGGCGGTCGGGCGTGTATCAATGTGGCCAACCTCGGGCGCAAACCTTATATTCCATTGCACGCCTTTATCATTAGCGACATGTTGTCTCTGGGCTTTCTAATGCGCGGCGAAATCATCTGGGACAAGGGGGCCAGTTCCAGTGCCTCTACAGCCTGGGGTTCTTGGCGCAGCCCTAGCAACCCAACCCTCCGCGATGTACATGAATACATTCTGGTTTTCAGCAAGGGCCGCTTTGGTCGCCAGAAACCTGCGGGACGCCAAAGCAGCATTGGCAAGGATGAATTCCTCCAAAATAGCAAAAGTGTGTGGACATTTCCAGCGGTTTCCGCAAAGCGTATAGGCCACCCCGCCCCTTTTCCGCAGGAGCTGCCGCAGCGCCTCATTGAGCTGTACACGTTCACTGGCGAAATTGTGCTCGACCCGTTTATGGGCAGTGGACAAACGGCTTTGGCCGCGCTGGCATCTGGCCGCACATTTGTTGGTTACGAAACCAGCAAGAAATATGTGAAACTGGCTAATAGTCGAATCAAAGAAACCTTGTCGAAATGAACATCACTGTTTTCGGTTCCGCTTCCCCGGTCCCGGGGGACGCGGCTTACGAAGAAGCCCGTCGCCTCGGCGAGCTTCTGGCGCGCAGTGGACACGTCGTCCTGACCGGCGGCTACATGGGCACCATGGAAGCGGTATCCCGAGGAGCCGTGGAGGCAGGTGGGCACACGATTGGCGTCACTTGTGAGCAGATCGAGAGCTGGCGCAAAGCCAAGGCGAACCCCTGGGTGCGCGAGGAGCGCCGTTTCGAGACTCTTCGCGATCGCTTGTATTGCCTTATCGAGAGCTGCGATGCCGCTCTGGCGCTTTCTGGCGGCGTCGGCACGTTGGCGGAGATCGCCGCCATGTGGAGCCAGATGCAAACCCAATCCTTGCCCGCGCGCCCCCTGATTCTGATCGGCAAAGGTTGGCAGCGGGTATTTTTGAAGCTTTTTTCTGAAATGGATGTAAACATTCCGGCCAGCCATCGGGCGCTGCTTAGCTTTGCGTCCAATATCGATGCAGCTATCGCGATGTTCCCCAAGACCCATGTTCTTCGCTCAAGGCAAGTTTAACCATGCCGGCAATCGAACTCGGCCGACTGCAGCAACAGGTTGCGCAGCTTTCAGATTTGTTTCCCCGGCCTTCCGATTACCTGAGAGGTGTTGAGGATTTACTGAAGAGTCATGGCGCCCCAAGGCACCGCCAAGGCCGCGTAAAAGGTGTGCGCCCGGTCTTGGTTAGCTACGAAGTGCCACCTCCCTTGCTCAGACTATTGACCCAAGAAATGAGTACCCAAGCCAGGCGGTATCCTGCGGAAGCTTTGCTCATTGCCGATGGTCTCTGGTCGCGCCTCACCCTGGAGACACGCCAGTTGGCCATCAGGTTACTGGGCAGCATCCCGGGGGCGATGTCGCCTGATGAGATCACTAGTAGACTGGAAGCCTGGGCACATGAAAACCGTGAACAACTCCTGGTTCCCGAGCTAGCCGAAAGCGGAACTCAGATGCTCAGGATCAACCATCAAAAAGAGTTATTGAAGGTTGCCGCGAAGATGGTGAGAAGCAGCGACTGGCGCAAACAAGTGTTTGCCATCGGAAGCTTGCAAAATCTAGTCAACGAGCGCCAACTCGCCGAGCTCCCAAACATTTTTGACATGCTTATTGATCCCTGCAAGGACCCTGATCGCAAGATTCGGCCCGAATTGGCCAATCTACTCACTTCCCTAGCTCAATTCAGCCCCATGGAAACCGAATATTTCCTTCAGCAAACCACTTCGGCCGAAGCCACTGAGGGCGCCCACTGGTTGGCACGCCAGGCAGCTAGGGCACTGCCTGAAGAAAGCCGCTCCAGGCTTCGAAGGGTCCTTCGGTAATCACAGGGTATAATCTCCGTTTGACTAGACCGCCAGGCGGCCATGGCTGCTTGCACGGAGACCTGCACACAAAGGAGACGCAGACGTCATGCCACTTGCAAAAGAGAAAAAAGCACAAGTAATCCAGGAGTATCATCGGAGCGATGGGGACACCGGGTCCGCTGAGGTCCAGGTTGCCTTGCTCACCAGCCGCATCGAACATCTCACCAACCATCTGCAAACCCACAACAAGGATGCATCTTCCCGGCGTGGGCTACTTAGCCTAGTGGGCCAACGCCGCCGCTTGCTGGATTACCTGCGCCGGAGCAATTACGAGGGCTACGTGGCCCTTGCCGATCGCCTGAAGATTCGCCGAAAGAGTTAGTAAATTGGCTTGCATTCAAATGCAAGCCAATTCTTAAGCGGCCATCCGGGGGCGACGGTAAAAAGAAAAATATCTAAAACATCCACCTAGTCAACTAGAAGTGCCTGCTGGTTAGGCATTGGAAATTGGATACAAGGCGTTTGGCTTTGTAATCAACTTCCAGTTCCTGAACTAGCGGGAAAACTAAAGGAGAATTATGCAACCCGAATCAAAGAAATTTTCGGCAAAGGTCGGCAACCAGGAACTCACCTTTGCTACTGGTAAGTTAGCCGGTCAAGCCGGCGGAGCAGTTACCGCTCGCCTAGGCGAGACGCTGATCCTGGCGACCGCTACCATGTCGCCCGCCCCTCGCACTGGTATCGACTTTTTCCCACTGAGCGTCGATTACGAAGAGCGCATGTATGCCGGCGGTAAGATCCCCGGTTCGTTCTTCCGCCGCGAAGGCCGCCCCAGCGAGAGCGCCATTCTCACCGCGCGCCTCACCGACCGGCCTTTGCGCCCGCTGTTTCCCAAAGATCTGCGCAATGAAGTGCAGGTGATCATGTATTCTCTGTCCGCGGACGAGGAAAATGTGATCGACGTCATCGCAGTCAACGCCGCCTCCGCGGCGTTGATGATCTCTGATATTCCGTGGAACGGACCGATTGGCGCAGTGCGCGTCGGCCGCGTTAATGGCGGCTTCGTCGTCAATCCCACCTATCCCCAGCTCGAGCAGTCCGACTTGGATCTGCGCGTGGCTGGCACCCGCGACGCCATCCTGATGGTGGAATGCGGCGCCAACGAGGTGGATGAAGAAACCATGGTGTCAGCGCTGGAAGAAGCACACAAAGCCATTCAACCGCTTATTGATCTGCAAATGCAAATGGCCCAGGAAGTTGGCAAGTCAAAACGCGACTATCAGAAATTCAGCGTCGCTGATGACCTGAAGCAAAAAGTTCTGGCCCGCGTCCAAACCGAATTGGAAGGCATTTTCGATCAAGGCCTTGCAAAGACCGAGCAATATGCAGCCATCGATGCCTTGCGCGATATCGTTATGGAAGAACTGGCGCCGGAGGATGTCGAACTGGCCGCTGACGTGAAAGAAGCCTACACCGCCGCCGAGAAGGCTGTGGTGCGCCGCCGCATCCTCGAACAAGGCGTCCGCCCTGATGGACGCAAACCCACCGAGATCCGCCCCATCTGGTGCGAAGTGGACTACAGTCCCCGCGCCCATGGTTCCGGTCTCTTCACCCGCGGGGAGACGCAGGTGCTCACCCTGGCTACATTGGGCACGCCTCGCGAAGCTCAGGAACTCGACACGCTCTCCCCAATTGAGCTGAAACGCTACATGCACCACTACAATTTCCCGCCCTTCTCCACGGGAGAGGTCAAATTCCTGCGCGGTTCCTCCCGCCGAGAGATCGGACACGGCGCGTTGGCGGAACGCGCTCTGGTGCCCGTCATCCCGCCTGAAAAAGAATTCCCCTACACATTACGCCTGGTTTCTGAATGCCTGTCTTCAAACGGCTCCACATCCATGGCATCCGTATGCGGTTCAACTCTGGCACTGATGGATACCGGTGTGCCGATCAAGGCGCCTGTCTCCGGCATCGCCATGGGATTGATCACGGATGGCAGCAACTACAAGATCCTTAGCGACATCCAAGGAATCGAAGATCATCTGGGCGACATGGATTTCAAAGTGGCCGGTACTGACAAAGGCATCACCGCATTGCAGATGGACATCAAGATCTCAGGACTCACTACGCAAATGATGGCTGAAGCACTACAGCAGGCGAAAGCAGGCCGCAAGCACATATTGGACAAGATGCTTGAAGTACTTCCGGCGCCTCGCCCGGAACTGAAACCACATGCCCCACGCATCACCATAGTGATGGTTCCCGTGGAAAAGATCGGCGCCATCATCGGCCCAGGTGGCAAGACGATCCGCGCCATCCAGGAAGAGACGGGTGCCAAGATCGACATTTCGGATGACGGGTCGGTCTTCATCGCTTCAGAAGACGGCGCGGCGGCCCTAGCGGCCCGCGAACGCATCGAAGCGCTGACCGAAACCCCGGAGATCGGCAAGATCTACACCGGCAAAGTCGTACGGACTACGGATTTCGGCGCTTTTGTCGAGATCATGCCCGGAACCGATGGCATGGTGCACATCTCGCAGTTGGACAGCACCCGCGTGGATTCCGTGGAATCGGTCGCCAAGGTGGGCGACGAGCTCACCGTGATGATCACCGACATCGATCCGAGCGGCAAGATCCGTCTCAGCCGCCAAGCTGTGCTCGAGGGC
>Ga0209341_10005943_pt1 | contig 10942 bp, 11 predicted proteins | sample RifCSP13_2_FD_184020 | JGI IMG/M metagenome (GOLD analysis project Ga0209341, IMG submission 184020) | Soil microbial communities from Rifle, Colorado - Rifle CSP2_sed 13_2 (SPAdes) (version 2) | ecosystem: Environmental > Terrestrial > Deep subsurface > Rock core/Sediment | place: Rifle...
TCGAGAAGAAGGCGCTGACGGACGGCGTGATCGCCGTCTTCCGCAAAGGCGATCTGGACGAAAACGAATTCATCTGGACCATCAACCGGGTTTTCGGCATCAAGACCGCCCGCGAACGATGGAAGACCTTCGACACGCCCGAAGAACAGCCTCGAACCAGGAGCAACGATCCGGCCGACCACCCGCCGCCCTCCATTTCGGATGGATCGGACCCGTGGGCGACCTACACCTGAACATCGGGGACCGAACCCGGACCCGCCCCCGCTCTTGTCAGTCGACGCTGAATAGCCGCCTCATCGCCGACCCGACCCACCCCACCGACCTACAACCGACCATTTCAGGGGCAAGTAGCTAGTCAATGCCGGCGATTGCAAAATGCTCCACGGGGGATCGTCCGAAAACCAAAGAGGGAGCAGGTACGACACCTCGCGGACGTAGGCGCTCCGCCATGTTGGGATGTCGCCACCGAACCGAACACGAGCACGACTACGGGTCGGTTTGGGCCGGACCCGGTCTGGTACCAAGGGTGTGGCGCGGTTGCGTTCGACGCAAGCGTGAACCTCGGTGAGCAACCGACGCCACCGGCTTCGGAGCGCAGCCTTGCGGTAGACAGTCTCGCGTGGTCGGCCTCCGAATCCGCTTGACGAGACATCCGGCCCCCCGTCGCCGACGTCGGCGAACCGGGAGGGGGTCATATTTCACCCGGCCCGACACGCTCTGTTCCCAACCGGCGATCCCGACACGGCCATGTCCAAGACAGGCCGTAAAACAGGGCTCTCCCGGGTTTCGGCTAGCCGGCCCGGTCGCGCACCATCGACATGCGACGAGCCAACTCCACCGGCGCGCTGTTGAGCCCCAGGGCCACCGCGAACTCCGCGTCCTCGGTCAGATCGAGGATGATCTCCTCGCCTTCGGCCTTGATGTGAAATCCATCGGACTGGGCGTTGACACGGATGTCGCCCAGGTTCCAATCGGCAATCTCGGTGTCTCCGGAGCGAAGGCGAAGCCGTTCATCCGTGAGGTCGATCACAACCCGGATTGCGGTGTCACGCTCGGTCCGGGTACGAAGCACGCCTGTGAAATCCACCATGCCTCCTCCTTTCCCTTGCGGGACTCTATTGTCTTACCGTAAACATATCGCACGTTCCCGCGGGCTGACGCTGAGATGGTGAACGAGCGAACCCGCCGACTGGTCTCGCTATTTCGGTTGCATGCGGATGCCGCCGTCCATGCGGATGGTCTCGGCGTTGAGGTAGTCGTTGCAAATGATGTGATAGGCGAGGTCGGCATACTCGTCGGGATGTCCGAGGCGCTTCGGAAACAAGACCTGGGTCGCCAGCGATTCCCGGGCCGCCTCCGGCAGGCCGGCCAGCAAGGGGGTGTCGATGATGCCGGGGGCGATGGTGTTCACCCGGATACCTACCACGGCCAGGTCGCGGGCCACCGGCAGTGTCATTCCCACGATGCCTCCCTTGGATGCGGAATAGGCCGCCTGACCGACCTGGCCGTCGAATGCCGCCACCGAGGCCGTGTTGACGATAACGCCGCGTTGTCCGAAGGCGAGCGCCTTCGTGCGCGCCATAGCCGAAGCCGCCAGCCGGATGGCATTGAACGTTCCGATGAGGTTGATCTCGATGATCTTCGAAAAGATCCCCAGGTCCATCGGTTCGCCTTCCCGGTTGAGCGTGCGAGACGGTGGTCCCACACCTGCGCAGTTGACGAGCACTCTCAGGTCCCCCCGGTCCACTGCCGCGTCGATGGCCGCGCCCATTTGCCCGGCGATCGTCACGTCGGTCTGTATGTAGACGCCGTCGATCTCGCCGGCAACCTCCCGGCCGGCCGCTTCTTGAAGGTCGGCGATGACGACGTGCGCGCCATTACCGGCCAGCTTGCGAGCGGTGGCGGCTCCCAGTCCAGAAGCCCCACCCGTAACGATGGCGACCATCCCTTGCACATCCATGGTTACCTCCACCCTGCCTTTGCATGGACGCTAGCGGAGGGGTCGGGAGGCTGCGCGCCGGCTCTGTGCGGTTCAGTCAGGCCACTCCCCGGGACATTGCGAAACCCATGGCACCCAGCAGAGCCAAGGCGGTAACCGCCGTCACGGCCCACAGACGCCGGTTGATGCGGAGCATCGGGGCGCCCATCAACGCGATGCCGCCGAAGAACAACACGAGATAGGGGACCAAGATCTCCGGCCTGCGCGGCGATCGAAACTCCAACTCCAACAGGTGGTCGACTGCGAATGAAGCCAGTACAAAGGTCAAGAACCAGACCGGTCCCGCATAGAACCGCCATCCGCTGCCCGAGCGGATGAAGCTCACCAACGCCAGGCCGGCCGGCACTCCCAGGGCGATGATGGCGGCGCCGAGGATCCGGTTGATGTGCGGATCGACGGCGCGCCACGCGAAGCCGGCCGTCTGTAGGAGGTTCACGAGGTTGACCACCACCCACATCGTGGTGAGCGCACTGCGCCGGGCCGGGAGAGGCGGAGGGGATCCGGGGCGGGGTGGAGCACGGTGCACTCTTTGAGCCTACGCAGGCGGGAGGCCCGGCCGGAGTGAGGGGGCCGTCGGGGGTAACCTGGGTGTCACGGGGAGATGAGGTGGCGCGACAACCGTTCTCGAGAAGGCTCCTTCACTTGATCAAGCGGCCGCCCCGGCTCCTCTACGGGCTCGGTCTCGGACCTCTCTACGGACGGTTGGTGTTGCTCCTGACCACGACGGGGCGGATCTCCGGCCTTCCCAGGGTGACCCCTCTGCAATATGAGGAGATTGACGGTGCCATCTATGTTGCGTCGGCCCTTGGCGACCGGGCCGATTGGTTCCGCAACGTCGTTGCCGACCCGAGAGTCGAGGTGAGGGTCCGCTCGCGCCGATTGGCCGGCATCGCCGAGCCCATCACCGATCCCTCCCGGGTGGCCGACTTCCTCGAGCTCCGCCTGAGCCGCCATCCCCGGATGGTGGGCGCCATCATGCGGCGGGAAGGCTTGCCGCCGCATCCAGAGCGTGCCGATTTCGAGCGGTATGCAGCGCGCCGGTCACTGGTCATCATCCGCCCTGCAGGGGGGCCACCCGGGTCACCCGAGCGGGGCGAATAGATCGGCCGGGTTCCCGTCCGGATCGAGGACGGTGGCATAACGCTGACCCCAGACGGCGTCGAACGGTGCCACGTGACTTCGATAGCCGGCCGCAGCGAGTTTCGAGTGCATTGCATCGACGTCCTCAGCCAGGTCGCAGAGGAACGCCAACCCAACACGGTGTCCACCGGTGGGTGGTTGCCAGTTGCTGAAGCTGCGAACGACCTCCGCCGTGTCCCACATGATGCGGATCCCGCTGGGGAGGGCGCATTCCACATGTGCCTCGCCGTCGGCTTCGGCCGGGATGTCGAGGCCCAGGAGCCGGTAGAAGGCCAGTGAGGCCGGCATATCGTCGACGATGATCCCGAGTGCATCGAACCGGACCGCCATCTCCCGCCTCCTCGCTAGATCGTCCCGAGGCTACCAGTCTGCACCATACTGCCAGCATGCCGGGCTACAGAGCCCTTTCGGATGACGTCTCTGACCATTCCAATTGGTGCGTGACGCTGCGCTTCTCCAGCTCGAAACCCAGGTGGTAATAGAGACGATGCGCGCCGGTCGGGTTGTCCGCGTCAACGCCCAGGGAGGCATGGGTCAATCCGGCGCGCCGGAAGTGGTCCATGGATGCGGCGATCAAGGCCGATGCGATTCCTCGTCCCCGGTAGTCCCGGTCGACGCCCAAGGTCCCGATCCACCCATCCCTGCGGCCGAGCAGTTCGTCGTTTTCCGGGTGAACCTCGTTGATGCTGTAGCCGACTACCTCGTCCCCGGCCAAAGCGATCACGCTGAGGTCCAGGCAGGTTCCGTAGCCGGTGAGGCGTTTCGCCCAGGAGACCGGGTCGACGGCCCCCGATCCCCAATGATCTGCAAAGGCCCGATTGTGGAGGAGACGGACCTCTTCGATCAGGTCCGTTCTCCAGGACGTGAGCTTCACCCCGACCGGCCCGGGGGTCTCCAGGGGAGGTTCGAGCGGGCGCAGGAGTTCGTCGAACCAGCGTACGGGCCGGAGGCCGAAGTGTTCGTAGAGGTGCTGGGCGTCGGTCAACCAGTCCCAAGCCGAGGTGCGTATGAACCGCGGCAGGTCGTGATCGTACGATTCCAACACCGCTCGCGCCCGATCCAATTGCCATGCGAAGAGAACCCGCCCGATGCCCTGGCCCCGGTAATCGGGATCGACGGTTCCGACGAGATACGCTCGTTCCAAACGCTCCCCGCTCGGGTGATGCCAGATCCGACCCCAGGCCACCGCCCGGTCGTCGATGAAGACCAACCGGACGTCGTGGATCTTGTCGAGGTGGGGATCATCGAACATCTCAACGATCTCCTCGAAAGGTGTGACGAGCGGTTCTCGATCGTGGATCTCCGACTTGCGGACGAGCGCGTGAATGGTGGATGCGTCACCGGGCGTAGCAGCGTGGAGGCGAACGGGCGTCATGGCCGAGCTAGGGTAACCGTCCGAGGGCCGGGAACGGTCCGAGATTGCATCCAACGCTATGGGTTTCTCCGTTGGGCGAGTATGGTGGTGCCGCCGGGGAAAAGTTGTCCCGGCGGCTCTCCACCCGGATCGAGCCGTCCACTCACCGCAGGAGCACCGTGGCCATCGCCGCCGAACATCTCACCACTTCAACCTCATTCGCCGAATTGGGCCTCTCAGCCGACCTGGTCGACGTTCTCGGGTCGAGGGGGATTGTGTCCCCGTTCCCGATCCAGGCGCTCATTATTCCGGATGCGCTCGCCGGTCTTGATGTATGCGGGAAGGCCAAGACGGGGTCGGGCAAGACACTCGCTTTCGGTCTGCCGATCATCGAGAACCTGCGAGACGCTGAGGCGAAACGACCCGCCGTCCTGGTGCTGGTACCCACACGCGAGCTGTGCTCCCAGGTGACAGAGGCGCTCCGGCCGCTCGCCCAGGCCCGAGGCCACGAGGTCGTTGCCATCTACGGCGGCGTGCCTATGCAGCAGCAGATCGATGCCCTGGCCCGCGGCGCTGAGGTGGTGATTGCGACACCGGGACGGCTCATCGATCTGTTTGAGCGCAAGGCCTTGGCTCTCAACGGGGTAGGGGTAGCGGTGATCGACGAAGCGGACGAGATGTCCGACCTGGGCTTCCTTCCTCAGGTCCGCTGGATCATGCGGGCTGTGGAGGGCCACCACCAGACGATGCTGTTCTCCGCCACCCTGGGCGGGAGTGTCGGTGCGTTGATCGACAGCTACATGCATGATCCAGTCTTTCATGAAGTCGCGTCTGATTCAGTGACTGTGGAGACCTCGGAACATCGCTTCATTCAGGTGCATCGTATGGACAAGGCGAAGATGACGGCACGGATCGCCGCTTCGGCGGAGCGCACCTTGGTGTTCGTCCGAACCAAGCGAGGTTGTGATCAAGTAGCCAAAGACCTGGCTGATCTTGGGGTGGCGGCACGCCCCATTCACGGCAATCTTCCTCAGGGAAAACGAGAACGCATGCTGGCCGCTTTTGCCGACGGGCACAGCAAGGTGCTGGTTGCCACCAATGTGGCCGCCCGCGGGCTCGACATTGAAGGCGTCGACATCGTGATCCACTTCGATCCGCCGGAAGACTCCAAGACCTACGTTCACCGGTCCGGCCGGACGGCCCGCGCCGGCGAAGAAGGCTTGGTCGTCACCTTTGTCGAGTGGGACCAGATCGAGATGGTCCACAAGGTGCAGATCGAAGCCGGGCTCAGCGAACCCATCGTCAAGATGTTCTCCAACGACGACCGCCTCGACGATCTGGGTGCCTGGGAATCGCCGGCCGACCTGGTGCGACCCGAAGTCAAACGCACTACGGTGCGCGCGGCACGAGGTAGGCGCCGGCGAAGCCTGTTGTAGCACTCAGTAGTACCCGAGAGGTCGTCGAGGCGATGGTTGCGCGGCCCGCCCCGTGCGGCCACCGCGGCGACGTGAGCAATTGCGGCTGCCCGACAGGAGCGCGGTGTACGACTCCTCGAGGAATGCACCAAGTGGGAGACGGGCGAGGCTATCGAGCGTTTCCGCGATCCACGGGTCTGACGTCGCGTCGTCCTCCGGGGAGCCGTTACCGACGGGTAGTCGGCATTGCGATTTCAAAGATTCAAGAAATCACGCCGGCAAGCCGAAAAGAGGGGAGCAAACCCCAGGGATGGGCTGGGAGAGGGAGACATCGTGACATCACCCGAAGGCACCTCCTGGCAATCGCTCGTCCGAGCCCGGATGCGAGAAGAAATCGACGAGTGGGTTGCCGAGGGCCGCAGTGAAATCCAGTCAGATCGTCCGCTCGTCCTGATCGACGTGATGGGAGTCGTCGGCGACGCGACCACACCGGCCCTCACCGATGACGAGGAATCATCCGACCGAACCGACCACGACGATGACGACGATGAGGCCATCGAGATCCCGCCCTACATGCCCGCCCTCATCCGCCACCTGGTTGAGGTGGCAGACGTCTGGTGGAGCATGCCTCTCGACGACGAGCTCAGCGCCAAGGTGACGGGCATCCTGGGGGTGGGCCCGCTTCCCTCGATCGAAGCGGACGACTACGGCATGACGGAACCTGCTGCCCGCGAGCTGCTCTGGAAGGCGGCCTCTGCTCGCCGGGCAACGTATCGCATCGAAAACGTGGCGAGCGAGATGCCCTCCCGGCTGCCCGACAGCACCGTGTTGATCAACATTGCTCCGGACAAGGTGCTGCGGCCGGATCATTTACCACCCGAGCTCCGTCCGGCCTGACCGGCTGGGCCGTGCAGGCCGATCCGTGGATCCCTACCGTCTTCGCTCATGGGTGGGTTGAGCCTGGACGGGGTTGGTGTCATCACCTCCCGAACCGGCACCTAAGGTGAAGCGACCTTCGGGCGCGGTGATACTGGTCAGGGCGGATCGGACTGCACGTTGACCGGGTCGGCGCGGTCCGATGTCAGATTGCCCAGATGATCCACAGGACGGCAAAAGTCAGCGCGTACAGCAGGGCGGCCGTCGCAAAGATCGCCCCGGTCCCTACCGCCAGGTTCCAAGACCTCTCGCGGTTGAAGATCTTCCGGGCGAAGATCGCAAAGCAGCCGAACAGCAGCAGAGCACCAGCGATCTGCAGGCCGTAACCCCACCCGGCGGCAATGGCGCCCACCTGTGACTCCCAACCGAGGATCTCGATGGTCCTCCCGGCATTGGCGAAGTACAGATAGCCGCCGATTCCACCGACTGCGATTCCGAGGATGCTCAACACCCATTCAAGTGCGTGGTTGATCCTCAGCGGCGGTGGGGTGAGACCGACCTGCTCACGTTCACGGAGCTGTGTCATGGTTCACCTCCTCAACTCCAACGTATGCCTGCCCGGAGACCCGTCACAGGGTCGGAAGTCCCTTTGGGAACGAGGGGTTCAGGACCGTTTCTTGGCCAGCTTCCGTTCGCTTTCGGTGAGATACCGTTTGCGAACTCGGATCGCCGATGGGGTGACTTCGACCAGTTCGTCTTCCGCGATCCACTCGATAGCGGTCTCGAGGGTCAACCGCCGGGGCGGCTTCAGCCTGATAGCTTCGTCGGCGGCGTGCGTCCGGATGTTGGTGAGTTGTTTCGGCTTGGTGGGGTTGGCAGGTAAATCGTCGGGCCGGGAGTTCTCCCCGAAGATCATGCCCTCGTAGACCTCTTCTCCTGATCCGATGAACAGCTCTCCTCGCTTCTGCAGATTGTCGAGCGCGTATCCGGTTGAGGTTCCCGCCCGGTCCGATACGATCGGCCCGCCCTGGCGGTGGGGGAGTTCACCCGCCCACGGCATCCATCCGGCGTGATGCTGGTGCACGAGGGCCGTGCCCCGGGTCGCCGTCATGAGCAAGGACCGAAAACCCAGGAGCCCGCGGGCGGGGGCGGTGACGGTGACGATGGTTCGCCCGCGGTCGCCCGGCAGTAGTTCGGTGACCTGTCCTTTTCGTGGCGCTACCGCCTGGGTGACGGTCCCGACGTGTTCATCGGGGACGTCCACCACCGCCCGTTCGACCGGTTCATGAGGTTTGCCGTCGATCTCGCGAAGGATCACTTCGGGTCGGCTGACTTGCAGTTCGAAGCCTTCGCGGCGCATCGACTCGATCAGTACGGCCAGTTGTAGCTCCCCGCGTCCGGCTACCTCGATGATTTCGGGAGAGGCCGTCGGCCCGATCCGGATCGACACATTGCCCAGCACCTCCCGTTCCAGTCGTTCGCGGATCTGGCGGGAGGTGAGGAGCGTCCCGTCGCGTCCGCCGAGAGGCGACGTGTTGACGCCGAAGGTCATCCGCAGAACCGGTTCATCGACTTCGAGTCGGGGGAGAGGTTGGGGATCGGTTGGGTCGGCCAGGGTGTCGCCGATCTCCACTTCCGGGAACCCGGCCACGACGAACAGATCGCCGGCAATGCGCTCCTCGACGTCGATCCGGCCCAGCCCTGCGAACCCCATCAACTGGCCCAGTTTTCGCCTGAGGGGAGGCTCCTCGTTGTGGGAATGGCAGAGGGCAATGAGCTCACCGGCACGGAGGGTGCCCTGGACCACCCGGCCAATCGCAAGCCGGCCGAGGTAGTCCGATGCGTCGAGGTTGGTGACGAGCGCCTGCAAAGGAGCTTCCGGGTTGCCGGCGGCTGCGGGAATTGTCTCGACGATGGCATCCAATAGTGGAGACAGACCATCGCCTTCTCCGGGCACACCGACTCCCCTGATCGCCTTCCCATACCGGGCGATGCACGAGATGATCGGAAACTCGATGTGGTGATCCGCTGCGTCGAGGTCGAAGAACAACTCGTATACGTCATCAATGACCTGTGCCACCCGGGCGTCGGGCCGATCCACCTTGTTGATCACCAATACCGCCGGTAGGCGCAGAGCTAGTGCCTTGGAGAGAACGTACCGGGTCTGCGGCATCGGCCCTTCGGCGGCGTCGACGAGCAGCAGTACCCCGTCTACCAGTGCCAGGGCTCGCTCGACTTCACCCCCGAAGTCGGCGTGCCCTGGTGTGTCGACCAGGTTGATCTTGGTGCCTTTCCATTCGATCGACGCCGCCTTGGCGAGGATGGTGATCCCGCGCTCTCGTTCCTGGTCGTTCGAATCCATCACCCGGTCGACCCGCGCCTCGTGCGAGGAGAAGACTCCGGCTGCGGACAGCATGGCGTCGACCAGGGTCGTTTTGCCATGGTCGACGTGCGCGATCAGCGCCACATTGCGGAAGGGGGTACCCGACATGAGTGCCAGATGGTAGCCGGGTGGCGGTCGTTTGGGGCCGTCCGGGTTGGCACCTACTCGCCGATATCCTCGTCCCACAGCTCGGGTCGGGCGGCGATGAAGTCCTCCATCAGGTTGATGCAGATCGGGTCATCGACGATCTCGATCTCAACCCCCCGGGAGCGGAGGTGTTCTTCGGGACCCCGGAAGGTTCGGTTTTCTGCCACAACCACCCGCGGGATCCGGTAGAGCAGGATGGCACCGCTGCACATGTCACAGGGGGACAGCGTGGAGTAGAGCACGGCCCGCCGGTAGTCGGCCGCCCCCAACCGCCCGGCGTTCTCGAGGCAGTCCATCTCGGCGTGGAGGATGGCGCTGCCGCGTTGCACCCGGCGGTTGTGACCTCTCCCCTTTATCTCGCCGTCGATCACCAACACCGAGCCGATGGGGATGCCTCCCTCCGACAATCCGGCCGTTGCCTCGTCGATGGCTGCTCGAAGAAAGGTGTCCATGTCCTTCAGCCTGGCACACAGACCGGTCCAACCGCAGCGTTGAGGGGTCGTTGGTCCCTAGTGTCGTCAGGGTCCATGTCGGAGTATTGGTGGATACGACATCCGTCCCGACGGTCGCCGGGTAGCGGCCGTCTCGTCGCAGGGAGAGCGGTAATGGCCATCGAAGTACGCAAGGTCGTCCTGGAGAGTGTCACCGATGCGTCGGGGATGAAGTCGCTGATCGATCAGGGGGCGTTCGGCGCCGATGAGGTGATCGCCGTTATCGGGAAGACCGAAGGGAACGGCGGCGTCAACGACTTCACCAGGATTCTCGCCGATCGCGCCTTCCGTGACGTCCTCATGGAGCTGGGGACCCGGCCCCTCGAGGAAGTCAAGGAGATTCCGATGGTTTGGTCGGGCGGAACCGACGGCATCCTCACCCCACATGCAACGGTGTTTGCCCGGGTGGCCGACGACGCCAACCCCTCTGATGAGCCACGGTTGGCGGTTGGCTACGCCATGAGTGAGGTGATTCTTCCTGAAGACATCGGCCGGCCCGCCATGGTCGAAAAGGTGGCAGAGGGAGTCAAGCGGGCCATGAGAGAAGCCGGCATCGAAGATCCGGCGGATGTCCACTATGTGCAGACCAAAACGCCGCTGCTGACGATGGACACTATCAACGATGCCAAATCGCGGGGCCATTCCGTAGTGACCGAGGAGCCGCTCGAGTCGATGAACATCTCCAACGGGACTTCCGGGCTCGGCATCGCCTATGCGCTGGGTGAAATCGACATCATTCCGACGGAAGATCAAATCGGCCACGATCTCTCCCTCTATTCCTCGGTGGCCTCCTGCTCGTCGGGTGTCGAACTGAACCAGGCGCAAACGGTTGTCGTCGGGAACGTACGCGGCGCGGGAGGCCGGTACCGGATAGGTCACAGCGTCATGAAGGATGCGCTCGATTTTGAAGGGGTCTACGAGGCGATCCGCTCGGCGGGCCTCGACCTCCCCGATCGAGCGAGGCCGGCAGACCTCGATGGCCGGTTGGTCAACGTGTTCGTGAAATGTGAGGCGGATCCGACCGCCAAACTGCGCGGCCGCCGGCAGGTAGCGCTCGACGATTCCGATGTGCACCATCATCGGCATATCAAGGGTGCCGTCGGGGGAGTGGTTGCCGCGGCCGTCGACGATGCGGCC
>Ga0209341_10005947_pt1 | contig 10935 bp, 17 predicted proteins | sample RifCSP13_2_FD_184020 | JGI IMG/M metagenome (GOLD analysis project Ga0209341, IMG submission 184020) | Soil microbial communities from Rifle, Colorado - Rifle CSP2_sed 13_2 (SPAdes) (version 2) | ecosystem: Environmental > Terrestrial > Deep subsurface > Rock core/Sediment | place: Rifle...
ATCAGATCCCTGACCGGACGGATCTGCCTGCCGAAGGGCAGCGGCCCGGCGCCGCGAAAGAACAGCCCGCGCTCGACGTCTCCGGCAAGCGCCGCCGCGAGGTGATGGTCGATGCAAAACTGTCCGAAGCGCGAGATGCCGTCGCGCAACCCGCATTGCTCCAGGCAGTCGAACGCCAGCGTGCAGCGGGTGCGGGCATTGGCGCGGCGTTGCAGCACCGGCAGCTTGGCCAGGTATCTCTCCAGCCATGGCGTTCTTACCGCGCGTGCCGGCAGCCCGGCGACGCTCATGAAGGTGACGATGTCCTCCGGCCTGGCCTCGGCCAGCACGCGCTTGAAGTTGGGATGCGCATCGCCTTCCTCGGTGACGGCGAACGGCGTGCCGATCTGAACCGCGCTGGCACCCAGCGCGAACAGCTCGCACACCTGCGCACGTGTGGCAATACCGCCCGCGGGGATCAGCGGCAGCCGTTCGCGCTCGATTCCCAGTTCCTTGAACACGGCGAAGGTCTCTTCGAGCACGCGCGGGAAATCGAAGCGCGCATCTTCCAGGTCGGCGATCTTCGACGCTCCCAGATGTCCGCCGGCATAGCGCGGATGCTCGATGACGATGGCATCGGGCAGGCGCGATTTGCGCAGCCATTTCTTGAGCACGATGGCGATGCCGCGCGAATCGGAAAGGATCGGGATCAGCGCGACATCGGGGTAGGCGGCGGTCAGCTCCGGCAGGTCGAACGGCAGTCCAGCGCCGACCACGATCGCCTCGGCGCCGGATTCGCAGGATTGACGCACGTAGGCGGCGTATTCCGACACCGCCCGCATGACATTGACGGCAACCATGCCGTTTCCGCGGGCGACCTTCAGCGCCGAGCGCATTTCGCGATCGAGGGCAAGCAGATTTACCCGGTTGATGAGCGCCTTGTCGCGGCTCTTTGCGGTTTGCGCCATGAGGTCGGGATGATGGCGCCGCAGGTCCACGCTCGACAGCGTGCCGACCGCTCCGGCGAGCGCTACCTGCCCCGCCAGCCGGTGCGCGGAGACGCCCACGCCCATGCCGCCCTGCACGATCGGCAGCAGAGACTTGCCCTTGATGCGCAGAACCGGGTTACTGCCCACTGGCAAGGCCGGAGATGCTGAAACCACCATCGACATAGGTGATTTCCCCGTTGATCCCGCTGGCAAGGTCGCTGCACAGGAACGCCGCCGTGTTGCCGACTTCCTCGGTCGTCACGTTGCGCCGCAGCGGCGAATTCTTTTCGACGAAAGCCAGCAGCTTGTTGAAGTCGCCGATGCCGGCGGCGGCCAGCGTCTTGATCGGCCCGGCGGAAATGCCGTTGACGCGGATGCCCAGCGGGCCGAGACTGAAGGCCAGATAGCGCACGCAGGCTTCCAGGCTGGCTTTGGCGAGCCCCATCACGTTGTAGTTCGGCACCGCCCGCACCGCACCGAGATAGGTCATGGCGACCACGGCCGCTTTGCGCCCCTGCATCAGCGGCAGGCCGCCCTTGACCAGCGCGGCCAGGCTGTAGGAGCTGATGTCGTGGGCGATGCGAAAGTTTTCGCGCGAGACTGCCTCGTGAAAGTCCCCGGCGAGCGCCTCGCGCGGCGCAAACGCAATGGCGTGGACGATGCCGTCCAGACCGTCCCAGGATTGCCCAAGCCGGGTAAACAGTGCGGCAATCTCCGCGTCGCTCGCGACATCGCAGGGAAACACCAGGGTCGAACCGAATTCCTGCGCCAGCTTTTCCACCCGCTCGCGCACGCCTTCACCCTGGTAGGTGAACGCCAGCTCCGCCCCCTCGCGCTGCATGGCCTTGGCGATACCGTAGGCAATCGAGCGGTTGCTCAACAGGCCGGTGACCAAGATTCTCTTGTTCGCCAACATTTTCATGTCGACATCCTCGGAGAAACCGCGGCAGATCCCTTGATTGGGATCAATCGCAACGGGGTTGCCTGCGTTTGCCCGAATGACGCGGGCAGGTGCAGTATTCGCCGGAACAGGCACTGAAACGGGGACTGGCCGAATGAGCATCCGGGCAATCGCGGTACTTTGGGCTTTCAACGAGGAAGATTTCATCGCTTGGTCGATTCGCCATCTTCTCGCCCAGGGAATCGATGTGCAGGTCTATGACAACTGGTCGACGGACCGCACCTTCGAGATTCTTCAGGGCTTCGGCAGCGACATCAGTTGCGGGCGCTGGCCGGCGGATCGGCAGGAGTGTTCGAGCCTGACCAGCCGGCTGATGCATCTGGAGACGCTCGCGCTGGAGACCGACTACGATTGGCTGATCAACCACGACGTCGACGAAATAAGGCGTGCCAAGACAGGGGAAACCCTCGCACAGTTTATCGAAAGAATTGACGGCGAGGGCTATAACGCGATCGACCATTCCTGTGAAATCTATCTACCGAAGGAAGGCTGGGACGGGTCACAGAACCCGGAGGAATTTTTCGACAAGAGGCTGGTCGGGCATACCTTTGAGCGCAGTCCGCAGATAAAGGCGTGGAAAAAGCAACCGGGCGAAGCTTTCGGCTTCACGGTGGATGGCAGGCCCGGCGAGGCGCGCGGCGTCAACCTGTGGGCCACCGGCGGTCACCAGGTCATTTTCCCCAACCGGAAGGTGACGCCGGAAAAGCTGGTGCTTAAGCACTATCCGCTGAGGACCCAGGCGCACGCGGATAGAAAGATCGCCGAACGGAAGAGAAGCTATGCGCCTAACGAGCTTGCGTGGGGCTGGCACCACCATTATCGCACGCCGTGGTGGAAGTGAGATACCGAGGCGTGTAAGGCGGTTCAGGCTGCGGCTTTGGCCGCTCCCTTGGCGGGTACTTCGCTCTTCTTGTCGTCCTTCGCGCCGTCTTCGGACTGCATCGCACGGTCCATCAGCGTGACTAGCGCGAGCGGCGCATTGTCGCCCTTGCGAAAGCCGGTCTTGAGGATGCGCAGGTAGCCGCCCTTGCGCTTGGCGTAGCGCGGCCCCAGGTCGTCGAACAGTTTCCCGACGATATCGCGGTCGCGAAGACGATCGTAAGCCAGGCGCCGGTTAGCGAGGCTCGGCTTCTTTCCGAGCGTGATCATCGGCTCCACCACGCGCCGCAGTTCCTTCGCCTTGGGCAGGGTGGTGGTGATCTCCTCATGACGCAGGAGGGAAACCGACATGTTGCGCAGCATCGAGAGCCGGTGGCTCGAGGTGCGGTTGAGCTTGCGCAGTCCGTGTCCGTGACGCATGGCAGATCCCTCAGGCGCGGTGCTCGAGCCCGGCCGGCGGCCAGTTCTCCAGCTTCATGCCAAGCGTCAGACCGCGCGACGCGAGCACTTCCTTGATCTCGTTGAGCGACTTGCGGCCGAGGTTGGGCGTCTTGAGCAGCTCGGTCTCGGTGCGCTGGATCAGGTCGCCGATGTAATAGATGTTCTCGGCCTTGAGGCAGTTGGCCGAGCGCACGGTGAGCTCCAGGTCGTCCACCGGGCGCAGCAGGATCGGATCCACCGCCGGCGACTTGGGCTGCTCGGCGGGCATCGCCGTGCCCTCGAGTTGCGCGAACACGGAGAGCTGGTCGACCAGCACGCGCGCGGCGTAGCGGATCGCCTCTTCGGGCTCGATCGCGCCGTTGGTCTCGATGTCCATGATCAGCTTGTCGAGGTCGGTGCGCTGCTCGACCCGCGCCGACTCGACCGCGTAGGAAACGCGCCGCACCGGGCTGAACGAGGCGTCCAGGATGACGCGGCCGATGCCTTTGGTTTCCTCGGGCAGGTAGCGCATGTTGCCGGGCAGGTAGCCGCGGCCGGACTCGACCTTGATCTGCATCTCGAGTTTGCCGCCGGAGGCGAGATGCGCGATGACATGGTCGGGATTCACGATCTCGACGTCATGCGCAGGTTCGATGTCGGACGCGGTCACCAGGCCGTCACCGTTCTTCTTCAGCGACAGGATCGCATCGGCGCGGTTATGCAGGCGGAACACCACGCCCTTGAGGTTGAGCAGGATGTCGACGACGTCCTCGCGCACCCCGTCGAGCGTGGAATATTCGTGCACCACGCCTGCGATCTGCACCTCGGTGGGCGCATGGCCCGGCATGGACGAAAGCAGCACGCGGCGCAGCGCGTTGCCGAGCGTATGGCCGTAGCCCCGCTCGAACGGCTCCATGGTCACCCGCGCATGATTCGGCGAGAGGTTCTGAACGTCGACGATACGCGGCTTGAGAAATCCCGATTGCGGCATTGTTGGATCCTGTTGGCTTACTTCGAGTACAACTCGATGATGAGGTGCTCATTGACGTTCGAGGGCAGGTCGGCGCGCGCCGGCAAGGCCTTGAACGTGCCCTTCAGAGCCTTGCTGTCCACTTCCAGCCACTGCGGAATATGGCGCGACGCTGCGGCCTCTGCCGCCGCCTTGATGCGCAGCTGTTCCTTGGCCTTCGGCGCCACCTCGACGACATCGCCCGGCCGCACGTTGTACGACGGAATGTTCACGCGCTTGCCGTTGATCAGGATGCCGTTGTGGCGCACCACCTGCCGCGCCTCGCTGCGCGAGGCGCCGAAGCCCATGCGGTAGGCGACGCTGTCGAGGCGCGATTCAAGCAGCTGCAGCAGGCGCTCGCCGGTCACGCCCTTGGAGCGCGCCGCCTCGGCGTAGGTATTGCGGAACTGGCGCTCGAGGACGCCGTAGGTGCGGCGCAGCTTCTGCTTCTCGCGCAGCTGCTTGCCGTAGTCCGAAAGCCGCGCGCCGCTCCTCTGGCCGTGCTGCCCGGGCGCGTAGGCGCGCCGCTCGACGGCGCACTTGTCGGTGAAGCACTTCTCGCCCTTGAGAAAGAGCTTCTCGCCCTCCCTGCGGCACTGGCGGCACTTGGCGTCGAGTATTCTGGCCATGCAGTCTCCTTTAAACGCGCCGGCTAGACTCTGCGTCTCTTCGGCGGTCGGCAGCCGTTGTGCGGCACCGGGGTCACGTCCGCGATACTGGCGATCTTCAGCCCGACCGCGTTGAGGGCGCGCACCGCCGATTCGCGGCCCGGTCCCGGGCCCTTGATGCGCACTTCGATGTTCTTTACGCCGCACTCCTGCGCCGCGCGCCCCGCGCGCTCGGCCGCCACCTGGGCGGCAAACGGCGTCGACTTGCGCGAGCCCTTGAAGCCGGCGTTGCCCGAGGTCGCCCAGGAGAGCGTATTGCCCTGGCGGTCCGTAATGGTGACGATGGTGTTGTTGAAGGACGCGTGGATATGCGCGATTCCTTCCGACACGTTCTTCTTGACCTTCTTGCGCGCGCGCGCCTGAGCGGTCTGCTGCAGTTCCTGGCGAGTGGGGGCGTTGCGGGTGGCCATGGGAGTGAGGTGGTCCTGGTCCTTTCCTAGGCCGCTTTGCCGGCCTGGATGTTGAGCTTGATCGCGGCCTTGCGCGGGCCCTTGCGCGTCCTCGCGTTGGTGCGCGTGCGTTGCCCGCGTACCGGCAGCCCCTTGCGGTGGCGGTGGCCGCGGTAGCAGCCGAGATCCATCAGGCGCTTGATGGACATCGATACCTCGCGGCGCAGATCGCCTTCCACAGTGAAGCGCGTGACGCTCTCGCGGATCCGGTCGAGCTCGGCGTCCGTCAGGTCCTTGATCTTGCGCGAGCTCACCACGCCCGCGGCGGCGCAGATCGCCTCCGCGCGCGCGCGGCCGATGCCGAAAATCGCCGTCAGGGCGATGCCCGCGTGCTGGTGGTTCGGGATGTTGATGCCTGCAATGCGTGCCATAGAGAACCTGAAATTATATCAGTTTTAACAAGGCGTTATCAACCTCATGACGCTCCGCGTCATCCTTGCCTCTGCTTGTGGCGTGGCTCGGAACAGATGACGCGCACCACGCCCTTGCGGCGGACGATTTTGCATTTCCGACAGATTTTTTTCACTGAAGCCATGACTTTCATAGGGTTCTCCGAACTTCGCTCGTTTTCATTTCGCCCTGAACGTAATGCGGCCCTTGGTCAAATCGTAGGGTGTCATCTGCACCGTCACCTTGTCCCCGGGCAGGATGCGGATGTAGTTCATGCGCATCTTTCCCGAAATGAACGCGTGGATGGTGTGGCCATTCTCGAGCTTCACCCGGAACGTCGCGTTGGGCAGGTTCTCCACCACTTCGCCTTGCAATTCGATGACATCTTCCTTGGCCATTGATCAGCGAACCGGCAAGCCGCCCTTGAAGTTGGCCTTGCGCAGCAGGCTCTCGTACTGGTGGGTCATGACGTAGGCCTGCACCTGGGACATGAAGTCCATGGTCACCACCACGATGATCAGCAGCGAGGTGCCGCCGAAATAGAACGGTACGTTCCAGCGCAGGATCAGGAACTCGGGCAGCAGCGCCACCGTGGTCACGTAGACCGCCCCGCCCAGCGTCAGCCGCGTCAGGATCTTCTCCAGATAGCGCGCGGTCTGGTCCCCCGGCCGGATGCCCGGCACGAAGGCGCCGGATTTCTTCAGGTTGTCCGCGGTCTCCCTCGGGTTGTACTGCAGCGCCGTGTAGAAGAAACAGAAGAACACGATCAGCGCGCCGTACAGCAGCACGTAGACCGGCTGGCCCGGAGTCAGGGTGCCGGAGATGTCGCGCAGCCAATTCCAGCCTTCGGCGGAGCCGAACCAGCCGAGCACCGTCGCCGGGAAAAGAATCAGGGAACTCGCGAAGATGAGCGGGATGACGCCCGACATGTTGAGCTTGAACGGCAGGTGCGAACTCTGGCCGCCGTAGACACGGTTTCCAACCTGGCGCTTTGCGTAGTTGACCAGGATCTTGCGCTGGCCGCGCTCGACGAAGCAGACGAAGGCGGTGATCACCACCACCGCCACCGCGATGAGCAAGGCCGTGAGCGGATGCATGGCGCCGGTGCGCACCAGCTCGAGCGTGCCGGCAATGGCGCTCGGCAGTCCGGCCGCGATCCCCGCAAAGATGATGATCGAGATGCCGTTGCCCAGGCCGCGCTCGGTGATCTGCTCGCCGAGCCACATCAGGAACATGGTGCCGGTGACCAGCGTCGTGACCGTGGTGATGCGGAACATGAGCCCGCCCTCGAGCACCAGCCCGGGCTGCGACTCGAGCGCGATCGAGATGCCCGTCGCCTGGAACAGCGCCAGGAACACGGTGCCGTAGCGCGTGTACTGCGTGATCTTGCGCCGCCCGGACTCGCCCTCCTTGCGCAACTGGTCGAGCTGCGGGCTGACCGCGCTCATCAGCTGCATGATGATCGAGGCCGAGATGTACGGCATGATGCCGAGCGCGAAGATGGTGAAGCGCGACAGCGCGCCGCCCGAGAACATGTTGAACATGCCGAGGATGCCGCCCTGCTGGCCCTGGAACAGCTCGGCGAGCTTGTTGGGGTCGATTCCCGGCACCGGGATGTGGGCGCCGATGCGGAATACGATCAGCGCGCCGAGCAGGAACAGCAGGCGCCGCTTCAGGTCGCCGTAGCGCCCGCCCTTGCCGACGTTCGGGAGATCCGTCGCCATCAGCTCTTCGGCTTCTCTTCCGTCTTGGATTTCTTGGGTAGTTTCTTAGGCGCTGCGGCTTTCTCGGTGAACTCGACCTTGCCGCCCGCCGACTCGATCATCGAGCGCGCGCCCTTGGTCGCCTTCACCTCTTTCAGGGTGATCTTGCGTGAAAGCTTGCCCGAGAGGATCACCTTCGCCCCGAGAGCGGAGCGCGGCACGATCCACTCGGCCTTCAGGGCGGCGAGGTCGATGTCGGAGGCTGTCATGGCCTCGAGTTCGCCGGTGCGCACCTCGACCACGTCGCCTCGCGTCAGCGAATTGAAGCCGCGCTTGGGCAGGCGCCGGTGCAGCGGCATCTGGCCGCCTTCGAAGCCGACTTTGTGGAAGCCGCCCGAACGCGCTCTTTGTCCCTTGTGACCGCGCCCCGCGGTCTTGCCCCAGCCGGAGCCGACGCCGCGGCCGACGCGATGGCGGTCTTTCTTGGAACCGGGGGACGGCTTCAGCGTGTTAAGTCGCATCGATGCGCACCAGGTAGTTGACCTTGTTGATCATGCCGCGCACCGCGGGAGTGTCGGCCAGTTCCACGACGTGGTTGATCCTCCTCAGGCCGAGTCCGCGCACGGTGTCGCGGTGGCTCTGCCGGCAGCCTGCGGTGCTTTTCACCAGGCGGACCTTGAGCTTTTTCATCCGGTGATTTCCTCGACCGTCTTGCCGCGCCGCGCCGCGATTTCGGCCGGGGTGCTCATCGCCTTCAGGCCGTGCAGCGTGGCGCGCACCACGTTGTAGGGATTGGTGGAGCCGAAGCACTTGGCCAGCACGTTGCGCACGCCCATCACGTCGAACACCGCGCGCATCGGGCCGCCGGCAATGATGCCGGTGCCCTCGGAGGCCGGCTGCATCAGCACCTTGGCCGCGCCGTGACGGCCGATCACCGTGTGATGCAGCGTGCCGTTCTTGAGCTTGACCTTGAAGAGATTGCGGCGGGCCTCCTCCATCGCCTTCTGCACGGCGACCGGCACTTCGCGCGCCTTGCCCTTGCCCATGCCGATGCCGCCGTCTCCGTCTCCCACCACGGTGAGCGCGGCGAAGCCGAGCACCCGGCCGCCCTTCACCACCTTGGTGACGCGGTTGACCGCGATCATCTTCTCGCGCAGCCCGTCGCCGCGCTCTTCCGACTGCATCCTGGGTTGGATTTTCGCCATGTTTCCTCGTCAGAACTTCAGACCGGCGGCGCGTGCCGCCTCGGCGAGCGCCTTCACGCGCCCGTGGTAGCGATAGCCCGCGCGATCGAAGGCCACCTTTTCGATGCCCTTCTCCTTCGCCTTGGCCGCGATGCGGCTGCCGACGATTTCCGCCGCCTTGCGGTTGCCGCCGTTCTTAAGCTGCCCGCGCACGTCCTTCTCCAGGGTCGAGGCGCTCGCCAGCACCTTGTCGCCGGAGGCGGAGGTGATCTGCGCGTAGATATGCACGTTGGTGCGGTGAACCGTCAGGCGCACCGCGCCGATCTCCCGGATCTTGAGCCGCGTCTGGCGCGCGCGGCGCAGGCGGGCGGCGTTTTTGTCTTCGCTCATGGCCCCTACTTCTTCTTCGTCTCTTTCAACACGATGACCTCGTCGCTGTAGCGCACGCCCTTGCCCTTGTACGGCTCCGGCGAGCGATGCGCGCGCACCTCGGCGGCCACCTGCCCGACGAGTTGCTTGTCGATGCCGGTGATCACAATCTCGGTCTGCGTCGGCGTCGCCACCTTGATGCCCTTGGGCATGTGGTGCACCACCGGATGAGAAAAGCCGAGCGTGAGGTTCAGCTTGTCGCCCTGCGCCTGCGCGCGGTAGCCGACGCCGACCAGCGCCAGCTTCTTCGCGAAGCCCTTGGTCACTCCGGTGACCATGTTCGCGACCAGCGCGCGCATGGTGCCCGACATGGCGTCGGCGTGATTCGAATTGCCGAGGGCCTTGCATACGAGTTTCTCGCCGTCCTTCTCCACCGAGACATTGGGATCGGCGGCGCGCGCGATGGTGCCGAGCGGCCCCTTGACCGAGATCTGGCTGGAGGCGATGTTCACTTCCACGCCTTTCGGCACGGGGATCGGATACCTGGCGATGCGGGACATGGCGGTCTCTCCGTTACGCCACGATGCAGAGCACTTCGCCGCCCACGCCGTCGGCGCGCGCCTTGCGGTCGGTCATGACGCCGCGCGAGGTCGAGAGGATCGCCACGCCGAGGCCATTCATCACCCGGGGAATATCGTCGCGCCCCTTGTAGACGCGCAGTCCGGGCTTCGAGACGCGCTCGAGGCGCTCGATCACCGGCCGGCCGGCGTAGTACTTCAGGCCGATGCGCAGCTCCCTGCGCACCCCGCCGTCGCGCAGCGCGAAGTCCTCGATGTAGCCTTCCTGTTTCAACACCTGCGCGATGGAGGTCTTCAGCCGCGAAGCCGGCATTGCCACCTCGGCATGCCCCACCATCTGCGCGTTGCGGATGCGGGTCAGCATGTCCGCGATCGGGTCGCTCATGCTCATCGATGTCTCCTTACCAGCTCGCCTTGATGACGCCGGGCACTTCGCCCTTCATCGCCAGGTCGCGAAGCTTGTTGCGCCCCAGCCCGAACTTGCGGTACACGCCGCGCGGCCGCCCGGTCAGCGCGCAGCGGTTGCGCAGCCGCACCGGGGACGCGTCGCGCGGCAGCTTCTGCAGCTTGGCGCGCGCTTCTTCCCTCGCCTCATCGGAGGCGCGCTGGTCGTGGATGATCTCAAACAGCGCGGCGCGTCTCGCCTTGAATTTCTCGACCATCTGGAGGCGTTTCTTGTTGCGCAATGTCAGTGCGAGCTTGGCCATGCGGGATCCTTCAGTGCTTGAACGGGAAGCGAAACGCCGCGAGCAGCGCGCGCGCCTCGTCGTCGGTCTTTGCGGTGGTGGTGATCGCGATGTTCATGCCGCGCAGCGTATCCACCTTGTCGTAGTCGATCTCGGGAAAAATGATCTGCTCCTTGACGCCCAGGCTGTAGTTGCCGCGGCCGTCGAAGGCGCGGTTCGATACCCCGCGGAAATCGCGGATGCGCGGAATGGCGATGTTCACCAGGCGGTCGAGAAACTCGTACATGCGCGCCCCGCGCAGCGTCACCATGCAGCCGATCGGAAAGCCGGCGCGCAGCTTGAAGTTGGCGATCGAGCGGCGCGCCTTGGTGGCGACCGGCTTCTGGCCGGCGATCTTCACCATGTCGGCGAGCGCGTTGTCGAGCATCTTCTTGTCGCCGGTGGTCTCGCCCACGCCCATGTTCAGCGTGATCTTGCGCAGGCGCGGCACCTGCATCACGGTCTTGTAGCCGAATTTCTGCATCAGGTCGGGGACCACCTTCTCTCTGTAATACACGGAGAGGCGCGCCGGCGGCGCCGGCAGGCGCGGGCCCGACGGCTTCGGCGCGGGGGCGGCGGCCTCCTTCTTCGGTTCCTTCTTCGGCGCGGCCTGCTTGGGCGGCGTCTTTTTC
>Ga0209341_10005950_pt1 | contig 10935 bp, 6 predicted proteins | sample RifCSP13_2_FD_184020 | JGI IMG/M metagenome (GOLD analysis project Ga0209341, IMG submission 184020) | Soil microbial communities from Rifle, Colorado - Rifle CSP2_sed 13_2 (SPAdes) (version 2) | ecosystem: Environmental > Terrestrial > Deep subsurface > Rock core/Sediment | place: Rifle...
TCGAGACGGCCGGCGGCGATTCGGTCACGCCGGCACTGATCGCGGAGCAGGATCTCCAGACGATCCCCATGGAGATGGTCACCATCCCACAGGATAGCCCGGAGAGCCTGGTCTCAGCCATCGAAGACCTGGTGCCGATGGGTGATCCTCGCCTGGCAACGGCAGACGGCTGGAACGAATTGCTGTGGGAGCCGTTGAGCGCCATGCAAGAACCCGCCGAATCGCTGATGGACTACCAGTTGTGGAACGCCTCGCCGGAGATCGAGCGACAAGTCGTGGAACTCTACCAGGCGCGGCTCGAGGCCGCCGGCGCGCCGCAGATTGTGGTCGACGCCTTTCAGGAATCCCGCGCGAGCGGTTGGTATGCCAGTTCCGTCCCTACGCCCGACGATGCTCTGGCTCTCATGGATATCGAGGCGGTGATGACCGGCAGCGTCGAAGGGACCGTGCACGAGCAGCGGTCCTTCAGCATCCCCGGCGCAGGCCGCGAGCCGGAGTTCGGGCCGCAGACGGGTGATGGAACGGTGGCCTGGGAGCATCCCACGCTGGGAACGCTCAACTTCGAGGTGAGCATCCTTCTGGATCAGTTCGACGAGCAGGGGCGCGCCGTAGGCGGGACCGTGGTGGGCGTGGACGCCGAACGCGGTTACGAAATCCGCTTCCTGTTCCTGCCAGACGGATCCAAAGAGGGCGAACTGCTGAGGGACGGCGAGGTCGTGGGATCGATGACGATGGCCACCGACGCCGAGCGATTCACGAACTACGTCGACCTGCAGACGGAAGAATCAATTCCGCTGCCCGAGCCGTAGTCACCTGACCCCGGCCTCTGCGATGGCCAAGAAACCCGGTTTCTGCGAGAAACCGGGTTTCTTGGTCCTCTCGTGAGGGAAGAGCCTGGGGGCCCCGCCGTACGCGAGGGTTCGCGCGCCTATCTGGCGACGGAAACCAACATCAACTACGCTCGCAGACGCTGCGAGGCCGCGCGCGTCTCGGTGTTTCCCTTAAAGCAAATGCGTATGGAGATCAATTGCGCCGAGGATGCAGAGATCGGGGTTTCTCTGCGGGCTCCGCGGTGAGGGCCTTCAGGTGGCGAGGGTGAGATTTGAACTCACAACCAAGGGCTTATGAGTCCCCTGCTCTGCCATTGAGCTACCTCGCCGGTAGCAAACGGCCTATGGCTTTCTCGGGCCACAGGCCGCTGGCTGCATTCTCAGGTAGCGGGGGCAGGACTTGAACCTGCGACCTTCAGGTTATGAGCCTGACGAGCTGCCACTGCTCCACCCCGCAGCGCTTGTGACTACCCTCCCCCTTCGTGCGGGGCGGATTATAGCACGCCGGTTCCTTCGGCGTCAAGGAATCAATCGCCGAAGAGCAGCGTCAGCCATACCTCCCACGGCCGAGGCAGATCCGGCATCGGCGTCTCCGGCGGCCAGACGGTGGGCGTGCCCTCCAGCGGATTGATCGGCACCATCAGCCTTTCTCCGGGCAACACCATCCCCGCCTCGCCTCGCGCCCACTGTTCCACCAGCACGCCGCTCGTCGCCGCGGCCATCTGCGTGCGCAGGCGGTCGTTCTCCGCCTCGAGGGAGGCCACTTGCGTTTGCGCCAGGCGCGCCTCGGTCTCGAGACGACGGGCTTCGGCCATGCGCTGACTCAGGTCCCCGAAGATCAGCACGGCCGCGGCGGCCGCCGCCAGAAGCCATGCTCGCGAGCCGGCGCCGCGTCGTGGCTTGCTCTCGTCCATCGCGTTGAGGTTACACCTTCCGCGGCTCCACGGCAACCCTTGGTTGGTGCGAGCGATTCCTCCGCGGCAGCCGTCGCCACGGGGATTCTCCTTGGGCAGCGTAGGCGCGGGTCGCGAGACCCAGAATCCGTCGGATTAGGACATGCCCCCAGAGACTTTCCGCCTCTCCCCCTACCCCCTTCGCGGAGCACCCCATTGGGGCTCCGCTTGTCGCGATCCTTTCATGCATTGCGGGAAAAGCGGAGAGGGGGTGGAGGTCTTAGGAGGCAAGGGGCGGCTCCGCCGCCCCTTGCCTCCTAAGGGAACCTCCCCTCCCCCGGCAAATCTTCATCACTTTGTTGACCGAGCAACTGCCGGGGGTCCCTCCGCTCACCTGCACTGCACCTGCGGGCGAGTGCAGGCCGTCTCGCCCCGGCGAGCCGGGGCTTCGCGGCCCGAACGGGGTGGGGGCCATTGGCACGCACCGGCCACGGAAAGGTGCCCCGGCCGGACGACGCGGGATCGGTTCATGGCATCTGAGACCCGCCGCTCAGCATGCTGAGAAGGAACGATACCACGGCGAGAACAACGGGCGACAAGGACCTAGTCACGTCGGCCTCGCCGACGAAACGAAGACAGCCCTCGAGGGGCTGTCGATGCCGAAGGTGGGATTTGAACCCACACAGGCTTTCGCCCACTGCGCCCTGAACGCAGCGCGTCTGCCAATTCCGCCACTTCGGCGCACGCCGGGATTCTAACCGTTCCCCGGGTTTTGTCAACGTTCGCGGCGCGCGTGGCTTCTCAAAGGGGCCCCCTTGCCGCGAATCGCCATGGGCTCGCCGTGTCACGACCTCGCCGCGGTGCGGGCGACCGTGGCCCTCAGAGAAGAGGCAGCTGGATCGGAGCGGCGCGGCCGCGCAGCGTGACCCACGGCGCCGCCCGCTCGGCGACGATCCCCAGGCGGCGCAGGTCGCGCAGATCGCGCAGCCCGCCAGCCTCTCGCCTCGCCCGCAGGATCGCCTCGGCGCCGCGGGGCCCGATCCCCGGGACACGGAGAAGCTCATCCCGCCCGGCGAGGCTCAGCTCCACCGGACGGTGCCGCAGATGAGCCTCGGCATAGCCCTGCTTCGGATCGCGTTCCAAAGGAAGCCGTCCGTCACCGCCGAACGGAAGGTCCTCGAGGTCGAACCCGTAGTCCCGAATCAGGAAGGAGGCCTGGTAGAGACGATGCTCCCGGATAGGATCCTCCGCCGGGTGATTCTCCAGCGGCGTTCCCTGCACAGGGTTGAAGGCCATGTAGTAGACCCGGGTCAGCCCGAAACTGCAGAGAAGCCTCTCACTTGTCGAGAGGATTTCCAGATCGGTCTCGCCCGCCGCGCCGACGACGAACTGCGTGGCGCTCGACGGCATCCGCCCTCTCCATGCGGATCCCTCGTCCATCTCATGGCGGAGCTCGTTCACCCAGCGCAGAGGCGCCACCAGCTCTTCCTCAAATCCCTTGTGCGGCGCCAGACGCTCGAGGCGGCCAGGGTTTGGCGCCTCCAGGTTGACGCTCACCCGATCCGCCAGCTGCATGGCCCGCCGGACCTGTCCCCGCTCCGCGCCCGGCATGATCTTCAGGTGGAGGTAGCCGCGATAGCCCAGCCGGCCCCGCAGGATCTCGGCGGTATCGAGAAGACGGTCCTGCGTGTTCGCTCCGCCCTTAAGAATCCCGGTGCTGAGGAAGAGGCCGTCCACCAGCCCCGCCCTATGGATCCGGGCATACAGCCTGGCCATCTCATCGGGCTTGAAAGTCTCTCTCCGGCAATCCTGCCCGGCCCGGAAACTGCAGTAGAGGCAATCGCGCTCGCAGGCGGTGGTCAGCATGGCCTTGAGAAGCCGGACCGTCTTGCCTCCGCCCGCCGCCGCAAGCGTCACGGGGATGCTTGTCTCACCGACCTCGATCCATGACTCTTTGTTCTTCCGCCCTCCCCCACATCTACCGGCCGGGCGGGGAGCACGAGCCTCTCCCTCGGATTCCCAAAGCCCTGCTTGCGCGGCGTGCGAGAGATTTTCGAGCAACCCCATGCTGCCACTATAGCACAAATGTTCTCTCGAGGCAATTGGGGCCGGCGCGACCGCTCAAACAGGCTCCGGAGCCTATCGCGAAGCAGCTCCGGAGCTTGGCGACAGCAAGGGCTGCGTGCCCCCCGGCACGGGGCAACGCCCTGAGCGGAGGCCGCCCCCCAAGCCCGCCAGCGAAGGACCTGCCTGCGGCCCGGGGCAACGCCCTGAGCGGAGGCCGCCCTTCGACCGCACGAGCATGCGGCCACCCTGCGGCCGCCCCTGAGCGAAGTCGAAGGGCGAAGGGCGGGCTTCGACCTCCCTCAGCCCTGCTTTCCCTTCCGCCCTCAGCGGGTCCTCAGCCGCGCCTCGGCCTCGTCGAGCCGAAGGCTGATCACCGTGCTGGCCGAGTCGCGCCCCATGGTCACGCCATACACGACTTCAGCCGCCTGCACGGTCTCGCGGTTGTGCGTGATGACAAGGAACTGAGTCTGCTCGCTCAGCTCTTGGAGCATTTGGCGGAATCGCTGGACGTTGGCTTCATCCAGCATGGCGTCCACTTCATCGAGAACGCAGAAAGGCGTCGGAGAAACGCGCAGCAGGGCGAAGACGAGGGCGCAGGCGGTGAGGCTTCGCTCCCCGCCGGAGAGCATCGCCAGGCCTTGCTCACGCCGGCCCGGCAGCCTGGCCTCGATGTCGATCCCGGTTGTGGTCATGTCGTCGGGATCGGTCAGGCGCAGGCGGGCCGAGCCCCCGCCGAAGAGCAGAGTGAAGGTGTCGCGGAAGACCCCCGCCACCGCGTCGAAGGTCTTGCGGAACTCGCGCTCCATCAGGAGATCGAGCTCGGCGATCACCTCCTCCAGCTGGCCCTCGGCCTTGCGCAGGTCGTCCACTTGAGTCGTGAGGAACTCCACCCGTTCTTTCACCTCGACATACTCGCGCTGGGCTTCCGGATTCACCGCACCCATGCGCCGGAGTTGGGCGCGCAACCTCTCCACCTGCGTCTCCACTTCCAGAGGAAGCAACTCGACCACCGGCAGTCGCTCTACCAGGCCCTCGATCGGGAGCGGCGACTGGCTCGTGGTCGATTCGTCGAAATCGAATTCCACCAGGCCGAAATCGTCTTCGATCCGCCTGCGGAGGCTGTTCATCTCCTCCTGGCGCCTGGCCAATTCGATCTGCGCCTGGGAATGGCTACGCTCGGCCTCCTGCATCTCGCTTCGGGCGCGGCTCTCCGCGGCTTCGAGCTCCGTTCGCTGCCGCTCCGACTCCGCCAGAAGGGCTTCCGCCGGCTCGTTCCCGCTGCGCAGTTCCGTCAGGCGCTGCTCGATCACCTGGGCTGCCTGGCTCGCATGAACCACCTCGTCCCGCAGCCGGGATTGTTCCCCCCGGTTTGCCTCCAGCCTCGTTCGACGTTGGGCCGCCTGTCGTTCCAGCGGAATCGCCTGTTCGGCGAGCTCCGACTCACGGGCCTGAGCGCGCTCGAAGGACTTGCGGGCTGCCTCGCTCTTCGCGTCTGCCTGGGCCACCCACCAGGCTTTATCACCGCTCTCCGAGGCCTTCAGGAATTCGCCGGCCACCCTCACTTCGGCCTCAAGACGTTCCCGCTCCGAAGAAAACGGAGCTCCCTCTTGCTCCACCCGAACAAGATCTTCCTCCGCCCCGGCCACTTCCTCCGCGAGCCCGGCGATCTCCGCATCCAACACAGCGCGCGTTCGCCGCGCCGCTTCCAGGGCGACCTCCGCTTCTTTGAGAAGCCCGCGTTCATCGCGTTCTTTCTCGAGAGCCTCCTCGAGGCTCCGCTTGCCGGCGATGTGCGCGGCGCGGGCCACTTCCGCTTCCCGGGTGGCCTGGTTGAATCGCTCCTTCTCGGTCGCGAGCGACGACTGCGCCTGATGCACCAGCCCCTCCACCTGCCCGATCGATCTTGCCCGCGAACCTTTCCGGCGCACGCCTCCGGCCACGACCACGGCGCCGCCCGGGTGGAACATCTCGCCCGCAAGCGTCACCACACGAGCGTCGAGAGGCAGGTGAGCCAGAAGAGCTCGGGCGGCGGCACGATCACGGACGATCAGCGTCCGGCCGAGAAGCAGATCCACCACCGGGCGAACCTCCGCCTCCGCCTCGACAAGCGCCGCCGCATTGCCCATGAGATCCGCCCCGTCGGCTTCCACACGGGGAGCCGGCTCGCGTAGGGCGTTCAGAGGGACGAAGGCGGCGTGCCGCTCGTCTCCGTCCAGCAGCGCCAACGCCGCCGTGACGTCATCCGGAGTCCCAAGGGCCAGCCCATCCCCAAACTCGCCCAGGGCGCTGGCGATCGCCTTCTCATATTCCGGCGGCACGCGCAACGCCTCACCCAGCCGGCGAACGGCGCTCGCCAGGCGGCCTTCCTCGGCCGCCTTCGCCAGGTGGGCAAAGATCTCCTCGGCCTCGGCTTCGTGACGCTTCAGCCCTTCCAATCGCGCCTCGAGCCGGGCGACATCTCCTTCCAACTTCTGCGCCCGCTCGAGGGCTTCGGCCCTCTCCGCATCCCTCTGGCCCAGTCTACGCTCCGCCTGCTCCTCCGCAGCGGCCGACGCGAGCCGCCTTCGCTCGGCGCCTGACAGGCGCTCGCGGGCGGCAGCCAGGGCTGCCTCGGCCCGTCCCTCCGCCTCACGGGCCGCACGCAGCGCGCTATCGCCCTCTTCCCGGCGCCTGCGTGCGTCTTGGAGCCGCCTCTCGGCCTGGGCGAGAACCCCTCGCCAGGACGCCTGGCGAACCGCCAGCTCCTCCAGCGCACGGCCGACCGACTCAAGGCGGGCAATCGCTGGGACGCCGGGCTGGGCCACCATCTCGCCGGCCCCCTGCGCCGCAGCCCGGTCGGCGTCGGCCTGCGTCATGGCCTGCTTCGCCGCCTCGGTCTCCCTGCGGGCGTCTTCCACCTTCTGAAGGAGCGCCTCCCGCGCCTGCTCCCCACCCGCCAGCTCGACGACGTGTTGCTTCTCTTCCTCGTTCAGCCAGCGAAGGCGCTCCTGGGCCACGGCAAGCTGAGTCCCCAGGCGCTCGCGTTCTCCGTAGAGCGAGGAGACCTGCCTGGACCGTTCGTGAAGCTCCGACCTGAGCCGGTCAATTCGCTGTCGGGTGGCCGAGAGCTGGCTCTCGACGGAATCTAGGGCGGAACGTACGTCGTCCCGTCGCGCGGTCAGCCGCCCGGCTTCCTCGCGCGCCTCCGAGACGATCCGGCTCATCCGGTGCCAGTGGTAGCCATACCACTGGCGCAGCGAGGCTTCCAGATCGGTCTTCACCTGGTCGTAGTCGCGCGCCCGCTGCGCCTGGCGCTCCAGGCTGCGGAGCCGAGGGCGCAGCTCGGCCAGGATATCCTGGACTCGCTCGAGATTCCTCCGGGTGGCTTCGAGGCGCTTGAGCGCCTCCTCCCGGCGAGAGCGGTAGAGGGCGATGCCGGCGGCCTCCTCAAAGAGGCGGCGGCGCTCCTCCGCCTTAAGGGAGAGCGCCGCGTCGACGAGCCCCTGCCCGATGATCGTGTAGGTCCGCTCCGCCAGGCCCACATTCGCCAGGAGCTCGGCCACTTCTCGCAGGCGCACCCGCTGACCGTTGAGGATGTATTCGTTCTGCCCATCGCGGTAGGCGCGCCGGCCAATGCTCACCTCGGCGAAATCGGTCGGCAGCCAGCCGTCGCTGTTGTCGAAGGTGATGGCGACCGAGGCCATGCTGGCCCTCGGCCGGGCCTCCGAGCCGGCGAAGATCATGTCCTCGGTGCGCTTCCCCCGCAGGAGAGAATAGGATTGCTCCCCGAGCACCCAGCGGATGGCGTCGGCAATGTTGGACTTTCCCGAGCCGTTGGGCCCCACGATCGCCGTGATCGTCCGGCCGAATTCGAAGGTCGTCTTCGTGGCGAAGGTCTTGTAGCCCTGCAGCTCGAGGGATTTCAGAGGGGCGTGGGTTCTGGTCGGTCGATCCATCTCAAATCCGAGTCGCCCTGGTCCTAGGCCCGCGATCCGATCCGGGCGAGGGCGTCAGCGGCAGCCCGCTGGGCCGCTTCCTGCTTGCTCTTCCCCACCCCGCGCCCCTGTGCCTCGTCCCCGACCGTCACCTCGACGACAAACTCCCTGGCGTGATCCGGGCCGTAGGATTCCACTGTGCGGTAGCGCGGGGTGAGCCCCACCTCCCCCTGAGCCCACACCTGGAGCTGGCTCCGAGGGTCGAGAAGGCTCTCGTCCTCGAAGACGATCGCCATCGCCTGGGTCAATCGTGGCTCCATGAACGCGGAGACGACATCCAGCCCGCCCTCCAGATAGATTGCGCCGATGAGCCCCTCAAACGCGCCGCAGAGCAGGGCCGGCCGGTCGCGGCCCCCCGAGGCCTCCTCCCCTTTCCCCAGGAGGATCGCCTGGCCAAGATCGATCTCCTGAGCGAACAGGGCCAGCTGCTCCGTTCGCACCAGCGCGGAGCGCATCCGGGTGAGCTGCCCTTCGTCAATCTCCGGAAATCGGTTGTAGAGCCAGGCCCCCGTCAGGAAGTCGAGAGCGGCGTCGCCAAGAAATTCCAGCCGCTCGTTGTCCTCGAGCGCGTCCGAATTCTCGTTGAGGTAGGAGCGGTGGGTAAGGGCACGGCGCAGCAGGCTGCCGTCGCGAAAGATCAGGCCCGCCCGGCGGGCAAAGTCCTCAGGGGTGAGCATCGCTTCTCCAGCGAACTTGGGGGGACGCCGCGACCCCAGGCGGCCTGAGTTCTCTGCGTCCCGCCAGTTCATGATCGTGTCGGCGCTGATTCTAATCGATGAACTCCCGCAACACCAGGACGGCGTTGTGGCCGCCGAATCCGAAGGCGTTGCTCAGCACCACCCGGAAGCGCCCTTCCCGGGCGTGATTGGGCACGTAGTCCAGGTCGCAGTCGGGGTCGGGATTCTCGTAGTGAATCGTCGGCGGGATAATCCCGGTGCGGATCGCCTCGATGCAGAAGATCGCCTCCAGCGCCCCGGTGGCTCCCATCATGTGCCCGGTCATCGACTTCGTCGAGGAGATCGGGATGCGGTAGGCCTGCTCGCCGAGGGCCGCCTTGATGGCCCGCGTCTCGGAGATGTCGTTGAGCTGGGTGCCGGTGCCGTGAGCGTTGATGTAATCCACGTCTTCGGCGTTCAGTCCGGCGGATTCGAGCGCGCCGACGATGGCGGCCGCTCCACCTGCTCCGTCCTCCGCGGGCGCCGTGATGTGGTAGGCGTCGGCGGTGGCGGCGTAGCCGGCCAGCTCGGCCAGGATTACGGCACCCCGCCGGCGGGCGTGCTCGAGCGTCTCGAGCACAAGGATCGCCGCCCCCTCTCCCATCACCAGCCCATCCCGGCTGCGGTCGAAGGGCGAGGGCGTCGCTTCGGGCTGGTCGTTGCGCCGCGAGAGAGCGCCGAGGCGGTCGAAGGTCGCGATCCCCACGCGAGTGATCGTCGCCTCGCTTGCCCCGGCAAGCGCCGCGTCCACCACCCCGGCGCGAAGCAGATGCCACGTCTGGCCGATCGCATCCGCGCCGGCGGCGCAGGCGGAGGCCACGCTGAACGTCGGGCCGCTCAGGCCGTGGTCGATCGCCAGCATTCCCGCCGCCCCGTTGGACATCAGCATCGGAATGGCAAACGGGCTCACTCGCCGCGGCCCGTCGTTCACCATCGTGATGACCGTATCCTGGACGGAGGCCAGCCCGCCCACGGCCGAGGAGACGATCACCGCCACCCGGCCTCGCTCGTCGTCGGGCACCTCCAGCCCCGCCTGGGCGATGGCCTCCTTCGCTGCAGCCGAGGCGAACTGCTCAAACCGGTCTCGCCGTCGCACCTCGCGCGCCTCCATGAACGAGGCCGGGTCGAAGCTCTTCACCTCGCAGGCGATCCGCACCAGGAGATCCGAAGCGTCGAAAAGCGTGATCGGCGCCACGCCCGAGACCCCGCCCACCACCTTCTGCCACGACTCGCCCACGCTCAGGCCGAGGGGGCTCACGGCCCCCATCCCGGTAATGACTACCCGCGGCGTCATCTGTTCCTCCCTCACCTCGCCTTGAAACCCGAGCCTGTCAACACCGCAACGGTCGGCTGCCGCAGCTCGGAGGCAATCGCCGCCAGCGCCGGCCACACGACCGCCGAGGTCGGCTCGACGAAGAAACCCAGCCGGGCCAGCTCCGCCTGCCCTTCTTGTATCGCCTCTTCGGGGACCGCGACCCAGGTCCCTCCGCTTCGGTCGACAGCGCCCAGGGCGGCGTCACCGCGCAAGGGGTTCCGAATGCGGATCCCCTCGGCGATCGTTTCACCCTCCTGCACAAACCCCAATCCGGCCGGGCCGGCTCGCGCCACAGCCCACAGCGGAGCGCACGCTTGAGCCTGCACCCCCACCAGTTGAGGCGCCTGCCCAATTGCGCCCGCCGCTTTCATCGCCGCGAAGCCGCGCTCCAGGCCGATGAGCAGCGACCCCTGCCCCACCGGCACGACGACCGCGCCCGGCGCCACGCCGAGCTGCTCGACGATCTCGAATGCGATCGTCGCCATCCCTGCCAGGCCATGCGGGTGATGGGCATGGCTGGCGTACACCTGGCCGCCCTCGGCGGCATGCCGGGCGGCCTCCGCCGCGGCCGACCGGGGCCCCGGCACCTCCACGAGCTCGGCCCCGTAGGCCTGGATCTGCAGGCGCTTCGGGCCCGCCGCCGACGACGGTACATACACCCGCGCCCGGATCCCGGCCCGGGCCGCGTAGGCGGCGAAGGCCGCACCCGCGTTTCCGGAGGAGTCTTCCACGGCCTCCCCCACGCCGAGCGCAGCCAGGGCGCTCACCAACACCGCCGCCCCACGGTCTTTGAACGAGCCGGACGGGTTGAGATGCTCACACTTGAAATGGACGATCGCCTCCCCCACTTTCGCCTCGAGGAGCGGCGTGTCGCCCTCGCCCAGGCCCACCAACGGCGAGCCCGGAGGAAGAGGGAGAGACTTCCTGTAGCGCTCCAATCCCGCGCGACGGCCCGGCCCGCGCGGCTCTGGGTGATAGACGAGCGGCGAAGCGAAGTCGTAGAGCCCTCCGCACACGGGACACTGATGGGGAAAGCCATCGGGGGAATACGGGCGGCGGCAGCTCAGGCAGCGGAAGGGCCAGGCCCACTCGCGGCCGTTCGGCTGGGCCGGGGCACTCGTCATGACGACCGGTCGTCCT
>Ga0209341_10005951_pt1 | contig 10934 bp, 8 predicted proteins | sample RifCSP13_2_FD_184020 | JGI IMG/M metagenome (GOLD analysis project Ga0209341, IMG submission 184020) | Soil microbial communities from Rifle, Colorado - Rifle CSP2_sed 13_2 (SPAdes) (version 2) | ecosystem: Environmental > Terrestrial > Deep subsurface > Rock core/Sediment | place: Rifle...
CCGGCGGAGGCCGATCGCACCGCGACACTGCGCACACGCCTCCCCTGGGAGTTTCCCGAGAGCGACCCGGTCCGCCTCGCGGACCGCTGGGTGGCGGAGATGGACCGGCACGGGATCAGCCGGATGGTCCTGATCGCGAGCGTGCCGGGAGACGAAGACTCCGTGGCGGCGGCCGCCCGGGCGCATCCGGAGCGCATCATCCCCTACTTCATGCTGAACCCGACCGCCGATGACGCCACGGCCCGGGCCACACGCGCCTTCGCCGAGCTGGGCCTCGTCGGCCTCTGTCTCTTCCCCGCCATGCACCGCTTCCACCTCTGGGAGGCGCGGCTGTTCCCGATCTATGAGACGGCCGCCGCGCACGGCGGTGTCGTCTTCGTCCACTGCGGTCACCTCAAGGTCGGCGTCCGTGACAAGCTCGGTCTCCCCAGCCGATTCGACATGCGCTTTGCCAACCCCGTGGACCTCCACGGCGTCGCCAAGGCTTTCCCCACCCTTCCCTTCGTCATTCCCCACTTCGGGTGCGGCTGCTTCCAGGAGCTCCTCCTCGTCGCCGACCAGTGCACAAACATCTACACCGATACCTCGAGCTCGAACGACTGGGTGCGCTTGATGCCCTATCCCCTCGATCTGAAGGCCCTGTTCGCGAAGGCAATTCAGGTTCTCGGGCCGGAGCGGCTCCTGTTCGGAACCGACTCCAGTTTCTTTCCAAGAGGCTGGCGGAAAGACATTTTCGACGGACAGACGATGGTTCTTGAGGGCCTCCAAATCCCCCCAACCCAGGCAGCGCAGATTCTTGGCGGGAATATTGCCCGCCTTCTGAAACGGTAGTCGGAGTTTCCCACCGCCCCCGGTCGGCGCGTTTAGCCGGGAAATCCCGCCGATCCCACAGTCGGGTCCCCCATTCCAGGGCACGTAAAAGCTCCCTTTTCTGCCGTCTTTACCCCCTCCAAGTGGCCGAGAAATAGCATCTTGGCATAGAAATGCCATTTTGGCCCGATCCTTGCTAGAGAACAAGGCGGTCGGGTGTCCCTTGTCCCCGCAGCCCGGGAGTTCGCGGGACCATCCGGAAAGAGACCTCGGCGCCCCGGGTTCCCGATTTCGCCGGCGGTCTCCGGTGCAACGGGGTCCGTGGAAGAGCACGGGAACCGGGTGGTGACATCCCGCCGGAAACGCGTGCACTGTCTCCTCCGGTCGCTGGAGGCGGAAATGAAGATCGATCCGAAGAAGATGAAGGTCCTGGCCGTGGACGATGATCCCCCGTCCCGCGAGCTGCTCCAAACCATCCTGGAGGCCCACGGCTATCAGGTGATGACCGCAGGGGGCGGTAAAGAGGGACTGGCCATTCTGCAGGCACTCCCCGTCGATCTCGTCATGACCGATCTCCGCATGCCGGGCATGGACGGCCTGGCCTTCCTGAAGGCGGCGCACGGGATCCTTCCCGGCTTGCCCGTAGTCATCACCACTGCGCATGCCTCGATCGATTCGGCCGTCGAGGCGGTAAAGCTGGGTGCCTACGGCTATTTGACCAAGCCGCTCACCAACGAGCGGGTCCTGCACCTCGCGCACCGCGCGCTGGAGGAACGCCAGCTTCGCGAGGAAAACATCTACCTCCGCCGCCAGCTCGAGGAGCGACTTCGATTCGACAACATCCTCGGTAAGAGCCCCCGGATGCAGGAGGTCTTCCGCCTCATCGAGGACCTCGAAGGGAGCGAATCCACCGTCCTCATCCAGGGAAAGACAGGCACCGGCAAGGAGCTGATCGCCCGGGCGCTCCACTTTCACAGCCCGCGAAAGGAGCGCCCCTTCCTCGCCGTCAACTGCGGCGGCCTGACCGAGACCCTGCTCGAAAGCGAGCTGTTCGGGCACATCCGAGGGGCCTTCACCGGCGCCATCGCCACCAAGCGGGGTCTCTTCAAGGAGGCCGACGGCGGGACCCTCTTCCTGGACGAGGTCAGCGAGACCAGCCCCAGCATGCAGGTCAAGCTCTTGCGCGCGATCCAGGAGGGCGAAGTCAAGCCGGTCGGGGGCGAACAGTCGATCAACGTGGACGTCCGCATCATCGCCGCCACCAACCAGGACCTCACCCAGGCGATGGCGGCGGGGCGGTTCCGGCCCGACCTGTACTACCGCCTAAACGTCATCGGGGTCCACCTCCCCGAACTCAAGGACCGGCGGGAGGACATTATCCTCCTCGCGCAGCACTTCCTCGAGATGTACCGTGAACGGCTCAAGAAGGAGGTGCGCGAGGTCTCACCGGAGGCGCTTGCCCTGCTTCTGGACTACGACTGGCCGGGCAACGTTCGGGAACTGGAGAATTGCATGGAGAGGGCGGTGGTCTTGGCCCGGGGCGAGGCGCTGCGGCCGGAGCATCTGCCCGCCAGTCTCCGGCGTCTGACCACCGAGCGGGCCCTCACTTTCTCGGTGGGAACCTCCCTGGAGCTCCTCGAGCGCCAGGCGATCCTCGCCACCCTGCGCGAGGTCAAGGGGAACAAGACCGCGGCCGCCCGCCTCCTGGGGATCTCGCAGCGGACTTTGTACCGCAAAGTCAAGGCTTACGGGATGAATGATTTCCTGAGTGACAAAATGACCGAGACACAATGACCCCCTGACAGTGTGACTCGATTTTCCCTTCGTCCCATCCCTCCAAAGACAGATAAAAACCTTAACAATCAATAACTTACATTCACATCGCTCTTGGCACAACCCGTGCTATAGGTATAACCGAGCAATACAGGCGGTATGGAGAAGTAAGGGGGTAAGTGATGAGTAACGCGGAGGAGACGATGGACAGGCGGAGACGGGGACTCGGTGACGCGGGATTCACCGCTGCCGAGGTCCTGATCGCAGCCACGGTCCTGGCCGTCGTCCTCATGGCCGTGGCGGGAATGTTCGCCACCGGCACCCGGGACATCCAGAGTGCCGGTTACAGGGGCCGGGCCGCGTTCTTTGCCCATGAGAAGCTCGAGGAGATGCGGAACGCGCCGGTGTTTCCCCCTGCTCCTGTGATCCCGGCACCGGCCGCAACGGACACACCCGCAGCAGACTTCACACGGACCTGGGTCGTCTCCGGCATGACCGGGACGACACCGAATCGTCTTGCAACGGTCTCGGTCAATGTTTCATGGCGCGACACCACCGGCACAAAGAGTGTGCAGTCGGTGACGTATATCCCGGAAAGATGAACCGCAGAGATCGGAGGGTATGGCACATGGGCAGCAAACTGACCGGCAGACTCAATCAGCGGGGCAGCTCGCTCATCGAGCTCGTGATCTTCACATCGATCTCGCTCATGGTCCTCGCCGGCGCCTACGATGCGTACAGCACCTTCTATCAAGGGACAGTCCGGACCCAAACCCGGGCGAGGACCCAGGATGACGCCCGCCGCATCCTCGAGCAGACCCTGCGCGAGCTGCGGATGGCCGGATACGGCCTCCCGAAGGCGACGAATCCGGCGCCGCTCTCGCCCATCACCGCGGCCTCCACGGATTCGATCGGCTTCCTGACGAACGATGGCGGGCCTGTGACGAGCCTGACGGCCACGGCCACCGCGGGATCGACGGCCATGAGCGTGGCGTCAACCTCGGGCTTTCAGGTCAACGACACGGTCTTCGTCGCCGATCAGGCCACGTACCACGCCGCGACGATCACCGCGGCGGGACCCTCGATGACCATCCTGCCTGCCGTGCCGGTGGACTTCGCTGCCGGCACCACCGTGACCCGTCAGCCTCGGCAGATCACGTACTCATACGCCGGAGGAATTCTGTACCGTGACGCGGGGACCGGGGCAGGGGCTCAGCCGTGGCTGGCCGATCTGGGATCACTCACCTTCAGCTACTTCGACGGGAGCAACAATCCCGTGGGCATGCCCGGCGGCGATCTCACCACCATTCGCCGGGTTGTGGTGCAAATGACAAGTAGCGGGTCCGTCCAGGGCCCGGCGTACACCGTGCAATCCGAAACATGGATCCGGAACTGAGATTGGGGAGGAGAGAGGCCATGAAAAGCACCGTGCAGCAATCGCGTCGGAATGCAGACGGCATGCTCAGCAATCTTCGCAACGAGAGCGGAGTGGTTCTGGCGGTCGCCCTCCTGGTGATGGTCCTTCTCTCGGCCCTCGGGGCGTCCGTCCTCTCCCTCTCCGCCGCCGAGTTCAGCTCGAGCCGCCTCGCGGAGCACCGGGTGAAGGCCTTCAACCTCGCCGAGGCGGCCCAGGGCTACGCCCGGCGGGCCCTCACCCTGAACCTGGACCTCAACGGCGATGGGATCACGGACCAGACGCAGATCTTCACGAACAATCAGCCGGTCGTCTGGGACAGCACGCCGCTCCTTGCGAACATGCAACCCGGCGCGCGGGGCACCGTCACCATCGTCCGGCACGCCACCGATCCCGAGTTAGCCGTGATTGTCTCCTCGGCGACCTTCGGCACCGCCACCAAGACCATCGAGCCGACCGTCCGGCGGCCTGCCACGCTCGCTTCGTCGGCCCGGGCCGCTCTCACCGCCAACGGGCCGATCGCAACCAACGGCACGATCCGCATTGACGGTCGCGACCACGACATCAACGGCGCCATCATCCTGAACAACGGGACCAAGGGAGTCGTCTCGGCGAGTACCTACGACCAGGGGGGAGCCTCGAAGGTCGGCGGGACCGACGCGGACGGCTACGACCATTACGTGAAAAAGCCGGCGGACCCCTCGGTCGTCGAAACCAATGCAATCTGGGACGATCCGGCCACCCTGCAGACCGAGACAATGCCGACCAACCCGGATGCGGTCCTGGGCTACTCCAACGGCACCCTGAAGGGCATGTCCCTGTCCGGCGTCAACGGGAGTCAGTACGTGACCGACCCTGCCGCGCTCACGTTCCCGCTGTCCGGCATCACCTACGTGGAACTTCCTACGGGTGCGACGTGGCAGGACGTCGATTTCGGCGAGAGCTCCGGCATCCTCGTGGTTCACAATTCGAGCCGGAACGCGCTATTCAAGAACCTCACTTACGGGACCTTTCGAGGGCTGATCATCGCCGACGATATCGTCCACATCCACGCCAAGATCATCGGCGCCATCGTGAGTCTCACTGAACTCCCCTCGGAAGGCAACGTGATCGGCAACGGCAGCGGTGACGTACTCTTTAGCCGCGAGGCGCTGGCGAACGTCATCGGACCGACCCAGAAGATCTGGCCGACCGTCTCGTGGCGCGAGGTCAGGTAGATCGGACCGTCCCTCCCCTAGGCGGCCGCCCCCGGGGCGGCCGCTCCGCTTTTCAGCAGGACCTGCACCGGCCTGGTCGCTCCTCCCACGGTGATCGAGCGGTGGGGGAAGGGGATCTCGATCCCCTCGGCGTCAAAGGCCTTCTTCAGCCGGCGACGGTATTCTCTCCCGACGACCCATTGCTGGTTCGGCCGCGTCTTGAGCCGCGCCTTGATCACCACCGCCGATTCCCCGAAGTCATCCACGCCGAATATCTCGATCGGCTCCAGGATCATCGGTCCCAGGACCGGATCCTGACGCAACTCCTCGGCCACCCGACGCATCACTTCCACGACGTGGTCGGTGTCCTCCTTGTAGGCCACGCCGACATCGAGGAGATACGCCGACCACTCCATGGTCATGTTGGAGAGCGCGGTGATCGTCCCGTTGGGAAAGACGTGAACGACCCCCGAGAGGTCCCGCAACACGATGGTGCGAAACGTGATGGCCTCGACGAGCCCTCCCGTTCCATTGACGACTGCGACATCACCGACCCGCACCTGGTTCTCCAACACCATGAAAAAACCGCTGATCACGTCACGGACGAGGTTTTGGGCACCGAAGCCCACCGCCAGACCGACGATCCCGGCGCCGGCCAGGATCGGCGTCACGTTCAGACCGACCTGATCCAGAGAGACGATCACCACGAGGGCCCACAGCACGACGAGGGCGAGTGTCCGTAACAGGCCGACCAGGGTCATCACCCGCTGACGCGCCGCGCCGGGCACCGTCTCGGTCCGCTCCGCCGCCGTTACGAGGACCGCTTCCAGCCGACCGACCGCCGCCCGGAGAAATCCCGCGCCGACGTATCCCGCAATAACAATCAACCCGATCCGGAACAGCGACTGGACCACGGATGCGGTGGTCTGGACCATCAGCGGACCGAGATTCTCCATCGATAACGTCATCATCATCTCCTCCATTCCTGGCGAGTCTCACCGTCGCCCGTAGCATGGGCGGGACAGTTCCCGTGCATCGCCCGCGCCGCGCGCAGACGGATTGGCAAGGACTACACCGATCGCCGCAACAGCGCCATCGTCGAGGGTGGATCGTCCGAAAGTCACCGGAGAGCAGAGCGACGGGCGGCGCGGGCCCCTTATGCGACTCCCGCGGCCGCGTACCAGAGGAATTCGATGACCAGGTAGACCAGCCATCCGATGACCGAGACCGCGACGGCCCGTCCGGTCGCGCTGAAATCGACGGCCTGCACGGCGACCACCATGGCCACGAGCATCCACATGGACGCCACCAACACTACCATCTCGCTGAGCAGAGGAACGATGCCCACCACGCGGATGAGGCCGGGCGCGGCGGAAAAGCCGAGGGGACGCGCCCACTCCCAGATGTCGGTGATCCTCCGAGGTCCCGGAAGGAGTCTTGTTGCGGTCAGGTACGTCAGCGTGGCCCAGAGGCACCACCCGCTGAGCGCCACGAACGTCCCCACGAAAAGGCCACCCAACCCGCCCCGGCCCATTGCTCCCACCCCGGCGGCGAGACCAGACAGGGCCACGACTACGGCGGCCTGGTCGAGCGTCTTCGGGTCGGCCCTGACCCGTTCGTACAAGCGGGCCTCGAGGCTGGCGGCGCGAATCATCCGATTGACCAGGATTCGCATCCTTCTCTCCCATGTGTGGTCCCCGTTCGCCCGCGCGCGCGCGGACGTCGGACCGGAGACGAGATGCCGGGAAGGGACGGTTTACCGCGAAGGGTCGCCCCGGCTGTGCACGAGGCGGCCCGTCTCGGAGGTGTCGTAGCCGCCGAGGCCCGCCACCTCCGTCTTGAATGCCTCGCTCCGCACGAGGTCCAGCAGGGGCCCGAGGAGCCGGTTCCCGTAGTGAACCTCGGGGATGATGAGATCGTAGCGCTCCTTCAGCAGGGGAACGAAGTCCAGCCCGAGGGCCCGCGCCGCGCCCAGGATGCCGAGCCCGACATCGGCCACCCCCGCTTTGACCGCGGCGGCCACCGCGAGATGCGTATACTCCTCGCGATCGTAGCCGGCGATGTCCGCGGGATCCACACCCAGCTCCTTCACCTTGTAATCGAGCAGCATCCGGGTTCCCGCCCCCTTCTGCCGGTTGACGAAGACAACATCCTGGCGCGTGAGATCGGCCAGAGAGGTGATGCCCTTCGGATTTCCCGTAGGGAGGATGAGTCCCTGCTCCCGGTGCACGAGCGTCAGCACGACTACCTTCTCGTCGGGCAGCAGCCGGCGCACGTGCGGGAGGTTGTATTCCCCCGTCTCCTCGTCGAGGAGGTGCGACCCGGCCATGTGGGCCTCCCCCCGCTTCAGGGCGAGCAGCCCGGCCAGACTCCCCGCATTGGTCGAGGCGAGATAGAGGTCGGGATGCGTCTGACGAAGGAGATTGGCGATGAGATCGAGGGTGAGATCGTGGCTGCCGATCGCGACAATCGTCTTCTCGATCTCCTCGGGTCGGCGGAAAAGCTCCACGGTGACCGGCGCGCCCGCATGGACCCCTTCGGAAAACCGGGGGATCCGGACGATCCCGTCGGCGCGGACCAGGGACATGATGACCCCCGCTCCGCGGGAGAGGGGGGCTGCCACCACCTTCTCCCCGACCCGACCCACCTTCACCCGGAGGAACTCATCTTCGCCGAGCGGCGAGAGCACCTTCCGGGTAATCGTCGCCTGAAGCGTCGGCCGCGCCGGCACCGCGGTTCCCTGGAGGCGGTAGAGGACCGGTTTGACCACGAGGTCGCAGGTGATCACGGCAGAGACGGGATACCCCGGAATGCCGATGACGGGCCTGCCCTGGATGATCCCGAGCACGACGGGGTGTCCGGGCCGGATCGCGATCCCGTGCACCAGGAGCTCGCCCAGCTCCCGCACGACCGCAGCGGTGAAGTCCTCCGAGCCTGCCGAGGAGCCGGCATTGACGACGACCACATCCTGTGTCGCCACCGCCTCCTCCACCGCGGCCCTGAGGGCGGAAACGTCGTCCGGCACCACGCCGGTGCGGTGCGCCTCGCCTCCCCACTCCTGGATCATGCCGGCGAGCATCAGCGAATTGAATTCGATGATGTCCCCCGGCTTTACCACCGTCCCCGGCGGGACCAGCTCACTTCCCGTCGGGATGACCGCCACGCGCGGCCGCCGGCGGACCTGCACGGTCTCGAGGCCGCATCCGGCAATCGCCCCGAGATCCGCCGGGGTGAGGCGGTGTCCCTCGGCGAGGATCAACTCGGTCGCGACGATGTCCTCCCCCATGACCCGGACGTGGTCCCAGGGGGCCACCGGCGCCTGGATTTCGATCTCGTCGTCGCTCACCGGGTAGAGGTGCTCCAGCATGATGACGGCGTTGAACGGCGGGAGGACCGGGTCCCCCGTATCGACATGCTGGAACTGGTCTCGCGCCCGGAGGCGGACCGGGTGCGACTCCGATGCGGCCCGGGTCTCCTCCGCGCGGACGGCAATGCCGTCCATGGCCGCGGCATTGTAGTGCGGGTTCGAGAGAACCGCCCAGACCGGTTTGGCGGTCACGCGCCCCAGGGCGGCGTCCAGCGGAACCGCCTCGCCCGGGAGCGGCCGGAGCAGTCCCCGCGTCTCGAGCGCACCGAAGAATTTCTCCAGCGCCTCATCCAGCGGAATCGGTTCGAGGTAGACCTTCCGTCTGGCCATCGTTAAAAGCGCCGCACCGCAACCATCTGGCCGGCCGACAGGCCCCCCACGTTCAGCGGAATCGTGATGAGGCCATCGGCGCGGACCAGGGTGTGAATCAGGTTCGACTTGCCGTAGACCGGCTCCGCCATCACCTCTCCCCCCTCGTCCCGGAGCCGGACCGGGACGTAGTCTTCGCGGCCGAATGCCGAGGCGACGTTCTTGGCGAGGCGGGCCTGCACGGTCACCGGCGGCGGAGCCTCGGTCCCCACGAGGCGGTACAGGGTGGGGCGCACGAAGAGATCGAAGGTCACGAAGGTGGAGACGGGATTGCCCGGCAGCCCGAAGACCGGCGTGCCGTTACAGACGGCCAGGATCGTCGGCTTGCCCGGCTTGAGCGCCACCCCGTGCACCAGGACCCCGGGTGCACCGAGGGTCCCGATGATCCCCGCCGTCATGTCCCGGGTGCTCACCGAGCTTCCCGCCGAAATGATCAGGACGTCGCCGTCCGTGAGGCCCCTTGCCGCCGCCTCCTGTAATGCGGCGCGATCATCCTTGACAATCCCCAGCGGCACCGGAACGCCCCCCGCCTGAAGGACCAGGCTGGCGACGGTGGACGAGTTGATGTCCCGAATCTCTCCGGGGCCTGGCTCCGTCTCAGGCGGAACCACTTCGTCCCCCGTGGCCAGGATCACGACGCGGGGGCGCCGAGTGACGGGGACGGTGAGCAGCCCGACCCCCAATAGCCCTCCGATGTCCTGGGGGCGCATCCGATGTCCGCGGGGGAGGAGGCGCTCTCCCCGCTTCACATCCTCGCCGATCTGCACCACATTCCCGCCGGACGCCACGGGACGGTAGACCTCGATGGTGGTCGGATCCACCTCCTGGGTCTGCTCCACGATGACGACGGCGTCCGCGCCGTCCGGCATCATGGCGCCCGTGGCGACCCGCACCGCTTCCCCGGGACGGACGCGGATCGCGGGGGCCCGTCCCATAGGGACCTCGCCGCTCACCTTCAGGTAGGCGGGAAGCCCGTCACTCGCCCCGAAGGTATCCTGGGCGCGGACGGCATAGCCATCCATGTTCGAGCGGGGAAACGTCGGCAGCTCGATCGGCGAGGAGACGTCCGCCGCGAGGACCCGTCCGAGCGACTCCCGGACGGGCACATCCTCCGGGGGGAGCGGGTCCCCGAGGTGGGAGAACAACCGCTGAAGCGCCTCCGCAGGCGTGACCACCTGAAAGAGTTCCGCCATCACATACCTCGCCAGGTGTGGGGGGGGATTATACCAGCGGAGCACATCCCCCCAAACGATTTCCCTGCGCCGTGAGGACGGTTAGGCGGGCTGGACCTCGAGGCTGATATCGAGCGCCCGGGGCGAGTGGGTCAGGGCCCCGACCGAGATGAGATCGACTCCGGTCTCGGCGACGCGTCGCACGGTCTCCAGAGTGATCCCCCCCGAAGCCTCGATGAGCACCCTCCCCGTGTAGCGCCGCACCACCCCTTCCATCTGCGCGAGCGACATCCCGTCGAGGAGCAGCGCATCCACCCCGGCCTCGACGGCCTCCGTGGCCTCTTCCGGCGTCTCCACCTCCATCTGAATCTTCACGAGATGGCTGGCGCGTTGTCGGAGGCGCGCCACGGCCGTCTTGATGCTTTCGCCCCGCGCCCGGATCGCGACCAGATGGTTGTCCTTCACCAGGATACCATCGCTCAGGCTCATTCGGTGGTTGAAACCCCCGCCGACCCGCACGGCGTACTTATCGAGCCACCGCATCCCCGGACCGGTCTTGCGCGTGTCCACGATCCGCACCGGCAGTCCGGCGACGGCCGCCACGTAGCGGGCCGTCTCCGTGGCGATCCCCGACAGGCGCTGCAAGAAGTTCAGGGCGACCCGTTCCGCCTTGAGGATTCCGGCCATGGGGCCGCTCACCGCCGCGACCCGCTCGCCCGGAGCGACTCGATGACCCTCCGGCCGCAGGACCTCGACGCGAAGCCGGGGATCGACCGCGGTGAAGACCGCGGCGAAGACCCACGCCCCGGCCAGCACGCCCTCCGGGCGAGCGG
>Ga0209341_10005952_pt1 | contig 10933 bp, 6 predicted proteins | sample RifCSP13_2_FD_184020 | JGI IMG/M metagenome (GOLD analysis project Ga0209341, IMG submission 184020) | Soil microbial communities from Rifle, Colorado - Rifle CSP2_sed 13_2 (SPAdes) (version 2) | ecosystem: Environmental > Terrestrial > Deep subsurface > Rock core/Sediment | place: Rifle...
AGACGATCGCCGTCGGGGCGGCGGGACCAGCCCTCAACCAGTCGCCGTAGACGACCGGGTGACCGCCCGTTACCGACACCTCTACGTGCTCGATGCCGCTCCCCGCGAGGTCGGCCGCGATCCACTCGGCGGCGGCCCGGCAGTCAGCCGAGTGCTCCGGGAGCGTCGAGATCGAGGGGATCCGGAGCAGAGCCTTGTAGCTCTCCATGCGTCGGTCGGCCGAGTTGGCAAGGTACGTCTCGAGCGGCTCGTCAGTCGTTCGGGGAGGCAGGGCGACGTCGCTCATCGATACATCTCGCGAAGCGGCTTCTCGAGAGTGACGTTGAAGAAGGCACGCTCGAGGTCGCGCCGCGGATAGCGGCCGAGGACATCCTCGAACCGACTGTAGAATGCTTCGTCGAGCGGACGGATGTCGAATTCCAGCGATCGGATGATGAAGCCGATCTCGATCATCGCTTGCTCGTACTGCTCCCACGTCAGTCGATTCACCCAGGCAGCGCCTATCGGCTGACGCCCAGCCCGACTGAGCCCCTCGGCAATGACGTCGTCGTCGAACAGGAGGTGCGGAAACGGGAAGTAGATATCGCGGGACCTGTGCGAGGCGGTCGGACCTCGGTAGAGATTAGCCCGCATCCAGCAGAGCCCACCGGGCTTCATGATCCGGTAGGTCTGGGCGAGTGCCGTGTAGGGATGCCGGATGTGCTCCCAGACCGTGAACGACATGACGCGCTCGAAGGTCGAATCTCGAAGGCCGTGCTCGCCCGAGATGTCCCCCGCGATGAGATGGACTCGGTCCCCCGTCAGGTGCGGCCACGCTTGCCGCGGAGCGACGTCCACCCCCCACGCGTCCGCGCCGAACTGGTGCGCCGCGTACCAGACCTCGTAACCGGCGCCGCAGCCGACCTCGAGCGTGGTGCGGCCGGAGAGACTGATCCGCCGATGCACGCTGGCGACGCGCTTGCGTGCTCTCTCCGAGACTGACGCAGAGTCGTACAGGGGCGCGATCGGCGAAATCGGGCTGGAGGCGTACTCCGCGTTCAGCTTCTCGAACAGCGAAACATCGTAGGAGACGAGCGCGGGTTCGACCGTGGGCTCGACGGCCTTGAACGGCCCGTCGACCGAGGGCGGCTCGGGCCAGTCATCCGGCACCGGCGGCGGGGCAGGATCTACCCGATACGTCCGTGGGTATTCGGCTCCAGGACCGCCGCCGTTGTGCCGCACGCCGGCTCTCTGGAATCGGCCGGCGCGGCGGCGGACCTTACCGCCGGCATGGCGCAGCGATCCGATGATCCCACGGCCAGCATCCGGCGAAGCCATCGTGTGGCCAGACCCTCCGGTCGACCCAGCCTCAGGCCGGGTGGGCCGACGACGCCGCCGGGGCGGGGGTAAGCTGGGGGATCATGCCGTGGATGGCTTCCTTGGGCGGCAGATCGCTGAAGAGCTTCTCGAACTCGTCGGCGTCGACAGTCTCCTCGGCGATGAGCTTCTCGGCCAGCGAGGTCAGCTTGTCGCGGTACTGGACGATGACGTCGGTGGCCCGCTGATAGGCCTGATCGATGATGAGGCGGACCTCTTCGTCGATCTGCTTGGCCACGTCGTCCGAGTAGTTGCGCTGCTCGCCGATCTCACGGCCCAGGAAGATGAGCTCGTCGCGCTTGCCGAAGGCCAACGGGCCGAGGCGATCGCTCATCCCGAACTCGGTCACCATCCGGCGGGCGAGATCGGTGGCCTTCTCGATGTCGTTCGACGAGCCGGTCGTCGTGTCGCCGAAGATGAGTCGCTCCGAGGCGTTGCCGGCGAGCAGGCCGGCGATCTTGTCCTCGAACTCGGTCTTGCTCTGGAGGTAGCGATCCTCCCTCGGCAGGGCCATCGTGTAGCCAAGCGCCATACCTCGCGAGATGATCGTCACCTTGGCCACCGGGTCGCACTTGGGGAGTATCCGCTGGACGACAGCGTGACCGCCTTCGTGGTAGGCGATGATGAGCTTCTCTGTGTCGGAGATGACCCGGCTCTTGCGCTCGGGACCTGCCACGATCCGCTCGAGGGCCTCCTGGAACTCGGACATCCCGATGACCTTCTTGTTGCGACGCGCGGCGAGGATGGCAGCCTCGTTGACGAGGTTGGCGAGGTCGGCGCCGGAGAAGCCGGGTGACTGCTTTGCGATGTCCTCGACCTCGGTGGTCTTGTCGAGGGGCTTGCCCTTGATGTGGACCTTGAGGATCGCCACCCGGCCCCTGATGTCCGGCCGGTCGAGGATGACCTGGCGGTCGAATCGTCCGGGGCGCAGGAGCGCCGGGTCGAGGACATCTGGGCGGTTCGTCGCGGCGACGACGATGACGTTCGTGTTCGTGTCGAAGCCGTCCATCTCGACGAGGATCTGGTTGAGGGTCTGCTCACGCTCGTCGTGGCTGCCACCGAGGCCGGCGCCACGCTGGCGGCCGACGGCGTCGATCTCGTCGACGAATACGATGCAGGGAGCGTTCCGCTTGGCCTGATCGAACAGGTCGCGGACGCGGCTGGCACCGACGCCGACGAACATCTCGACGAACTCCGAGCCCGAGATCGAGAAGAAGGGCACGCCCGCCTCGCCGGCGACGGCCCTGGCCAGAAGCGTCTTGCCGGTGCCGGGCGGTCCGACGAGCAGGACACCGCGCGGAATCCGTGCACCCAGCTGGTTGAACTTCTCGGGGTACTTGAGGAACTCGACGACTTCCTGGAGCTCGGTCTTCGCCTCATCGACCCCGGCCACGTCGTTGAACGTCACGACGGTCTTGTTGCCGAGGAACATCCGGGCCCGACTCTTGCCGAACGACATGGCCTGGTTGTTGGTGCCCTGCGCCTGGCGCATCATGAAGACGATGAAGCCGCCGATCAGGATGAGCGGCAGGAGACCGGTCAGGATGAGACCGAGCCACGAGGTGTCGGGGGCTTCCTCGGCCTTGTAGATGGTATCGGGCAGAGTCTTTCCCCCGGCGGCGGCCGCCTCCCGCATATCGGCCAGCACATTCGTCAACACCGACGGGACGATGACCTGATAGGTCTTCGCACCCGCCGTGACGGTCAGAGCCTGGTCCTGCTGGATCACTCTCTCGACCTGTCCCTTCTGAACCTGGGCCAGGAACTCGGAGTAGCCGACCTCTGGGTCCTGGTTGCTCTGGACGAGCCAGGTGTACATGAGAGCGACGGTCCCCACGACCAGCAGGAGCATGAGGATGCCGTTGCGGAAGAACTTGGCGTTCAAGGGTTCGAGGACCTCGTAGGGCGGCTGGCGACGGCTGAACCGGCACCTGGCGGGCGAGTATAGCGCCGGGTCTCACGACGGCCGGATGACCCGTCCGTACCGGTCGAATCCGAGGGTACGTGCACTGATGAGTGGGGGCAGATACGGTGCGGTGAAGTTCTCTTCACCGTCGAGCGTCACCGAGGCTGGTAGCGGAGGGCGGATTCGAACCACCGACCAAGGGCTTATGAGTCCCCTGCTCTACCACTGAGCTACTCCGCCACCGGGCCCGCATCGTACCAGAGCCGCCGGATCCGGCCGCGTCCGGAGGCTACATCTGCGAGCGGGGTCGTTGGTCCGGGACGTCGGCGCCCTCCATGAGGCCGGGCCGCCCCGATCGGGTGGCATCGAACCAGGTCGCGTAACGCCGGGCGAGCGGACCGGCCGTCAGGCCGTGGGCGACGATCGAGATGAGCACCGTCAACGCGATCGTGAGGATGATGTCCCGGGCCATCGGCAGCTCGGCGCCGTCGTGCAGGACGATGATCGCGAAGACGATTGACGCCAGGCCCCGCGGCCCGAACCAGCCGACGAAGCCGATCGTCACCGGCCCCGCCCCACTGCCCACCATCGCCAGCGCCACCGGCGCCATCCGAACGACCGTCAGGAAGAGGATCGCCAGGATCAGGTGGCTTGGGCCGACCTGACCCATGTACGGCACCACGACGGCGGCTCCGAAGATCAGGAAGGTCGCCGCGCCGAGGAGCGCACCGAGATCCTCGACGAAGCCGGTCGACTCGTCCGGATCGTGGGCAGCAGCACGGAGCAGGATGCCGTAGAGCAGCCCGGCCACGAAGGCCGCGATGAAGGCGCTGCCCCCGAGCGCGACGGCAAGACCGTATGCCAGCAGGGCGGTCCCGGTGGCGGCCAGCCGCGCCCCGGCCTTGCCCGTCGAACCCGAGCCGATCGCCGATCTGACCAGGATCGCGCCGAGGGCGCCCGCCCCGACGCCGGCCGCGACGCCCCATCCGATCTGCTCGACGACGATCCGGAGCGCGTCGCCGACGGTCACCTCGCCGGCCTCGGAGCTGGCCAGGGCCAGGGCGATGACGAGCAGCGGGACGCAGATGCCATCGTTGAGCCCGCTCTCGACATTGAGCCCCTGGCGGATCCGGACCGGGATCCGCTCGTCGGACACCACCGCCTGGCCGAGGGCGGCATCGGTCGGGGCGAGGCAGATCGCGACGATGGCAGCCTCGAGGACAAGGAACCCGGGAGCGACCACCAGCGCAAGGAGAGCGCCGAGGACGATCGTGAGCGGCAGGCCGATGCCCAGCAGTCGGACCGGCAGCGCCCGGCCCAGGCGCAACCGCGCCAGGTCGATCCGCGACGCGTCCGAGAACAGGACGACTGTCAGGGTCGCCTCCGCCAGGAGCTCGAGCCCCGCCGCGCCGGGCGCGAGCTGGAGATCGACGATGGCCACGCCCGACGCGATGCCGGCCGCGAGGAAGACCATCGGGGCGGTGACGATCGATCCCGACAGGCGACGCGACACGACCGCATAGCCGAGGAGCGCCGCGGCGAAGACGACGAACACCCAGGTCACGGGCTCTGCTCGACGGATGGGCTCGGCTCGGGGGATTCCGACGGCTCCGGTGACCGGCTCGGTGCGGTGGACGGTAGTGCCGACGGGGTCGGGCGCGGAGTTGCGGAGGCTCCCGGCTCGCCGGTCGAGACGACGAGTGCCACGGCCGAGCCAGCCGCGACCTCACGTCCCGCCGCTGGCACCGTCCCGATGACAGAGCCGGCCGGCACGTCAGTGCTCGTTTCAGGGACCGTCTCGCCGATCCTAAGTTCGGCGTCAGCGAGAGTGACGACCGCCTCCGCCTCGGTCAACCCGACGACGTCGGGAATGGCGACGAGAGCGCGAGTCGTCGACACGACCGGAGCGACCGGAGAACCCGACGCGACGAGCGTTCCCGCGGCTGGCGTCTGGAGGACGACCGTGCCCTCGGCGGCGCCGCGGCTCTGGACATACGTCGGGTCGGCAAGAACGAGCCCGGCAGCCTCGACCGCGGTGCGAGCACGGTCCAGCGGCAAGCCGACGAGGTTCGGGACGGCGGCGCTGCCGGTCGTCGGAGCCGTGGAGGGCTCGGGCTCACCGCGGATGACCGCGACCGCGAGGACGACCCCGATGGCGACGGCACCGAGAAGGAGAAGGCCCGCCCGATGGCGGTTCGTGCGACGCATAGCGACCCCGCCGCGCGGTTCCGCGGGCATCAGCGGAGCCCGGGCGGATTCCGGGTTCGACAGGCTGTCCTCCACGGACTCGGCCGGCCGCGCCGCATGCCGCGATCCGATGGCCGCCACGATCGTCCGGCGTACCTCCGATTCGTCGCCGACCAGATCGCCCAGACCGAGACTTCGCATGAGGTCGCGCAGGGCGCCTGTCGGCCGGGCGATGATGAACTCGATGCCGACGACCCCGAGCTCCTGGTCGAGCTGGCGGAGGGCGTCTGCCGCCGTCAGGTCGAGATCGACGATCGCCGATGCGTCGAGGACGACGACGCGGGGATCCGTCCGGTCCGCGATCAGGCCGCGGACGCCTCTTATCAGGGCGCTGACCGTTGCGAAGAACAGCGGTCCCGCGTAGCGGACGACGATGAGACCCTGAACGCGCTCGGCCTGCGGGTTGCGGCTGAGCGACGCGAACGTCGCCCCGTCGGGCAATCGCCCCAGCTCGTCGATCCGCGGGCTGGCCGCTCGCCGAAAGACGTTGACGGCGGCCAGGATCACCGCGACACCGACGCCCGCCAAGGTCCCGTAGAGGATCACGCCAAGGACGGCAGCGACGGCGATGGCGCCCTCCGTCCGGTCGAGGCGCCAGATCCGGACGATCCCGTCAACGTTGATGAGGCGCGCGACCGACACGAGGATCACCGCGCCGAGGGCGGGAATCGGCAGCATCGCCATCGGGCCGGTCAGGAAGATCAGGACGACAGCCACGCCAGCCGCAGCGACGACGCCCGTCAGCTGCGTCCGCGACCCGGCCGCCTCGCCGGCTGCCGTCCGCGACGGGCTCGCGCTGACCGGGTAGCCGCTCGAGAGGCTGGCGCCAAGATCGGCGGCCGCGAGGGCGACCAGCTCCCGGTTGGGATCAATCTCCTCGCCGTGCCGGGCCGAGAAGCTCCGGCCGGTCAGGGTGGTGTCGGCGAAGCTCAGGATGGCTATGCCGAGGGCGCCCGGCAGCAACGCCAGCGCCTGTTCGATCGATATGAGCGGCAACCCGACGGGCGGCAGCCCCGACGGCACCGGCCCGAGCACCGCAACGCCCTTCGCATCGAGCTCGAGGGCGACGGTCGCGACGAGGGCGAGGACGAGGGCGACGAGAGCCACCGGCAGACCCGGCAGGAAGCGATCGCCCAGCAGCAACACCACCACGACGCCGAGGCCCAGGACGACCGACGGCACGTTGACGCCGGACTGCGCGATGGCCAAGCCGATCGCATCGAGGAGGACCGCCGGATCGGTCCCGACGAGTCCCGTGGTGCCGATGACCCCGATGGCATCGCCGATCGGGCTGCCGCCGAGGATCCTGGGGATCTGGCCCAGGGCAACCTCGATCCCGACGCCGGTCAGGTAGCCGACCAGGATCGGACGGGACAGCAGGTCGGCCAGGAACCCGACCGAGGCGAGTCGCATCGCCACGAAGACGACGGCGACGAGGAGAGCCAGAGCCGCGGCCAGTTGGAGTCGCTCGTCGGCCGCGACCGCCAGCGGAGCAATCGTGGCCCCGACGATGGCGGCCGTCGCCGCGTCCGGCCCGATGATGAGCCGGCGCGACGACCCAAAGATTGCGTAGGCCAACAAGGGGACGAGTGACGCGTACAGGCCGGCCTCGGGCGGCAGCCCCGCGACCTGGGCGTAGCCGATGCTGAGCGGGACGATGAGCGCGGCCACGGTGATGCCGGCGAGCGCATCGAAGCGGAGCTTGTCCCTCCCGTACCGGCGCAGGGTCCAGGCGAGAGGCTGACCGTCGTCGGTCAGGCGGGCCGCGACGGCGTCGACCCGGTCAATCAGGCTGGTCCGATGGACTCGCCGTGACATCGTCGCCTCAGCGAGCGTCGCCGATCGCGTCGAGGACCGCGCGGGTGGCCGCGTCGGCGGCCATCGCCCCGACGATCGAGACGGCGGCCGGGCCCCAGTCGTGGACGACCACGCCGTCGACATGACCGCGATCGGCCGTCGAGAGGGCGAACACCACGTCCCCGTCGACGCCGGTGTGGAGCGGCCGGATCGCCCGTGCCAGCCCATCGTGGGCCATCGTCGCGACTTGACCGAGCTGGGCCTTGGTGAGCCTCGCGTTCGTGCCGATCACGCCCAGCGTGGTATTCCCCCGGGACGACGTGATCCGACTGAAGTCGGGCAGCGGCCCGGGCGTGTCGAACCCGCCACCGACCGCATAGAGCGACATGCCAGCCCCGTCGAACGGCGTGCCCGCGCTGTTGACGACGACGAGGGCGGCGACGACCAGTTGACCGTCGTCGGGCAGGACGAGGCTCGCGTGCCCGAGACCGCCGTGTCGGCGCTGACCCACGATCCCACCGACCATCGTCCCGCAGCCGGCCCCGGCCAGCCCTCGCGCGGGGCGGGTCATCGGATCGTCGAGGGCCTCGGAGACGACCCGCCGTCCCTCATCGGGGCCGGGCCTGATCGCCGGGTCGCCGCTCGCGAAGTCGAAGACGACGGCCGCCGCGACGATCGGGATCGTCAGCCGACCGGCACCATCGACCTCGATCGGCAGACCGATCCCGCGCGACTCGAGCTCGGTCGTCGCTCCGTCGGCGGCCGCCAACCCGAAGACGCTCCGTCCTACGAGGAGGACCGCGTGGACCCGCTCCCCGGATGACGCCGTCGAGAGGGCATCGGTCTCCCGAGTGCCCGGCGCCGCCCCGCGTACGTCGACCCCCCCGAGCGCGCCGGCCGGGGCCACGACCGCCGTGATGCCCGTCATCCCTCGCACGTCCACGCTCCCGACCCGCAGGCCGGGCACGTCATGGAGCGAATCGGTCTGTCCAGGACGCGGCGTCACCGCCGTAGCGTAGGTCAGTCGGACAGCCGAGGACGACCCGTCACGGGGTCGATCAGTCGGCCGGTCCGAAGAGGAGCGAGAGCCAGACTTCGACGGGTGGTCGATGCTGCTGGGCGGCGCCAAGCGCCGCCAACGCCGAACCGGGCGCGTCGTCGGCGAGTGGCGGCGGGTCGGCGGCCAGGGTGAAGGGACGCTCACGGCCGGTCCCCAGCCGCTCGGCCCGGGCGGCCAGATCGACGAACTCGGGCCGTCCCACGAGGTCGAGCTCGATGCGGAGGGCGGCGATCTCGGCCGCCGCGACCTCGTTCTCCGCGGCGAGCGCATCGGCCCGCGACGACGCCGCCGAGGCCTCGCCGACCTGACGACCGAAGACGATGACGATCCAGGCGCTGACGACGGCGGCCGCGATCCAGCCGACCCGTCGCCTCGTCAGCCCGGCGACGGACAGGCCCAGAAGTGCCGGCGGAATGGAAACGCTTCGGTCCTCGCCCGGCGCGAGATCGTCCTCTGGTGCCGGGGGCGTCGCGGCCGAGCCGTCCGGAAAAGACATCAGGCGGCAGGGTAGCTACCGGCAGCTGACGATGTCAAACCAGCACCAGGCCAGGCCCGACAGCCCGACCGTGACAGCCGAGGTGGCACGGCGCGCCTCGACACTGCGGTAGACTCGCTCAGATTTCGTACATCCGTTCTATCTGGAGGCGAGATGCGGACCTACGCACCGGCCCCGACCGTCGCCGTCCTCGAACGTCTTCTCGCGGAGCCGTCGCTGGCACGGGGCGTCGTCCATCACCAGGTCATCCCCGCCCGTGACGGGACCTTTGCCAGCTTCCCGGACTGGCTCGACGATCGGATCGCCGAGGGTTTGCGCGGGCGCGGGATCGAGCGTCTGTACGGCCACCAGGCGGAGGCGATCGAGGCCGTCCACGCCGGCGACGACGTCGTCATCGTCACCCCGACGGCATCGGGCAAGACGCTCTGCTACGCCCTGCCCGTCCTCCAGGAGCTGGCCGAGGATCCGTCGGCCCGCGCCCTGTTCCTCTTCCCGACCAAGGCCCTCGGCCAGGACCAGGTGGCCGAGTTCGCGATGCTCTCGAAGGCCGCCGGTCTGACGATCTCGTCGAACACCTACGATGGCGACACCCCGGCGCCGATCAGGTCGGCCATCCGCAAGGCGGGCCAGGTCGTCGTGACGAACCCGGACATGCTCCACTCGGCGATCCTGCCCCACCACACGAAGTGGTTCCAGCTGTTCGAACAGTTGCGGGTCATCGTCATCGACGAGCTCCATACCTACCGTGGCGTTTTCGGCAGTCACGTCGCCAATGTCATCAGGCGCCTGCTCCGCCTGTGCGAGCACTACGGTAGCCGGCCGATCATCGTCTGCTGCTCGGCGACCATCGGCAATCCCGGCGAGCTGGCCGCGATGCTGACCGGGCGTCCGGCCCGGCTCGTCGATCGCAACGGCGCGCCGTCGGGTGAACGGCACGTCCTGCTCGTCGATCCTCCCATCATCGATCAGGCGACGGGCGCCCGGGGCTCGGCCCTGACCCTCGCCCAGCGATGGGCCCTGCCGTTCATGCGGGCCGGTCGCCAGACCATCGTGTTCGGCCGATCGCGGGTCGCCGTCGAGATCATGCTGACCGGCCTGCGCGAGTCTCTCCGCCAGGATGCCGGTCCCCGAAGCCGCGTCCGCGGCTACCGAGGCGGCTACCTGCCGACCGAACGTCGGGCGATCGAGCGTGGATTGCGCGATGGCGAGATCCTGGGCGTGGTCTCGACGAACGCGCTCGAGCTCGGCGTGGACATCGGTCGGCTCGACGTCTCGATCCTGGCCGGATATCCGGGCTCGGTCGCCGGGACGTGGCAGCAGATCGGCCGGGCGGGCCGACGGGCGAACGGTTCGGTCGCCATCGTCGTGGCCTCGCCCGCCCCGGTCGACCAATACGTCATCCACCATCCCGAGTTCCTCCTCGACCGGACACCGGAGGAGGCACGGGCTGACCCGGACAACCTCCACGTCCTTCTCGCCCACTTGCGTTGTGCGACGTTCGAGATGCCCTTCGATCCGGGTACGGTCTTCGGGCCGGGTCCCGTTGACGAGCTGCTGGCCTTCCTCGGCGAGGCGGGTCAGGTGCGCCAGGCGTCCGACGGGCGCTGGTACTGGAGCTCTGAGAACTTCCCGGCCTCGGAGGTCAGCCTGCGGAGCGCCGCGCCGGAGAACGTCGTGATCATCGATACGACACCGGACCGGCCTCACGTCCTCGGCGAGGTAGATCTGTTCTCCGCCCAGGTCCTCGTCCACACGAACGCGATCTACCTGCACGAGTCGGTCCAGTACCACGTCGACCGGCTCGACTGGGACGAGCGGAAGGCGTACGTGACCCGCGTCGACATCGACCACTACACGTATGCGAACCGGGCGGTGACGCTCAAGCCGCTCGACGTGTTCGGCGAGGCCGTCGTGGCGGGTGGGCGGCGCGTCCACGGCGAGGTCATGGTCGCCAGCCTCGTGACCCTGTTCAAGAAGCTGAAGTTCGGCACCGACGAGAACGTCGGCTGGGGCCCCATCCACCTGCCCGAGCTCGAGCTCCAGACGACGGCATACTGGCTGACGGCCGACG
>Ga0209341_10005953_pt1 | contig 10933 bp, 8 predicted proteins | sample RifCSP13_2_FD_184020 | JGI IMG/M metagenome (GOLD analysis project Ga0209341, IMG submission 184020) | Soil microbial communities from Rifle, Colorado - Rifle CSP2_sed 13_2 (SPAdes) (version 2) | ecosystem: Environmental > Terrestrial > Deep subsurface > Rock core/Sediment | place: Rifle...
TGCCGCTACGCAGGTCAGACCAGTGACCGCGCGACAGCCCCAGTCGCATGGCCCAGTGGTTCTGGCTGACGCGGCTCCCGGCGAGGAGTTGCTCGAGTCGATCGAGCCTCAGTCGCTGTCGCATAGGTGCTGATTCGACACCACTCGAACGCCAAGGTGTGAAGCCGGGAACCAAACCGTGAGTCGAATCCGGCAGGAAGTGTTCGGAAAAGGTGTTCGGAGCGCGCTTCGTTGCAACTTCCCCCGGGGTTAGCGCGACTCTATCATCCGTGTAACTCGTCCGGGGTGCCGCTCGCGTCCGCGAGAGGCTGAGAGAGTCCCGTCGAACCTGATCCGGTTAGCACCGGCGTAGGAAGTCGCGAGTGGCAGGCCCAGTGTGGGCAGGTCCGCCAGAGTTGGTGCCGTCGCGCGATGCGCGAACGGCGCGTTGCGCCACCACGGCGCGATCGCTGGCAGCGGTTTCCAGGCCACCGTTGCGCCGGCGGGTCCGCGGCTCCGGACGAGCGACACGAGTTGCCGCCGGACCGATTCCATGAAGAACCTTGCCATTGCCATCGCGACCCTGCTCGCGAGCGTCATGTCACCCCTCAGGTCGGTTCCCGGCCAAGGTGCCCCGATCACCGTGGCCGGCACCGTAGTCGATGCCACGAGCGGTGCGCCGCTTGCCGGCGCGACCTTGCGGTTCCTGACTGTGGCCGCTCAGGGCTACGCGGCAACGACTTCGAGTTCGGCAGATGGCCGCTTTCGCATCACGTCGGGCGGTCCTGGTACGCTCCTGGTCCAGCGGAGCGGCTACGCGATCGCAGGGCGCGAGATCAGGTCGAGTGACACCACACTCACGATTGCACTGTTGCGACTCGGCAGCCAGGAGACCCGCGCGGCGACGGCGCAGTCGCTGGAACGACTCACCGTCACCGCCGTCCGCGCCAGCGGCGTCGCGCCCATCGCGCAGGCCACGCTCGATGATGCGCGACTCGCTCGCGACTACAGCGGACAGGATGTGCCACTCACGCTGCGGCAGGCGCCATCGGTGACGGCGTATTCGGAAAGCGGTTCGCTGCTCAACTACTCGTACTTCCGCGTGCGGGGCATCGACCAATCCCGGGTCAACATTACGCTGGACGGCATTCCGCTCAACGAGCCCGAAGACCAGCAGATCTACTTCTCCGACTTCCCCGACCTGACGAGCTCCGTGCAGAGCATTCAGGTGCAGCGGGGTGTCGGCACGAGTACGTATGGCCAGGCTGCGTTCGGCGGATCGCTGAACTTCGCCACGCACTCGCTGACCGGGACAGCGCGCGGCAGCTCGCTCGAGGTAGGCGGCGGTTCGTTTGGCACCGCGCGCGCCACGCTGCAGGCCAACAGCGGCGCGCTCGCCAACCGGTTGGCGTTTCACGGTCGCCTGTCGGGCATGCGGTCGGACGGGTACCGCGAGGGAGCGACGTCCGCGGCGAACAGCGCGTTCGTCAGCGGCGGGTACTTCGGCGACCGCGACCTGGTGAAGTTCACCGCCACCACGGGGCTCGAGCGGAACGGCCAGACATACGCCGCCGTTCCCGAGAGCGAACTGCGGGTGAACCCGCGCGCGAATCCGCTCGCGGGCGTTGGCGACAAGTATCGCGAGAGCTTTGCCACGCTCTCGTACACGCGACTGGTATCGACCGACGTGTCGGCGGGTGTCACGGCGTACGGTTTCGCGACTCGCGGGTTCTACGACTATCCGTCGGGCGCACCGGGTCCGGCACTTCGCTATCGCTCGGCGTCGCGATGGGTTGGTGTGATCGCGGCTGCGCACGCGGTGTCAGGACGGCTAACGCTGGACGGCGGCGCGCACGGCATGACCTACTCGAAGGACCATGAGTTCGATGACCGCCCAGACCTCCAGTATCCGGGGTATTCCAACACCGGTTTCAAGACGGAAGCCAGCGCGTTCACCAAGGCGAGCATCGCGTCAGGCGTGGCTACTGTGTTCGGTGACCTGCAGCTGCGCACCGCGGAATTCCGGTATCGCCCCACGGCGGGCTACGGGCTCGACGAGATGAGCCAGCGCTGGAACTTCGTGAACCCAAAGGTCGGGGTAACCGTCCAGCCGGCGAATCGTGTCAGTCTCTTCGCGTCGTATGGAACGACGGGGCGTGAGCCAACCCGTGGCGACCTGTTTGCCGGCTCGGACGACGTCACGCCTGACGATGCGCCGGCGCTGTTGCCGCTGACGCGCGTACGGCCCGAGCACGTCAACGACCTCGAGGTCGGCGCGACATTGTTATTGAACCGGCTTGGCCTGACGGTGAATGCGTTTGACATGCGCTTCCGCGACGAGATCGCGCGTACCGGGGCGACCACGACACTCGGCTACGACATCCGTGCCAATGTCGGACGCAGTTACCGACGCGGCATTGAGCTCGATGCGACCCTTGCCGTCGCGCCCAGTCTCGACCTTGGCGCTTCGTTCACGGCGAGCCGCAATCGGATCGAGTCGTATAGCGATGAAGGGTCAGGCATCACGTATCGTGACGTCGAGCCGATCCTGACGCCGGCGTTCCTGGCGAGCCAGCAGTTCACGTGGCGCGCGACGTCACAGCTGACGTTCACGGCCGACAGCCGGTACCAGGGGCGGAGCTACCTGGCGCCGCGCGGCGATGAACGCCTGACGAGTCCCGCCTTCCACGTGCTCGACGGCGGCGCGCGATTCGAGATGGGCACGTCGACGGTGGTCCTGTATGGCCGTAATCTGCTGAACCGGAGGGCCTATCCGTCCGGAGACGTGAGCAGTGATGGAACGCCGAGGTATTTCATACTTGCGCCAACGAGTCTGGATGTGACTCTCACGATCCGGCGGTGATTGGATGGCGGATGTGGGAGGTGGGATGTGGGAGGACCCTTGAATGTCGGATGTCGGATGTCGGATGTGGGAGGTGGGAGGTGGGAGGAACCCTCAATCCGATGATGCGGTTGGCTCAAGGCCACGGATGGCGGCGGAGACGGTGGAACCCGTCTCCGTCCCTTACGGAGATGTAGATGCTTCGCGGTCCAAATCCGACCACGCGTTCCGAGTCGGGCATCGCAAGCAGGGCGACCCGTCGCGCCGAGCGGTCGAAGAGGTCATAGCGTGTGTCCTCCGCCTGCGACCACTGCGCGCGCAACACCAAAAGCTGACCATTCGGTGCCGCGACTAGGCCATTCATGCGAATCGGAGCGAGCCGCTCGGCCCACGGCGTGTTGTCTTCTTTCGCGCGATCGCCAATGCGGCGCTTCAAGCGTTGGAAGGCAGCGGCCTTTTCCGTTGCGTCGGCTCGTGGCCACTCCCAGGGCACCGTTGGCCCACGAACTAACGCGCGCGCCGGGGTGAGCCACTCCACACGGTAAGGCTCGGCGTAAACGATGGCGATCCATCCATCTTGGAACATCAGGGCCTGCTCGGCGACCGTGCCGCCTATCTGCCGGAAAATCCAGAAGGGTCGTTGTCGCGTACCAACCTGAGTGATGTGGAACTCGGCGCCTCGCAACTTCGCAAGCGTATCGCCGCGGGAGCCGTTCCGCTCAGCGATGACCGCAACGAGGCGTTCTCGATTGTGGGTAGGGGAAAGCAGCTCCGCGCCGGCCTGTCGTACGCCGAGCACACGGCCACGATCATCGACGCCTGAGGGGTTGCCACCCACAACACGCAGCGCAGGCAGATCGGGCGGCACATTTCTGACGATGCTGTCGTGGTGCATGAGCAGCCACCAGCGACCACGATCCGGAGAATCGATGAGCAATGTCGAATCGCCAGGGAGCGCAAAGAGTCTTCCTGCCTGGCGGTACTCACGTGGCCCGGCACCGACGTTTCCGACCGTCCGCACTCGTCCCGAAACCATATCTGCGACGACGACCCGATTGTCCTGGCTATAGTCGCTGATGAGCACTCGGCCGTCGGCAAGCTCCCGAACTGAATAGATGCTCGTGAACTGCTCGCCTAACGTGGCATCAGGTGGGCGTAGACCGATCACGCGCGGCGCCTGCTGGAAAGCAACCGCCGTCACAACGGCTGTCGAAGCAATCGCGACGGCGGCTCGTATCATCATTCTCCTCTCGGACCTCGGACCTCTGGCCTCTGACTTCTGACCTCGACGTTACTTCGGATCTCCTTTCACCGCGTCCTTCACGATATACGGCACGCCGTCCGTCATCCACTTTGGCGCTGGGGCACCCTTCAAGTAGTGATCGAAGAACTGGAAGTACCGGATCGTCAGGTCGCGACGATTGGCGAGGCCACGCAGGCCATGCCCCTCGCCCGGATACGCCAGCATCACCGCCTTCTTCCCGTTGAAGCGCAGCGCGTTGTAGAAGTTCATTCCCTCGCTGAACGACACCGTGGGATCGGCCGTGCCGTGCATGATCAGGAAGGGAGCCGTCGCGTTGGGCGCATGAGCCAGCGCGCTCTCGTTGCGGTACAGCTCGGGCTCGTCCCACGGCGACTTGCCCCAGCGGCCCTGTCCGTACAGGTAGTACTCGTTGCCGTTGGCGCCCGAGCCGCCGGTCACCTGGTAGGACCAGCCCCAGCTCTGGCTGAAGTCCGAGTAGAGATCGGTCACGCCGGCGCCCATGCCGACCGCGGCGAACAGCTTCGACCGCGTGCCGATGAACGCTGCGCCCTCGCCGCCATAGCTGTGCCCGTGCACTGCGATCTTCTTCGGATCGGCGTAGCCGAGCTCGATGACCTTCTTCGTCGCTGCCTCGACACCTTCGAGCATGTCGCTGTGCGACGAGCCGGTACGGAAGTGAATGTCGGCCAGCATCGTTATGTATCCACGGCTCAAAGCCTCCACAGGCAGTGAGCCCATGCCGGTGATGACGACGGCCGGCGTGTACCGGTGCATGTTCTGTGAGTTCTTCTCGTAGAAACTCACCAGCATGGGTCGCTTCTCGCCGGCCTTGTAATCGTCAGGCAGCGCCAGGATCCCCTGCAAGCGTACCCCGTCCTTGTTCTTGTAGTCGAACAGCACGCGCCGGCCCCACATGTACTCGGCGTGCTGCGGGTTGGCGTCGCTGATCTTTCGTGAGTCGGTGAGGGTCGGTCCGGATATCCGGAGATCTGGGAACTCGACAAACGTCTGGCGCGTGAAGAGGTACCGATCGGCCTTATCCGCGCGAACCGGTGTGCTGAACACGGCGTCGTCGAAGGTCAGCTCCCTGAGCTCCGTTCCTTCGAGGCGATAGAACCCGGACTTCTTCGTGTAGTCGCCGTAGGCCGAGAGAGTGATCGGCTTCGTCACGTCGATCGCGCGGCCGGAACGCACGCGGCGCGGCGCCGAGGAATCAATCGGCTCGGTGCGCACCGGACGGAATCGCACTTCGCGCTTTGCGCCGTTCCCGAGGGTGAGGTTGCGCGTGCCCGAAGATCCGTCGAGCGGAATCAGCACCAGATCGTATCGCTGCTGCACGATGACGCTGCGACCGTCGGGCGTGTATCCCGCGATGCCGTACGAGGGCCTCGGTCCGGGATAATCGAATTCGGAATTGATGAATCCGGGCGTCCCGTTCCCCAGCGTCCGGGACGTTCCGGCGTCGAGGTCGTACGCCTGGAAGCGATTGTCCTTCCAGTACAGGTAATTCCGCCCGTCGGGAGAAATGCCGAGCGCGTGCTGACCCGTGAGCTGGCCCTTCATCATCAACGTGCGGTCGCCAGTGGCGGTGTTCACTCGATAGAAGTCCGCTGCGGGTCGCTTGTAGTCGGACACGTAGGCACGCACGTCGCGGCCCACCGCCCAGCGGCCGTCGAGCGAGATCTCCACCTCACGCATACCCGAATCCGTCAGCGTGATGTACCGGCTGTCGGTGACATCAAATGCCTGGCGGAAGGTGAAATTGCGATCGGCCTCGGCACGAATCATCTGGACCGACTGAATGCGCTCGTCGTCGGTGCGCCAGACATCGACGTCGGCGATGGAGTCGGTGCTTCGCCGTCGGGCCGTGTCCGGCGCCGAGGTCTGGGGGATGATTCCGAGAAACACGCGCCGCCCATCCTCGCTCCAGGAAAGCGGCGTGCGATCGCTGACGATAAACCCCTTGGGAAAGCCGGCCGCCTTCGAGGGATCGAGCTTCGCCGGAGTCACCTCGGGATCGTCCAGCAAGGTGCGGAGGTTGGAAAGCGCGATGAGTACGTTGTCACGCTCGCGCATTTTTTCGACCGGCCGTCCCTTCAGGACGGCCACCCGATCGCCGTCGTCGCTCCATGACAGGCGATTGTACTGGAGCGTGTCGTTGTCGAGCACGTGAGTGCGACCGCTCCTCAGGTCGATCAGGAACAGACCGTTGCCGTCGCGTATCTGGGCATCGACCGTATACGCCAGCAGGTCGCCCTGCCGGTTGAACGAGATGTCGCCGACGGAGCCGAGGAAGAGCGATCGACCCGAGGCGAGTTCATGAACGACCGCGTCCGTTCCGCGCGCCGCGTTCGGTCCGACTGCCGGCGTGGCCGGCGCGGCCGGCGCGCCCGCGCCTCGGCCGCGGCCTCCAGCTGCAGCTGCTCGGCGGCGCAGGATGAGATGCGTCGCGCTGGCGTTGAAGCCTCCCGCCTGCATGCGTTGCCAGGACTGCGTGCGTCCCGTCGCCAGTTCCCGCAGTTCCATGCGCGGCGGCGTCGTTGCGGCAGCTGGCCCTCCACGCCCGGCTCCCTGCGTCGCCGGCGTCGTGCCCTGCGCCCCGGGAGCCGTGGGTGCCACGCCGGAGTCCGATGGAGCCGGGGCGCCATCTGCACCGCGTCCACCGCGGGCCGGAATCGAATCCACCTGGTACACGACCCAGCGGGAGTCGGCGGAGAACGCGGCATCGTGTGCGTTAGGCACCTCCACGTCCTGATTCGTATCGAGGTTCAGGAGGCGAATCGATGGCTTGGAGTCGGCCGGAAGGGTATTGGCGTGCCTGAGCGTGTACGCGACCCACTTCCCGTCAGGCGAGATCCCGGCACCCTCGATGTTGCGCCATCGCGAATAGTCAGCCACGGTCAGCGGCTTCTTCCCGGCGGCGGGAGCCGCGTTCTGGGCGAGCGCTGGCGCGAGCGGGAGGCCCGCGGATACCAGAAGGACACGGACAAAGAGAGCGGCGAATTGACGCGCGACCATCGGAGACCTCGTTGGCAGGGTTGCAGCGCCCTAGAATGGGATTCCCGGGGCTGTAAGAGCAAGACACCGGGACCGTCCGAAAAGGCTCGCTAGTGCCGTTCGAACTATTCTGCCAAGTGGTTCAATGCAAACCCATACCTTCGAGCGTTCGGTGAAACAAGTTGGAACGGCACCAGGCAGCCAGCGTCGGCTGGCCCAGGGACTCGAGCGTCGCCCGGCACCAGGCTTCGAGCTGCGCGGGGAACGTGGCCGCCGCGAACGAGCCCAGGTCGGCGATCGTCACGGGAAACCGCCGCGGGGCGGCAGCGTCTGCCGGAAGTTGTGGAACGCTCCATCGCGGCTCGGCGCCTTCGTCAAGCCGTCGGAGTGCGCGCGCGGCGTACTGCGGGTCGTCTCCTGCAATCCAGATGCGGTAGAGCAGTGTCCAGCATCGCTTCAGCGTCTCACGAGAGAGCCCGGCGGGATGTTGCAGCGTATACGCCGAGAAAGCGCTTCCATGCCGGCTCCCCACGGTTCCTGTCGTGAGTTATCCAATGCCAGAAGCGCCGGGAATCGTTCGGCGCAGGAGTCCTCAGTCTGCTGGTAGATCGCTCCGCACTGCGGGCAGGCGTGTCCCGGATTCTGGCGCGCCGCGTCCGACATCAGACGGGCAGGAACCAATGGATGTAGCCGCATCGGGCGCAGACGTAGCAATCGGCCTTTGGCCCGGTCCACTCCAGGTCGAAGAACGATGCGATGGCGCCGTGCAGCTGCGCGTTACGGTGATGGAAGCGGTCGAACCTGCAGATCTCACAGCGCAGGCTGACGCCGGCGACGACGGCAGGTTCAGGTTCGGCCTTGTCGAAGAGTCCCATTGCAGTCTCGGAAGGCGTTGATTCGGCCGGCACTCGAGGCCGCCCGCGGTCGCCGAAGGGCCTTAGCGGAATCCGATCGCGATCGAAAAACCGCCGCGGCGGTTGGGGATCAACGAGAACTGGCGGGGAAGAGGGACGTTTACCCAGCGCTCGGACTTCGCGCGCGATCCAATGATTGCTCCGATACCCGCACCGATTCCCGCACCGAGTGCGGCCGTCAGCGGCCGGCTGTATTCCTTGGTCGAATCGGAGGGTTGGGCTGCCGCGGCAAAGAGGAGTCCGCCGACCAGGCCGATGCCCCCACCAATCACGGCGCCGCGTCCGATGGGACGCTTGTTCCGTCCGGCTTCGCCAGCTGTCGTTTCGAGGCGCTCGATCTGCGCCAGCGCAAAGGACCATACGCCGCGCCCCCTCCCGTCCTCGATGAAGACGAGGGTATCGCCGCGCTGCTCGAGGAAATTCGCGATGAGCGGGGCAACCAGCGTCGGTGTCTTGACGCGTACCCGTGTCCCGGCGGTGATTGGAACGGCAGCTCGGGACGAAGCCTGGGCACCGGCCTCCGGTGCGAGACACGCCAGACAGAGTGACAGAACCAGGAAGTTCAGGCGCAAAGGGATAGGCTCCAAGCGGTTGGCACTGCGGTCGTGCTGCCTGCGTCAATAATAGTCGCCGCCCGAACCACCGTTCCCCGGGCCGCACCCCATAAGGACGGTTGCCGGGCCCGCGACGTAAACGGCCCTGCAACCACACAGGTCCCGGCTGCGGAGTGTGGGTAGGCTGGCAGGCGTGCCGGACATTTGGGCGGCCGCTGCCAAGGTCCTAACTTGTGGTTTCCGTTCGGAGGTCCCTGAATTCCCGACGCCATGCCCCAATCCACCTCGACTATTACCGTTGTCGCGACCGCAGCAACAGGCGGTCCCCCATTTCGTGCCGCTCCGCAGGCCGGCTCCCTGAAAGGCTCGGAGATCCTCCGTATCGCGACTGAGATACGGGCACGGGTCGCCGCCGGCGAGCGGATCTGCAACCTCACCGTCGGCGATTTCGATCCGCGACAGTTCCGGATACCGAAGCTCCTCGAGGAAGCGACCATCGAGGCGATCCGTCGTGGGGAGACCAATTACCCGCCGGGTATCGGCATGCCGGTGCTTCGCGAGTCGGTGTGCCGTTTCTATGAGAACGAACTGGGGCTTTCGTACCCGCTGGAGAGCGTGCTGATCACGACAGGTTCCAGGCCGGGCGTCTACGGCACGTACCGGACGCTGGTCGGTGAGGGTGAACGCGTGATCTACGGCGTCCCCTCGTGGAACAACAACTACTACACGCATATGGTGGGCGCCGAAGACGTGCCCATCGAGTGCGGCGCCGCCGACGCATTCCTTCCCACGCGGCAACGGCTGGAGCCGATCATTCGCGGCGCGAGGCTCCTCGCGCTGAACTCGCCGCTCAATCCGACCGGCACCGCCTTCACGGCCGAGTCGTTAGGTGCGATCTGTGACCTGGTCCTGGAGGAGAATGCGCGACGGAGCGCCGCCGACGGGCCACTGTATGTCCTGTATGATCACGTCTACTGGCAGATCACCTTCGGCGACGTGGAGCACGTGAATCCCGTGTCGCTGCGGCCGGAGATGGCGCCGTACACGATCCTCGTCGATGGCATTTCCAAGGCCTTTGCCGCAACGGGGATGCGGGTGGGCTGGGTGGTCGGTCCGGCGCCGGCTATCAAAGTCATGGAGAACATTCTCACGCACGTCGGCACGTGGGCACCGCGCGCGGAGCAGATCGCCACGGCCACATTGCTCGACAACGGGGAGGCCGTCCTGGCGTTCCGCGAGTCGCTGGTCGCCGGCGTGCAGCAACGGCTACAGCTACTATACACGGCCATCAAGTCGTTCAAGGTCGCCGGTCACGCCGTGGACGCCACCGAACCGATGGGGGCGATCTATCTCAGCGCGCGCTTCAACCTCCGAGGCCGTGTAGCGCGAAACGGAGCGCGGTTGTCGTCGGCCGATGACGTGAGAAAGTGGTTGCTGGAGGAGGCAGGGCTGGCGGTCATCCCCTTCGATGCATTCGGCTCATCGACGGACGAAGGCTGGTTCCGGCTATCGGTCGGCGCGGTGTCGGTGGCGGACATCGAAGCGTCGCTTCCGCGCCTGCGCGCGGGGCTCGAGTCACTCACTTGACCAGGCGAGAGGAAATCATGGTTGCCCGTTTCCGCTGGACTTTCGTGCTGACCTGTTTTGTCGCGGCAGCAGCGTCGGCCCAGGGATCGGCCATCGCTCCTGCCGAGGAGCAGATTGCCGCAGCGGTCCTACCTCTCCCTGCCGACGCGCGCGCCTCGGCCACCGTGCTTGGTTACGGATCCGACGGAAAGCTCACGACTCTGCGGAAGGGCACCGGCTCGATGATCTGCCTGGCGCGGGACCCGAAGCTGGCGCAGTTCCACGTCGCGTGCTACCACGAATCGATGGAGCCCTTCATGGCTCGCGGTCGTGAACTTCGCACCAGCGGAGTCACAGGAACGCAGGTGGACAGCGTGCGTTTTCGCGAGGCCAGGGCCGGCACGCTCAAGCTGCCGAATCATCCGGCGAGCCTGTACTCACTGACGGGCGGGACCTTCGATGCCGCGACCAAAACAGCGCCAGGCGCCAAAGGGCTTTTCGTGGTCTACATCCCGTACGCGACGACGGCGACCACCGGCTTGAGCGACAAGCCTCAGGAGGGCGCGCCATGGATCATGTTCCCCGGCACGCCGAAGGCACACATCATGTTCGTGCCAAGGATGTGATCTGCGGACATCGGACATCGGACAGCGACCTGAACTTCCGTCTCATATTCATATACCTAAGTTGTTGACAGGACAAGTTTTGGTGTGCTTGCCAGTGCCGATACTCTCCGAGGCAAGTGTCGTGAACTCAGCGCTAAATGGCGCAATACTGTCCGGACTTGCCTTGGTGGAGAACACAGTCTAGCATTCTA
>Ga0209341_10005954_pt1 | contig 10932 bp, 11 predicted proteins | sample RifCSP13_2_FD_184020 | JGI IMG/M metagenome (GOLD analysis project Ga0209341, IMG submission 184020) | Soil microbial communities from Rifle, Colorado - Rifle CSP2_sed 13_2 (SPAdes) (version 2) | ecosystem: Environmental > Terrestrial > Deep subsurface > Rock core/Sediment | place: Rifle...
ACTTCGGCGAAAAGGCGTCGGCCAGAAAATTGTTGTCGAGATAGACCGCCGAGACCCGCTCGAGGATCGCCCCGGCGAGCGCGCTCTTGCCGCTGCCGGCCACCCCCATGACCAGGATCAGCCTGGGAGGTGAAAGGAGCGTCGCTTCCCTGCGCTTCATGTTCACCCGGCGCTTCCGCTCCTCCCCGCGTTCACGCTACGTCGCCACGATGGCGATCCCCGTGGAGAGGGCCTTGTGGGTCGGGCAGCGCGTCGCGATCTCCTTCAGGCGCGCCCGCTCCTCCTCGGTCAGCCCTCCTTCGACCACGATCTGCACCTTGGCGCCCGACAGGACGCCACGGTCCGTCTTCTCGGCCTCGAGCCGGATCTCCACGGGTCCCAGGTTCCATCCCTTCCGCTGCGCATACATGCGCATGGTGATGCCCATTCACGTGCCCAGGGCACCCAGGACGAGGAGCTGTGGAGTCGGTCCGGCGTCGTCCCCGCCGACATCCGGCGGCTCATCCGCAACGACCCGATGTTTCCCGATGAGGATCTCGTGCTGGAATTTATTCAGCGATCGAACGACGACGTCGCCTGGCATCGCGCCCCTCCCGTGCCCGAAACCCTTTGAAAAGCCGGGATACGGAGACTAGACCCAAGCACCATACCATCGCCACGGTCCACCCGCAACATCACCGCACCCGCCGCCCGGATCGCAGGACCCCCTTTCAAAGCCCAGACAGCGGGGGCGGACACTGGCACTGTAGTTGCAAGGGGGTTGGGGTCGAGGGAGGACCCATGCAACAACGGTTCGTCAGGCACCCCATGCAGTATCCAATCCTCTTTACGAGACTCGACCAGCAGCAGCCCGCCCAGACGGGGACCGGCTGGACCGAAGACCTCGGCGAAGGGGGCGCCTGTCTCAAGCTCCACACCCCTCTCCTCATGGGATGCCGCCTGGGCCTCGTTATCTTTGCGCAGCCGGAGGCCGTCGAGGCCGAGGCGCGCGTGCTGTGGGTGCGGCCCGGAGGACAGCGCAGCTTTTACTATCACGGCGTGGAGTTCGTCCAGCTGACCCCCCCTTACTACCAGTCCCTGCTCAAGGTACTCGCCCAGGTAAAGCCCGGCGATCAGCGGACGTTTCACCGCTTTCCGCTGACATCCCCGATCTCGTGTCAGACGCCGCAACCCGATGTCCCACCCCTCGAGGGGAGAATCGAGAACATCAGCCGGGGCGGGGCGCTGATCTTTTTGCCCGAGCAGCTCCTCCCCCGGACCAGGGTCGACATCACCATCCACGCCCCCAAAGCGGCACAGATCCGCGCGAAGGTGCGATGGGTCTCCGATGTGAGCGAGGAGTCGGGCCTGTTCAGCCATGGGGTTGAATTCATTCGGGGGCCCATCGAAGGCGACCAGTTCCTGAGCCTCTTCACGGAACCCGACCCCACCGAGACCTAATCCCCTCTGGCTTTGTTCCCTCAGTCTCTTCGTGTCTTCGTCTCATTGTCTCTTAGTCCCTTCAACCCTTCATCCCTTCACCCCTTGGACCCTTCGCCCCTTGATCCCTTGGACCCTTCATCCCTTGATCCCTTGCTAGTGCGTGGTACAATGCACCAAGCTCTGCTCCTCCACACGGACGAGAGTCGGCCATGGGTAACCTCCGACGGAGCCGGGAGCGGCCTGTGCCGGCGATCCTCGGCGCAATCCTCCTGACACTTTTCATCACGGCGCCCGACGCCTGCCCGGGTGCGGAGATCGGGATCGGCCTCGAACAGATCGTAACCGGCCTCACGCACCCCGTACATCTCACGCACGCCGGCGATCGATCCGGACGACTGTTCGTCGTGGAGCAGGAAGGCGTGATCCGGATCGTCCGAGGCGGCAAGGTGCGGCAGGCACCCTTTCTGGACATTGCCCGCCTCGTCCGGTCGGGCGGGGAGCAGGGACTGCTGAGCGTCGCCTTCCACCCGCGCTACGCGGCCAACGGCCTCTTCTTTGTCAACTACACCGACAGATCGGGCGACACGGTCGTGGCCCGATACCGCGTCTCCGCCGATCCGGACCGCGCGGATCCGACCACGGCATCGGTCGTGCTGACGATTCCGCAACCGTACAGCAATCACAACGGGGGGCAGCTCCAGTTCGGGCCGGACGGGTACCTGTACATCGGGATGGGAGACGGCGGCTCCGGGGGGGACCCGCACGGCCACGGGCAGAACCCGAACTCGCTTCTGGGCAAGATGCTGCGGATCGACGTCAGCAGCCTCCCGTACGCCGTCCCGCCGAGCAACCCCTTTGCCGGGCCCGGCCCCCCACTCGACGAGATCTGGGCCCTCGGCCTCCGCAACCCCTGGCGGTTCAGCTTTGATCGACAGACGGGCGACCTCTACATCGCCGACGTCGGGCAGAACACCTACGAGGAGGTCGACGTCCAACCGGCCTCAAGCCGCGGCGGGGAGAACTACGGGTGGAACATCATGGAAGGCACCGCGTGTTTCTCTCCCCGGGCAGGGTGTCGCCGCGAGGGTCTCACCCTGCCCGTGGCGACATACCGCACCGGCCAAGACTGCTCCATCACCGGCGGCTACGTCTACCGAGGCACGCGCGTCCCGGCCCTCACGGGCACGTACGTATTCGGCGACTACTGCTCCGGGAGAATCTGGGGGCTACAGAAGGCCGCCGATGGACGGGGGAACGTCCGGGAGCTTGACGATACCGACCTCCGCATCAGCTCCTTCGGCGAGGACGAGGCGGGGGAGGTGTACGTCGTTGACCATCGGGGGAGCATCTTCCGCATCCGCGAAGCCGCAGGCGCTCCCCCGCGAGCCCCTCGGCGGTGACCGCCCGATCCGCGCGACCGTCGCCGCCCCCTCCTGTGCGAGAAAGGAGCACCCATGCGCAGTGAGACGATCCGCGTCGGCATCGTCGGCGCGGGCGCGAACACGCGCCTGAAACACATCCCGGGCCTCCGGGCACTCCCCGGGGTGGAGATCGTCGCCCTGGCCAACCGGAGCCGCGAATCGAGCGACCGCGTGGCCCGAGAATTCGGCATCCCGAAAATCTACGACACCTGGCTCGAGCTGGTGGAGGCCGACGACACGGACGCCATCTGCATCGGGACCTGGCCCTACCTGCACTGCCCGGTCACGCTGGCGGCGCTCGAGAACGACAAGCACGTCCTGTGCGAGGCGCGAATGGCCCTCAATGCGGCGGAGGCCCATGCCATGCTCGAGGCGTCCCGGCAGCGGCCCGACCTGGTGACGCAGCTGGTCCCCGCCCCCCACACCCTCCCCGTCGACGGCACGATCCAGAAGCTCATCGCCACCGGCTATCTGGGAGAGGTGCTGGCCGTGGAGGTCCGGGATCTGCAACCCCGCTTCATCGACCGTGAGAGCCTGCTCCACTGGCGGCACGATGCGGATCTGTGCGGCGTCAATACCCTCACCGTGGGCATCTGGTACGAGGCGATGATGCGCTGGATCGGTCCCGCCTCCCGGGTGATGGCGATCGCCAAGGTGTGGGTCCCCCAGCGCAAGGAGACGAGCGGTCTGCTGCGGGCCGTCACCGTGCCCGACCACGTGGACGTCATTGCGGATCTCGCCTGCGGTGCCACCGCCCATTTCCGGTTCAGCGCCGTCACGGGTCTCGCGCCGGCCAACGAGGTGTCGCTGTACGGGAGCGAGGGGACCCTGCGGCTGAACACCCCGACGCTGCAGCTGTATGGGGGACGGCGGCGGGACAAAGAGCAGCAGCGGATCGTGATTCCTCTCGAGGAGCAGGGCCGCTGGCGGGTGGAAGAGGAGTTTATCAACGCGATCCGGGGCAAGGAAAATGTCACCCGTACTACCTTCGAGGACGGCGTCCGGTACATGGAATTTACCGAAGCCGTGTTCCGGAGCGCCCAGTCGGGCGAGGCCGTCGCCCTCCCCCTGTAATCCCCCGGTCCCCTCAGGTCTTTCTCCGGCCCCGAGGTTTCCGTGCGCGGGCCGAGGGCACGAAGTCTATCCGGGGTCCGGTCGCTCTGGGATGAGGTTCGGCCCGACCGTAATTTCGTCCTTGACAGGCCGATACTATATACGGTATGCTTTCTACCTATCTATCCCAAATGTTGTGGAAAGGGCCGAGGCAGCAGGCTCACGGGCCGAGCGTGAGCCGCAGGCGTGATACTCCCGGGCGAGGTGTTCGACAGAAAACTTGTGCGGAGGGATATCAGGCGTCGTGGGAACTGAAATCCTGATTTTGCTGAGCGTCGCATTCGGCGTCGTCTTCCTGGCGAACTGGGTCGACTGACACCGCTGGACGGCGCGGCGACTTGCACCGCAAGCCCGCACTATCTCCTTCTCTTCTGCACCCTGCTGCACTGTTCTGCACTTCTGCACTGCTCTTGACTACTGACGGGACGGTCATTTCCAGCCGTATTCCGCGTCCGTGACTTCCTCCATCCACGCCGTCGCCCCGCCGGTCGTCACGGCGAGGTGGATCATCTGGCTCTCGGGAGCCGCGCCATGCCAGTGCTTCTCGCCCGGCGAGACGTAGACGAGATCGCCGGGGGCGATTTCCCTTCCCGGCTCGCGTGAAACCTGCACCCGCCCCTTGCCGCTCACCACATACAGGATGTGCTCCCCGCCGTGGGCGTGCCAGTGCGTTCGGGCCCCGGCCTCGAAAGACACGAGATATACCCGCATCCCTTCCGGCCGCCGGGCCGTGACGAGCGCCTCCACCCAGGCGGTACCGGTGAAACGGTCCCCCCGTCGGGCGGCAACTTCGTGCGCCCGTATCACCTCCATGCCGACCTCCCATCTGGCATGACCGGGGTGGCACCTCGCGATGCGGGATGGGACAGCGGGGTCAGGAGTGGAAAGCGTCGAGATACGCCGCGTACTCCCGCACGCCCTCCTCGATGGGGCGAAAGGGGCGTGCGTAGCCGCTCCGCCGCAGTTTGTCGATCCGGGCCTGCGTGAAGTACTGATAGCGATCCCGCAGATCTTCCGGCATCGGGATGTACTCGATCGTCGGATCGCGCCCGAGCGCCGCGAAGACCGCCCGCGCCAGGTCGGCAAAGGTGCGGGCCCGACCCGTCCCGACGTTATAGAGCCCGTTCGGCGCCTGTGCTGAGACCTCTCGCTCGAGCAGGTGCAGCGTGGCCGCCACGGCGTCTTCGACGTAGACGAAATCGCGCCGCTGCCCGCCGTCGGCATAGCCTTCCCGAAAGGACTTGAAGAGCTTCACCCGACCGGTCTGCCGGATCTGGTGATACGCGTGAAAGACGACCGAGGCCATCCGGCCTTTGTGGGCCTCCCGCGGCCCGTACACGTTGAAGTATTTCACCCCCGCCCACCGGGGCGGCGTGTGGACCTGCTCGAGCGCCCACAGGTCGAACCGGTGCTTCGACTCGCCGTACAGGTTGAGGGGCTTCAGCGACCGGGGATCGGCCTCGTCATCGTATCCCTGCGAGCCGTCCCCGTAAGTGGCGGCGCTCGAGGCGTAAACGAAGGGGACGCCCGTCCGCGTACACCACTGCCACAGCATCCGCGTGTACTCCGTGTTCACGGCCATGACGTAGTCGCGGTCCCGCACGGTGGTGTCGCTGCAGGCCCCCTGGTGAATCACGGCCTGGACCGCGACCCCCGTCTTTTCCAGCCACTGCCGCAGGTCGTCCCGGTGCACGTACGCATCGATCGTGAGCTCGTGAAAGGTGCGCCTGTCCCGGGGGACCTCGCGGAAGGAATCGACCCCGACGATATCCGATCGCCCGCGGGCATTCAGCGCGGCGATCACGTTCGACCCGATGAAGCCGGCGGCGCCGGTCACGACGACCATGGCCCGCGTCTCCTCCTTCAGAAGCCGGGGACTGCGACGGTTCCCGGCCCCCCTTTTTTCGGGGTCAACGTATACTGGAGGACCGTGATGCTCAGGACCTCGGGGGCGTCGGCCCCGGCCTCCGGCAGATACCGCACGTACACCCGCTGCCCGGCCTCCAGCGCATCCACCGTTGCGAGGCCGGGTCCGCGGACCGAGGTGAAGGGGGCCAGGCGGAACAACCGGGTCTCGGCCTCGGGTGCGGGCGCGACGGCGACCCGTCCCTGCTCCCGGTCAATCCGGACGATCCGCCCCCGCAGCTCGCCTACCCGCCCGGCCGCGGCCGGCGCCCCTGCACAGGCTGCCGACATGCAACTCAGCACCACGAAGACTGTCAGCCGCGTGCACCCCACGCCGACCCCCATGATCCTCCGTCGCCCTCGATTGTGGGGCGTATACGATCCTGGTATCATCGCCTCATGCTAGCAGCCGAGACCCTCCCCGTCCAGTTCTTCAGCGCCGCCGCCCGTTTTCAGGACCAGGTCGCCCTGCAGATCAAGCGCGAGGGGCGCTACGTCTGCTGGACGTACGGGGAGGTGGCGGACCAGGCCCAGCGCCTGGCGACGCACCTCGGCCGGATTCCCGTTGCCCCTGGTGATTGCGTCGCCCTCCTCGCGGAGAACCGGCCGGAGTGGTGCATCGCCTATCTGGGTATCGTGGCCGCGGGGGCCACCGCGGTCCCCCTCGACGCGCAACTCACCGCGCCGGAGGTCGAAACGCTCCTGCGCCACTGCGAGAGCCGGCTCGTGATCGTTTCGCAGGCGCAACTGGCCAAGGTGCAGTCCCTGACCGCCCGCCTCCCCTCCCCGCCGGTACTCATCCTGCTCGACGAGGACGCGCCTCCGGGAATCTCCACCCTCGCCGATATCGTCGAAAAGACGGAGAAGGCCGCATTGCCCTCGTGCGCGCCGGACCACCTGGCCTCGATCCTGTACACCTCGGGGACGACGGGATCCCCGAAAGGCGTCATGCTGACCCACGGCAATTTCGTGGCGAACAGCGCCGCCATGAGGGGGCTCAACCTCTGCGGACCCGACGACAACCTGCTGGCCGTGTTGCCGCTCCACCACGTCTACCCCTTCATGATCACATGTCTGCTCCCGCTCCTCTGCGGGGCGCGGATCACGTTCCTCCAGAGCCTCAAACCCCCCGACCTGATCGCGTGCATGTCCGAGACCGGCGTGACGATCCTCGTCGGGGTCCCGCAGCTCCTGGCGCTGCTCCACCGCGGGATCTTCCAGCACGCGCAGCGGATGCCCTGGCCGGTCAGGGTGGTGTTCGACCTCTTGCTCGGCCTCGCCGGAGCGGCGCGCACATACCTGAAGCGAAATCCGGGCCGTGTCTTCTTCGCCCGGGTCCATCGCCGCTTCGGGGGGCGGCTCCGCCTCCTGACAAGCGGCGGGGCCAAGCTCGATCCGGCGGTCGCGCGCAATCTCTACCGTCTAGGCTTCGCCGTCGTCGAGGGATACGGCCTCACCGAGACCGCGCCCGTCGTCACCTTTACGTCGCCGGTGGCACCCCGGTTCGCGTCGGTCGGGACGCCCCTGCCCGGCGTCCGGGTCCGGATCGTGGACCCGGATGCGGACGGCGTCGGCGAGGTCGCCATCCAGGGTCCCAACGTGATGCGCGGCTACTTCCGCGATCCCGCCGAGACCGCCCGGACTTTCCGGGATGGCTGGTTCCTGTCGGGGGACCTCGGCTACCTCGACGCCGACGGGTTTCTCCACATCACCGGCCGGCGCAAAGAGGTCATCGTCCTGCCGACGGGAAAGAACGTCTACCCCGAGGAGGTCGAGAGCCACTTCCTGCGGAGTCCCTACATCAAGGAGATCTGCCTGGTGGAGGAGGGGGGCGGGCCGCACGCCGAGGGGGTGACCGCCCTCGTCGTCCCCAACTTCGACCACCTGCGGGCCCAGCGGATCGCCAACGCCGAGGACATGATCCGCTGGGAAATGGAAAACCTCACGCGGGAGCTCCCGGCCTACAAGCGCCCCACCCGCCTGCGCGTCGTGAAGGAGCCGTTTCCGCGGACCCGCTTGGGCAAGATCCAGCGCCACCTGGTCCGTGCGTGGGTCCTCGCGGAGACACCCGCGCAGGCGGTCGCGGCCGAGGAACCGCCCCCGTCGCCCGCGGACCAGGCGCTTTGGGAGAGCCCCGTCACCCGGAAGATCCTCGCAGCCCTTCCCGCCCTCAGCCGCAAGAAGCGCGGCATTCTCCTCGACGACAACCTGGAGCTGGACCTGGGGCTCGACTCCCTCGCCAGAATCGAGCTGCTGGTGACCCTGGAAGAGCTCTTCGGCATCGACCTGCCGGCGGACAGCGGCTCCGCCCTCTTCACGGTGCGAGACGTGGTGCGCACGGTGGAGGAGCGCCTCGGCACACGCGACGCCACCATCGGGCCGGAGCCCACGACCCGGCGCCCCTCCTGGAGCGAGATCCTCGCGGGAGAGCCGCCCGCAGCCGTCCGAGCCGAGATCGCGGCCGGGAAGACGCGCTGGGCCACCGTCGTCTCGTTCCTCTCCTACTGGCTCCTGCGCATCCTCTTTCGCCTCTGCTGTCGTTTTCGCGTCCACGGCCTCGAGCGCGTGCCCGATGGGGGCCCCTATCTCATCACCCCGAACCATTTCAGCTACATCGACGCCTTCGCCGTCGGCACCGCCCTCCCCTTTCGCCTGGTCCGCCACCTCCACTTCCTCGGGTTTCAGCAATTCTTCCAGCAACCCGTGACGGCTATGTTCGGGCGCGCGTTCCGGGTGATCCAGGTGGATGCCGAGGCGTACCTGTTCCAGGCGCTCAGGGCAGCGGCCCATGTCCTGCGGCAGGGCGAGATCCTCTGCATCTTTCCGGAGGGGGCCCGAAGCGTCGACGGCGAGATCAAGCCCTTCAAAAAGGGGGCGGCCATCCTCGCCACCGAGATGCGTCTTCCCCTCCTTCCGGTGCGGATCGCCGGCTCGTTCGAGGTCTGGCCCCGTCACCGCTCATTTCCGCGGCCCCACCCCCTGACGGTCACCTTCGGCCGGCCGGTGACGGTGGAGGAACTCCTCGCCGAGGCACCGGTCCCACCCGAGGCGGATTTGTACACGATCATTGCCGCGCGCCTCCGGGACCGCGTCGCCGCCCTGGCCCCGTGACGGCCCTTTCGCTTGGCAGCTCCCACGCCGTGGTGTATTCTAGGGGCCACATCGCGGACCGGAGAGGTGACCGGTGATCCATCGGGATCGGATGCGGGATCACGTACTCACGCTCATCCGCATCGACAGTCCATCCCGGCATGAGCGAGAGCTGGCGATGCATCTCGAGGCGGCGCTGAAGCGCCTAGGCGTCGAGGTTCGCTTCGATGCGGCGGGCCGGAACGTAGGCGGCACGGTCGGCAATTTCATCGCCCGTCTTCCCGGAACCCGTTCCGGGGCGCCACCGTTCCTCCTCTGCGCCCACATGGATACGGTGGGCTCCGACGTCGGGATCACACCGCGGGTCGACGGCGACGTCATCACCAGCGATGGCTCCACGATCCTGGGCGCCGACGACAAGAGCGGCATCGCCATCATCTGCGAGGTCCTCCGGGTCCTCCGCGAAGAGGCCATTCCGCACGGGCCGCTGGAGATCGTCTTCACGATCTGCGAAGAGATCGGACTGTTGGGGGCGAGGAGTCTGGAGGCGACAGAGCTTCAGGCCCGCGCCGGGCTTGTGCTGGACAGCAGCAATCCTGATCACCTGATCACCCGCGCGCCGGCCGCCGACCGGTTGCAGTTCACCGTCCGCGGCCTCGAGGCCCATGCCGGGGTCTGCCCGGAGAAGGGGATCAGCGCCATCCGGATCGTCAGCGAGGCGATCGCGGCCATGCGGCTCGGCCGCCTGGACGAGGAGACCACCGCCAACATCGGCACGATCGCGGGCGGCACCGCCGTCAATATCGTCCCCAACGCGGTCACGGTCCACGGCGAGGCACGGAGCCACGACGAGGGCAAACTTCGCGCCCAGACCGACCACATGGTCCGCTGCTTCGAGGAGGCGGCCGCCCGACACGCGGTGACCCTCGACGGCACGACGCACCGGGGCCACGTGACCTGTGCGGTCAATCGGGATTACGACCGCCTCTTCGTCCCCGAGGAGGCGCCCATAGTCCAGCTGGTGCGCAGGGCCGCCCGCACCCTCGGACGGGAGATCACCCTCAGACGAACCGGCGGCGCGTCGGACGCCAACATTCTCTTCGCCAAGGGGATCGAGGTGGCCAACCTGGGTACCGGACAGCGCGAGGTCCACACGGTCCGCGAGCACCTGGTCCTCAGCGACATGGTCCGATCCGCAGAGCTGGTCCTGCAGACGCTCCGGTTGCACGCCGACGGACTCTCCCGGGAGCCCGAGGTAGAGGGGAGGCGGGTCTCATGTACACGGTGAGCAGCATCATGAAGAGCCCCGTGATCAGCATCGAAGCCGACAAGTCGGTGGCAGAGGCGCTGCATCGCATGCAGGAGAAAGGGATCTCGAGCATCCTCGTCACCCCGGTGGCGCCCGGGGCCCCACGGGGGATCATGACCAAGCGGGACGTCATCTCCAAGGTGGTCTCCCAAGGCAAGGACCCCCAGAAACTGAAGGTCCAGGACATCATGACTCCGGGCCTGCTGATCACCGTTCCCGCCGACTGCCCCCTGCGGGAGGCGGCCGCCTTGATGATGGAGAAGGACATTCGCCGGGTCCTGGTGACTCAAGGAGGCGAGATCATCGGCATCGTGAGCGACACCGACATTTTCCGGGCCGTGGAGGAGTCGGGCTGGGGGGCGGATTTCTGAGGCGACGGACCCGAGCGGCCGTCCGCGGCATTCCGTATGGATCTCCAGCAGCAGCGCATCCTGGATCACCTCGTCGACTACTGGTGGGAACAGTTCAACCTGGTCCCTGCGGCGGACATCGCCGAGGTTTTCAACATCCCCGAGGCCGAGGCCCTCACGGTTCTGGAGGAGATGGCGCGCGTAGGGGTTGTCGAGCTGCACCGGCGGCAGGCGGGACCCGCGGATCCGGCGGCACTCACATCCGCCACCGCCGAGACGTTCCGGGCGACTTACGTCCTCCCGACGCGATCCATCCTGAAGA
>Ga0209341_10005956_pt1 | contig 10928 bp, 10 predicted proteins | sample RifCSP13_2_FD_184020 | JGI IMG/M metagenome (GOLD analysis project Ga0209341, IMG submission 184020) | Soil microbial communities from Rifle, Colorado - Rifle CSP2_sed 13_2 (SPAdes) (version 2) | ecosystem: Environmental > Terrestrial > Deep subsurface > Rock core/Sediment | place: Rifle...
CCTTCGCGGAGGGCGGCGACAGGTTCGCGCAGGCCTTCGCAAAGGCGAAGGGCGACAAGGACCGCGTGGGGATGCTGATCTTCGGGCTGAACCCCAAGGTGCGCGCGGGGTTCCCACAGGACGCGATGGCGGCCGGCGTCGTGACGCTAACCTTGGGGTACAACGACGAGCTCGGGGGCAAGAACAAAACGCAGTTCCAGTTCTTGGCGCCGCTCGCCTCGGCGACGGTCGAGGTTGACGGCCGGCGCGTGGTCGATGCGGGGCGCCTCGCGCTCTAAGAAAGGTCACGGCATCGACGAGGGGTCCCACGCCGTGCGGTAGCCCTCGTCGAGGGCGTCAAGGGCCCCCATGTCCGCGGGGTCGAGTTCGAAGTCGAAGAGGCGGGCGTTCTCCACGATGTGCTCGCGGCGCGAGGAGCGCGGTAGGACCACGAGGCCGTGCTGGAGGGCCCACCGCAGCATGACCTGAGGCGGCGTCCGGCCGTGCTTGCGCGCGACCGCGGCAAGCCGGGGGTCGGCGAGCCGTTTGGCCTTGGCAAGGGGGCTGTAGGCTTCGACCGCGATGCCGCGTGAGCGGCAAAGCTCGAGGAGTCCGCGCTGGTAAAGGAAGGGGCTGAATTCGACCTGGTTCACGGCGGGCAGGGTCGAGCTCGAGGACCCGAGGTCGTCGAGGTGGAGGGCGGTGAAATTCGACACGCCGATCGCGCGGCACTTTCCTCCGGCCTTGAGCGTCTCGAGGGCGCGCCAGGTGGCCTTGCGCACGGGGCCGACGGGCCAGTGGATGAGGTAGAGGTCGATGTGGGGGGACTTCAGCTTGGCGAGGCTCTCGTCGCAGGCCTTCAGCGTCGATTCGAAGCCCTGGTCGCTGTTCCAGACCTTGGTGGTGAGGAACACCTCGTCGCGCTTGAGGCCGCTTGCGCGGACCGCGTCGCCGACGTCCGCCTCGTTGCCGTAGATCTTCGCGGTGTCGATGTGGCGGTAGCCGGCCTGGAGGGCGCCCTCGACGGCGCGGCGTGTCGCGCCGCCTGCGGGGATCTGGAAGACGCCGAATCCGAGGACGGGGATGGCCGTGCCGCCGTTGAGCGGCAGCGAGGAGTCGACCGAGAGGGCCACGGGCCGCAATGATGGCAGCGAGTTCTTGAGGGTGCGGTTCGCCCCCTCCCCGGGGGACGAAGCGGAGGGCAACGGGTCAACCGAATCCATTTCTACCCCCTGGGGCCCTGAAGCGGGCATGAAGGTCGGCATCCTCGGCAGCGGCGATGTTGCGCAGTCGCTTGGGAAGGGGTTCGCCAAGCACGGCCACGACGTGATGATCGGCTCGCGCGACCCAAGGAGCGCAAAGTTGGAGAAATGGAAGGAGGAGGTCGGCGCGAAGGCGTCGACGGGCTCCTCCGCGGACGCGGCGAAGTTCGGGGAGATCGTCGTGCTGGCAACCCTCGGTGCCGGGACGGCGGCGGCCCTGGACGCCGCAGGCCCGAAGAACCTGGAAGGCAAGGTCGTGGTCGACGTGTCGAACCCGCTCGACTTCTCCAAGGGCATGCCCCCGGGCCTCTTCGTGGGCACGACGGATTCGCTCGCGGAGCAGACGCAGCGGAAGCTCCCGAGCGCGAAGGTCGTGAAGTGCTTCAACACGGTCTCCCACGTGCAGATGGTGGACCCGCGGGCCAAGGGCGGCAAGCCGAAGATGCTGGTCGCCGGGGACGACGCGGCGGCCAAGAAGAAGGTCGACGAGTTCCTCAAGGGGCTCGGGTGGGGCGGCACGATCGACTGCGGCGGGCTCGACGGCGCGAGGTGGCTTGAGGCGCTCGTGCCGCTTTGGGTGCGCGTCGCGGGCGAGCTGAAGTCGTGGGACGTGATTTTCCAGCCGGTGCTGCCGTGACTCTCGAGACCGCGACCCTTGGCGGCGGCTGCTTCTGGTGCCTCGAGGCGACCTTCGAGATGCTCGAGGGCGTCCTGAAGGTCGTGAATGGGTACGCGGGCGGGACGGTCGAGAACCCGAGCTACAAGGCGGTGTGCACGGGCACGACGGGCCACGTGGAGGTCGTGCAGGTGACCTTCGACGCGGCAAAGCTCCCGTTCCCGGAACTCCTCGAGGTCTTCTTCTCGATCCACGACCCGACAACCGTGAACCGGCAGGGGGCCGACGTAGGGACACAGTACCGCTCGATCATCCTCACGCACGACGAGATCCAGAGGAAGGCGGCGCAGGACGCGATCCGGAACATGGACGCCTCGGGCTCCTTCCCGAGCCGAGTCGTCACGCAGGTCGAGCCGCTCAAGAAATTCTACCCGGCGGAGGACTACCACCAAGGCTACTACCGGAAGAACCCAGGCGAGGGCTACTGCCAGATGGTCATCTCGCCGAAGGTCGCAAAGATGCGAAGAGCATGGGCGGGCAAGCTCAGGACTTGAGCAACTCGTGCGCCCAATCGAGGAGACGGCGGGAGCGCTTGAGCAGCACCTCGGCGCTCGACCGCTTCACGAGGCCGGACTCATACGCGACCTGGCTCTTGAGCTCGAGAACCGCGGTGAGCTGCTCAGCTTTCTCGCGGGCCCCCGGCGCGCCGCTTCGGGCGAGGAGGCCCGACGCGTCGTCGTGGCTCGAGGAACTCGAGCGCTCGCCAACTTCAAAGACGCACACCGCGTCAGCCGCTGCGATGGCGGCGTGGATCGCATCGAGGCCCGCCGCCCGCCATCGGCCTGCCGCCGCGCTGGCCTCGGCGGCGGCCTGGAATTCGTGGGCCGCCTCAAGGTACTCAAGGGCCTCTTGCAGGTGCACCCGCCTCGACGCCCCGGGCATCCTTACTCCTCCGGCCACAGGACGCGCCCTTCCCGCTCGATTGCCCTAAGCAGGGGCGAGCCACGCTTGCGCTCGTATTCCGCACGCGTATAGATGATGGGCCGCACGCGGGTGCCGTAACGCTCGCGGAGGTTCTCCCGGACCAATGCAACGGCCCGCCGAGCGGCTGCCCGCTGCTTCGGACCCAACACGACGATCAGGAGGTCTACGTCGCTCTGTGCTCTCTCGTCGCCACGGGCGGCGGACCCGAAGAGGACGATTCGGAGCGCGGAGGTCCCTCGGGTGAGAGGCTCCACGACGGATGACATGGCCTCGCGGCGCCCCTGCGCCTCAGCGCGAAAAAGCGAACGGAGCGCGCGGAAGAGGGGGTGGTCCGGCCGCGCTTCCCATTGGTACGCCCGTCCAACGACCCGAGAGCGGACGATCCCCTCGAGTTCGAACCGGCGCAGGACCTCGAGCGCGCGGTGGGTGGGGGTGCGCGCCATTCGAGCGAGTTCGTTGCTGGTGGAGCGCCTCTCTGGGTGGCCCGCAAGGACGCGCAGGAGCCGCGTCGCGCCTTGGCTGAAGAGGAGCCCGTCGAGGGGATTGTTGAGGCGCACGGCTTTACCATCCGGTAAAATATCTTACCAATTGGTAATAGATAAGACTACCGTCCAGTCCTGCGAAGCGCGGCCGTGTGGTGAGGGGTGTGCGCGGGCAAGGGGCGCCTTGAGCGTGTGAGTTCATCGAGGCGGGAAAGGGGGCCGGCGCCGCGACGGCGCCGGGAAGAGAGAACACACGCTTCCCTTCACGAATCCAGATACCTGTAGAACTCGTAGGGGCTGGGCCTCAGGCTCGTCTGGAGGTGCTCGTCCATCTTGAGCTCGAGGTACTTCTCGAGGACGTCCTCGGACATGACGGGCTTCAGGAAGTCGTGGTCGTTCTCAAGCTCCTCGACGGACTCGCGGAGCGACCCTGGCAGCTCGCGGATCCCAAGGGCCTTGCGCTTCGCGTGCGTGAGCTTGTAGATGTCCTCGTCGACGGGGTCGCCGCAGTCCATCTTCTTCTTGACGCCGTCGAGCCCCGCCGCGAGCATCGCGGCAAACGAGAGGTACACGTTCGCGCTGGGGTCCGGCGTCCGGTACTCGATGCGCGAGGCCGCCTCGATCCCCTTGAAGTAGCGGGGGATGCGGATGTTCGCGCTGCGGTTCTTGCGGGACCACGCGATGAACACGGGCGCCTCGTAGCCAGGGACGAGGCGCCGGTACGAGTTCGTCGTCGGGTTCGTGATCGCGCAGAGCGCGCGCGCGTGGTGCATGAGGCCGCCAATGTAGTACCGGCAGACCTGCGAAACCTCCGCGTACTTGTCGTTGGGGTCGTACATCGCGTTCTTCCCTTTCTTCCAGATCGACTGGTGGACATGCATGCCCGACGCGTTGTCCCCGAAGATCGGCTTCGGCATGAAGGTCGCGATCTTGCCCATCTTGTGCGCGACCATCTTCATGACGAACTTGTAGGTGATCGAGTTGTCGGCGGCGGGCACCATCGTGTTGTAGCGCATGTCGATCTCGCACTGGCCCGCGGTCGCGACCTCGTGGTGGTGGGCGTCGAGCGTGATGCCGAAGTCGTCCTGGAGGATGTTGCAGGCCTCCGTGCGGTAGTCGTGGAGGGTGTCCTGGGGAGGCGCGGGGTAGTACCCTTCCTTGAAGCGGATCGGTGTGTTCTTGCCGTGGTCGGGGCCGTTCGACCAGGGCGCCTCGCCGGAAATGATCTCGTAGCCGCAGCCCGCCCACGGGTTGCGCACTGCGTCCGCGGTGGGCAGCATCTTGACCGCGTCGAAGACGAAGAACTCGATTTCGGGGCCCCAGTACGTCGTGTCGTAGCCTTGGGCCTTCGCGAACTCGACGGCGCGCTGCGCGACGTGGCGCGAGTCCCTTGAGAAGCGCTCGTGGGTGCCGCCTTCGTGGACGTTCACGATGAGGCGGGCGATCTTGCGCGCCTCGTGGCCGTTTCCGTTGCCTTTCCCGTTCGAGAAGTCCTGGCCGTTGAGTCCGCCGCCCCAGGGGAGGATCGCGTAGGTCGCGGGGTCGGGGTAGAGGACCATGTCGGACTCGTGGATCTCCTTGAAGCCCTTGATCGAGGAGCCGTCGAGCTTGCCGATGCCGCCCTTGAAGGAGCCCTCGTCGACGCTTTTGGTGGGCACGGAGATGTGCTGGAGGGCGCCGAGGAGGTCGACGAACTGGAGGTCGAGCCACCGGACATGTTCCTTTGCGATCGAGTTCATGACGTCCTTGGCGCTGAGGTTTTGGTTCTTCGAGGGTCCCATGGTTTGTGTCCTCCGGGGGTTGCAGGGAGCGCTCCACTTGGCGCCCGGCCGTCGAACGGCGCGGACATATATAAGGTTAGAACCGGAAAACGCCCTACAGTCGTAGGATTTCTTCCGCGAGGATCATTTGGTTGTCCCGCCGAACCCCCCGAACGAGGGCAGAGCCGGCCGCGCGTTCGGCTGGCGGCCCTCGGCAAAGCGCGTCATGATAGAAGGCCGGGCCTGCGGAGGCAGCGCTCCTCCTTGCGAAGGGGGCGTTCGCAGGGAGACGAAGTCGGGCCGGGGGCCCGGAGAATGATTAAAGCGGCGTGAGGCGTGGCCGCGTCGCATGGAATCGCGCTGGAACGAGGCCGAGGCGCAGGGCAGAAGCGACCTCGACCTCACCATCTACGCTTCGCGGCTCATCGGGGCCGAGGAGTCCCTCGTGCTCTGGGGCGGGGGCAACACCTCGGTCAAGGTGAAGGGGCTCGACTTCCGCGGCCGTGAGGCCGATGTAATGTGGATCAAGGGCTCGGGGTCGGACCTCAAGTCGATCGAGGCGAAGCACTTCGCGGGCGTCGTGCTGGAGGATGTGCGCCCCCTGCTTCAGCGCGAGAAGGAGATGGACGACGAGGAGATGGTGGGCTACCTTGCAAGTTGCCTCACGGACCCGAAAGCGCCGCGCCCTTCGATCGAGACGCTGCTCCACGGGTTCCTTCCCGCGAAGTTCATCGTCCACACCCACGCGGACCTGGTCCAGGCGCTCACGAACAACGAGCGTGGCGAAGCCGCGGTCAAGGACGAATTCGGGGAGGAGGCGGTCGTCGTCCCCTACCAGCGGCCGGGCTTCAAGCTCTCACGGATGGTCTTCGACGCGGTCTTGGAAAAGCCGAACGCGCGCTTCCTCGTCCTGCGCAAGCACGGGCTCATCACATGGGGCGAGACCGCGCGCGAGGCCTACGAGCGGACCATCGAGGCGATCACCCGCGTGGAGGCGTACATCGCCAAGGCGGGCAAGGAGAAGGACCCGGTCGCCGAGCGCGCGTGCGAGCCCCTCGCAACGGAGGCGCGAGAGGCGACCTACGCGGCGGTGGCGCCGCAGCTGCGCGGCCTCCTTTCGAAGGGCAAGCGGGTCGTGCTGCGCTTTGATGACAGCCCCGACATCCTGGACTTTGTCTGCTGCAGGGACGCCAAGCGGCTTTCCCAGGTGGGGCCGGCCACCCCGGACCACGTGCTCTCGACGCGCGTGTGGCCGGCATTCATTGACTGGCGCCCGCACGAGGACGCGGCCGCGCTCGACGCGCGCCTCAAGGAGGGCGTGGACTTGTGGCTGGCCAGGGACGAGCTCTACTTCAAGACGCACTCGGACGGAAAGCTCGCCAGGCTCGAGGCCTACCCGCGCGTGATCCTGATTCCAGGCCTCGGCATGGTGACGGCGGGACCCGACGCCAGGCGCACGCGCGTGATCGCCGACATCTACCACCACACAATCTCCGTGGTGCGTCAGGCGAGCCGGCTCGGCGCCTATGTCTCGCTCACGGAGGCCGAGGCCTTCGGGGTCGACTACTGGCCGCTCGAGCTCTACAAGCTCACGCTCCAGCCGCCGGAGAAGGAGTTCTCGCGCCGGATTGTCATGGTGACGGGGGCGGGAAGCGGGATCGGGCGGGTCGCGGCCGCGCGCTTCGCCGACGCAGGGGCCCACGTCATCGTGACCGACGTGGTGAAGGCCGCCGCCGACCAAGTGGCGCAGGAGATCGCCAAGAAGCACCCCGACCGGGCGCTCTCGATCGAGCTCGACGTGACCTCGGAGGCCTCGGTCAAGGAGGCGTTTGACGTGGCGCTCTTCGCGCTGGGCGGCATCGACGTGGTCTTCTCGAATGCCGGGATCGCGCTCTCCTCCCCGATCGAGTCGATGCCGCTTGACGACTGGCAGAGGTCGCACGCCGTGAACACGACGGGGCACTTCCTGGTCGGCCAGGCGGCGCTGCGGATCTTCAGGCGCCAGGGCCTCGGGGGCTCGATCGTGCTGAACGCCTCGAAGAACGTGACGGCGCCCGGCAAGGACTTCGGCGCCTACTCCGCCTCGAAGGCCGCGGCCGCGCAGCTTTGCCGGATCCTCGCGATCGAGGGCGCGGAGGTGGGCGTGCGCGCGAACATGGTAAACCCCGACGCCGTGTTCCAGGGGACCGGGCTTTGGTCAAGCGAGATCCGCGAAAACCGCGCGAAGGCGCAAGGGATCGACGTCGACAAGATCGAGGAGTACTACAAGAACCGCAGCCTGCTGAAGCTCCCGGTCTTGCCGGAGGACGTCGCGGAGGCCGTCCTCTTCCTCGCGTCGGACCGCGCGGCCAAGACGACGGGGGCCATGCTGCCCGTCGACAGCGGGGTCGTCGGCGCGTTCCCCCGTTAGGGCGGCTTCGAGCGGGGGCGCACCCCCTAGGTACGCACGCGCCTAGGGCGGCCCGCCTTCAAGCTCGTCGGCCGCTGCGGCCGGCACGCCCTGGCGGGCGCGGGCGAGGATCTCGCGGAGCTGCGCTTCGAAGTAGAACTCCTTCTCGCCGAAGGCCGGCTTAAGGTCGTCGAGCCACCGCGCCTGCGAGTCGTACCTGGCGAAAAAGGGCTGGCCCACCCAATCGGGGTGCCGCCCCTGGATGAAGCGCAGGACGAAGATCCGTTCCCCGTAGGCTTGTGCGACGCCGACGATCTGCACTTTGCCCGGCAAGGCCGACATCGAGGGGCCCCGGGCCGTGCGGCACACGCCGCTTACCCGCTGGTACGCCCCGCGGAACACGTGCCACGCGCGCTCGAGGGGGACCTCGAAGAAGTGGCGAGCGCCGGTGTCGCGCACCACGAACATGTAATACGGGATCATGCGAAGGTCCACCTGCGTGCGCCACATCTCGGCCCAGATGGCGGGGTTGTCGTTGATGTTCGCAAGGAGCGGGGACTGCGTGCGCATCTGCACGTTGGCCGCACGGAGGCGCTTGGCGGCCTCGCGGACGGCCGGCGTGGAAAGCTCCCGCGGGTGGTTGAAGTGCGCCATGAGCGCCATGTGCTTGCCCGCCTCCCCCGCGCGTGCGAAAAGGTCGAGGAGCTCGTCGGCGTCGTCGTCCGTAATGAACCGGTACGGCCAATAGGCGAGCGCCTTCGAGCCAATCCGGATCGTGTGGAGGGAGCGCAAGTTCGCCTCGAGGAGGGGCTCGATGTACTTGCGCAGGAACCTCGTCTTCATGAGCAGGGGGTCGCCCCCCGTGAAGAGGACGTCCTGCACCTCGGCGTGGTCCTGGAGGTAGGCGACGAGCCGCTCGGCGGCGCTCTCGGCGAACTTGAGCCCCTCCATCCCAACGAACTGGGGCCATCGGAAGCAGAACGTGCAGTAGGCGTGGCAGGTCTGCCCCTGCGAAGGGAAGAAGAGGACAGTCTCCCGGTACTTGTGCTGCATCCCTTCGAGGCGCACGCCCCGGTGCTCGGGGACGTTGTAGTCCTTCTGTCCGGCGGGGTGCGGGTTGAGCTCCCTGCGAATCATGTCGGCAGCGGCACGCACATCGGCTTCGGGCGCGCCCTGGCGGCGCAGGGACTCGATGACCTCAAAGTGGCGGGGGAGCAGCATGCCGCGCTGCGGGAAGTTGAGCACGAAAATGGGGTCGTCCGGGACGCGGGTCCAGTCGATGAGCTCGGAGACGACGTAGTTGTTTGTTTTGAAAGGGAGGACCGAACCAACGACGCGCATGGCCTCGCGGTCGGCCTCGGAGAACCGCTCGAGCTCGGCGATCTCCCCGAGGTTGTGCATGAGGTAGGCCTTGTACGCCCGCGGCACCCACTCGGGAGCGCGCTTTTCGGGCTGTGCGTTCAGTGCCATAGCTATCCTCGCGCCTTTGCGAATGGCCGCCGGCCGAGCCGGCGGCCCGTCCCGCAATTCACCAGACGGAACGAAGCCGCCGCGCGCGGTCGCGCCCACGGCCCCGCAAGCAGGTGTGGGCCTCCATCGTATTTACAAATTCCCCGCAGCCCCTCATTGCGGCCGCGGCAGGCGCGGCGCCGACGCCCCTGCGCAAGATTCTCGGGTCCCCCAACCACGCGGGACGGTCGGGGCCCGGGCCCTCGTGCCAGGGCCCGCGGGAACCAAGTCGGCCAGCGCCCGGACAGCGAAACTACTAAACACCCGCGCCCGTGACCGGAGGCATCCCGACCGGGCGGAGGCGTTGCGATGGCGGGCGAAGACATCGTGGTCCAGCTGCTCGCGCTCCTCTTCGTGATGTTCGTGGCCGCGCGCCTGCTTGGCCGCGCAGTCGAAATGGTTGGCCTACCAGGCGTAATCGGCGAGATCGCCGCCGGAATCCTGCTCGGCCCGTCCGCGTTTGGCATCATCGACCCGGCCAACGTCAATTACGGGATTACCCTGGAGGCGCTCGCCGAGATTGGCATCGTCGTGCTCCTCTTTTCCGTGGGCCTCGAAACGCGCATCGGCGACCTCAAGAGGGTCGGGCGGGCGGCGAGCCAAACGGCCATGCTTGGCGTCGCGGTGCCGCTAGCGGTCGGAACCGCCGTTTTGATGGCGCTCGCCTACGAGTGGCACGCGGCGCTCTTCGTCGGGACGGCCATGGTCGCAACGTCGGTCGGTATCACGGCAAGGGTGCTCTCAGACCTCGACATGACCCAAACCAAAACCGCGAAGGTCATCCTCGGGGCGGCCGTGATCGACGACATCCTTGGGATGCTCGTCCTCGCGGTCGTTGGAGCGGTGGCTCTCGGCGGCACGGCGAATTTCCTGGATATTTCGATCGTGGTCGGTGAGGCGCTGCTATTCGTCGTGGTCGCGATCACCGTCCTGCCGCGCGTCGTCGACCGCCTTGCCGGCGAGCGCAAACTCATGGAAGGAAAGAAGCTCTACGACCGCCGGCTTGACCGGTTGAAGCCGGTGCAGACGCGCCAATCCGCCTTCGCCTTGGCAATCGCCATGTGCCTGGGGCTTGCGGCCGCGTCTTCCTTCTTCCGCCTGGCGCCGATCATCGGCGCGTTCATCGCGGGCGTCGCATTTGCCGACGTGGAACGGCGCTATCGCCTGCACGACCAGTTCGAGCCCGTGCGCGTCCTGCTCGTCCCATTCTTTTTCGTGCTGATGGGGGCGAAGGTGTCGCTTACGGCCTTTGCTGTAGACCCCTCGCTCATCGTGCTTGCGCTTGGGATCACAGCCGTTGCCTCTGCCACGAAGTACTACCCCTGCCGCTTTGGAGCGAGGTCCCTCGGCCGTGGGCCGGCTCGCGCCGTGGGTTTCGGGATGATCCCGAGGGGCGAGGTGGGACTCATTGTCGCGGCGGTGGCGCTCAAAGCCGGCATCATCGATTCCCCGTTGTTTTCCGTGGTAGTATTCATGTCCCTCGGCACCAGCCTCGTGGCGCCGCCGCTGCTCCGGCGTGCGATGGCGAAGGACGGCCACGAGCATCTGCTCAACGGAGAGCGGGTCGCCAAGAGCCGTGAGTGGAGGCCCCCGGATTGAGGGCCCTTCAGTCCTCGTCGGCGGGCCGGGCCGGGAACGCGTACTCGTCCGGGGCCTCGTCGAAGAGCACGGCGCAGGCCGCGCTGCAGAACACGTAGACCTCGTCGAGGGCCTCGCGCCGCAAGGTCCCTCGAGCGGGTCCTTTGCAGACGGCGCACTCGAGGCCGGGGATGTGGCGCGGCGCCAGGCGTTTGGCGGCGGCTCGCATCGTTCTTCCCTTGCCTAAGGGGGCTTTGAGGCCTTCGTATGAACGTTAGGGGCGCTGGCGCAAGGGCCGCCTACTTCAGGGCCTTGCGAGCCGCCCCGATGTCTGCCACCTCGAAGATGATCTCGAAGTGGCAGACATCG
>Ga0209341_10005958_pt1 | contig 10925 bp, 9 predicted proteins | sample RifCSP13_2_FD_184020 | JGI IMG/M metagenome (GOLD analysis project Ga0209341, IMG submission 184020) | Soil microbial communities from Rifle, Colorado - Rifle CSP2_sed 13_2 (SPAdes) (version 2) | ecosystem: Environmental > Terrestrial > Deep subsurface > Rock core/Sediment | place: Rifle...
TGAAGGGCCTGGGGGGGCCGAGGCGTTCACTTCGTGTTGAACGCGCTGGCATGTCTTACTGGAGGAGGCTTGGCAGCGCAGGCAGATGGTCGCCTCGGTGGATCGGCGCCCATTTCTCTCGGGGGCCAGGCTTACGGGACTTGCCCTCGCCGATGGGGCGGACGACGTGTGGATGAACGATGGGGAACTCAGTGACAGGCTTCCGCCCAGCTCGACACTATGTACAATGAGATAGGGCAAACTCCTTCCCCTTGTCCACCAGCATCGCTGATTCCGCCGCCGCCAATTTGCTCTTGAGAGGGCTGGCCCGTCGAACCAGGGGCCATTCAAAGGGTTGGTGTTTCCTCCTCTTTCCGCTCAGCATCCACCAACACCTCTGTCCTCAAGACGGGGCATAACTACGTCATGCCGCCCTATCCGCACCAATAGGCCGCCTGGCACCTCTACGCAAGACGCTTCTCCAGATGGTAGATTTCGATAGGGTTGTCGCGAAGCAGCCTGACAGCAATCATCTTTCCCACCTCAGTATCGAACCGGCCCTGGTCAATCTTCATGGCCAAAGCTCTGCAGATATTCTCTCGCGCTATCGCTTGATGGCCATAAACCGCGTCGAGGATTGCGTAGTCCCCGCCGAACCCGGCGATCTTGTTGTAAGGCAGGGCATCGAGCCACTCGACCAAAGCGCGGACTGAAGCTTCGGCGGAGATGATGTGGGCCCAGCACATGTCGATGAAAACGTTGCGGAAGTTTTTTGCCAGGACAGACAGCTTTCGTTCGAATGGATATCCGATATGAAACAGCACGAATCGCACATCCGGATACTGGACAAACAGGTTGGTGAGAAGCCCCGGATCTGACCAGTCAATATGATTCCCTGCGCCCTCCTGCAGGCCGGTGTGGAACTGGAAGACCATGTTGTACTCATTGGCCAAGCCCAGGATGGCATGCATCAGATAGTCCTGTCCCCGCGTACCAAGCAATTCCGGCCTAAAGTCGAAGGATGTATCACGATTGATGGAGCTCAGGAACACGTTGAAATCGTCTTCGGCCTCGGACCGAGTGACCCTCTCGAATGAAAGGGGGCGCAAGTAGGCAATGTCGGACTTCAGCGCCACGGCGCCTCTCGTCGATGCCCACTCAATCATCCCTTTGCATGCTGCGAGATATGCATCGAAAGAGGTAATCCGGATCCCGGTTCTTTCTTCGATACCGAGTAGGTGCCCAAGGCTCTCGGGTCTCACCAGTTCTGTCACGTTGTACACGGGAAGGAAGAACTCGGGATCGCACTTGAGATCCTGGCTCCCATCAGGACTGTATGGTTGATCAAGTGCGACCGCTATCTTGGAATGATGTTTCAGGACCCGAGCGTAGCGACCTGGTTTCAAGCTCGACAGGAAGGCTTCATTCAGTGTTCCGATCGTCTCCCGACGTATCCCGTCGACACCATACAGTCCGCGCACTGCAGCATCGAGTGCACGTGCATATCCCGTGTAGCGGGAGAACTCCCAGTACGGCTCGATCAATGCCCACTTCTCAAGGACGTCGAGGTCACTTCGTCGTACCGTCTCCAGAGCCGCGAGTGGCAAGCCAGCTGAGACGAGATCCCACGCGAGGTAGTGAAGAAGGTACTCCTTCAGCACGTCGAGCTTGCCTGGAGCCAGGCGCGATCGCCATTTTCCAGCCAGCCATACATCCTCAAACGGTATCAGGTGCTCGTGGGTATCGACAATGTCGAGCTCCTGCACGAACCCAATCAGTATGTCATAGGGGGACACGGGAGCCACTCCTTCTCGATTGCCGCGCGTCAGCGGTGCTTTGCCTGCCAAGGATGCTTCCAGCGAATGTGACTAGCGGCGAAGATGTTTCCCGAACCAATCAAGTAGCGCCGCGTTCTGGGCCATCCTGTACGCCGGCAGCCCGTCCCAAGACGCCGTATGTCCGCCCCCTGGGAAGCGGAGCATCTCAACTCTGCACCCGGTCTCTTGGAGCGAGGCATAGAACTCCTCCGCCTGCCCCGGCGGGCACCGGCAGTCCTGGTCGCCAACGATCAGGAGGGTCGGCGTTGTGCACCTCTTGGCATGCGCTATTGGGGACATCCGGTAGAGCTCCTCGTGTCGTTCCTGAGGATCGGCATCGAATTCAGCTCTACAGAATGCAGGTCCAACATCGCTTGTGCCGTAGAAACTCACCCAGTTCGTCACAGGGTTCTCCGCGACAGCAGCTGAGAAGCGGTCTGTATGGGTGATGATCCAGCAGGTTAGGTAGCCGCCGCCGGACAAGCCGTAAAGACCCAAACGCTCTGGATCGGCGATGCCACGCTCCACAAGCTTGTCTATGCCGGCCATCAAGTCCCAGTAGTCGAGGTTGCCCCAATCAGCACGAATCGCTTCTGCAAATGCATCCCCATAGCCCGTCGAGCCTCGCTGGTTGAAGAACGCCACGGCGTAGCCGGCCCCCGCGAGCAGGTGGAAGTCCGCTACAAAGCGGTGACCGTACGCCTCATGCGGGCCGCCATGAATATTGAGGATTGTCGGATAAGGGCCCCGACTGGACTTCGGGATCATGACCCAACCTTCAACCTCCGCACCATCGCGGCTTGTCACCCGGAGAGCCTGGGCCTCAGGCAGCGCAGAGGCATCGATGAGATCCTCGTTGGGGTTCCATACGGTGCGTTCGACACCATCGAGCGTGCTCAGCTCGGTGAGTATCGTGGGCTGGGTCATCGTGCTCTTTACATACAAGAGCACACCGTCGCTGTAATCCTGTAGAACGCAGGAATGGCTTCCTAGCGTCACTTGTACCCAGTTCTGCGGACCTTCAAGCGCTACCGAGTAGACCTGCGTTTCTCCGCCGGTCTGCCCTGTGACGAATGCATGATCCCCGCTCTCATCGGTGAAGATCGCGGTGGGCTGATCCTCCCAGAACACTGGCATGTCATAGGTGACCTGCCCGCCGAAATCGACTGTCGTACCTCGCGTGCGACACGCCGGCTCACCACCATCCAATGAGAGCACCCAGAGATCCCGCTTCCGACCGATGTAGTGCCCGCGAGAACGTCCAATCAGAGCAATGGCCTTGCTACCCGGCAGCCACGCAATTCCTTCGACATGCCCCCAACCTGGGGCAAGGTCGCGCACACTCCCCTGATGGTCCACAATCCGCAAAGTCGAGTGGAACGTGCCCGGATCGGGGCCCGAGTAGGCAAAGTAGAGGATCGATTCTCCGTCTGGAGACCAAAGCGGGTGCCTGTTGTCCAGTGTGTCATCCGTCAGGCGCGTGATTCGGCCCGTCGGGATGTTCAGCACATGCAGATCATTCTTGCCAAACTGGACAAGCCCCACGCCCTTCATTCGGTACCGCCTGCGCGTGACACGGTAAGGTGCTGCGGTGGGCCCTGGCAGGTCCGAGGCAGGAGCACTGAAGGCAAGGTTGAGTGCGTCTGGAGACCAAGTCAGCCCGCCTGAGACGCCTTGCGGGAACGAGGTGAGTTGGCGCGGCCGCGCACCGTCCGCCTCCGCAATGACGACTTGGGTGACGCCGTTGATACCTTGCAAGTAGGCGAGCTTCGTTCCGATTGGTGACCAGCTAGGAGATGAGGCGCGGGGTCCATCTGCCAGCACATGTAGCGTCGAAGTGCTACCTCTCCCGAGTTCGAGTATCGCTGTCGTGTCCTCTAGGCCTTTGACACTAGAAAGCGTACAGGAGTACCTCGCGCTTTGAGGCACAAACTGCCCGTCGAGAACAAACATGAGTTTCAGCAGATCATCCGGAGTCATTTTCCTCGCCCATCGTGCTCTCTACTCCTCCTCACTGTTCGCTCGAGACATGACCGACGACTATGGCGCGACGGCCCTGACTGTGGGGAAGTGATCAGGCACTGCTTTCATTGACTGGCAGGATCAACCGAAGATCAGCCTCTGCCCAGAACCAGAGCAAGTAAAGCCATCCGAACTGCCACCCCATAGTACGCCTGCTTGAAATAGCGGGCCGCGTTGTTCGCATCGAAAGACTTCGGCATTTCTCTCCCTCTCGGGAGCGGGTGGAGCACGATCAGATCGGCCTTTGCCTTTGCCAGCAAGTCGTCGTTGACAATGAAGCCCGCTGGGCTGAGTCCCTTGTCCTCAGCTGCCTCGGAGCGCGCCGCGTGGAAAGAGGACGTCTCGGCAGGTATCAAGTACAGAACATCGAGGGTTGGCAGGACTTCCTCGACAGTTTGGACCTCATCGAATGCCAATCCTGCATCACCAACTCGCTGACGCCATTCTGTGGGCAGACGCATCTCCTTCGGCGAGATAAGAGACACCCTGGTGTGATAGCGCGCCAGAGCGATTGGCAGTGAATGCATGACGCGGATGTTCATGTCCCCAGCCAGACCAATATGCAACCCTTCAACTCCGCCCTTCTCCCTCCGGATGGTGTACACATCCAGCAATGCTTGGGTCGGGTGCTCATTGTATCCATCCCCCCCGCTGATCACTGGTATCTCGATCGCACGCGCCATTTCAGCTGGTGCTCCTTCGCGCGGGTGGCGGATGACCACGACATCCGCGTATGATTCAAGCATCTTCCCTGTGTCCTCGACGCTCTCCTGATAGAAGTCACCGGCACGCGTCATCTTCGGATCGGAAAAGCCCGTCACGGAGCCTCCCAGCCGCTGCATGGCGCTCTCAAAACTCAGGCGCGTCCTCGTGCTCGCCTGGAAGAAGGCGGTTGCCAGGACTTTGTCGGCGAGCAAGTCGGTCTTCGTCCTCTCCCGCAACGTGATCTCCATTTCATCCGCAAGGTCGAAGATGAAGTCCATTTCCGCTCGGTTAATATCGAGCATGGTAACAACGTCTCTCCCCTCCAGGTCTGCCATATTCGCGTCTCCCTAGTCAGATTGTGAGATGTCTGAAGAGGCCTAATTCCGGGCTGAGTATGAGGGGTTTGTCCGTGGACATGCTTGCCGACCTCATTGACAGCTGTACGCCGCTCATTTCCTCATCAGATCGGCCAAGCCGTCCCCAATCAGGCTGAACGCGATGCCTGCTACCAGGATGAAGAGGCTCGGGATGAGAACCAGGTTGGGGTAGACTGCAAGGAACCCACGGTTCTCTGCAACCATGGCACCCCATTCTGGATTCGGTGGCTGTACACCCAGGCCCAGGTAGCCCAGGGTTCCCGCAAAGACCATGTTGAGAACTGCGTCGGATGCAGCGTACACGATGGGAGCAGTGATGACATTCGGCAAGATGTGCCGGCTGAGAACGCGTCTGTCCCTACAACCGACCACCTTCGCTGCATCAACGAACTCCTTGTTCCTCGTGGCAAGGACTTCCCCCCGGACTATCCTGGCATAGAAGACCCAACTTACCGCGACAATGGCAACAAAGAGATTCCGGATCCCTGGTCCAAGCATCGCAACAATGAGAATCACAAGGACAAACACTGGAAACGCCATCGTGGTGTTGACCAGACCGCTCAACAGGCCATCAATCCTCCCTCCGAAGTAGCCCCCAAATAACCCTGCCATTGTGCCGACGAGAAGAGACAGAAACGTTGCCAGAAAAGCGATCCATAGGTCCACCCGCCCGCCATAGAGCACGCGGGCAAGCAGATCACGGCCGAAGTTGTCCGTTCCGAGAATGTGAGCGGCGGAGGGAGGCGCGAACCGGTTGCTGATATTCTGGTCCGTTGGGCCATATGGCGTGAATAGCGGAGCGCCAACAGTACTCACGATCATGGCGGTCATCAATGCGACGCCGAAGACGAGTGACCGCGAGATCTTGGTCCTCCGCCGCGGGGATGCGCCCTCCAGGATTGGACTGCCGCTATTCATAACGGATACGGGGGTCAATGTAGGCGTAGGACAGATCCGTAATCAGGTTGATGGCCACCACCAGGAGTGCGAAGATCAGAGTGATACTTTGAACGACCTCGTAGTCGCGATTGAAGATGGAAGTCACCATCAAGGAACCAAGACCCGGCAAGGCGAAGACCTGTTCGACGATCACTGTTGCTCCAACCAGCACTACCAGATTCAACCCGATAAGCGACACATACGAGACAAGTGCATTAGGCAGGGAGTGACGACGGAAGAGCAGCTGTCGCGGCACCCCCTTCCCGCGAGCCGTCCTGATGTAGTCCTCACCGAGAATCTCAATCAGCGACGATCGCAGCCCGCGCGCCAGCAGGACTGCCACCGTAATAGCCAGCGTTAGTGAAGGCAGAAAGAGATGGTGAAGCACCTCTGCAGGCGTTCGCCCATATCCAGAGACAGGAAAGAGTTTCAATCTGATACTGAAGACCAGCATCAGGCCAAGCGCAATGACAAAGTGTGGTAGCGAGAGGCTGAGCGTCGTACCTCCACGGATGAGATGATCGACCCAGGAATCGCGCTTCACAGCTGCGAGGATCCCAACCGGCATAGAAATCAATACAGCGAGCAGCATGCTGAACATCGCCAAGTAGAGAGTGACAGGAAGCCGTTCTAGTATCAACTCGAGAGCGGGCCGACGGAAGATGAGCGAGTAGCCAAGGTTCCCAGCCAATAGCCCTTCCAGGTACCTGTAGTATTGAACGTAGATAGGTTGGTCCAGACTCAACTGTTGTCGACAATTCTCGATGACTTCGGGGGCAACCTTGATACCATGGATCCGGTAGCATATGTCGCCAGGAACCAGACGCATCGAAAGGAATACGATCGCGCTGATCCCAAAGACAATGGGGATCATCTGCAATATCCGATTGAATACGAAACGGCCCACAGATCCGCCTAGCCTCGCGGCAAGCCGTATCCCGGCGTCAGCAACATAGCCCGCAATTCGCGAAATCCAGCGGTCCTGCAGATGCGGATCATGATTGAGTGCGACTTAGTTGTGCCACCACGTCTTTGAACCTCGCAATGAATGTACCGTTTTCTTCGGGAGTGCCTACTGTTACGCGCACATAGCCATTCTCCATCCCGTGGGAATCCATTGGGCGGATGAGAACCCCCCTCTCAACGAGACTGGCAACGAGCGCGGACGATGAGCAGCCTAGGGACGAAGCATCTATGAGGACGTAGTTGCCCTCGGATTCGAACGCGCGTATGAGGGGTAGCCTGTTGACTTGATCGATCAGCCACTCCCGCCCCCCGATGATGAGATCCCTTCGCTCCATCCGGGCATCTTCATCTTCCAGCGCAGCGAGACCGGCGTGGTAGGCCAGAAGGCTCACGTTCCACGGATTCTTCACGCGGTTTAGGAAGTTAGCGAGCGACTGCGCACAGAAGAGGTACCCCAACCTCAGACCTGCCAACCCGTAAGCCTTGGAGAACGTCCGGCTCACCATGAGGTGCGGGAATTCCAGCACGCGCGGTGCCCAAGTTGTCTCATTCAAGGTAAGCTCGAAGTAGGCTTCGTCGAAGAACGTCGGGATTCCCAGCTCCAAGATCCGCTCCACGTCCCGTTTCGCGATCAGGTTTCCGGTTGGATTATTCGGCGAACAGAGGAATACCAACTTGGTTGACTCGTCCACCGCCGCGAGAATCCTGTCTATGTCCCAGTAATTCGTTTCCGCTAGAGGGATCTCGACAGGGACACCCCCAAGGATCCTGGTCCGCCTCGCGTACATGGAGAATGTGGGGGCCGGGATGATCACATTCTCCCCTGGCGAGACAACTGTTGCGATGACGAGACTGATGAGGTCCGTGGATCCGTTCCCCAGGACGACATTGTCTGCGTGGAGGCCCACTCTCACAGCAAGCGCCTTCTTCAGTTGCTGACCCGAATCCGGGTACAGGTTTGCGTGCGCAGCTGCATTGCCAACCGCTTCGAGGACTCTACGGGAAGGCTGGAGCGGGTTCTCGTTAGACATCATCCTGATCAGTTCGGGATGATCCCAGGCAAAGTCGAGATGGTCCGCGCGGTAGGGATCCGAGTTCCGAACCCAGGGCACGATGTATTCTTCGAGCTTCTTCATGTTGCAAGAGACCTCCGCCCGATGTATGGCGGTCCGCAATTCCGTTCCGCGGAATACGCTTTAGTAGGCACGCCGAGCAGCCCAGACAAGTTCTGTCCATCTCGAATAGCGCTCGACCGCAGACCGCCTGACGGTGTGCGGCTCATAAGTCGAATGCGCTTGCCAAATCTCGTTGGCAACCCCAATTCCGGGATAGATCCCGGCTCCCGCCCCCGCCAGGATTGCCATGCCGAGGAGGGTGGTCTCAGACTCTCTCGGCCGCACGATCGGGCGATCGAGCACATCTGCCAGGAACTTGAGCAGGAATTCATTCCTGCTCAAACCACCATCGACCCGCAACGCCCCCACGACGCGTCTCTCCTCAAGCTTCTCGAGGGGGGTAAGGATGTCACAGACGCTGAATGCCACCGCCTCCAGACTGGCCCTGACGATGTCCGCTTGCGTCGTCGCGCTTGTGATCCCGAAGATCGTCCCACGTACCTTGCTGTCCCAGTACGGGGCTCCTAGGCCGGTCAGCGCTGGGATCACTACCAACCCGTCGTCGGGGCGGGCTTTCGCAGCCACAGAAGAGAATTGCTCGACCTTCCACGGAAGCCCCAGGGCTTCAGATATCCACGTGATCAAGGAGCCGGCGTGGATACTTTCACTTGCGATCGCGTACGTGGGCGCCCCGTCAACTTGCCAGGCCACACTGGTATCCATGACCCTCGGCTCACGATAGACTTGGCCGATGTTCATCCAGAAACCAGCACACGTCCCAAGCGTGACTTTGGCCTGATCTTGGCCCAGACACGCCTGCCCAATCAGCGCGATCGACTGGTCGAGAGCGTTCCCTCTCCAGGGTATCTCCATGTCTGCGATTGCGAGCGTTCCCAGGGCATCATCACTATCATGGATGGAGGGCAAGAGCAGCCCCTTCGCCCCGAAGAGCCCCAGGAGATCTTCATCCCAACAACCAGACTCCAAACTGTATAGCCCGCTCCTTGCTGCGGTTGAATGATCCGTCGCGTATCTGTGTTCCTTGGTTAAGTGGTAGAGGAACCATGAATCTGATTGGCTGAACGCCAGCCTGCCCAAGCGTAGTAGTCGGGCGGCTTCAGGAATGTTGTCAAGCACCCAGGGGATCTTCGTGGCGGGCCACATGGGAGTCAAAGGCAGCCCCGTCAGGGAACGAAATTTACTTTCCAGCCCGCGCTGCTTCAAGGCCTCACAGTAGTCAGCGCTCCTGCTGCACTGCCATCCGATGAGAGGGTAGACCGGCTCACCCGTGTCTGCGTCCCACAGCAGCAGGCATTCCGCCTGGTTTGCCATGCCAAGGCCAACCGCCTCCATTGCCATGGCGCGGATTCGCGCAACCAGCTTCCCAGCAACAATCTGAATAGATGACAGCAGTTCACCTGGGTCCTGCTCGACCCACCCCGGGGAGGGAAAAAGGGAGCGCACCGGGTGTCTTTCAATCCCAACCCGCTCACCCTTCCTATCGAACGCGGCGCCCTTTGTGGCCGAGGTGCCTTGATCCAGCGCGAGGATGCATCTATTCTTCATAGCGTCGGCATTCTCGGGGTGTCGCAATCGGCCTTGGGGTGCGGGTCAGAGAGCCGCACCCTCACTCTCAAACCAGTCAAGTACCGCCCGGAGATTCTCGTGGAACGACTTCCTCTCAACAAACGCACCGTTGAAGAGGGCGCTTCCGATGGTGAATGCCCAAGCCCCCGCACGCTGGACTTCGCGCATGCGCGCGAAGGAGCCGATGCTTCCAGCGGATACGACGGGTATGGATATCCTGCTCACGACGCTCTGCAGCAACCCCTCTGCGTCCCCTACGAAGCGATACGCAAGGAGATCGATCCCATCTACACCCGCGTCTTGAAGCGATCGAGCATGGCCCACGATATCCTCGATCGTTCCGTCGAGTACGCTTGGGTGGCTGTGAACGCGGCCAGCAAATGGGAAATACTCCGTGGACGTTCCCTCGAGCAAAGCCCGTATGGAGTCACGATAAGCCGTCCCCATGAGCACGTCGAAACCGCATTCAGCCGCAAGAGCTGCTCCGCCCACGCCGTCATTTTCGCCAAGAGAGACGACCTCCAAGTACGTCCTCTTCCCGGCATCCTTCATTTCCTCGACGAGCTCTTTCACTTTCGGACGGGGGAGACCGACATCCTTGAAGCCCCAGTGTTGGACAGGAAGCCCCTTTGAATGCCGGAAAACTTCCAGGGCGTCGTCTACGGTCTCGTCGTTGCGCGTCAACATGACGATGATTTCTGGCTTCATCAGGATCCTCGGTATGGCACCAAGTTTGCTCGGCCGGGATGGGTCATGGCTCGATCGCAGCCTGGCTCCGCAAGCTGCCACCGGCGGGCTGGCGATGATAAGATGCCCGCATCAGGGGCAGACTCGTCCAGGTTATGGCACATGGTGAAAGGCGGTGGAGGTGGAGGGGGAATCCCTCCACCTCCAGCCGCTTGGTCCCTGTCACTTATCCAGCCACACATCCCAATAGCGTGCAAAGACAGTTGGCGAGAGCTCGAATCCCTTCACGTAGTCCCATACCGCAGTGCGAGAAGGGAAGTAGTACAGAGGGACAACCCATGACCAGTCTTCCGCGATCCTGAAGAGCTCGTGGTAGGCGGCCTCCCTTTCCGTGGCGTCCGTCATGGTGTCCGCGTCAGCGGCTAGGTCATCGAACTCCTGGTTGCATCCGCCCGCCATGGTTTCTGTCAGTGCGCAGAGGTGGCTGATGTTCAGCTGCGATGGGTCGACAACATCGCTTGTCCAAAAGATGATCGAGGCCTCATAGTTGCCGGCGATGGTCTCGTCGATCTGAAGCGCACCGTCAAGCGGGACGATCTCCACATTGACCCCAATCATGCCCCATTGCTCTTTGAGGAGCGCGGCTGATTGTTCCGCTGCCGATTCGCCAACGCCGTAGCTGAGCGTTATGTCGAAGCCGTCGGGCGCCCTTGACTCAGCTAGATACTCTC
>Ga0209341_10005961_pt1 | contig 10920 bp, 5 predicted proteins | sample RifCSP13_2_FD_184020 | JGI IMG/M metagenome (GOLD analysis project Ga0209341, IMG submission 184020) | Soil microbial communities from Rifle, Colorado - Rifle CSP2_sed 13_2 (SPAdes) (version 2) | ecosystem: Environmental > Terrestrial > Deep subsurface > Rock core/Sediment | place: Rifle...
TGAATTTCCTGTACCGGTGATTGCCGCTGTGAATGGCATCGCTGCAGGTGGAGGCTGTGAACTCGTTCTCGCCTGCCATCTGCGCGTGGCAACTGGCACCGCAACATTCAGCATGCCCGAAACAAAACTCGGAATGATTCCAGCCTACGGTGGTACTCAACGTCTAGCTCACGAAATAGGGTTGGGCCGGGCAATTGAGATGATGCTTACCGGCCGGGTTTTGACTGCGGCGGAGGCTCTATCTTGTGGCATGATCAATCGCGTGGTTGGCCCTGGCGAATTAATGACGGCAGCGGAAATGCTGGCGAATGAGATTGGGGCACTTGCCCCACTTGCCATCCGAGCGTGCTTAAAGGCCGTCACGCAGGGCTTCGACCTTCGCTTACCTGAAGGGCTCGCACTGGAAGCTCAACTGTTTGCGAACCTGTTTAATACGCAGGACGTGCGTGAAGGGACACGAGCGTTCCTGGAAAAGAGGCAGCCGGTCTTTTCAGGCAAGTGAACACATCTAACGAATAACTCGCTTGCTGCCTCAGAAGACCATCACCTATACTTCAACCGCTTTTTAACGATTCTGCTTCGACTGGTTAGCGCCTTGCCACCAACTATTCATGAAGGTAAGTTGAATGCCGCTGGCTTTCGCTTTGCCATCGTAGCCGCTCGCTGGAACGATCTGATCAGTTCGCGATTGCTTGACGGCGCTCTCGACGCACTATCCCGGCTAGGCGCGGAAGATCAGAAGGTGGAGGTTTATCGAGTGCCCGGATCGTTTGAAGTTCCATCGCTGGCACTGAAGCTTGCAAGCTCAAAGAAATACGACGCGGTGATCTGTATAGGGACAATCATACGGGGACAAACACCACATTTCGATTACATTGCCTCAGAGGTTACACATGGGATTGCTCGGGCAGGAATGAAAACTGGAGTGCCGGTGATTTTTGGCATCGTAACAGCCGACACGGTCGACCAGGCCATGGATCGCGCCGGTGTAAAGCTGGGCAATAAGGGGTTCGAGGCAGCGACCGCTGCGGTCGAAATGGTCAATTTGTATCGCGAAGCTTTTAAAGAAAGATGAATATGAAGCCTCAACGATAGACAGAACTTCGTTGGTCTTCATCTTTGAACGTATTTATGGGTTCCAGACGTAAGGCACGCGAGTGTGCCTTGCAAATGCTCTTTGCTGCCGATGTAGCTGAAGCACCCGCAGAGGAAGTTGTGCGGGCGTATTGGGCTGAGCTGGGGGAGGAAGACCTGGAACCGACGGCTCAAGAGTTTGCGAGCCGGCTGGCGACCGGTACTCTCGCCCACCTTGAAACGCTGGACGAACGAATTCGGTCTCGCGCAGAGCACTGGCGCATTTCACGAATGGCCGTCGTGGATCGCAACATTTTACGACTTGCGGTTTACGAGTTCCTGTTCGAGCCCACCCCCCGTACCGTCGCAATAAATGAGGCCCTTGAAATAGCTCGGCGGTTCTCAACTTACGAAGCCACACAGTTCATCAACGGAATCCTCGATGCGATCAAGGGCGATCTCGATTTGGAACAACCTCAGCAAACGGTAGAACTTGAGCCTGAGGAAATTAACTCCACTGTAACCAATGAACCTGCAGAATGAACTCCTCGCCCGGCAGTCTGCAGATTGATACATTCTCTAACTCTTGATCCCTGAAAATGGATTAGCGGTGGATCAACAGATTCCTGAATTCCAAGCCGACCTAGAGCAGCATCTGCAGCGATTTTTTGAGCAACTGCAAATGCTTAGGGACAGCCTTAAACTGGAAGCTACTCAGCGTCGGTCGGTTGAGAGCGCATTTCGCACAGTTCACTCCATCAAAGGTGCAGCCTCCAGCGGTGATCTCAAGCAAGTTGTGAGCATCGCCCATCAAGTTGAGGAGTTGCTCGCAGAAATCAGAGGCGGTCGACTCAGACTAAATCAACGGTTGGTGCGAGCGCTCGAGGATGGGGGAAACCTCCTCACTGCATGCCTCAGCCCAGAACCCCCGTCAGACAGTGCCTTGGAAGCATTCAAGTGCGATGTAGTTGAGGTTCTTCATCAATCTGAAGTTACTGAAGACCTCTTAACCGAACTACCGCGAGCGGCAAGCGTGGGCTTGACGGAGGATCAGAAACTGCTCACGCGTCGTCTCCTCAACACGGGGGCACAACTTTATGAGGTTTGCACCAGCTTTGACGTCGCTCAGATCGAATCCGAGTTATCTCGGTTGAAAAAAGCACTGGAAGAGTTAGGGGAGGTTGTTTCCACCCAGCCCTCTTTGGAGAGAGACAGACCCGACGAGGTGAGTTTTCGGCTTCTCTTTGTCAGCCGGGAGGATTTGGCGACGCTGAAGGACGCAATAAAGGGTTTTGGAACTTTGTCGCTCAGTAAACTAACTCAACCTTACTCGATACCACTGACAAGCGGGGAAACGGAAGCGTCTGTACGCTTGCCGGTTAGTGAGATTGAAAGGGTAGCCCAGCCCCTTGAGGAGCTATTTACATTAGTGCGACGATCGTTGCAGTGGGCAATCGACAAGACAGACGGAAGCTCTCAGAAGAAATTCACCGAAGACTTGGGAGCTGTTGAAAACGCGATAGACTCAATCAAAGCCGAACTCACCGAGTTGAGACTGATTCCTGCCAGTCAAATCCTGGAAAGAGCGGCACGGTCAGGCCGAGCTGCAGCCCGTTCGTGCAAGAAAGAGGTTCACGTGAAGGTGGTCGGTGGAGATGTTCGGATCGACAGGGTCGCCGAGGCGGCAATTGCGGATTGCCTGGTTCACTTGGTTCGTAATGCAGTGGACCATGGCATCGAGAGCCCAGAGGAGCGGGCTGCAGCAGGTAAACAACTCCCTGCAATCGTGCGTATCGAAGCCGAAACCGACGAAGGTGACATTTGTTTGCGAGTATCGGACGATGGGAGGGGGATCGACTTTCAGGCGGTCTCAAAAGCAGCGGCAACATTTGGGTACTCGTCTATCAAGACGGCTTTAACTTTGGACGAGTGTTTACAGCTCATTTTTGAGCCAGGTGTGTCAACCAAAGAGACCAGTTCCGAGACATCTGGCCGCGGGGTGGGGTTGGACGTCGTCCGCCAGAGTGTGGCTTCGATTGGTGGCGAGGTTCGGGTCCAAACTGAAAAAGGCAAGGGCTCAACTTTTGAGGTTCGAATCCCGCGGCCTCCATCAAACGAAGGATCTGTGCCGGCGACAGCTGGCTATTAATATCAGGGCTGAGAATGTTTGCTTATTTCCTACCGTCCTAAACGCCCCGCGTGAGATCTTCGGCACCAATGGCTTACCTGAATTTGAGGAAGCCAAAGCAACCATTGATCAATTACGAGCCGACCACACTTTTCTCGTGGAACAACTTTCTCAGGCGTTGAGAATTTTCCGCGAACTCCTCGCTTCCGCTACAAATCCTCCTGTTGACGTGCCCGGAGCTATTGGCGAGATTCGGTCCCGGATATTTGCCGCAGCTGAAAAGGCTGAAGACTCATACAGGCTCGAGGAAGGCCGTGTTTACAAATGGCCCGAGCTCTTTTCTACTGAAATCGCCACTTGCAGCGCGTCATACTGTTCGGGAGACAAGAGTCAAGCTGACAAGTCCAATTAGGAGAGTCGAGTCACATTTCTCGGAACCTTTCGACGAACCGGGGAACGCTAAACGGACAGAACCTCGCTTGTGAATATCTCTATTGCAATGGTCCCTGCTATTGAACTTATCCCTCACGTAATCAGAAATTTCATTGACAAGAAAACTGAATTAGGGCTAGAGTCCGCGTATCTCAGTTCCCCCGTTTGTTTGACTCCCGGCATGGTCATTCGGTCCAACTCGCTGGGCCGTTCTCATGCCTTTTTCGTAATTGCCCTCACCTAACTATTTAACTCAAGTTCCCTGGAGGCATTCATGAAGCCACACGTCACGCTCTACTTATCGCCCCTGTTTTACAAAGCCACTGCACGCGCCCCATCGTAGCGTTCGTCGCCCTCGTCTTACTTATTACGACAGCGTACGCAGGGTATGGAGCGAGGCTCGCCCCGCACTCGCCACCTTCAAATGCTGCGCTTACGAAAAGTACCCCAGCGCGCGAGCGCCTCGAAACAGAACTGATAACCATCGAGCCCATAGGCTTTGAGCCGGCCCGAGATGACCCGACCGCAGGGACGCTTCGTGCTCCCGGCTAACGCTTTAATCGTCCCACGATGATTTGTAACGACCGGTTAGCAAGCAATGAGCGCTAAAAAATAGCCTTTACTCGACTTGCCGAAGGAACAAAATGATAGATCATCTCGCCCACACCACTTTTCGCTCTTTCGCTACTTCGCTGTCGATAGCTCTCCGCACTTTATTCCTTTTAGCTGTGATATTGACGGCAAATACAATTGTTATTGCACAATCCATCCTGGATGGAGGGACTCCAGTAGGAGTGGCGCCAGGTTCTCCTGCTGGTGCATATGCTTTGAGTGATTTCGAGAGCGTCAACCTGTTCAGCGGAAACCTTAATTTCACTCTCCCGCTGCTGAAAATCGGCGGACGCGGTAGCGCTCAAGGGGCGATAATGCTACCAATCGAATCACATTGGACCAACTTCTACTTTTTTCGGCGCGAGGACGGCTCCTATTACAACCCAATCCCAATGTACAACTTCGGCGGCGGGTCTGCTTCTCTTAAACCTGGTTACGGACCAGGTGTGCTCATACCCAGGACTTCAGAAATCCGATGGGGTGAGGCTTGTGGCGAAATGGTTTGGGCAATTGACACTCAGACTCGTCTCACTTTCATTGCAGCAGATGGAACGCAGTTTGAACTGCGGGACACTCTCCATGACGGCGCCCCTATCACACGTATGTGTTACCAGCCGCCTCCCTCTCGGGGCACTACCTTTATAACTAAGGATGGCTCGGCAGCAACATTCATTTCGGACACGGTCATTCTAGATGGTTCTCCTCCTGGTGCACCGGTCTCCGGTTATCTCATCTTACGGGACGGCACGCGTTATCGCATCGATAACGGACTGGTTAAATCGATCCACGATCGAAACGGCAATCAAATTACTTATTCCTACACAAACGACCGCGTTACTCTGATTAGAGACTCCCTTAACCGGGAGATTACACTTGAGTATGAAGTAAACGACATTGCTCCCTATGGATTGTGTGACCGAATCAGGTTCAAAGGCAGTGAGGGGCAAGAGCGGATTATAAGAGTCTCTTACAGCCAGCTGAGCTCCGCACTCGCCAGCGAATACACACTACTAACCAAAAACCAAATGTTCCCACCTCCATTTCCTCCCGATTTTATCAGCGAAAGCTTGAATACTAATTTTGATACGAATGTTGTCTCGTCAGTTTGGTTGCCGGATGACCGTCGGTATCGGTTTTTGTACAACGGGTATGGAGAGCTTGCGCGCGCTGAGTTGCCCACAGGGGGTGCTTTTGAGTACGTTTGGGAAACCACTCCATTGATGGAGTACGAAGCAGGTTATGCTTATCCGCAGGAATTACTCAGGCGTGTAAAAACACGGAAAGTGATAAACGGAAGCACAGTCGAACAAAAAACCAGCTATAGTTACAGTCTTCCTGCTACGCGAAATGGAACCACCGTTGTCACAATCGATCACTCTGACGACAGCCAACCATCACAGGCATTCAGTCAGGAGAAACATTACTTTTATGGCACGCCGATACCACTTCCGTTCACTGCTATTCAAACTACTTTGTTCCGTGATTCGCCTTGGACCACTGGAAGGGAATACCAAACTGACCTGCTAGGTGCTAACGGAACGCCATTGCTGCGTCGTACGACCCAAGCGTGGCGACAGCGCGCTTCAGTGAGTTGGTGCACTGGATCACCTTGTACCCAGGACACCGCACCCGCGAACGACGCGCGGATTGTTGAGACAATCACAACGCTCGCAGATACAAATCAAGTTTCAAAACGGACCTCAATTGATCCCGGAGATCCCTCCGGACAGACTGTAGGTTTTGATCAGTTCAATAATCAAACTGATGTGTGGGAATACGACTTCGGGTCGGGAGCTCCGGGATCGTTCGTTCGCCGCACGCATACCGATTATTTGACGGCTGCGAACTACGTGAACGGCAACACTAACCCAGCGCTTGGTGCGCATTTGCGAAGCTTACCTTCTCAGCAGTGGGTTTCGTCTGATCTTGCAGGGGTCATTAAGGTCTCGTTTACGCAGTACGAGTATGATAACTACTCTCCGGATGCAAGGCACAAGCCGCTTGAGCCCCGCGCTGGGATCACTGGCCTGTGTCTAAGGGTTGATGCTGCCGGAACATGCATCATGCTTTCCGGGGTAGATTATCAAATACGCGGCAATCTAACAGGCGTTACTTCATATGACAACGCTTCGATACTGGCGGGTCCGGTTACCGTCTCGATCCAATACGATGTAGCAGGAAATGCAGTTGCTAGTATTGACGGCTTAGGAAAAACCTCGACGCTCACCTTTTCCGATTCCTTCTGTAATGGATCGACGTGTGGAGGCACCTTCACGCCGAATACGTACGCCTTTCCGAGCCTCACCACAGCGCCGGTACCCGACCCATCTGGCCAGCACGGCTCAACCACAGCGTTCACAACGACCAGTGTCTACGACTTCTGGACCGGAGCTGTGGCCTCGATGACGGATGCTAATAACCTAACGACCAGTTTTCAATATAATGACGTGCTCGATCGCCTGAAGGCAATTATCCGTCCGCCTGGCGGGGGCCGCACCGACTTCGAGTACGGTGATACTATTGGAAACCTCTTTGTCCGAACGCTTACAGACCTGGATATTGGTCGCCGGACCGATTCGTATCAATACTTCGACGCTTTGGGACGCGGTATCGAAACACGTACTTACGAGAATCCCGGCCAGTACATCGCCGTCCAACAGATTCCCTTCATCATGCAGCAAGACCCAGATACGGGCGTCTTGGTGCAAGCAACACAGACTTCTAACCCGTTCCGCCCTTTGAGCGAGCAGCCCGTTTGGACTACCGCGTTCGCGGACGCGCTGGGCCGCACGACCAAGGTCCGCACCCCCGACAATGCCATAGTGAGAACGACATACAGCGGCAGTAGCGTGACGGTAGCGGATCAGGCAGGCAGACAACGTAAGAGCGTCAGCGACGCGCTGGGTCGCCTCAAGGAACTTTATGAAGCGCCGAATGACGCGGTGAATTACAACTATCTGACTAGTTACGAATATGACGTGCTAGGGAATCTACGGCACGTCTATCAGGGGCCGCAGACGCGCACCTTCGTCTATGACTCGCTCAAGCGATTGACCTCTGCGACGAATCCCGAGAGTGGCACGATGAGCTATCAGTATGATGCAAATGGCAACTTGACCCAAAGAACCGATGCCCGGGGGATTATTACGACATATTCTTACGATGGATTAAATCGTAATATTGCGGTGGAATACACGAATGATCCAGTCGCCACACCGAACGTGTTCCGCTTTTACGACGGTTGGCGTGATGGAGTGCAGACGAGCATCCCAAATGTCAACGGAAAGTTGTGGCAAACAGAAGTCTCCGGTGCAAAACGTTCACAGACTACGATTAACAGTTACGATGCAGTAGGAAGGCGAACATCCCTCACTCAACAACGCGGATCGTCAAATACGCCCTTCACCGTACAGCGGCAATATGGACTAGCCGGTCAGGTAGCTACACAAACATATCCTTCAGGGCACACCGTTACGTACACCTACGACGATGCGGGTAGAACTTCGCAGTTCAGTGGAAACTTGGGGGATGCTGTTAGTCGGTCTTACACGTCCGCATTGTTATATGACTCGGCAGGAAGGCTGTCGAAAGAGCAACTTGGCACCAATACGCCAATCTTCAATAAGCTTCGTTATAACAGCCGCGGCCAGCTAGCTGAAATTCTGGCGAGCACGAGTTATACCGGCCCAAACGATCTCACTTGGAACAGAGGTAAGATCATCAACTGGTACAGCCTTCAATGCGGTGGTAGCGGCTGCAATAACTCAAATAACAATGGCAACCTCCAAAAGCAGGAGGTATTCGTGCCACTTAAGGAACAGGGTTCCGGTCATATAAGCTGGTATCAACAATTCAGCTACGACACTCTTAACCGTTTGACCCAGGTCCACGAGTATACGGGCGACACGTCGCTCGACTGGCAGCAGACCTTTAGCAATGACCGGTTCGGAAATCGCACCATTGATACCGCGGCTGGCGCAACTTATGGTCCAGGTATCAACGCAGTACCGACAGTGATTGATCAGCTCACGAACCGGCTGTATGCGCCGAACGATCCGAATCGCGACTTGATCGACTATGACGATGCTGGAAATCAGACAAAAGATTTCTACACAGGTAATGGACAACGTACGTATGACGCCGAAAACCGACTGATTGCAGCGCAGGACACTGGCGGTGGTTGGACTTCCTATACTTATGATGCCGATGGGCAGCGCGTTGAAACCAGCGCGAGCACCGCCAGCAGTAGTGGTTCTGCGAGATGGTTTATTTACGGTTTTGCTGGAGAGTTGGTGGCTGAGTATGAGCGAGCTCCTGCAGGGCGCGGGCTACTTCTTCAGCTTACTGGAGAGTATGGGTATCGTAATGGGGAACTGTTGGTAAAAGCTACTGTTGGCACCACACTAACCCCATGGGGTGACGGTAGTGGTTTTGAATCCCCTAACGTGCCACAGGGCACTTACCAGCTGAATCCTACTGGCTCAGGCTGGTCCTTTGCCGGAAGCACTGGAATTTCCGGTAATGGAAGTGCCTTGACGGCGGGAAACCCCGATGCTCCGGAAGGCAATCAAGTGGCTTTTATTGAAGGTGGAAGCAGCTCCGTTATCTCACAACCGATTCAAGGGCTGACACCCGGAGTTTTATACGCCGTAACCTTCTCAGCAGCTCAACGGGCAAACTGTTGTGGCAACCAGGAACTTCGCGTCTTCTTCAGCACTAACCTGCAAGGTACTGTTTTCCTGGGTTCGATCAAACCCTCGGGCACTGAATATCAGTCCTACTCATCGCTGGTATTTACAGTGCTTAGTGGAACGTCAGCGAATATTAGTTTCGTGGGCGCTGGATCTACCAATTCGATGGCATTTATTGATGATGTGCGCATACGGATCATCGATAACGTGGAATGGCTGATAAGTGATCATCTCGGCACCCCGCGAATGATCTTCGACAAAACTGGAAGTCTGGCGGGCACGAGGCGGCATGATTACTTGCCTTTCGGAGAGGAATTGGTGGCAGGAACAGGTAGGCGCTCGACCATCAACGGCTACAGTACGCCTGATGGGTTTAGGCAGAAGTTCACCCAAAAGGAACGGGATAATGAAACCGGATTGGATTACTTCCTTGCCAGGTACTACTCGTCCACCCAAGGCCGGTTCACCAGCGTCGATCCTCAAAACATCATCTTTGATAAGAACAGAGGTCGTAATGCAGACGAGCGGGCGCGGATTCTTCAGAGTTACATGGTGCAGCCGCAGAATTGGAATCGCTATGCTTACACCCGGAACAATCCCCTTGCTTACACCGATCCAAACGGTCGTTGTTCTGCGCCGGCAGGATTGTCGAAGGGGAATGTGGGCATCTGCATCGAAGCGTTCATCGCCAGCCCAACCATCAAAGGAATTGGGCGGGGAGACAATAGAGACTTCGCACCTAACGATCCAAGTAAGACAAATAGGATTCAGGTACAAGGATTATTTTCCCGCAGTGCCTTTGCTTGGAATACTCACTTGGAACCCAGTGCAAATAGAAGTCAATTAGTGATTGGAGGTCGTGGGTGGCAAGGAACGATAACAGTGGATCCCAAACAAACGGTAGACAAGGAAGGCAATCTCCACTTGCAACTAAAAATTACGGGAGAGAGCGGTCTCGCTGGCGTTCCGGGCGCACCGGAAGGCAAGATCCAAATCAACGTCAATCTGATAGTGACGCCTGATGGCAGAGTTGGTATCGAAGGCGGCGAGCGCACCATGTACCCATCGACGGGCATATATGTTTACACGATGGGCGCAGACGGCAAGCCTGCTGTGGCGACCCTTGGTGAGGGACGCGAAACCGTACCAGAGGCTTTGACTCAGCCCTTGGTTCCGATCCAGCCAGTTCCTCCAACGTGTAATTGTCCTAAGCCTAACGAGGAGGAACGCCGTCGTAATCGGAATTGATCTTAAGGTGGCTAAAATGAAGGTGATCCTTGGAGCATTATTAGCGCTGATAGGGCTGCTCTTTGCATTGTACGCTTGGAAGCCGGTTCGTTTTCGAGCCCATCTCTTGCCAGCAACACTGAAACCGGGTTGGGTAACGATTGAATACGAAAACCCAAAGTGCAGTCCGTTAATAGAAAGCCCGCTCTGGCAAGAGCATGTCATTCCAGAGTCAGGATATCTCTGCACATCGAGTCGGAGAGAGACGGGATGGGTTTACGACAAGTACTATCTGGTACAGGCCAATGGCGAGCGCAGCCCTCTCAGTGAAGACAAGGAGATCTTTCAAATGGGCACGATCTATCTGGAGCCGTGGAATCCTGACTGCAAGGTGATCGCGGACTCGTTTTGGTATGGGCCTCGAGAGCAGATTGATAACCAACGACATGAGGTTCTCAAGCAACATCATCCGGAGTGCAACAAAGGCCTGGTAACGCCCGATTAAGTAGTGCCTTCAGAGCTGGACTGTGAACTTTATTCATAGGCCCACTTTCAGCGTGGAAATAAATCCGCAAGTGATGCAGGGGCGGCAGTTGAGTGAGTTCTTGAGAAACTCTATTAAAAAAAGAGCCTCCTCAGCAGAATCTGTGGGTAAGTTCCAGCTCTGGGAGAGCGCCAAGGTTGTGATAAAGGGCTAAAGTAATGGCTGCTTCGGTGCGGAAGCCATAGGATTTTCTCATAGTCAGTTTCACTTTG
>Ga0209341_10005962_pt1 | contig 10920 bp, 11 predicted proteins | sample RifCSP13_2_FD_184020 | JGI IMG/M metagenome (GOLD analysis project Ga0209341, IMG submission 184020) | Soil microbial communities from Rifle, Colorado - Rifle CSP2_sed 13_2 (SPAdes) (version 2) | ecosystem: Environmental > Terrestrial > Deep subsurface > Rock core/Sediment | place: Rifle...
CAGGCCGGCGAGTCCCGGTCTGCCGCCCGACGGTCCCCAGGCCAGGACTCGCAACGGCCATCTACAGGATGCCCGCCTCCCTAAGGAGTTTGAGGGTTTCCTCAAGCGCCTGCAGGTGATTCAGATCGATCTTCGGCGTCTTGATCTGACTGAGGGGGAGCAGCAGCGGGTTCGTCGCGACGCCGCCGGCCAGCGGATACTCGATCGTCTCATTGGCAAAGTAGCGCTGCGCATCGGCGGACAGCAGGAACTCCACGAGCCGCTGCGCGCCCGCGGCATTGCGGGCCGTATCGACGATACCCGCCCCGGCCACGTTGACGAGGTTTCCGGCGTCCGCGCCGGGGAAGTAGTGGTTCCGTGCCGGAAATCCCTGCCCGCGCTCGCGAAGGAAACTGAACAGGTAATAGTGGTTGACGAAGCCAATATCGATTTCGCCCGCGCCCACGGCGGCCACGATCGCGGTGTTGTTCCGGTACGCCCGGACGCCGTTGGCCTTGATCCCGGCTAGCCACTGCCTGGCCCGCTCATTGCCCCACAGCAGCCGCAGCGCGGTGACGTGCGCCTGGAAGGATCCGTTGGTCGGCGCCCAGCCGATCCGTGCCCGCCATCGGGGGTTGACGAAGTCGACGATCGATTCGGGGAGGTCGCGCGGCGAGAGCCGTCGCGTGTTGTAGACGATGACGCGCGCCCGGCCGCTCAGCCCGACCCAATTCCCGTCCGAGGAGCGGAAGCGCGCGTCGACCCTCTGCAGAGTGCTCTCCGGGAGACGGCGCAGCCGTCCGGCGTACGCCAGCGCGCCGAGCGCGCCCGCGTCCTGGGCGAAATACACGTCCGCCGGACTGTTCTGGCCTTCCTCCATGATCGTCGCGGCAAGTTCGGCCGTCTCGCCGTAGCGCACCCTGACGACTATTCCCGTCGCCTTCCCGAACTGATCGAGGAGGGGCTCGATCAACTCACGATTCCGACCCGAGTACACGGTGAGGGGGGGGGGCTGGGCAGTGACGAGGCTGAGCGACATGCCCAGGACCACGGTCAGAACGACCAGAACGAGCACGGTACGCATCGCAGTACCCCCCGATATGGTCAAATCCGCTAAGTTAGGCTATCCTAATTCTTGACCTTAGGTCAATCCATTGGCAGCCCGAGGTTGTCCCTCAGGCCGACGCCCGATGCCCCAGAATGGGTTGGTAGGCGCGCCTGATGCGGATTCTGTCACGGGCACCGGCGAGGCAACAATCGTTGTTTGGTAGCCGCGCAAGATGACACCGGAGAAGGTCGAGACGATGCTGCGCGCCCGCGGTTTGCGGGTCACGCCGCAGCGCGCCCTGGTGTTCCGGCTCGTCCGCGAGTTGGGGGCCGAGCACCCCTCCGCGGAGTCCGTCCACGTCCGCGCCACGCGCGAGATGCCCTCCCTCTCCCTGCGCACCGTCTACACGATCCTGGGAGAGCTGGAGGACCGCGGGGCCATCCGCGCCCTGGACGTGGGCACGGGAAGCAAGCGCTTCTGCATCAATCCCCTCCGGCACCATCATCTCGTCTGCACCCGGTGCGGGCGGATCGCGGACGTCTTCGTGGCGGTGGGACCGTTGGAAGTCCCCGCCGATCAGCGGCGCGGGTTTCTCGTCACCGAGCACGAAGTGGTCTTTCGCGGGATCTGCGCCGCGTGCCGATCATGACCACCCACGACATCGCCCGGATCGAACGGATGGAGATGTACCTCAAGGGCGTCCTCACCGTCGCGGAGGCGATGCCGCCGGCCACGGTCTCGAAGGTCGCCGAGTTCATGGGCGTGTCCGCGCCCTCCGCCTCCGAGATGCTGCGCCGGCTGGAGCAGCAGGGGTACGTGCGCGGGGCCGATGACGGCTTCGCCCTTACGCCGTCGGGCTTGGCCAAGGCGACGAAGGTGGTCCGCCGCCTCCGCCTGGCCGAACGGCTGCTCACCGATGTCCTCAAGCTGGACCTGCCGAAAGCCTATGATGAGGCGTGCAAGATGGAACACGTCATCAGCGACGAGGTCGAGTCGCGCCTCGCCGCCGTCTTGGGTCACCCGCCCACCTGCCCGCACGGCCTGCCCATCCCGGGTGAGGGCGGGATCCCGGCGGCGACGCGCAGCCTGCTCGACGCCCCGCTTGGCCAGCGCCTGGTCGTCGCCTCCGTTCCCGAAGAAGATGTGGAGATGCTGAGCTACCTGGTGGACCAGGGGCTCGTGCCGGAGGCGGAGGTCGTCATTGACGAGATCGCGCCCTTCAACGGTCCGGTCACGGTGACCGTGGAGGGCGGACGAAGGGCGATCGGCCGCGAGGTGGCGTCGCGCGTCCGGGTCGGCGCGTAGGCACCGCAGGAAGCCTTCTCAACTCTTCACCCGTAGCGTCCGCAGCCGACTGAGCACCGCCGCGATCTCCTGACGGCGGGGCAGCGCGATGTCGCCGACGGGGTAGTCGCGGGGCGAGAGGACGTCCACGCCGCCCGCGGTGATGTCGCCGTCCAGCACACTCAGGATCTCGCGCACCGTCCGCGTCCCGTCCGCGTAGCCGCGCTCCGCGGCGAAGACGAGCGCCGCGCCCACGCCGCGCACCTGCGAGGCATCGGCGAGCTGGGCGAGCGCCCGCAGGTCGATCGTCTCCCGCGCCAGGATCAGGCTGCCCGCTCCGGAGGCGTCGGGGCGAAGGCGCCGCCCCCTCAGGAACGAGAGCGAGTCACCGAGCGGCACGCGGTGGTGCGTCCCCCCGAACCCCCGGACCTCCGCCACCCGCACGGCCGGCCACTGCGCGGACAACTCCTTCGCCGCCGCGGTCACCACGCTCGGGCGGAAGCCCTCCATGGCGATCACGGTATCGGCCACGCCGGGGAGGCTGCTGCCGGTCCCCCCGGCGATGATCGTTGAGACGCCGCTCTCCGCGTAGAGCGGCCGGACCAGGTCGGCCAGGGGCGTGACAGACTCCCTGGCCTCCGGCCGAAGGTGGCGCCACAGCGGATCACGCGCCAGCAGCCGCGGCGCGGTGCTGTCTTCGTCGAAGAGGAGCAGGGATGTCCCGGCCTCCAGCGCCTCGGTGATCGACGCCACCTCGGCCACGAGCGGCGGCGTCGCCGCGCCGTGGTACCGGGCTGGGTCTTCGCCGCCGGGGAGCGCCGCGATGAAGGGCGCCAGGTTGACGCCCTCCACGTGCCGGCCGTCGTCGGCGCGGATCCACACGGCGTCCGCGGCGGCGGCGCAGTACTCGCGGCCGTCGCCCGGAAGGTGCGCATACACCGCCGAGGCGATGGCGCGCAGCACCGTGCTGCGCCCGGAGAACGCGCCCCCCACGATCACGGTGACCCCGCGCGGGATCCCCATTCCGGAGACGGCGCCCCGGTGGGGGAGGTCGAGGGTCACGCTCACCTCGGGCGGGGCCTGGAAGGTAACGAGGCGGGCCAGCGCCGGCCGATCCGACTCAGGGTCACGCGGCAGCATCGAGCCATCGGCCAGAAACGCGACGAGTCCGCGCTCGGCGAGCAGAGCGCGGAGCGTGTGGTGATCGTCCGCCGCGTCAACGTGCCGCTCCCCCTCGGCGGCGTGGGGCGCGAAGACGAGCGCTGATTCGACGATCTGCCCGAGATCCTCGAACCAGAGCGCCTGCACCTGCCGGCCCGATGCCTTGCGGCCCTCGGCGGGCAGGATGGCGTGGGCGCGGACTTCGACGCTGTCTTCAGAAACGCGGCAGGTCGTGCGCGCCAGGATCGCCTGACCACCCGGCTCGATGAAGATGCCCCCCCGGCCGCCGCGGGCGCGGCCGATGCGCCGGGCGGCCTCGTGCCACCGGCGACCGACGAAGTCCTCGAGCGCGGACCGGCGCACGGAAGTCGTCCACAGCGCACGGGGGATCTGCGCTTCGGCCTGATCCATGCGCACGCGGATTGGGACCGGCGTCGCAGGCGGATCGACCGGCACCTCGTCGATGAACAGCACGAACCGCTCGAAGCGGTAGGCGCCCTCGAGCGACTTGTAGGCGGCGTAGGGCTTGCCGTCGAGGGTGAGCGTCTTGTCGCGCAGCCGTTCCCAGGGCAGCATGGCGAAACGGTCGTCCGCCCGCGGCCGGTCAGCGTCCACCATGATCCTCCACCAAGGTCATTCGAACGGCCAGGCGGGCAGCTGCACGCGCGCCGGGCGATCCTCGCGGTACCCCAGGGCGTAGTCGGCCTGCATCAGCGTGTGGATCTCGCGGGTCCCTTCATAGATGACCGCGCCTTTGCTGTTCCGGTAGAAGCGCTCGACGGGGTACTCATCCGAATACCCGTAGGCGCCGTGCACTTCGACGGCGTCGCCCGCCGCCCGCTCGCTCGCCACGGTCGCCACCCACTTCGCCAGCGATGTCTCGCGCGTGTTGCGCAGCCCGGCGTTCTTCATCCATCCGGCCCGGAGGTAGAGCAGGCGGCTGATCTCATAGTCCCGGGCCATCCCGGCGATCATCTCCTTCACCAGCTGGTGCTCGGCGATCGGCTTCCCGAAGGTCGTGCGTTCCTTCGCGTACCGCACGCTGGCGTCCAGGCAGGCGCGGATCAGGCCGGTCGCGCCGGCGGCGACCGTGTAGCGCCCCTGGTCGAGGGCGAACATCGCGATCCGGAATCCCTCGCCTTCACCGCCGAGCAGGTTCGCCCTCGGCACGCGGGCCTCGTCCAGGGTGATCGATCCGGTGTTGCCGGCCCGGATGCCGAGCTTCCCGTGCAGCGTGCCGGTGGACACCCCCCGCATGTCGCGGGTGACGATGAACGCGCTCAGCCCGCTGTGATCCCGCGCGCGCTGCTTCGCCGGATCCGTCCAGGCGAAGATGACGAAGTGATCCGCGACGTCGGCCAGTGAGATCCACGTCTTCTCGCCGCTGAGCACGTAGGTCTCGCCGTCGCGCACCGCGCGGGTCTGGATCCCGACGGCGTCGCTGCCCGCCGCGGGTTCAGTCAGGGCGTAGGTGGCGATCTTCTCGCCGCGGGCCTGCGGCACCAGGTAGCGCTGCTTCTGATCCTCCGTCCCCCAGGACAGCAGGGTGAGGCTGTTCAACCCCAGGTGGACCGAGAGGATGACGCGCAGCGACGTGTCAACGTATTCGAGTTCCTCGCAGGCCAGCCCCAGCGAGACGTAGTCCATGCCGGCTCCGCCGTAACGCTCCGGCAGGCAGAGGCCCAGGACCCCGAGCCGCCCCAATTCGTCGAGGATGCGCCGGTCGAACGTCTGCGACCGGTCCAGCTCCCGGATGCGCGGCCGGATGTCGGTCTGGGCGAACTCACGCACCATCCGCGCCGCCATCTCTTGATGGTCCTGGAGGGTGAACTCCATGGGCGGTCCTCCGATCTACCCTTCGCGCATCAGCCGCAGGCCGAGCAGCGCGTAGAACCTGGCGGCGATGATGACGTCGTTGAGGTCAACCGACTCATCGGGCGTGTGCGCCACCTCCGGGTCGCCGGGCCCGAAGAGGATCGTGGGGACGCCCCGTTCCGCGAAGAACCGGCCGTCGCTGGCCTGATGATAGCCGACGACCTCGGAGGGCAGCTGCAGGTCGCCGGCCACCTCCTGGGCGGCGCGGACCAGCGGGGCATCCAGCGGCGTCTCAATCGGCGGACCGGTCTGCAGGACGTCCACATCGGCCTGGAGCGACGGATCCTCCCGCTGCATCTCGGCGACGACCCGCTCGATCTCGGCCAGGGCCTCGGGGATGCTCTCGCTGGGCAGGGTGCGGCGGTCGAGGGTGGCCTCGCACCAGTCCGGGACGACGTTGGTCGCCACGCCGCCGCGGATCGTACCGATGGACAGGGAGGGTGGGGGAACCAGGGCGTGGCGCATCCCGGCCAGCCGCCCGCCGACGCGCTGCTCGAGGGCGCCCAGCAGGCGCAGCATGTGCGAGATCGCGTTGCTTCCCGCCCAGGGGGTGCTGCCGTGCGCCGCGCGTCCATGGGTCACGAGCCGCAGCCAGAGCACGCCCTTCTCCGCGGCGGCCAGGCGGTTCTCTGTGATCTCGCCGACCACCACGTGGTCGGGGGTGAGCAGTCCCCGGTCGACGAGGTACTCCGTCCCCTTGACGCCGCCGACCTCTTCGTCGCTGACCGCGGTGAGGGTGAGCGTCCCGCGCAGCGGAAGGGCGGTGCTCAACACCTCCAGAGCGGCGATCATCGCGACGAGTGAGGCTTTCGCGTCGGCCGCCCCCCGGCCGTACATGCGCGTACCCACGACCTCGGCCCCAAACGGGTCATGGCGCCAGGTCTTGAGATTCCCCGTGGGGACCGTGTCCATGTGAGACGTGAAGAGCAGTTCGGGCCGGCCGCTGCCCAGTCGGGCGATGACGTTCGGTTTGCGGATCTCGTCGGCCAGCACCTGGAAGTCGATGCTGGCTTCGCGCAGGCGGTCGGCGATGAGCTCGGCCACTTTTCGGGTGTCGCCGGGCGGGTTCGCCGAGTCGGCGCGCACAAGGGCGGCAAGCAGGCCGATGATCGACGGGCGCCGCCGCTCGATCGATTCGAGGATGCCGTGATCCATCGCTGAGAAGGTTAAGAGGGAGGGGGAACTCCCCCTCCCTCTTCCCTTCTCGAAGTTACGCTTTCCTGCTGATCCTCCCCTATCCCTTCTCCCTTGGTCCCTTCTCCCTTCTCCCTTTGTTCTCTTAACTCACCGTGCCCGCAAGGCGAGAATCTGCCTCACAAGCCGGATCGCGGTTCCGAGCGGGCGGTCGGTGCCGGCCTCGAAGTCCGCCGCGCCCATGGCCGCCTCCACGTCGGGGGTGACGCCCGTCCCCTCCAGGCGGATCCCCTTCCCGCTGGCGAGCCGGAAGGTCGTCACGCTCAGCGCCGATCCATCGGAGAGGTTGATCATGACACTGGCCTCGACCGCCCCGGCGGTCTTCGCGCCGACCAGCTGGCCGCGCCGGTTCTCCTGGACGGCCGACGAGAGCAGCTCCGCGGCGGAGGCGCTCCCGTCATCGACGAGGACCGTGAGCGGCATCGCCGGCGGAAGGAGCGGCGTCCCCGTGGTGGTCACGACCCGCTCGGCGAGGGCGCGCCGGATCTCGGTGTAGACCGGGACGCCCCTGGGAAGCACGCTGTTCAGGACGATGTTCAACTCGTTGAGGTACCCGCCGCTGTTGCCGCGCAGGTCCAGGATCAGCGCCCGCATTTGCCGCTCCATCAGCCGGGTGACCGCCGCGCGAAAGTCGGCGCCGGTCCGCTCCACGAACTGGAAGAGCCTGATGTACCCGATCCCGCCTTCCAGCAGCTCGGCGCGGAAGATGGAGGGGATGATGATCGGGGCGCGCGTGATCGTCAAGACGAGGGGGCTGAGCGATCCGCCGCGCTGCAGCGTGAGCGTGACCGGCGTCCCCGCCATCCCGCGGATCATCCCCGAGACCTGATCGATCTGCATCCCCTCCGTGCTCGTTTCGTTGATCCTGAGGATACGATCGAAGTCGCGCAGGCCGGCCTGCTCGGCGGGGCCGCCGGGCACGACGGCGGAGGCGTAGAACCTCCCTTCCAGGGCGCGCAGGATGATCCCGACACCGGTGAATCCGGCCTGCCCGCGCTGGCGCTCGCGCCGCTCGCGGTTGGCCTCGGGCGTCAGGAATCCGACGTGCGAGTCGTTGAACGACTCGGTCATCCCCCGGATGGCAGTATAGGACAGGAAGGCCGGCGTCCACTGTGTGCCGGCCGCCCCGGCCGCCGCGTGGAACTGCGCGATGAAGATCCGGCGCGCCTCCGCCTCGGACAGCCCCGGGGGAATCGTCTCCAGGTATGATGTGATCCCGGCGGTGCTGAGCGCTCTGCGTAGGGCCTCAGTCGCGGCGTTGAGCACCTTCGTCAGATCGACCTGATCAACGTAGTTGGTCTGCAGCACCCGCAGCGCTTCGAGCACGAGCCCCGGGTCGGCCGCCCCCGCCGGTGTGGTCTGCGCTACCGCGGCCGGAGCCAGCACGGCGAGCATGACGGCAAAGACGGCCGCGCGCTGCAGGTTCGTCCAGATCGTCTGCCTCATCGTCCTCTCCCCTTCTACCGAGATGCCTGCCGCTAATACTGTCCTCCGCGCCTCAGAGCGCGGGCCTGAATGGGAAGACTCGTAAGATCCAGGTGTTCAGCCGGAAGACCAGATCCAGGACCATCGCCCCCCCCATCACGACGAGGAAGGCGCCGCTGGCCGTCTCGATCGCCCGGCCGTGCCTGCGGATCCAGGCGAAGGCGTCCACGGCGGTGGTGATGAGCACCGCGGCGATGAGGAACGGCACGCCGAGCCCCAGCGAGTAGGCGAACAGCAGTAGCGCGCCGCCGGACGCCCCCTGGACCGTAGTGGCCAGGGTGAGGATCGCGGCCAGGACCGGTCCGACGCAGGGGGTCCAAGCGAACGCGAAAGCCATCCCTACGGGGATCGCCCCGAACATCCCTCCCGGACGGGACCGTACGTGCACGCGCCGTTCGCGGTAGAACCCAGGGATCTTCACCACCCCCAGCACCGACAATCCCAGGAGGATGACGATGCTGCCGCCGATCCGGCCGAGCCAGATCCGGTTGTCGAGAATGAATCCGCCGAGCACGCTGGCCGACGCGCCCAGGGCGGTGAACACCGTGGAGAACCCCGCCACAAACAACGCGGTGGCGAAGAGCACCTGCGCGAGATGCCGCCGCCGTTCCAAGAGATCCATCTCTCCGAGCGACACGCCGGAGACGAACGACAGGTAGCCCGGGACCAACGGGACGATGCACGGAGAGAGAAAACCCAGCACGCCCGCCGCGAAGGCCAGCATCAGGTTCACGTCCTGCATGGGCACACGCCGGTCACCGTCGGGGGAGCCGCCGGAGCGTCGAGACCAGCTCCTCCTCACCGCTCGGGCCGAAGCCCGCCTTGATCAACGTGCCGTCCCTTGCAATGACGGCCCAGTACGGCTGATAACTGAAGCCGTAGAGCCGCGCCACACGGCCGGTGCCGTCGTAGCCGTTGGCGAAGGTCAGGCCGTGCCGCCGCACGAACTCCGCGCACTGCTCACGCGAGGCCTGCAGCCCGATGCCGACAAACAGCACGCCGCGCTCCTTCCAGGCCCTCGCCGTCCGCTCCCACACGGGGGCGTCTCGGTTGCAGTGCGTTCACCACGGCGCCCAGAAGAGCAGGACCACCGCGTTCCCGCGCGCCTCCGCGAGGCGGAAGGTCGCTCCGCCGAACAGTTCCAACGCAAAGTCGGGCGCCGCCGTGGGCGCGGAGAGCGCGGGGCTCGCCGCGAGGACGACCGCGCACGCCACGCCGAGCGCGCGGAGGATCCGCATGCCTGGCCCTCCCGTGGAAACACGCAGGACGCTCGAGCCGCGTTCCGCTGCTCCAGACACTAGCACCTCATTGTAAAGGAAGTTGAACGACGGACAAGCCCGCTCTTGTGTTCCCCTACCCGACCGGCGCAAGGCCCAGTCGTCCCGCCGCGCCCGCCGCGGAGACGGTCAGCCTTCGCGGATCCGCACCGCCACGCCGGCACGCACGCCCGCACGGCGCGCCGCATCGCCTTCGCGGAGGGCGATCTCGACGGAGGCATCCGACCCCGGCACGACCACGAGCGCTCCCCGCGCCCCCTCGCCGTACGTCGATCGCACCGTCCCGCGGAGACGGCGGCGACCGATCCGCACCTCGACAGCTCGCCCCGGAGGCGGGAGGAGCGCGGCCGGAACATTCGTCACGACGTTCCCAAAGGGATCGACATAGACCACCGTGCCGAGGAGCGTGCGTCCCTGGCGCCGCCCCTCCTCCAGATCGAGATCGACGATCTCCGGGGCGGGCGCGCCGAGCGTCGCGGGCGGCGTCCCGCGGGCCAGGTGCGCAGCGGCCGGCGCGAAGAGGTCGCGGCCGTGGAACGTGCTCGACCGCACCCCGCGGATCAACGCTTCGTCGGTGATGACAAAGGCCCGGATCACGCCCAGCCGCCGCGCCGCGGGCAGCATCAGGCCGTTGTCGGGACCGACGAAATACTGCCCTCCGGAGTGCAGGATCAGCGGGCGGCGGCTGGTCCCGACCCCGGGATCGACGACGGCGAGATGGACGGTGCCGGCGGGGGCCCGGAGGACCGCGGCGCGGAGGAGGTAGGCGCCCGTGCGGACGTCGTGGGGCGGGACGTCGTGCGTGATGTCCAGGAGGACCGCGTCCGTGAGCGCGGCCAGGGCGAGCTTCATCTCGGCCGGATAGGGACTGGCCGAGCCGAAGTCGCTCAACAGCGTGATCATGCGCGGGCGCTCACTTGAGCAGCCGGGACATCCGCCGGTCGGCGTACACTTTCCCGCCGGTCTGGCAGGACGGGCAGTAGTAGGTCTCCCGCTCCGCGTACGCCACCTCGGCGATGGGCGTCCCGCAGCGCGGGCACGGCTCGCCGGCGTGCCGGTGCACGCGCAGCAGCTCGACCGGCTCCTTCGCCGGCAGCGTCGCGCCGAAGTACGCGCGGTGCTCCTCCAGCGCTCGGGTGAGCGTGCGGCGGATGGCCTCCAGCAGGGAGCTAGTTTCGGAGAGGTCGAGGCGTCTGGCGCCGGCGAAGGGAGAGAGCTGCGCCTCCCAGAGGATCTCGTCCGAGTAGGCGTTGCCGATCCCGGTGACATACCGCTGCAGCGTGAGGAAGCGTTTCAGTTGCCCCGGCTCCCCCTGCAGCATCTCGTGCAGCCGCTCCGGGGTGAGAGCCGTATCGAAGGGGTCGATCCCCAGCCCGGCGGCGGGTTCACGTCCTGCCAGATCAGCGGAGGGAAGGAGGTAGGCGGACGCGCGTTTCTTGGGCCCGCGCTCCACGACCCGGAACTCCTGAGCGTCGTCCAGCCGGAGGCCGAGCGCCAGGTCCTTTCCGGGTCGCGTGCGGGGCGCGCCGATCTGCACTCTCCCATCGCGCATGAGGTGGAGGACGAGGGAGAGATCCGGCGCGTCCAGTACGATGAGCTTCGCGATCCGACGCGCCA
>Ga0209341_10005963_pt1 | contig 10918 bp, 8 predicted proteins | sample RifCSP13_2_FD_184020 | JGI IMG/M metagenome (GOLD analysis project Ga0209341, IMG submission 184020) | Soil microbial communities from Rifle, Colorado - Rifle CSP2_sed 13_2 (SPAdes) (version 2) | ecosystem: Environmental > Terrestrial > Deep subsurface > Rock core/Sediment | place: Rifle...
CGGGCGCAGGTCTTCGTAACGCGCGTTTTGATAATAACCCTCGCCGGCCTCCTGCCAGCCAACCTGGTCATAGAACTGGCGCACCTGCCGCTTGATCTCAGCATCCAGCGGGGTTGTCATGCCTGCACCCCCTGCTCAACCAACTCGGGTTTCCTTGACCAATCGACCGGCTCTCCGGCCAGGTAGCGGAAAGTCTCGCCAAACTGCGCCTGCCCCTCTTCGCCGAGCACGCGCTCCAGCGGCCATGCCTGGAGGTCCTCCCAAAGGTGGACCAGGTGCCAGGGAAAGGGTTGGGGGTATTCGAAGAAGAAGCGGTAGGCGTATTCCCAGGCCCGGTCCAGATGCTGGCGGGTGAGGCGGTATTTGGCCGGGTTCGCCAGGACCTGGTCGAGTAGTTCGAGATAGCCTGCCCAGGAATCCGGGTCCAGCGTAAAACCTTTTCCGCGGTAATGCGTCTGCCCGATGGCGATCACCGGTATCCCGCTCATCGCCATCTCCAGCCCGACCGTGGTCGTATAAACCAACCCCAGATCTGCGATCGCCACGATATCATAGGTGTTAACCGCCGCATCAGCAGCCACCAGGTGGATATTCTCCGGCAAACCGCCTGGCAGCGCCCGTTGGACGACCTCCCCGACTGAGGGACCATTGGTGATCAGCTCGCCCGGGTGAATGCGCACCACCAGCTGCACACCGGGCTTCCCGGCGAAGAACTGCAGGGTGCGCTCCAGCCATTCCGTCATGCTGTCGCTGAAGACCTGCCTTCCCAGGGTCAGGCTGTCGCCGATCACGTTGGTCGCCAGGAGCACCACGGGGCGTTCATCCAGGCCGAGCGCCTGCCGCACCTGCTCACCGCCTTTGCTGGGCACGCCCTGCCAGCGGCGGGAGAAATTCTCCCACAAGCTGGCTTTCTGGCGGGCGGCGAAGAGGGCCTGGACCTGTTCCAGTTCCACCGGGTTCAGATCCCGACCGCCGCGCGCCGCCCATAAAACCTCCGTGCTCTGCCGCATCACCTCGGCATCCTGCGCCAGCCAGATGCGGTTACGCTGCTCGCCGAACTCGTAAGTTACGCAGCGGATGCCCAGGTGGCGCGCCACCCGGTAGAGCACACCAAATTCGAGGATGGTGCCGTTCGGGATGACCACCACCTGGGGCTTTTCCCGCTCCATCCAGGCCAGGGCAGCCTGCGCGGCCTCCCGGTTACGCTCCTGCCGCAAGCGATACAGCTCGCTGCCCGGGGAGACCTCTTCGACCTGCAGGCTGTATTGTGTATCCCGGAAGGAAACCTCCTCGACCTCTCGCTCCAACTGGGAGGGCAGTTCAATGCCGCGGGAATCCTTGTTCAGGAATGACACCTCCTGGACCAACGCACCTGCCTGCTGGAGGACGTTGCTGGCGTAAAGGTTCTGGCGGCGCAGGTCGAAGCGGTTGATCGGCTGCTGCCAGCGCCCGTAGGGCAGGTAAGCCAGGGTTACTTCGTGCCCCAATCCCGCCAGCGCCAGCCCGCTCAACGTGGCGTGCGAGATCCAGTAGTGCAGGGTGGCGAAGATGAGCACCTTCTTCCCAGGTCTGGCGCGCCTGGCGGCCTCGGCCGCTTGTGCGCGCCAGACCGGTAATCCCTTTCGCAATGCTTCCAGGCTGAAGGACTTATTCAGCGGTTTACCGGCCTGGCGCAGGTACCAGTAGGTCTCCGCGGTGAGCGGCAGTTCGCCCAGGATGTGTTTGGCGATATTCTTCGGGATCATGCCGCCTCGATCTTCCAGTTCAGGTCGGGGCGCACCGGCCCCAGGCGCGCTTCTGGCCACTGCATACCGGGCGCACCGGCGCCGTCCACCGTAAAGGTCAGCGCCTGCTCGTCCTGAAAATAGCGCTTGACCCGGAAAGAGCTGGCATTCAGCCCGATCACGTAGCGGCCTTCGTTTAAGAAATTTCCCGGCAGGGTGCAGGCGCTGACGTAACGACCTGCCGGGCGCACACTGTACTGCTCGTACAGTTCAGGATCGTCCGTGTCGAAGGAGGTCAAGACGTACTCGCCGCGCGTGGTGAGCAGGTAAATGCCCACCCGTAAACCAGTGACCGGCGCAGACAATTCGTAATCGACAGCCACAGAAACCGGTTCGGTGGATCGGATCGTGTCCACCACCCGCCCCAGTGTATCGCACAGCCGGACTGCCAGCGGGCGGAAGGGCGCCGCCTCGGAGGGGACCTCATCGGGCTCCCAGAGGCGCTGGCCCGTATCGGAAAATCCGGAGGACATGTAGAAGTCCACCGCCTGGGTAGTCGGCGCGCGCAACAGCAGGCGCCCCTTGTCCAGGACGAGCGACTCCTCCGTCAGGCGCAGGATAGCGGACATGTTGTGGCTGACGAAGAGCACCGTTCGGCCTTGTTGGGCGACGTCACTCATCTTGCCCAGGCATTTGCGTTGGAACTCTGCGTCGCCCACCGCCAGGACCTCGTCCACGACCAGGATATCCGGCTCCAGGTGGGCCGCGACGGCGAAAGCCAGGCGCAGGTACATGCCGCTGGAATAACGTTTCACGGGGGTATCGATGAACTTCTCCACCTCGGAGAACGCCACGATCTCGTCGAACTTGGCGTCGATCTCAGCCCGTTTCATACCCAGGATGGCCCCGTTAAGGTAAATGTTCTCGCGGCCGGTCAGCTCCGGGTGGAAACCGGTGCCCACTTCCAGGAGCGACCCGACCCGCCCGTGGATCTCGACCATCCCGGTAGTCGGTTCGGTCACCCGGGAGAGGATCTTGAGCAGGGTGCTCTTGCCGGCCCCGTTGCGCCCGATCACCCCCAGCACCTGACCCTTCTGGACGTCGAAAGACACCTCCTGCAAGGCCCAGATCCGATCCCGCGAGCGGCTGCCGTTCAGCCGGATCAGCTGCCCCGGCGCGGTGACTGCCTGGACGAGCGAATCACGCAGCGTCCTATAGCGCTCCGGCGATAAGCCGATGCGGTACTGCTTGCCTAAGTCCTCCACTTTTATTGCGAGTTCACTCATCATCAACGACCAATCACACAGTTGAGGTAGCGATGCGCGGGATTACACCATATCCGCAAAGGTTCTCTCCATGCGCCGGAAGTAGAACATGCCTGTGATTAACATGAGCACCGCGATCACTGCTGAGACCGCCACCATCGGACCCGGTGCAGTTTCTGTACCTAAAAGCGCCCAACGGAAGCCTTCAACTACCCCGACCATCGGGTTGAGGGCATACAACAGTTGCCACTTCTCTGGTATCTCACTCGACGGGTAGACGATAGGGGTCAGATAAAACCACAGCTGCGTCAGGAAGGGGATGATATATCCAATGTCCCGGTAGAGCACGTTCATCGCCGAGAGCCACAGGCCGACGCCTGAGGCAGTGATCAAGGCCAGTAAGAGGAATAGAGGCAACGCCCAAACGTTCGATGTCGGCTGGATGTGGAAATACACCATCAAGCCCAGCAGGACGATGAAGGCGATCAGGAAATCCACCACCCCCGCCAGGACGCTCGCCAAAGGGATGACCATGCGCGGGAAGTAGATCTTTGTGATCATCGTCCGGTTGGTCACCAGGGAGCGTCCGGCATCGTTCAAGGCTTTCGAGAAGACCCCCCACGGGAGCAGGCCGGTGTAAGAGAACACCGGGTACGGGATGCCGTCCGAGGGGACGTTCAGCAGGCCGCCAAAGAAGACACTGAAGACGACCATCGAAAGGACCGGCTGGAGGATCGCCCAGGCGGCTCCCAGGGCGGTCTGTTTATAGCGCACCTTGAGATCTCGCCAGGTGAGGAAGTAGACCAGCTCGCGGTAGATCCACAGGTCGCGCAGGTTGAGCGTACCCCAGCCGCGCGTCGGTCGGATGATGAGGATCTCTTCCTCGGGCTTGTTGGCTAGAGCCGTGTGTGCCATGATATTTTCTCGGAGTCGGTGCGGAGGAGCCTGATTAATCCCCGCCGCTTCTCCTGAACTCCTTGTACCACTCGATCGTCCGGCGCAGCCCTTCCTCGAACGGCATCTCTGCGCGGAAGCCAAAATACTCCTGCGCCCGCCGCACATCCAGCGCCCGGCGAGGCTGCCCGTTCGGTTTCGAGGTATCCCACACCAATTCTCCCTGGTAACCGGTCAATCGGGCGACCATCTCCACCAGCTCCCGGATGCAGATCTCGTAACCCGAACCCAGGTTGACCGGCTCGCCCACGTCGTAGCGTTCCGCTGCTAGCAATATGCCACGCGCGGCGTCCTCCACGTACAGGAACTCACGCGTCGGGGAACCGTCTCCCCAGGCCTCGACCTGCTTCTCGCCACGCTCCTGGGCCTCGACGCACTTGCGGATCAAGGCCGGGATCACGTGCGAGGTCTCCAGGTTGAAATTATCGCGTGGACCGTACAGGTTGACCGGCAGCAGGTAGATGGCGTTGAAGCCGTACTGCTCGCGGTAGGCCTGCGCCTGCACCAGCAGCATTTTCTTGGCCAGGCCGTATGGGGCGTTGGACTCCTCCGGGTAGCCATCCCATAGATTCTCTTCCTGGAACGGGAGCGGGGTGAACTTGGGGTAAGCACAGATAGTGCCGATGGCGACGAACTTCCCGACCCCACGCTGCCAGGCCGCGTGCATCAACTGGACGCCCATCATCAGATTCTGGTAAAAGAAATCCGCCGGGCGCGCCCGGTTGGCTCCGATTCCTCCGGCCAGGGCAGCCAGGTGGATGATGACCACTTCGGGATTCTGAACACCTTGAATAGCATGGTCCACAAACAGGCGCTGGATAGCCTCCAGCTCCGTCAGGTCGTAGTTTTCGAAGCGCGGCACTATGATCTCGCCGGCGCCGCGCTCCTGCAGCTGTTCGTAAACGAACGACCCCAGGAAGCCCATCCCGCCGGTCACGATCACGCGCTTTTCTCTCCAATTGAATTGGAGCCGGTCCTGCGATTTTTCAAGATTTATCTCCATCGAAGCGGCCATCTGTCTCACTCCACTCCAATCGATTGGCTACTGGACGATGAAATGGGCGTTCCGGTAGCGCATGTCCTGCGGGTTGCTGATCAGGCCGTCCCGCAGCGCATGCAGCACCTCGCGCACGCCATCGTCAACGCTGTACCTGGCCTCAAAACCTAACTGCTTGCGCACTTTTTCATAGGAGACGGTAAGATCGCGCATATCACCGCCAAAAGTCATATCCTTGTAGCTCACGACCGTTTCCGGAAGGCGTTTCAAGATCGTTGCCACGATCTCATCCTTGGTGCAATTGCCTTCGTCCGAGCCCAGGTTGAATATCTGCCCGCGAATCGTCTCGATTGGAGTTCGCAGACCCAACATAATCCCTTCAACCGTGTCGCGGATGTGCATGAAAGACCGTGAGTAGCCGCGCTGGTAGATCAGCAGCTCCCGCCTGGTGAAAGCTTCCAACACGAACTGGTTGATGATCAGGTCGAAGCGGGTGCGGGGCGAAAGCCCGAACAGCGTTGCAAAGCGGAAGATGAGCGTTGCGCACGAGCCGTCTGCCTGGGTCAGCAGGTAGCGCTCGGCATTCACCTTCGTCTCGGCGTACAGCGACTGCGGGTTTAATGGCGATGTCTCCGTGACCGGCTGCCCGTCTACAGACAATCCGTAGTTGCTGTAAGTCGAAGAGAAGATGAAACGCTGCGCGCCAATCTCATCCGCCTGTTCGTAAACTCGCCGGGTGGCCTCCACGTTATATCGCCAGGCTACCTGGCGCCCGACCGCCTGGCAGGCGGGGAAGCCCACGATTGCCGCCAGGTGTATAACCGCATCGGGCGTCGGCCAGTCTGCGGTCATGCTGTTGCGGATTACTCTCGGTTCCCATACATTCGCCTTGACGAAGTGGAAAGACGGAAAGGAGAAATACGCCAGCAGCGATTCACCTCCGAAAAGCAGGTCATCCACCACGGTAACCCTGTAGCCAGAGCGGAGTAGTTGGCCTGTGAGCAGCGAGCCGATATATCCCGCGCCGCCTGTGATGAGAATATGTCCTACATCTGCCATCATCTGATTAATCTACTCCACTCTCTCCGCCGGCCAGGCCCCCGCCGGTAAGCCTTCCAGGTGGACAACGACTCTCATGCCGTGCAACTCCAGAAGGGGCACACCGGGACCATCGGATATCCCCACGCCCATCTCGATGCACGTCAGGCGGCAGATATCGGCGATATCTCCTTCCCCCAGGATCCGTACGGAAGTGAAACCGGAGTGTTTGACTTCGACCAATGCTTCCCGGACGCGCTCCCGCACCAGCCGGTAGAGCTGCATAGACTGCTCGATATAGTTCACCGTCAGGCGCGCCCGGAAGGCGATGCCTTCAGGCGTGATGATGTAGCGCAGCTTTCTCCGCTGCGCCCGTTTGACCTTGACGTAGCCCTTGGAGACCAGGCGCTTGAGATGCCAGTTGACCGTCCCTACGGCTACACCTAGCTGGGCTGCCAGGGAAGCCTGGGTTACGTCCGGATCGTACTCGATCTGCTCGAGCAGGGCTAATTCGCGAGTTGGGTCAGGTGAGGTCTGCATAACGAATTCTAAAATTCAGCCACTGAATTATAACCGAAAACCTGGCATCCCGGATCACGATTCGAAGTTACCTTCCTCGATACGGCGGTCTCCGTATCCGAACACGAAGTCCGGAGATGGCGCCCTGACTTATTGGATACCGAAGATCTGGGCGTATCTCAGACCGTCTATATACACCACGTATTCTGGCGTTTGTCCGGCAAAATATTCCAGCATGGCAGGGTCTGGCAGCTGGCGTTGGATCTGGTTTCGGTACAAAATAACATAATCGATTCCCTGCGCCATCAATGGTTCTGGTCCTTCCCAAACCAGGGGCTGGTCGAGCGCTTCGCCATTAAAGATGTATGAAACACTTCCATGCGGGTACAACGACATGACCTTCATCCTTTCGGATTTGGGGAGGCCGTTTAAAAATCTCGCTGCCTGGTCCAGGCCTTCTCCCCAGCCGATGATCATGACCTCGGGCGCTTTTTTACTGCCGCCCATCAGCGGATTGTAATAGGTCAGGTAATATGGGTAGGTCCGCGCCGCCAGGAAGGCCTGCCCGCCGATTACCAGGATGGCCAGCCCGGCTGCCACCCAGCGGGCCAAGGGTTGCGTGGGCCTCCGCCACAGCCAGCCGAGAAACGCCGCCCAGCCGATCCCGGCCAGCAGGTCCAGCGGCGGGAAACTGGGGATAATGTAACGGTCGAACTTCTTGGCCCCCAGCGACATCATCACCGCAAACAATAGGCCGTCCAGCAACAGGAGCACAGCGATCTCTCTTCGACGCCCTTCTTCGAGTGGCGGCCAGCGCTTGATGAAGGCCAGCACCGCCAGCAGCAGTCCGCCCAACACGCTGGGCGTTGTGCGCCAGAGATAATTGACCGGGTAGAACAGCCAGCCCGGGTCGCCATCGATCACTCGGCCCATGAAAAATAGGTCCTTATCATGTCCCTCCAACGCATATTCGGAAGTGGTGTCAAACATTCGTATCAGGGTTCCTAAAGGATCTATCCACATGGCCGGCCAGAACAGGACGAATATCAGCACAGCTCCCGAAACGACAACCAGGAAAGGCCAGGTTAAGCGCCAGAAATTACCCCGATTCACGCGCCTGTCTTCGCGCCAGGTATTCCAGATCGCCGCCAGGCTGACCAGCCCGAAGAAAGGAACCAGGAATATCGAGGGTGACTTCGTCAACCATGCAAAACCGGTCGCCAGGGTTGCCAGGAGCAGATCGGACCAGCGCCTTCCCTGGTAAATGAAACAAAGGAACGACAGCACTGCCAGGAACATCAGGCTGCTGATCAGACCGTCCAGGTGTAGAAGCCGTGTCAAGCCGATATGAAACGGGTCGAATGCGATCAACAGGATGCCGGCGAATGCGGGCCAGGTCCCGAATAAACGCCTGGCTGCCAGGAAAGCGAGCAATAAAGCGAGCGAAGTTCCCAATACCATAAAATCGCGGGCTGATTCCAGGATCATAAGAGCTGGTCGCTCTCGAACCTTGAGAAACTGTTCCAGTTTATGTATGTTAGCCAATGTCGCCGGAGGAGCTTCCCAGACCAATTCAGGGAAACGCCACAGGTAGGCAAACGATCCCGCCCACATCGCCGTCACTCCCGGGTGGCTGTGTTGGAAGGTTCCGGCGAAGTTCTTGAGCCGCAACGAAGTGTAGAAACGTGCTGAGCGCCCAACCCAGGCCCACTCGTCGGCGGTCACGAACCGGTCCAGCGCCGGTGCGCGCGGCGCGACGATCGCCAATGACACCAGGATCAGGAAGAGAGCGCTCGCCCAACGCCGGTTAATCTGTGGGTTCATACAGCCCTTCTGCCCAGACACCTTATACGCATCCGGTAGTTTTCCCAATTCGGAGAAAAGTAGCGATTACTTGAACGAGAAGTTACGGATATCATAAATGCGCGCATATTCGATCCCATTCAACTCGATCACCCGCTCGGGCGCCAGTCCCTGGAGGGCGTTCAACATCTCGGGAAACGGCAGCTGGCGCTGCCACTGGTTGACATAGGTTACGACGTAATCGATGTCCTCCAGCTCAAGGCGGGTGGGCTCCCACTCCGGCTGCGATCCGTTGGTCTCTCCATTGAAAAAATAGGAGAAACTGCCATCCGGGTACCAGGCCATCACCCGCAGGGAAGGCGCCTCCGGTTTGGCGTTCAGGTAGCGGGCCGCCTGGTCCAGCCCCTCTCCCCAACCGACCATCATCACCCGGGGAGCCCTTCCCGACCCGCCCATGAGCGGGTTGTAATAGCTCAGGTAGTACGGGTAAGTCCTGACAACTGTCAGGGCTTGCAGCATAATAGCGGCGCCGAGGGTCAGCCCAACTGCCAGTCTTGCCCACCTGCTTGCAAGCCGACCTGCCAGCCAGCTCGTTCCCAGGAACAAACCGATCCCGGCGACCAGGTCGAGCGGCAGGAAGACTGGCAGCAGATAGCGGTCGAACTTCTTCGAGCCCAGGGACATGAACAGGGTAAACAGCGTAGCAAACAGGAGCAGGGCGAGCACCGTCCATGTGAGCACCTGGTTTCCACCTTGCTTCCTGTAAAACAACAGACCCGGCGCCACCAACAACAGACCAACCAGGACAACAGGGGTGGTGCGCCAGGCGTAATTCACCAGGTAGAAACGGCGGCCCAGGTAGCTGGCCGGGAAGAGAAATTTTCCCGCGTGTTCGGTGAAGGCCTTGCGCTCATCGGTCGAGATGATCCGCCCGTCGAAGAAAACATCCGAGGTATGCCCTTCTTGCGCATAAAGGCTGGCCTGCCCCAGCACGCGTTCTACAGTCCCGATCGGGTTGACCCACATCGCCGGCCACAACAGGAAATAGACCACAAGTCCGGTCGATACCCAGGCCAGAACCGGCCAAGCCTGACTCCATAGAACTCGCGCGCTCATCTTACGCTGTGTGTAAAACATTCGCCCGACCTCGATCAACGTCAGCACCAAGATGAACGGGGCCAGAAAAAAAGCCGGCGACTCGCTCAACCAGGCCAGCCCGGCGCTGACGCCGGACAGGACCAGGTCTGCCCACCGGCGGCCGCGCAAAATGAAAGACAGGTAAGCCAGCAAGGAGAGGAACATCAAAGTGCTCATCAATCCGCTTGGGTGGAGCAGGCGCGACAGCCCAACATAGAAGGGATCGAAGGCAATCAGCAGGAAGCCGATCAGCGCCGGCCATACTCCCACCAACCTCACCGCCTCGACAAACGCCGCCAGGAGTATCAGCGTGACCTGCAGGACGACGATAATTCGGCTGGCCTCCAGAACCTGCAACGGGTTGCGCCCGTTTGCCCGGAAGAACTGCTCCATTTCTTGCGGTTCGTCAAACCGGCCGGTCGCCTGCCTGACGTAGTCCGGGTAGCTTGTCAGGAATCCGGCAAGGCCGGCCCAGGTGATCGTCACCCCGGGGTGTTCGCGGGTGAAAGTACCCGCCAGGTCTCTCTGCGAGAGGGCCAGGTAGAAATTCGCCGATCGCTCCAGCCACTTCGGCTCATCCACCGAGACGAAACTGGCCAGACCCAGGCCGCGCGGCAGGCTAACCGCCAGCCCGATCAGGACCAGAGCCGCGATCCATTGCCAGGTGGAGAGCTTCTCGGCGGCGCCCATATTGAATCCCGGAGTCATCCCAAGATCGGCTGCAATAAATCGCTCACCCGCTGGGGTGAGCTGCCAATCTCGTCTTCTCGAAAGACTGTCCAGCCGGATCCAATGCTCAAGGTTTTGGCTCCAGGACTTCGATGCTCAGTTCCTTGAACAGCTTCTTGCTCCGGTAGGCTTCCAGGGTTGGGCGAACGACCCGTTTGACCCAGGCATCGTTTTCCTCTCCAAATGAGAACTCCTCCCCCTTTATCACGTCCTTCAAGGGATCGGTGATGATCAGCGCGAATCTTCGCTTCGCCAGGTCGTCATAATAAGATCCCAGGTAAACCTGATTGCCCGCCATCGCCATCTCCATCAGAAATACTTTCTCGTATGGATCGACCAGGCCTACCAGCGGCAGGTTGTTGAAGGTCAGGAGCTGCCGCTCGGAGATGAACAACACTTCCCCGCCTCGTCCAACGGCCTGATCTACCATGCCTTTGATCTCGTTCAGGGCGGATGATATGACCGGTTTCTCCGGCAGAGGATGATAACCACCGGTCGAGATCGCCATGAGCACCGGGATGACAGACATTGCAGCCAGCACGGAAAGAGATGGCAGGCGCCCGGTAAACTTGCCTGGTTTTCCCCTCTGGATGCTCTGGAACAGGGCATAACCACCCATGATCAGCAGCAGCACCAGGTAAGCATCCAGGTTGTGCAGGTTGCTGCCCCCGCCGATCTTCGCGCTGACGACGACCCCCCCGGTGAAGAGGACTACCAGAATACCTGCCAACCCGGCCAATCGATTGAGGTGC
>Ga0209341_10005964_pt1 | contig 10918 bp, 7 predicted proteins | sample RifCSP13_2_FD_184020 | JGI IMG/M metagenome (GOLD analysis project Ga0209341, IMG submission 184020) | Soil microbial communities from Rifle, Colorado - Rifle CSP2_sed 13_2 (SPAdes) (version 2) | ecosystem: Environmental > Terrestrial > Deep subsurface > Rock core/Sediment | place: Rifle...
CGGGCGAGCTCAACGATGCGGCGGGCGTCGTCGGCGCGCGATGTGTGGCGCACGACTCTCAGCGGTCGGGCGAGCGTCCGGGTCGGATCGGAAACGGCCAGCCCGATGCGCACCTCGCCGGGGTCGACGGCCAGGACGCGGCTCATGACGGCGGCGGGGCCCACACCGGCTCGATCCGCAGTGGAAGGATAGGCAAGCGAGGCCACCAGCCCGGCCAAAGCCGGAACCGGGGAGCGGCTTCGAGGTCGAGCGTGGCCTCGAGGATGGCAGCGGCCTCGGTCGTCGACTTGCCGGCGATCCTGCGGGCCAACACTCCGAAATCGACGGCGGGGCGCGACCGAGCGCGGACCCGCGCCTCGTAAGTCTCTTCGCCCGCCTTCCCGACCGGAAGCAGGTCGACTCGCATCGACCCCGGCACGATCGCGAGCCCGGCCCCGGCCGCCTCCGCCATGCGGGTCTCGGCCGCCGCTTGCAGGCGATCGAGGTCGTAGATAGTCGCCGCGATGCGTGCGGTCATCGAACCCTCCATCACTTCGGACGGCTCGCCCAGTTGCGGGTGGAAGTCGGACGTCAGGACTTCGGCGATCGAAAAGGAATCCGGGGCCAGCGCCTCCCCGTCATTCAGCTGTTCCTGCAGGAGCGCGTTTGCCGCTTGGACGAGCTGGCGCTCGAGCGCCGTCCTGGCTTCGCGGAGATCCGCCTGGGTTACCCCGGGACGCGGCTGGGCTTCCCCGCCGGCGGTAGGATCGGGATTGGTGACGGTCAGGACGAGACCAAGCGTGCCTTCGATGGCGCCGATCGATCCGGCGGGGACATTGCCGGCCGGGCCGGCGGTGGAGGCGCGGATCGGAACAACGAGTTGGGATCCGATCCCGGCCGGGACCAAGGCGCGCTCGGTCGTCTCGAAACGCAGGGGACTCGAGCCGAGGGTCCGGACACCGGTGGCCTCCGGCAGGATGACCTCGTTCTCGCCGCGATTGGTGAACGTCGCCTGCCCCACGGCGGTCGCAGTCTCCGCCTGCACCATTCCGATGGTCGGAAGGCGTATCTCCCCGTCGACCTCCACCTCGAGCGATCGCGCCGGCAGAAAGGCCCCCGCGGTGGATCCCTCGATCGGCTCCCCAAGGAAGACCGGGAAACTGAGCACCCGGTCATTCTCGACGAGGGAGATCTCGATGACGGCCGCCGGGCCGATGGACATCGAGAGCACCAACAAGGCCGCGATCACGACCAGCATCGAACCGGCGCGCTGGGCGTCGGTCCATCTGCGGCTCGGAGGTGTGGACATTCGCTCAGGCCGCGGCGGGAGAGGGAGGCGCTCTGCCGCGTTCGGCGGTCCACCTCCGAGAGGGGATTTCGCCGGCCACGTTTGACGGGAGACGGCGTCGAGATCGTCGAAGACCGGCAGGCCGATCCGGCGCGCCGAGGCGCGGACATCGGGGTCGTGGCTCAACACCCCCAGCTGAGCCGCGTGGCGGCCTGCCTCACGCGAGAGCAAGATGAGATCGACGCGTCGATGGAGGACTCGCCCGTGGGACGGCCACACCAGGACGACGCGATCGGCCTGCGCCCAGCGCAGCCGCTCCAGCGTTGAAGCCGAGTCGTCATGGGAGTCCAGGTAAAGGAGTTGCGTTTTCACACGCGCTCGTCCGGGATCCGCCTCGAAGTCGGCCGGGGAAAGCTCGGCCTCAGCCGGAGGCGGAGGCGAGGTGGGTTTCGAGCCACAGCCGACCGAGCTCGATAGCTTGCGGCAGCTGCCCGGGGTCCTTGCCGCCGGCCTGGGCCATCGTCGGCCGGCCGCCGCCGCCTCCGCCGATGGCGCCTGCGGCGGCCCGCACCAGCTCGACCGCGCTCAACCCCCGCTCCGCCAGATCATCGCTGAGGGATGCGACCAGGACCGGCTTGCCTTCGAGCTCCGAGCCGAGCAAGACGGCGTGCGTCGGATGCCGGCCGCGAAATGGATCGGAGAGCTGGCGCAAATCGTCGGCGCTGCAGCCGGGGATCAGACCGATCAGAACGCTCGCCGGCCCGACCGTTTGTTCCGGCAGCGCACCCAGGCGGCCCTGGGCGGCCGACCGCTCGAGTTCTTCGATGCGCGCCTCGAGCGCCTTGCGTTCGCGCAAGAGAGTCTCCACTTGCGCGTCGACGCGGTCGGGCGTGGTCTCGAGCATGTCGGCGATGCGCTGCAGCGTGCCTCCGGCGCGCTCGAGGGCGGCCTGGGCCTGGCGCCCGGTGAGAGCTTCGATCCGTCGAATCCCGGCGCCGACGCTCTCTTCGCGGACGATGACGAACGGACCGATGACGCCGGTCGCCGGGACATGCGTCCCGCCGCACAGCTCATAAGAGAATCTCGGAGCCCCTCCGATCGAGATCGTGCGCACCGTATCGCCGTAGGTTTCGCCGAAAAGGGCCATGGCGCCTTCGGCCTCCGCCTGGCGCCGCGGCTTTTCGACGGTGGTCAGCGGATAGTTCTCCAGGATGGCGCTCGTCACCAGATGCTGGACTTGCGCCATCTGGTCCGGCGTCAGCGGTTGACCGTGGGTGAAATCGAAGCGCAGGCGGTCGGGCGCGACGAGCGAGCCCGCCTGGCGGGCATGTTCGCCGAGCACGGCGCGCAGGGCGGCATGCAGCAGGTGGGTGGCGGTGTGATTGCGCATGATGTCCCAGCGCCGCGAGGCATCGACGATCGCGCGCGCGGCGTCGCCGATGTGGAGCGTGCCGCTCTCGACCCGGCCGATGTGCAGAATCAGGCCGGCGATCGGTTCGCGCATGTCTTCGACGACGAAAGCCCAGGCGCCGTGGCCGTTCCCGCCGGAAACGATGCGTCCCGTGTCCGCCACCTGTCCGCCGGCGGCCACATAGAAGGAAGTGCCCGGCAGCACGACGGCGCCGGTCTGGCCCGTGCCCAACGAGTCGACCGGTCGCGTCCCGTCCACGAGGCCGGCGACGCTGCCCTCGGTCTCGAGGGCACTATAGGGGTCATAGGCGACGCCTGGCGGGGGCAGACGAGCGGAGCGCTGCAGCGACTCAAAGATCTGCTGGAAGCCGGCCGTCTCATCGAGCGCGCCCGAACCGGCCGACCCGCTGCCGGAGGATTCGCGGTGCGTCTCCATGGCCTGGCGGAACCCGTCCTCATCCACTTCCAGGCCGCGTTCCCGGGCGATGTCTCGGCTGATCTCGAGCGGCAGGCCGTACGTGGCGTAGAGATCGAAGGCGCGGCGGCCGTCGAGCCGTGCGGCGTTCTCGGAGGCAACCTGCGACAGGAGCGCTTCGAGCCGGGCCACGCCGGTATCGACGGTGCGTTGGAAACGCTCCTCTTCTTCGGTGATGGTGCGCTCGATGGCGGACTGGTTGCGCACCAACTCCGGATAGACCTCCCCGTACTCTTCGATGACGGTGCGGGCCAACTGCGCCTGGAAGGGCTGCGTGAAGCCGGCCTTGGCGCCGAAGCGGCTGGCGCGTCGAATGACCATCCGGCAGACGTAGTTGCGGCCGGTATTGCCCGGGACGACGCCGTCGGCGATGAGGAACGCCGCCGCGCGGGCGTGGTCCGCCATGACGCGGTACGGGGTCAGGAACTGCTGGAGCTGCCGGTCGTCATGACGGAGCAGCCGCTGGACGGTGTGGAAGAGCGGCTGAAAGAGATCGGTGGCATAGGTGATGCCCCTTGCCTGCAGGACGGAGACGACCCGCTCCAGCCCCATGCCCGTATCGACGTGTTTCTTGGGAAGGCTCTCGAGCGAGCTCGGCCCCAGGCGATTGTATTGAATGAAGACCAGGTTCCACAGCTCGAGGAAGCGGGCGCAGTCGCCGTTGACCCGGCAGACATGACCGGCGACGCCCTGCCGATCGCAGGACTCCGGGCCTAGGTCGATGTGGATCTCGCTGTCGGGGCCGCACGGCCCGAGATCCGCCATCTCCCAGAAGTTGTCCTTGCGGCCGAAGAACAGGACCCGGGCCGGGTCCATCCCGGGTTGGGCGCGCCACAGCTCGGCGGCCTCGTCGTCGCGCGGGATGTCGCCTTGTTCGTCCTCGAAGCAGGTCGCCCACAGGTTTTGGCGCGGCAGCCCCCAGACGTCGGTCAGCAGCTGCCAGGCCCAGGGGATCGCTTCGGCCTTGTAGTAATCACCGAACGACCAGTTGCCCAACATCTCGAAGAAGGTGTGGTGGCTGTCGTCGCGGCCAACGTCGTCCAGGTCGTTGTGTTTTCCGGCGACGCGCATGCATTTTTGCGAATCGACGGCGCGCAGATAGGGGCGGGTGCCGGTGCCCAGGAAGACGTCCTTGAACTGGACCATCCCCGAGTTGGTGAAGAGCAGCGTGGGATCGGAGGCCGGAACGAGCGAGGCCGAATGGACGACGGTGTGCTGGCGCTGCGCGAAGAAGTCCAGGAACGACTGGCGGATGTGTTTGCTGCTGGGGGAGGCCGTCGACGGTGCAGGCATCGTCCCTCGGGGTCGCCGGGCATTATATGTCATTCCGAGCCCGCTCTTCCGGGCGAGGAACGCGACCGCTGCGCCGGTTCAACGTCCTGCTTCCCCTGTGGCCGACCTCTCTGAGCGGAGCGCTGACACCGAGGCTGCGAGGGGTCAGCGCGCAGGCGAAGGGCCGAACATGGTTCCAGGGGTGCGCTTCGACTGCGGCTCGTGCCTCACTCCGTTCGGCCCTTGCCTCCGCTCAGCGCGGAAGGAGATCTGTCCGCACCGGGGGACCGGCGGCGCAGCCCCGAAGGATGGACTTGTGCTATCCTACCGAGCGAGGACGCGCTTCCATGTCGGTCACCGAATTTCGCGAGCGAATCGAACGCGGTCCGCTGGACGCCACGGTCCTGTCGCTCTTGCCGCGGCGCATCAGCGACCTCGAATTGCGCATCGCCGGGACTCCGTTGGAAGGGTTGATCGCCCAGCTCTACCGCGAGCTGGGTGAACGCGGGCTGCGCTTCCGCCCCAAGTGCTACCTGGCCGACGAGTGGGGCTGCCCGACCGGCGTCCCGGTCGTCGGAATTCCCTTCTACCTGGCCGATCCCCAGCTGGCGCGCATCGAAGGAGAGCTGACCGGCATCGAGGCCGAGACCGAAGTCGAGACGCTGATGTACCTGCGTCACGAGTCGGGACACGCCTTCAACTACGCCTACCGGCTCTACCTGGACGGCGAATGGACGCGCACCTTCGGTTCCTTCCGCCGGCCGTATCCGGACGAGTACCGCCCCGAGCCGTTCAGCGATCGCTACGTGCGGCACATCCCCGGATGGTATGCGCAGCGCCATCCGGACGAGGACTTCGCCGAGACGTTCGCGGTGTGGCTGACGCCGAAGTCGACCTGGCAGGAGGATTACGCCGGAACGCCGGCGATGGAGAAGCTGCTCTACGTCGATCGCATGACGCGGGCGCACGGCGACGAGCCGCCGCTGGTCACCGACGAGTACTTCGACGAGCCGGTCGAACGATTGCGGGCGACGCTGGCCGAGTGGTACAGCCATCTCGATCAGCGCGGTCGCCGCTCGCTGGGTCTGCCGCGCTTGTTGAACACCGATTTGCGTCGGTTGTTCCCGAGCGCGCGAGGCGTTTCGGCCGAATCGTTCATGATTGCCTACCGCAGTCGCATGTTGTATGAGGTAAACTACTGGACGGGAATGGATCTCGATCGACTGGGCGAGTTGATCGATGCCTTGATCGAGCGCATCCACACCCTCGGATTGCGCGTGGCGGCCGGTCAGGAATCGAGGACGCTGATCGGTGTCGTGGCGCTGCTGACGACACTGGTGATGAATCACCACTACACCAATGCGTTTGTGCGCCGGTAACGTGGGCCCGGGGTGGAAAGCGAGGTCGAGATGAGGATCTCCGTTCTTTTCTGGGAGTGGCCGGTGGAAGAAGGGATGAAGCACGACGAAGCCGTCGATCAGGTGCAACAGGCGCTGATCGAGAGCGGCCATGAAGCGACGCTGCTGGGAATCACAAGCGACTTGAAGTACCTGGTGGACAAGATCGAAGAACAGAAACCGGATCTGGTCTTCAACCTGGTCGAGACCTTCGCCGACAACGACGCCTTCGAGATGAACATCGCCGCCGTGCTGCAGATGCTCGGGGTGCGCTTCACCGGCAGCAGCGCCCGCGTGATGGCGGTACGCCAGGACAAAGGGCTGACGAAGAAGCTGCTGGCCTTCCACGACGTCCGCTGCCCGCAGTTCGCCACCTTCGATCACGACAACATCGAATTCGCCGGGAAGATGCGCTTCCCGCTGCTGGTCAAGCCGCTGCATGGGGATGCCTCGGCCGGCGTCCATGACTCGTCGCTAGTGACCGACTTCCGCAGCCTGGTGGAGCGCATCGCCTACATCCACACCGAGCTGCACGATACGGCGCTGGTGGAAGAGTACATCGAGGGCCGCGAGTTCTACGTCACCGTGCTGGGCAACGACCCGCCGGAAGTCTTGCCGTTGATCGAAATGGACTTCTCGGCGCTGCCGGAAGGCTATCCCCACATCTACGGACGCGAGGCCAAGTTCGACGAGAAGAGCGTCCACTTCGCCGGGACGAACGCCGTCGTGGCGACCGACCTGCCGCCGGAGCTGCGCCATCGCATCGAGATGACCGGGCTGGCGGCGGCCCAGGCGATGGAGGTCTCCGATTACGCGCGCGTCGACATCCGCGTGGCCCCCGACGGCAAGCCGTATGTGGTGGAGGTCAACGCCAACCCCTATCTGGAGCAGACCGGGGCCGTCGCCATCGCCGCGCTGCAGTCCGGGTACTCCTACCGTGGACTGATCGGTGCGCTGGTCGAAGTCTCCTGGGAGCGCTGGGAGCGATCCGATCCGAAGCGGCGGCGCGAGCAGGCAGTCGTCCCGGCGCCGGTGCAGGGCGAGAACGGGCAAGCCGTCGAGGCGGCGGATGCCCTCAGGAGCGAAGCCGGCGCCGGTCCTGCCTGAGGCGGGTCGCCCGCGCGGCGCACGGTCCACCGGGGCGAGCGGCGCCCGGCGCGCGGTCCTGTCGGCAGGTTGACAACCATGACCCCCCAAGGCACTGAGGAACAAGTCGCTCTGCTGATGCAGGGCACCGAATACGGCGACGCGGCGCTCCAGGCGGCGATGGCGGCCGAGCTCAAGCAGCGGCTGCTCCTGGCCGAGGCGGAAGGGCGGAAGCTGCGGGTCTATGCCGGTTTCGACCCGCGCACTTCCGATCTGCACCTGGGTCACACGATCCCGATGCGCAAGATGCGGCAGTTCCAGGAGCTCGGCCACGACGTGACCTTCGTCGTCGGCAGTTTCACGTCGCTCATCGGCGATCCGTCCGACAAGGACAAACTGCGCCCCCGCCTCTCGGAGGAGCAGGTGCGAGCCAACGCCGCTACTTACGCCGAGCAGGCCTTCAAGATCCTCGATCGCCACGCCACCCGCATCGAATACAACCACACCTGGCTGGGGCAGCTGACGCTGCAGCAGGCGATCCCCCTGGCCTCCAACTTCACGCTGCAGCAGTTCCTGACGCGCGAGACGTTTCGCAAACGCTGGGAGAACGACGACCCCGTCTACCTGCATGAGACGTTCTATGCCCTGGTGCAGGCGTACGACGCCTATCACCTGCGGGCCGACGTCCAGATCGGCGGCACCGATCAGCTCTTCAACATCGTCACCGCCGGCCGCAAGCTCATGGAAGCGTTGGGTGTGTTGCCGAACATCGGCGTCATCATGGGGATCCTGCCCGGCACCGATGGGGTCCTCAAGATGAGCAAGTCCCTCGGCAACAACATTCCACTCGATACGACGCCAGAGGATATGTACGGCAAGGTGATGAGCGTGCCGGACCGCGCCCTGCCGGTTTACTTCCGCCTGTTGACGCGCTGGCAGCCGGCCGAAGTGACGGCGCGCCTGTCCGAGATCGAGGCCGGCGCCATCCATCCGATGGATGCCAAGATGGCTCTGGCGCGGGAGATCGTCGCCATCTACCACGGCGAGGCAGCTGTAGCCCCGGCGGAGGGGCATTTCAAGCGCGTGTATCAAGCACGCGGCGCCCCCGACGCGCTGCCGACCCTCGCTTGGAGCAAGGGTCGGACTCTGCTCGACCTCGTCGGCTCGGCGGATGCGGTGCGCTCGCGCAGCGAGGCGCGCCGGCTCATCGACCAGCGGGCCGTCAAGATCGGTGGTTCGACGTGGGACGACCCTTCGGCCAGCACCGACGACGTCGACGGAGAGACGATCCAGATCGGGAAGAGCCACTTCTATCGGATTCGTATCGCAGAGGTGTAGTCCCGGCCATCCTTTGAGGAGGCTTCGCGTTCAGGCCGGGCAGGACCCAGGCTGAAGCCTGGGGCTACCGAAGAATCGCGCGGTAGTCCCCGCCTTCAGGCGGGGACGAGGGACCCAGGCTAAAGCCTGGGACTACCGAAGAATCGTGTGGTAGTCCCCGCCTTTAGGCGGGGCCGAGGGACCCAGGCTAAAGCCTGGGACTACCGAAGAATCGTGTGGTAGTCCCCGCCTTTAGGCGGGGCCGAGGGAAGCTGGCTAAAGCCTGGGACTACCGAAGAATCGCGTGGTAGTCCCCGCTTTTAGGCGGGGCCGAGGAACCCCAGTCTAAAGCTTGGGGCTACCGTAGAATCGCGTGGTACTCCCCGCCTTCAGGCGGGTCAGGACTCAGGCCAAATCCTGCCCAAGCATCCCGGAAGCTTCAAGCTTCCGGGATGCTGTTGATGGCTATCCTTTGATCACCGCCACGGGCCGAAGGCGGGCCACTTTGGCGGCGATCCCGGCTCCGGTCACGACCTCGACGACGGCGTCGACGTCTTTGTAGGCAGTTGGTGCTTCTTCCGCCAGGCCCGGAAGACTCCCGGCGCGCACTTGGATACCCCGGTCTTCCAGTTCTTGTCGCAGACGATCGCCTCGTACCGAGCGCTTAGCTTGGTGCCGGCTCATGCGGCGGCCGGCGCCATGGCACGTCGAGCCAAAGGCCAGTTCCATCGAACCGGCGGTCCCGAGCAGGACCCACGACGCCGTCCCCATGCTTCCCGGCACGAGCACCGGTTGCCCGAGAGCCCGATAACGCGGCGGCAGTCCCTCGAAGCCCGGGCCGAAAGCCCGCGTCGCGCCTTTGCGGTGGACACACACCCTGACGGTCTCGCCCCCAACGTCGTGGTCCTCGATCTTGCCCATGTTGTGAGCGATGTCGTAGACCTGGTTCAGCCACCCGACGGGGTGGTCGCCGAAGACCTGGCTGAAGGCGCGGCGCGCGTGGTGGGCCAGGATCTGCCGATTGGCGAAGGCGTAATTGGCGGCGCAGGCCATCGCTGCCAGGTAGCGACGGCCTTCGGGCGAGTTCAGCGGAGCGCAGACGAGTTCGCGATCGGGGAGGTCGATGCCATAGCGCTGGACCGCCGACTGCAGTTCGTCGACATAGTCCGAACAAATCTGATGCCCGAAACCGCGCGACCCGCAGTGGATCTGCAGCGCCAGCATCCCTTCGGCCAGCCCCATCGCCCGGGCGGCTTCGGGATGGAAGATCCGATCGACGACGTCGACTTCGACGAAGTGGTTGCCGGCGCCGAGCGTCCCCAGCTGCGGCCGGCCGCGCTCGCGGGCGCGCGCCGCCAGCGAGTCCGTGTCAGCCTCGTCGATGCAGCCGTCTTCCTCGGTCGCGGCGAGGTCGCCGACGGCGGCGAAGCCCTGCCGTTCGGCCCAGCCTGCGCCCTCGCGGCAGACGCGCTCGAGGTCCTTCTCCGTGAGAGGCACGCTGCCTTTGACCCCCACGCCGCTCGGACAGTTGGCATAGAGCGCGTTGGCCAGCCGCGGCAGCTGCGACGCGGCCTCCTCGAGGGTGAGCTCGCTGGCGAGCAGCCGGACGCCGCAGTTGATGTCGTAACCGATCGCCCCCGGGGAGATGACCCCGTCCGGCAGCCTGGTGGCCGCCACACCGCCGATGGGGAAGCCGTAGCCCTGATGGACGTCGGGCATCACCGTGACATGGCTGACCAGCCCCGGCAGCGTGGCGGCGTTGACCGCCTGGGTCAGCGATGCGTCGCCGAGCGCGCCCTCCAGAAGAGATTCGTCGGCGAAGAGGCGCACGGGCACGCGCATATCGCGGCGGTAGCTGACGGGGATTTCCCATTGGTACGGAGAGAGGCGGATCAGGTCCTGCTTGGTGGGGCGGCTCTCGCGGACGTTCATGCTAGTGTCCCGTTCCGTAAACGGTCTGATGGTGAATGTCCGTCGTTCCCAATGGCGGAGCCTTTTGTGTGGACGGACGCCCGCCAGGTCGATCCTTGCCAAGCTCGGAGGCCCTTGTCAATTCGTCTCCGAATCGGGATACTCAGGTCTAGACGTCGAAGACGACGGTCGCTTCCAGGCGGCCGTCCGTCTCCTTGACCGCCAGTCCGCTGTACGTCACCGCTTTGATCGGCTTGTCGACGCCGGCCAGATCGGCTTCCTGCCAGCGGGCAGACAAGTCGAGCTCCGGCGACACTTCGACCTGGATGCGCGTGGGGAGGCGGTGGACCACGTCGAGGGAGTAGAGCACCTCCTGCAGCCAGCGGACCAGGAGCATCTCCGGGTTGCCGGCCTGGAGAGTGACGCGGCGCTCGACCGCCAGCTCTGTTCCGGGGCGAGCGCCGCACACCGCCAGCATCGCCGAGGCGGCGTGCAGGCAGAGCTCCCCCATGTCCTTACCGTGGATGCGCAGAGCCCAGTCGGCGGTATGGTCCACCTCTTCGTAGGTGTCGCTCATGACCTGAGTATACGGCGGATGAAGGTCCCGCCGACCCCGTCCGTGTATAATTCGCCGCCTATGGAAGACGGCTCGCGCCGACTGCAGGAACACCTGCGAGATGGCCTGGCCCGGCCGCTGCAGGCCCTCTCCGGCGAACCCCCGATCTGGGTGGTCGTGGCGGAGCAATTGACGCGGGAGATCGACACTGCCTCCAAGCGCGATGG
>Ga0209341_10005965_pt1 | contig 10918 bp, 8 predicted proteins | sample RifCSP13_2_FD_184020 | JGI IMG/M metagenome (GOLD analysis project Ga0209341, IMG submission 184020) | Soil microbial communities from Rifle, Colorado - Rifle CSP2_sed 13_2 (SPAdes) (version 2) | ecosystem: Environmental > Terrestrial > Deep subsurface > Rock core/Sediment | place: Rifle...
CCCGCCGTGCGGGGCCGGACCGGCGGGGGCCGGCCCGGGCCGCTCGTCCTCTTCCCGGTACACCTGGCCCGACAGGCCGGTCATCTCGATGTACTGGTCCGCGGCCACCTTGTTCCGGAGGGCCTTCATGATCTGCTTCTGGGTCATCTCCTCGACCTCCTTCCCCCGCGGCGCGCGGGCGATGAAGTCGAGTTCCCCGACCTGGAGGAGCTCGCGGAGGATGAGGTCCCCGCCGCGGTCCCCGTCCACGAACGCCGTGACGGCGCGTTCCTTCATGAGCTCCACGATGGTCTTGGGGGCGTTCGTCCCCTCGACCGCGATCGCGTTCTTGATGCCGCACCGCAGGAGGTTCAGGACGTCCTGGCGTCCCTCGACCACGATGATCGCGTCGCTGTCCGCGACGTTCGGGCCCGCCGGAAGGCGTTCCGGTCCGAACGAGACGATCTCCGCGACCTGCACGGTCTGCCGGACCTCGTCGAGGAGGTCCGTGCCCGAGGTCTTCGAGTCCTCGACCATGGCGCTGAGGAGCTGCTTGGCCCGTTCGATGATCTTGTTCCGCTTGGACACGCGGACGTCCTCGACCTTCTCGACGCGGATCGCGGCCTTGCACGGCCCGACCCGGTCGATCGTCTCGAGGGCCGCGGCCAGGATCGAGGTCTCGACCTGGTCCAGGGACGACGGGATGAGGATCATGCCCTCGCTCCGTCCCTTCTTGCTCTGCACGTCCACCTCGATGCGCCCGATGCGCCCGCCCTTCTGGAGGTCCCTCAGGTCCAACTCGTCGCCGAGGAGTCCCTCCGTCTGGCCGAACACGGCGCCCACGACGTCGGGCTTCTCCACGATGCCCTCCGCCTCGAGGTGCGCTTGGATCATGTACTTCGTCGTACTGGGATCGATGTTCATCGTCTCACGTCTCACTTGGGTGTGTCAGGGCTCCGCCGGCCTCCGCGGTTTGCGTCCCGCTGATCCGGACGTCTCTCAGCCCCAAGGGGCGATCCGCCTCCGACCTGCGGAGGCATGAACAGATGATTCGGATGAGTGGGATCCGCGAATCACGGTCCGGCTGGATTCCCGACGAGGTCAGTGGAACCCGCGGTATTTAAATATTGTTGCGGTCGCGTTCTCAGCCTTGAGAACGTTCCGTCTTATGGAGGGGCTCCGGGCTTCTCGCGCCGCATGGCCCACCGTTGGGCCTTCCCCGCGTAGTACCGTTTCGAAGGCTTGGACCGGTTCCGGGTCTCGAGCATCTCCTCGAGCCGCGCGACGTACAGGTGGAGCGACTCCACGTCCTTGATCTCCCGCCGACAGAGGGTCGTCAGGCGTGCGCGCAGGTCGACGTCGAAGCGCACGCCGTTCGCGGCGAGGCCGTCCCGCAGCTGCCTCGCGAGGCGGCCCCCGCGGACGTCCCAGTCCGTGAGGATGACCGCCTCCCGATGCCGTCGGGCGATCGACTCGCACAGGGCGAACAGGGACGTGCCCTGGTTGAGGGCCAGGACGTCGCCGTCGATGCCCAGCGCGAGGAGGGCCTTGCGGTCCCGCTCCCCCTCCACGATCACGGGGACCGTGCGACTCTTCTCCGCGAGGTCCTCGAGGACCCGCGTGAGGTCCGCGTACAGGGTCTCGTAGTCCATCAGGCGCCCCCCTCGACGAGCCGTGTGCGGACCGTTTCCAGGGGGACGCCCGCGATCGCGAGGGTCTTGGACCGCGAGGTCGCGCCGCGGACGATCGAGATGGAGGACCGCGTGACCCCGAGGCTCTCGGCCAGGAAGCGCACGAGCTCGTCGTTCGCCTTGCCTTTCGTCGGGGTCGCGGCGACCGCGATCCGCAGCTCGGGCCGCCACGCGTCCGTCCTGAGGAACCGCGTGCGGCTCGCGCCCGGGGTCACGATCACATCGAGAAGGACCGCGCCCGCCGAGGCGCGGAACGCGGTGGCGCGCATCTCGCGAGACCCAAGGACCGGCGCGCGATAAGCCTTGTGCCCGGAACGGAGGCCGCGGCGGACCGCGCGAAACGAGGAGCGGGGTCAGGTCAAGCGAGTGGTCCTTCGCCGGATGACCGGACTCGTCGCCAAGGCGTCTTCCGGATGACGAGGGCTCGCTCGATCCCGGCGTCGGCATCATATAGCGGCCTCCGGATACGTTCCGCGTGGCCGGGGAGGACGAGGTCAACTTCGAGCGCGTCACGAAGCTGTACCGGGAGGAGACGGGCCGCAAGACCCTCACGGCGCTCGAGGCCGACTTCTACGACAAGCTCGCGGCCTACGTGGCCCGGCTCGAGGAGTCCGCGCATCGCGAGGCGGCCCGGGACCCGAACTCCCCGAAGGCCCTCCTGCTCCAGGACGAGCTGCGCAAGGTGCGCAAGAAGCGGGACCAGATCTTCACGTACCGGGAGCGGAAGCTCGCCCTCCTGGCGTCGAGCCGCGCGAGCGGCGCGGACATCGAGGTGCCGAACCTCCCGCTGCACGAGCGGGCCCTGTTCGAGAACCTCGTGTCCCTGCTGAAGCGGTCCCGCGAGGAGGCGTTCGGCGGCTCCCCGTTCCGTGCGGAGCCCGCGCCCCCGCCGGGAGAGGGCGTGCCCGCGGTGGCGCCTCCTGCGAGGGCCGCGCCGGAGGGGATGCGAACCGTGACCGCCGCGGAGACGAAGCGACCGAGGCCCGTCCCCGCGGGCCTCAAGGACCACGTGATCGTGCACGTGCTCGAGGACATCCCGCCGTTCGCGGGGATCGATACGACATACCGCCTGAAGAAGGAAGACGTCGTCACGCTGCCGAAGACGATCGCGCAGATCCTCGTGGACCGCGGCAAGGCGCGGGTCGTGCCGATGCCGGGGGCCGCGGCGTGAACGCCCGGGGCTCCGTTCCCGCGAACGCGCGCGGGCCGCCTCGGTCGCGGTCGTGACCTAACCATTAAATACGCCGTAAGCATAGTCTTCCAGGCCTCCGAGCATCTTGGGCTCTGCGCATGTCGCATCCCGTTCTGGATTCGGAGGAGAAATGTGCACCCCGGGCGCGCGCGGGACGTCCGCGGGGGAAGGAGTGGAGGCCGCGGGAGGCGCGTCAAGCGCCGCATGGACCGCGCGCCGCTGATACCGATCATATGCAGACCTGGACGTGTGCTAAGCCGACAGGTCCGTGGCTAGCAAGCCGTCTGGGGAATGGCTCGGCTCGGGCGCCGACGAAGGACGTGCCAAGCTGCGATATGCGTCGGGAAGGCGCAAGGAACCTGTGATCCGACGATCTCCGAATGAGACCTCTTGACCGAAAGGTCGCTCCGTGAGGAGCGGGAACCCCCGGGATTGAAGCATCCTAGTACGGGGAGGAAAAGAAACCAATCGGGATGCCCTCAGTAAAGGCGATCGAAGAGGGTACAGAGCAAACCGAAGCCTCCGCGGAAACGCGGCGGCCGTGTGGTGTTTGGACTCCGGCACGCCTTACCCTGCCAACCCGAACTCCGGTGGAATGCCGTAGGCCAGAGAGGGTGACAGCCCCGTAGGGGTACGCGGGGAAGGCGATTCGGAGGATCCAGAGTAGCGTGCGTTGGAAATCGCGCGCGAAGGTGGGTGGCATAGACATCCAACTCTAAACACGACCCGAGACCGATAGCGCACTAGTAGCGTGAGTGAAAGCTGAAAAGTGCCCTTGACGGGAGGTGAAAAGTGCCTGAAACCAGACGGTCACAGACATACACGGCGCGAAAGCGACGAAGCCCGAAAGGGTGGAGCGGCGTCGTGTTATCCGTTGTGAATAACGGGCCAGGGAGTTCTGATCCACGGCGAGGTTAACCGCTACACGCGGGAAGCCGAAGCGAAAGCGACATGCGCGCAACGCCGCAAGGCGCGAGGCGCGTCGTGGGCTCGCGAGGAGTCGTGGGTGCGATGCCCGAAGCCGGTCGATCTATGCCTGGGCAGGTTGAAGCCCTCCGAAAGGGGGGTGGAGGACCGAACCGGTGTTGATGTGCAAATCACTCGGATGACCTGGGCATAGGGGTGAAAGGCCAATCTAGGCCGGGAATGGCTGGTTCCCCTCGAAATCAGTCGCAGCTGGACCTCGGCGGAGGTCGGCCATGGGGTAGAGCGACCGATTGGACGCTTAGGCGGAGAAATCCGTCGGTGTCCTGTCGAACTCCGAATCCGTGGTCACCGTAGATGCCGGGAGTCGGGTACCTGGGGTAATCTTGGTATCCGTAAGGGAAACCGCCCAACCCGCAGTTAAGGTCCCCAAGTGCGGACTCAGTGCGAATACTAAAGGGAGTTCGCGGTCTCAGACAGCTGGGATGTGGGCTTAGAAGCAGCCATCATTCAAAGATAGCGTAACAGCTCACCAGCCGAGATCGTGGGCCCCGAAAAGGGACGGGGCTTAAGTCCGCCACCGATACTGCGGAGCACCGAAAGGTGATCTTGTAGAGGGGCGTCGTGCGCGGGTCGAAGCCGGAGCCGTGAGGTCCGGTGGACCGCGTTCGAACGTGGATCCTGGGAGGAGTAGCAGCAAAGAGCGGTGAGAATCCGCTCCGCCGAAGGGGCCAGGGTTCCTCGGCAATGCTCGTCAGCCGAGGGTTAGTCGGTCCTAAGTGTTCCCTTAACCGAGGAACGCGAAAGGGAAGCAGGTTAATATTCCTGCACCGTGCGGGCCCCTGCCTGACATCGGACGCATCGCGGTAGGTGGAGTCGTCTTGCCTGGCGATTCAACCGTTTAAGTCCCCGGAGAGCCGTCATGGCGAGAAGGGGATGAAGGCGGGAGTAGGGGCGCAAGCCCTTCCGCTGATCCGTGGTGCCCGTGAAAAGGATGTCAGGGTCAGCCCGTGCGTCCGTACCAAGAACTGACACAGGTGCCCCTGGGTGAGAAGCCCAAGGCGTGTCGGCAAAAATCCACGCGAGGGAACTCGGCAAATTAGCCCCGTACCTTCGGTAGAAGGGGTGCCAGCCACGCGAGTGGCTGGTCGCAGTGACAGGGGGGCCCCGACTGTTTACCCAAAACACAGGTGGCCGCCAGATCGAAAGGTTGTGTACGGCCGCTGAAGCCTGCCCAGTGCTGGTATCTGAAAGCCGGTTTCAACCGGACGAAGGACCAGTAAACGGCGGGGGTAACTATGACCCTCAACATACAGGGGGTGCCCAATCTGGCTATATGCGGGGATCTCCGAGCATCCCTGCGTACCGCGAGAGCGGTAACAATCGCAGGGTGCGGACAATCCGCAGGGAAGACCGAATTCCTCGCGCCAGGGGAATCTCGGAACCCTCAGAGACTGTACGCCAGACATCCCAGCGAGGATGATGATACAGTCCGACCCTCATGGCGACATGAGGAGGTCACGAGAAATCGTGGCCCGCCTCCGATCGATCGGAGGTCGCGAAAGTAACAGGGTGCTTAAGGTAGCGTAATACCTTGTCGCTTAATTGGCGACTTGCATGAAGGCCCAACGAGAGCCCCACTGTCCCCGCGTGGAGGCCGGTGAAACTGACTTACTGGCGCACAGTCCAGTACCTTCCACCTGAAAGCGAAGACCCCGTGGAGCTTTACTGCAGTCTGCCGCTGCCGTATGAGCCTGATTGTGTAGCGTAGGCGGGACTCGTTACCAGGGCCGGCCGCTAGGTCGGCTCCGAGAGGCCGATGAAACACCGCCCTATTGGACTCGTACGGCTAACCCGAAAGGGAACAACGGTAGGTGGGCAGTTTGGGTGGGGCGCCACGCCCTCAAAAAGATAACAAGGGCGCCCAAAGGTGAGCTTAGGAGGGTCAGAAATCCTCCGTCAACTGTAAGGGGATAAGCTCGCCTGACATGGACTTGCCCAACGAGAGTCCATGACACGAAAGTGAGGCCTAGCGAACCCATGAGCCTGATTTATGCGGGCCATGGATGTCAGAAAAGTTACCCCGGGGATAACTGAGTCGTCTCCGGCTAGAGTTCCTATCGACCCGGAGGCTTGCTACTTCGACGTCGGCTCTTCCTATCCTGGTGGTGCATGAGCTGCCAAGGGTGGGGTTGTTCGCCCATTAAAAGGGATCGTGAGCTGGGTTCAGACCGTCGTGAGACAGGTTTGTTGCTTTTTGGTGGAAGCGCTTTGATGCCTGAGGGGAAGGTCCCTTAAGTACGAGAGGAACGGGGGATCGGCGCCTCTAGTGTATGGGTTGTCTGGCAAGGCATTGCCCAGCAGCCACGCGCCATGTGGATAACGGCTGAAAGCATCTAAGCCGGAAGCCACCCTCAAGACTAGGCATCTTACCGCCGCCGTATTCGACGGCGTTGATAGAGCGGGGGTGTACGCACGAAGCCCGCAAGGGCGACGTGTTCAGCCCGCCGCCACTAACCGCGGTAGCCACACTTGCACCCGTCGGTGGTGCGTTGGCGGCTTAGCCGTCAAACAGGCTGCATATGATCGGCCCGTGATTTTCCCGCGCAATCACTCGAACGAGCGCGAGCTCGATCGGACTGACCAAGGGTCCGCCGCGGCGACGGGACGCTCGGGTCGGGGGCTAGCCTTCCGGAGCAGGCCGGTGTGCTCATCCCCCGGGAGGTCCCGGGTTCGTCGACCCCGGGTCGGGACGCCCCGCGAGCGGGGTCGTGGGGCGGGCCGCCGAGATCCCGAGTGCGCGGGCCGCGAGGAGAATCCCCGGGATCACGAGGACGGCGCTCAGGGTGATCCCGACGGAGAGGCTGGTCGCGGAGGCGACGGCTCCCATCGCGGGCGCTCCCACGGCCACGCCGACGACGAGGATCGCATAGAACAGACCCGTAACGAGCCCCAGGACCCTCGGGGGCGCTCGGCGCGCGACGAGGGCGGACGCGGACGGGAACACGAAGCCGTGGCCCACGCCGAACAGGGCCATGAGGGCCAGGAAGATCCCGGCGTTCCCGACGACGGGGACGAGGGCCATCGCGATGGCCACGAGGACGAGCCCCAGGATCGTGGGGACCGCGGAGCCGCGACGGTCCGCCATCGTCCCGCCGAAGTAGTGGGCCACCATGGACGCGATCGCATACACGGTGAAGCTCGCCCCGCGGAGGGCCGGCCCGAATCGCTCCTGGATGAGGAGCGCGACGAGCACGACGAACGCACCCTGGAGGAGATGGAGGCTGAAGATCGCTCCGTATCCGCCGAGCGCCTCGCGCCGGCGGGCGAACCCGAGGGCCTCCCGCCAATCGCCGCGCGGCGGCGCGGGCAAGCTGGCGGGCTCGCGCACGGCGAAGGAGATCGCGAGGCCGGCGACGAGCGCGCCCGCGAGGACGAAGAAGAGCCCGGCGAACCCGAGGCCCACCTCGATCGGGACCGCCATCGCGGTGCCCACGATGAACGCGAGGGCGATCACCATCCCGTAGTAGGCCATCGCGCGGCCGCGCCTCTCCGGGGGCGCGCCCTCTGCGGCAAGGGACATCGTGCTCGGCCCGACGAAACCGCCGCCGATCCCATGGCTGACGCGGACGAGGGCCAAGAGGAGGGGCGTCGTCGCAAAGGCGTACAGGACCAGGCTGACCGCGTCCCAAGCGAGGCCGAACCGGAGCGGCCATCGCCGTCCCGTCCGATCGACGATGCGCCCGAACAGGAAGTTCGCGGGCGCGTGGACCGCGGAGTACAGCCCGACGATGATCCCCGTCTGGAACAGGTCCGCGCCCACGGCTATTGAATAGATCGCGATGACGGGCAGGAGAGCGGTCGTGTCGAGAGTCCCGAGGAGGGTCGTCGCGAGGACGGACGCGGTCTGCCGCCGGGACATCCGCTGGAGGGGAGCCGCGGGGGTGGATAAACCTCTCCGCACGACGTTTGCCTAAGCTCGCTGAGCCCGAGCCGACGCGGCGCAGGCTACGCGCGTCGACGATGGTCTGCGAGGAACTGCGTCGCGACGAGGCCGAGGCCCAGGAATACGAGCCCGAGGCCGGTCCCGAGCGTCGGCCAATGGAAGACCGTCTGGCATCCGCCCTGGAAGGCACACTTGAGGCTCGTCAGGGCGACGAGGGACGTGATCGCGAGAACCAGGCCGAGCACGGAGATCCCGATGCCCAGGGTTCGAACCGGTCTGGTCGCGGCCATACGGAAGGCGCACCCGGGCCAGACATAGGCCCCGCGCACCACAATGTTTACGGCGCAACCCCACATCGTCGGACGCGGTGCCCGTCCCGCTCGTCATGGATTCGAACGAACCCGAGGACATCCTGGACCGCCTCGTGGACCTGAAGGTCGACGTGGAGCGGCGGAAGATCGCGCCGGGCGACTACGTCATCGGGCCGATCGGGATCGAGCGGAAGAGCCTCAGCGACTTCTTCTCGTCCATCGTCAAGAAGCGCCTCTTCGAGCAGGTGCGCCGGCTCAAGGAGGCGTACCCGCAGCCCCTCGTCCTCCTGGAGGGAGACCTCGCCGAGATCTCCACGTTCAAGCATCCCCAGAGCCTCCTCGGGGCCCTCGTGGCCATCGAGGTCACGGAGCGCGTTCCCGTCCTCACGACCGCGGACAAGGACCAGTCCGCCCTCCTCCTGAGCGTGATCTGGAAGCGGCAGGACAAGGGGGCCGCGTCGTACGGCCTGAGGCACAAGCCGAAGGAGATGTCCCTCGAGCAGCGGCAGCGCTTCCTCGTGGAGGGCCTCCCGTCCGTGGGGGAGACCCTGTCCCACAGCCTCCTCGAGCGGTTCGGGTCCGTCCGCGCCGTGCTCAACGCGTCCGTGGAGGATCTCAAGCGGGTCCCGAAGATCGGGGACGTGAAGGCCGCGGAGATCGTGCGGATCGCGACGGTCCCGTACGAGGGGAAGCAGCGGCGCATCGATGCGGCCGAGCCGTCCGACGAAGACGAGTTGGCGTGAGACGCCCGCCGAAGCGCCGGCCCGCTTGGACAAAACCTTCATGGCGGATGCCCCGCGTTGACGACGCGGGATGCACTCCACGAAACGGAACGCGTGGGGCCACCGGACGAGGGAACCGCCCCGCCGGGGCGGCCTGCGCGGGCACCTCGAGCACGGGCTCCACCTGACGGGCACGAGCCTCAAGATCCTCGCGCGGGACCCCCAGCTCCTGGTCTTCCCGTTCCTGGCCCTCGTCCTCACGGGGTTCGTGTGGCTCCTCGTGTTCGTGAGCCTGTGGGCCCTCGGGTTCCCGCCGTGGAGCCCCTCGAGCGGGTTCCTGTACCAGGAGATGTTCGTCGCGTACCTGATCACGTACTTCCTGAGCGTGTACTTCATGACCGCGATCATCGGGGCGACCCAAGCCCGGCTGCGCGGGGAGCGCGCGGACGTCCTCGAGGGCGTGCGCGCGGCGAACCGGCTCCTGCCGAGCCTCGTCGTGTGGTCCCTCGTCGCCGCGACGGTCGGCGGGCTCCTCCGCCTCGCCTCGTTGCGGTGGGAGGGCGCCTCCCGCGCGATCGCGCGGGTCCTCGGGTACACGTGGCCCATCGCGACCGTGTTCGTGGTGCCCGCGATGGTCGTGGAGGACGTCGGCCCGCGGAAGGCGTTCCGCCACAGCCGGAGCCTGCTGCGGGACGTGTGGGGCACGCGGCAGACGGGCGTCCTCGGGACCGGGGTCGTGTTCGCGGTCCTGTTCCTCGCCGGGTTCGCGCCGTTCTTCTGGGGCGTGATCGATCCCGCGGCGGTGGGATGGGCCGTGGGCGCGGTCTTGTACTGGCTCCTCCTCGGGGCCCTGTGGTCCGTCGTCCACGGGATCCTCGTGACGGCCCTGTACCACTACGCGACCGCGAGCGAGGCCTCGTTCGGCTTCAGCTGGCAGGCGCTCAACCACCCGTGGGTCCGCTGATCACGCCTCGACGACGGACCGGAAGACCCGCACCGCGTCCGCGTGGGGCGCGTCCGTCTTCACGCCGAGCGGGTCGAAGTGCGTGCGGGTCGCGCGGAACCCCGCGCCCCGCAGGGCCTCGAGGTACCGATCGAACTTCGGCGGGGACGTGCGCAGGCGAGCCGCGAGTTCCGCCGTCGACGTGAAGAACGCGGGCATCTCGGCCTCGTCCGCGAGACGCGCGAGGAGCCGCACGCCCGCGGGGGACGTCGCATCCGTCGGCATGAGGCGCTTCGCGAACGACGCATCGACGAGGTGTCCGAGCCACAGGGGACCGAGCGCGTCATTGCGGGCCGCAGGGACGGGCTCGAACGCGCCGTCGGCCGTGCGCACAACGTGTCCCACGGGGGGCTTCGGGTCGTCCGGCCCCGCCGGGACGACGAGCGCGTTCACCCGTAGGAAATGCTCCGCGGAGAACGCGACGAGGGGGCGCAGGGAGCGCCCGTGGCCTCGGGCCATCCGCTCCGCGTGGCCGAGGAGGATCCGCAGGCCGATCTCGTGGCCTTGCGGGCACCGCAGGGGACGGGCCCCGTAGCGCCGCACGCAGGCCTCGGGATACGTGCCCGCGAGGGGGGCCACGTCCGTCGCGGTGATCCCGACCCCGGACGGCGTGCGCGCGGTCCGGAAGAACGCCTCCAGGAACGGCGTCGGAGGGCCGAACGGATCGATGTCGACGAAGTCGAACTCGCGCGAGGCGAGGAGCCCGTTCAAGCCCGACGTGAGGACCTCCCCGTCGACGCGGTTCCGCTCCAGGTTCGCGCGGACCAGGTCCCCGCTTGAGGCCAGGCCGTCGTTGAACACGAGGCCGCCCGCGGCCGCCTCGAGGGCCATCCGGATCCCCCACGCCCCCGTCCCCGCGAGGCCGTCCAGGACCTCCCGCAGGGGCGTGGGCCATCGGGCGAGGGCGGCCGCGCTCACGTCCCGGTTCACGGCCGTCGTGGGATTGTAGAACGGCAGGCGGCCCCGGACACCGGGGCCGCGGCGCCGCGGGAGGTCGGGGACGAGGAGCCTTGCGAGGCCCTCTCTCACCTCGACGGTCGGGAACGGGAACGCCATCGCGTCGGGAACGCGGCCCGCGGGGAAGAGGCCTTCGGCCTCAGAGGACCTCGCCCTTCATGAGCTTCATGATCTTGTACGGGAGGAGGTTCCG